>Ga0265297_10000082_pt1 | contig 348259 bp, 358 predicted proteins | sample Munlanlwell13791_FD_192502 | JGI IMG/M metagenome (GOLD analysis project Ga0265297, IMG submission 192502) | Leachate microbial communities from a municipal landfill in Southern Ontario, Canada - Leachate well 137-91 | ecosystem: Engineered > Solid waste > Landfill > Unclassified | place... | reverse complement strand
GAAATTCAACATGTGCAGGATCTTCTGAATGATCGCCCAAGAAAAACACTTGGTTTTTACAAACCTGATGAAATTTTCTCAAAATTACTTATTCATTAATTTTGCGCTAGAAGGTTGAATTCAGCAAATCCCAATTAAGGGATTTTTATAACTGAAGTTTGTTTATAATTTTTAAATTTTGTATTCCACTGTATCCCCTATTTTAACATTATTCTTATCAGCAAAACCGGCCGTAACCTCTAAAACATAATTAACTTCGCTGGGCGATGTAAATATTGCAGGATTATTAGTATCGGTGGGAGCAGGAGCATTTTTTGTAATATCAATAATTTTATTATCATCCAGCCAGATAATATCAATTGGTATTTTCATGCCATCCATCCAAAAAGTATTATAACGTTTGTCTTTAAAAGCAAAGAGCATGCCCTGATTATCATTTAACTTTGTTTTGCCTTTTAAACCCACTTCCTGCTGTTCCGGTGTTTTGGCAATCTCAACTGAGATAGCCTGCCCATTGATGATCACTTTGCCGTCAGCCATTGACTCGTAATTTGAATAAATAGAAAAAGGCTTAACAATAATGATGACAATTATAATAATAACAGCCAAGAAAATAGCGGCAAAAATGAGATTATTCGATTTTTTTGGAGGATTTAAAGTTTCCATATTTATATATTATAACCAAGCTTGCGCCTAAAATCAACATTACCACAATTAAGACAAAAAAAGCAATCAATTTGCCAAACGTTTGTAAGAATAAGGCAGCGCTGCCAAATAAGGCAGTTAAAATATACATAAAAATTACAGCCTGCCTTTGGCTAAGCCCAATATCCAGCAATCTAAAGTGCAAGTGCTTGCGGTCTGCCAGGCTCACTGCTTTTTTATTAAATATTCTTCGGCCAATTACCCAAATGACATCTAAAATCGGAATGCCCATTATTAATAAGGTCGTAGCCACTTTAGAACCGGAAATAATTGCCAGCACGCCAAGCATTAAGCCGGCAAACAAACTTCCGCCTTCGCCTAAAAAAATTTTAGCTGGCTGGAAATTAAAAATTAAAAAACCCAGAAAAGCTCCGGCTAAAATCAAAGCGATTAAGCCTGTATTATATTGAGCCACATCATTACTCACGGCAATGCCAAAGATAATCAAAGAACCAATAACTGTAATGCCGGAAACTAATCCATCAAGGCCGTCCAAAAGTTTGGTAGTATACATCATACCCAAAAGCCAAATTAAAGTAAAGAGATCAGCCAATAAGGTAATTTTATATGGCCAGCCCTGCCACCAAAACAAAATAAGATCCCAGTTCCTGAAGTTAATCGTACCGCCAAATGGATTTTTTATATAATTAATACTCAGGCCAAAAGCAATAATAACCAAAGCTGCCAGAATAGGAAAAATAAATTGGAATTTTGGCTTTAAATTATATTTATCATCCAAGGCTCCGCCAAAAATAATAATCACAGAAGCAATTATTATTCCCAAAATATGTTTGGGCATGATAAATCCCCAGATTACCAAATTAGTAAAAAAACTATAATAACTTAAAACTAGAATAAAACTTAAAAAAACCGCTACTCCGCCTAATAAAGGAATAGGCGTTTTATGGATTTTTCTGTCGCCATCTGGATAATCCATTATCTTTAATTTTAAAGCTATCTTTTTTACTGCAAAGGTGAAGATTATTGAGAGTAAAAAAGCGCTCAAGCCTGCAATTAAATAAGTCATAAAAAAATTAGAGCTTAATACTCTAATTTTCGCACATTTTTAATTAGAAATCAACGATTTTAAAATTACCAAAAACAATTATTAAGCTTGCAAAACTTGTAGTTTTTTTACTTGTAATTCTAATTCAGTGACCTTTTTGCGCAAATCTTCAATATCGCGATATGCGGCAGCAATATCCTCACTTTCAGCTTTTTCTAATCTATCCAATCTTAGCTTAATTTCTTTTAATTCAAACCTAATATCAACCAATTCCTGTTTAATTGGATCAAGTTCGCGTTTTAACTCTTCACTCACAACGCCTCTTACTATTGTTTCAATTTGTTTTAAATCTTCTTTTTCCAGCATATTTTTTGAATAAATCAATTATACCAAAAGGTTGCCAAATTAACAAATCCTTACAAAGCTCTGGCTTTTTCTACAGTAATTACTCCGCCCTTTCCTAAAATTGCCACATCACGGCGGCCGATTTTGCCAGTTAATAAATAATTTGCCAAAGCATTATCAACTTTTTCCTGAATTGCCCGGCGCAAAGGGCGGGCGCCAAATTGCGGATCAAAGCCGGTTTGCGCCAATTCATTAATCGCTTCTTCGCTCACCTGGAAATTTACGCCTTTGGCTTCTAAATTTTTAGCAACTGATTTCAACATCAAACGGGTAATCTGAACAACCTCTTCAAATCCTAAGGGTTTAAATATTATGATGTTATCAAAGCGGTTTAAAAATTCTGGCTTAAAATATTGTTTTAATTCTGTTTCTAAAAGCTGTTTTTTAATTTCTTCAATAGCTAAGCCTTCTTTAACTTTTTCCTGAATAAATTGAGTTTGGGCATTAGAAGTAGCAATTAAGATTATATTGGTAAAATCAACTGTTCTGCCTGTTGAATCAGTTAAACGGCCATCTTCCATAACCTGTAAAAATAAATTTAAAATATCAGGATGGGCTTTTTCTAATTCATCCAATAAAACCAAACTAAAGGGGTTTTTGCGCACCGCCTCAGTCAGCTGACCGCCCTCGCCTGCACCCGCATATCCGGGCGGTGCGCCGAGTAAACGGTTAATGCTGTCTTTTTCCTGATATTCGGACATATCCAGCCTAATCATATTATCTTCACTGCCATAATAAACTTCTGAAATAGCCTTGGCTAATTCTGTCTTACCTACGCCAGTTGGCCCTAAAAATAACAGATTGGCAATCGGCCTTTTAACATCGCGCAATTCAGCTCTGGCGCGCCTCAGGCTATTAGCCACGGCAGAAACTGCTTCAACCTGATCAATTATTCTCTGGTGTATTATATCTTCCAGATGCATTAATTTATCGCTTTCAGTTTCAGTCACCGCAGCCACCGGCATATTTATTTTTTCCGAAAGTAAAGTAGCTACGTCATTGCCTAAAATAACTGCCTCAGCGCCCTTGTGCTTTCTGGCCCAGACAGCAACTTCCTCTAATAAATTTATCGCCTTATAAGGTAAAAAATGGTCATGAATATATCTGTCAGTTAATTTCACGGCTTTTTCTAGGGCATCATAAGAAAAATACACATTATTTTTACTCTCCAGATAACTAACTTTGCCTTCCAATATCTGAATAGTGCCATTTAAATCTGGCTCAGTAATGTCAATTTTTTTCAAAATGCCGCCCAAACTGGTATTTTCAATATAATGGCTATAATTTTGCGGGGTGGAGGCTGAAATTAAAATAAATAAATTTTTGGACAAAGCTTCATTTAACACTTCTGCCAAGCCTAAGCCTTCACCTCCGCCCGCAGCAATACCGATTAAATCATGGATATTATCAATGTATAAAACCACATTACGCGCCCTAATTATTTCATTTAAACAAATTAAAAGCCTTTCCTGGGCTTCGGTTGCTGAGGCGCCGGAAATTAAACGAGAAATGCTTAAGCTAACCAATCTTTTATCCTGCAAAAATCCAGGCACATCATCAGCAATCATTTTTTGCGCAAAACCCTCAATAATAGCTGTCTTGCCAGTTCCTGGCTCCCCAACCAAAATCACGCCTTTATTAGAACTGCCTTCTAACACCCTGAAAATTTCCTCAAATTCCTTGTCTCTATCAATGCACAAATCTAAATAACCCATTTTAGCCAGCATTGTTAAATCTTCTGAATATTGATTTAAATAAGCAGTTTGTAAGGCTGTCATGGCCCGATCAATGCCTGTTTTTGATTTTAATTGAGAGCTTGCTCTATAGGTCTGCCATTGTTTATATAATAATTTCCTGATTCTAAACCAGATAATTACATTATTTACTTTTTCCAGAGTAATATCTAAATCATATAATACCTCCACAATCATTTTATCTGCCTTTATTGCTTCAAAAATAATATCCTCACCGCCAACTTCATTTAACTTATTTATATAGGCTAATCGATAAGCTTTTAATAAGATAACCACGGAATTTGAGGAAAAAACTGTTTGCCTGCTGCCAGGCTCGTAACTGCCTGCAATTCGGCCAATTTTTCCAGCCAAGTCATTCAGCTCAACACCTAAACGATTAAATATATTCTGCACCTTTTGTGAAATCAATAAGGCCGCGATTAAAAAATGCACTGGGGAAACTTCCTGGGCCTTATACTGCGAAGCCACCTCATAAGCCTTGTCTATTATTTTTAAAGCCTCGTTAGAAAAAGCCTTGGAAATTTCAATTTTTTGTCTAGCCGGATAATGCTTAACCATCTGCCAGTCCAATGGCGGAGGCGAAATTACTTCTGCCTCAGATTCTGATTTATATTTTCTGATTATCACCGGCTCCTTTTTATCCTTTGCCAGCGATGAAAAATAAATCAGGTACAAATCAGTTAAAACAGTAAACCAGAAAAATAATAAAGAATGATTAGAGCTGTTTAGCCAAAAATCTGGATTTAAAATCCCAATAAAATTAATGGAGTAAAGCGAATATACCAAGCCAGCCACACCCAAAACAGCGAGGCCTAGCAAAACCACATAAATCAGGCCGTCAACTGCTCTTTCAATTTTATAAAGCCTTAAATGCTGGCGATCAATTTTCCTGTTCCACATTAAAAGATAGCCGTCTAAATATCCGACGATTCCTTGCCCCAAGCAGACTTTGCATTTTTTATCATCAATAAAACCAAGGCCATTGCATTGGTTGCAGATTAAAAATTGCAAATTATCTTTTTCACTAGCCATTTTAAATATGAATTATAATTTGATAAATCACCAAGACTGGCAAAGCCAGCCAAAAAATTACAAATAAAAAAGCAATTAAAATAAAAATTAATAAAACAATAGATTTCCAAAAGATCTGGAATAAACGCAAACCAAAGCTGATCAAGCGGCCAGCAATATCTTTTTGGCCAAACATGGGCACAAAAAGATTTTTAATCCAAATCATTAAACCCAGCGTCTGTTCAAACCCTTTGACAAATTCCCCTGCGCCATTTATTACTTTTAATAAACCTTTGCTATACCACCAAATCGGAAAATATAAAATCTCCCTGATTCTATCAAGCAGAACCTGGCCTAATATTTTTGTAGTTGAATCATGATACATAACAAAAATCAACTAAATTATGATTTTAAAAAATTCCTGAAATTATTTGTATTATTCGTACTAATCCGTAGATTAGTATCCACCTTAATTTTAGCATATTTTTAGCCAAAATAAAAAGCCCCTATTTTTTAGAGGCTTTACATTTAGCGCAAGGTTCAAATTTTTCAGCTGCCGCAGTGCCAAAAAATTCAAACCAGAGACTGGGCGGGATCACAAAATATTCAATTTTATAGTGGTCATCTTTTTTCTGGCCTTTAGGCCTTTTCCATCGTATGTCATGTTCTTTTAATACCCACTCGTACAGATTAAAGCTTGTGGGAATCAGATCCTCTTGTTGGCGAGGTTTAGACTGATACTTGCCGCCTTTAATGCTTCCGTATGAGACATGCGGACATTTCATTAAGTATATTGTCGTGTGCGGTATTTTTGTATCAATTGATCTCACAACTGCAAAGCGGGCATGACAGCATTTACAGCACAGGCGCCAATATTTAATTATCTTGGACTGCTCGCCTTTGTCACAAATTGTAACGTTCAAGCCATACCTCCTTGGTGATGTTTGCCTCTAAATTAGCCCAAAAAATAATTTTTGTCAAATGAAAACCCGAGACTCCACTAGCGTCCAAGTAAAATTTAGTACAAATAGAAAAAACCTTTAAGTTTAGGTAAAATTAAGATGAGAGCCTAATTTTTAACTTAAAGGTCTTTCTATGAATTATTCTAACACAATTTTCAATCAGCTGTTAAGTTTTCTGCCCAAGCATCAATTTAATCAGTTTGTTGGACAGCATAACGGGGATAGGTATGTTAAAAAATTAAAAGCCTGGAATCAGCTGGTGCTTTTGCTCTACGCTCAAGCTACCGGCAAAGACAGCTTAAGGGAAATAGAAACAGGGTTTTCTCTGCATAATGAATCATGGTACCATCTTGGGATTAATACAGCTGCTCGCTCAAGCCTGTCATACGCCAATAATAACCGCAGTTATGAAATCTTTGAAAAATTATTCTATTCGCTTTTGGAGCGAAGCAAAAAAATAACGCCAAACAGGACTTTTAAATTCGCAAATCCTTTGTATTCCTTTGATTCTACGACCATTCAGCTGTGTTTAGGCATTTTTAATTGGGCGAAATTTAAAACAACTAAAGGCGCGTTAAAGCTCCATATGCTGCTGAATAACAGAACGACCATACCGGAAGTAGTAATTGCCACTGAAGGCAATATCAGCGATATTAAAGCTATTAAATCGGTTAATTTGGAAACACTGGAGAAAGAATCGATATTGGTCTTTGATCGGGCATATATTGATTATGGCTGGTGGAGCAAATTAGATCAAAATCATATTTATTTCGTCAGCAGGACAAAAATATCTCAAAATATCTTTGTTGTTGGACAGCATAATCCTAATGAATTAAAGGAAAGGGGTATTTTAGCCGATGAACTGGTCATCTTTGGCGCTTACTATGAAAAATATCAAAAAACATTAAGGCGGATTCGCTATTACAACGAAAATGACGGCAAAGAATATGTCTATTTAACCAACAATTTTGAATTGGCTGCGGGACAAATCGCCTTTATCTACAAAGATCGCTGGCAAATTGAGCTGTTTTTTAAATGGATCAAGCAAAATCTTAAACTAAAAACATTCTTAGGGACATCTAAGAATGCAGTTTTGACCCAAATTTGGGTCTCAATGATTTATTATTTGCTTCTGGCGTATATTAAATTTCAGACTAAATTCAAGCATTCTTTATTAGAATTAACCAGGATGATTGCTGAGACGCTGCTTTGCCGAAGAAATTTAATCGATTTATTGTCGCTGTGTATTAAAAATATCAACAAAATAAAGCTCATTGAAGAACCCCAATTAACTTTTTGGTAGTTTTCCTTGGACAGTAGTGCCGAGACTCAATTGTCCCGGGTTGTTGGTGTTGCTTCTGCGGGTTTCCTGATTATCACAAAAGTTGTGATCCCCATTGTCTGTTCGCATTTTTCATGCTTGAATTTCCAGACTTGCCAGCCAGCGTCTTGAACTGTTGTTTTAATTAATTCTCTTACCTTTCGAGGTAATTGTTTTGGTTTTACACTACCGACTGGAATACGAAGGACAGGATTATCATCGCCATGTTCTTTAATAAAATAGTGAATTCTTCCTCTAGTGTCTTGTCCGACTGGCATTGTTTTCCTCCTTTGTTAAGATTTTAAAAACAGCCAAAAGATTTAATTCTAATTGAAGATTAGCAAAAAAAAATTGCTTTGTCAACTTTAAAGCCCGAATTTTTATATCCGGGCTTAGATATCAGATTAATTTTTTCTAACTCATTTTGCTGCTAGCGATTTCCCTGGCAACACTTTCAGCAGCCTCTTCGCCTTTTTCTGTTAAAGAAACTTTGTTATCTTTAACCTTTATAAAGCCTGCTGCTGCCATCATTTCAGTTGCTGTTAAAGGTGTGTCAATTTCTTTTTCTTCAACTTCAATTTTACATTCAAATGCTTTTTTGTGAATTTCCCTCAGGAATTCATGGCCGCAAATAAGGGTTGAATGGTAAAGGCTTTCAGTACCAATAGATTCAAGCCTTTCTGCGATCAATGACCCGATAATCCTGGCAAATTTTATTGTCAGAGACTTATCTAGCAGCGTGTCTTTCAATTCCTGCCATTGTTTCTTATCAACTCGCACTTTGAATTCATTGAGCCACTCTTGGCCATTCAAATTCTTAGTTTGACTTAATAAGTCAACAAATTTTCCTAAAGTCATTTGCGACCTCCCTTTGCTAAATTTAATTTGATGTTAACGGACAAAAATTATTTTGTCAACTGTGCGAAAATGTTTTGGTCCTCTTGTTATAGGCGCGAATTCTAATTCGCGCCTGCATGATTCACTCTGTAATAAAACATTTTCGCCCACACTTTTATTTCATAATTCATATCTCATAATTCAGAATTCTCAATTCCCTCCCTAATTCTCCTCATCAATTCCAAATAAAATTCCAAATTATTTAAAGTTGCCAAACGCAAACCCAGGCCTTCATTGGTTTTAAACAAATGATGCAAATAGGCCTTGGAGTGATTTTTTAAAAGTTTAACTTTTGAGTCAGAATTTATAGGATTGAAATCCTCTTTATATTGCTCATTAGTTGCAGCCAAAGTTTTGTAAGCTAAATTATTAAAAAGCAAAATAGCGCCTTTTTCATCTTGAGTACAAAATTGATACAGGCGGCCATGGCGGGCTTCGCGGGTAGGAATGACGCAATCAAACATATCAATTCCCTGCCTAACTGCAAAAACAATTTCTTCAGGCTTGCCCAAACCCATTAAATAACGAGGTTTATCTGCTGGCATTTTAGATGTTATATATTCTAAAATTTCATACATCTTATCTCTAGGTTCGCCAACTGCCAAACCGCCCAGGGCATAGCCAGAAAAATCTAAAGAAGTAATCTGCTCTAAACTTTGATCTCTTAAATTCTTAAAAATTCCGCCCTGAATTATGCCAAAAAGTTGCTGGTCATTTTTATTTTGCATCCATTGATCATGACACTTTTTCGCCCAGTCAAAAGTTATATCACAAGCTTCTCTCACAGCTTCAAATTCTGCTTCACCTGGCGGACAAACATCCAAAGCCATCATTATATCAACTCCTAAATCCTGCTGGATCTGGATTGATTTTTCCGGACTTAAAAAATGCCTAGAGCCATCAAGATGAGATTGGAATTCCACGCCATTTTCTTTAATCTTTCTTATTTTAGACAAAGAAAAAATCTGATAACCGCCTGAATCTGTTAAAATCGGTTTTGGCCAATTTAAAAAATTATGCAGACCGCCATGGGCTTTGATTATTTTCTCGCCAGGCTGCAAGTATAAATGATAAGTATTAGCCAAAATAATTTCCGCGCCCAATTTTTCTAATTCATCAGTGGAAATATTTTTAACCGCTGCTTTGGTCGCAATGGGCATAAAAAACGGAGTCTGAATCTTACCATGTTTAGTCTTTAATTCGCCGAATCTGGCTTTAGATTTCTTTGAGACTTTAATTATTTTTAACATAAAATTCTTTACACTTTAAATAAAATCTGATAACTTTAGAACATTGTTCTTAACAAAAAAAGGAGGAAACGAAAAGATGGAAGCAATATATTTCCCGAGGTTAAAAAGGCATGATTATTTATTCTTACCGCTGATCAAGAAACTACCGCAAGCTATAACGCCAAATGTCGTTACATGTTCACGCCTAGTCTTGATCTTACCTCTAATCTTACTCATGTACGGACAAATTTTCAAGCCAGCAGGTTGTGTCTATATCTTTGCTGCGTTGCTAGATGCCCTGGATGGCTCAATTGCCAGATACAGGAATCAAGAAACCAAATTGGGAGCATTTCTAGATCCTTTAGCAGACAAAGCAGTAAATTTTGCTACCTTTTTGGGCTTTAATTTCTATATAAAATCAAGTTATTATTTTAGCTTGATTTTACCCATTATAATTATTGACCTAATGCTTTTTTTCATTGCTACGGTAAAATTCCTAATCAAGGTGGTTTTACCAGACAATCATTGGCTATGCCAAAGAATTGCCGTGGAAAAAATAGGCGCCAATAATTGGGGCAAAGCCAAAATGGTAACGCAAGTATCTGTGTTAGTGGCCTATTACTTTTTTGACCCGAATTCATCATTATGGATTCATGAAAAGTATAGCTTTTTGCCACACAATTTAACGCTGTTTCATCTTTCCAACCCCTTGCTTATAGCCTGCATCCTGCTCGGTTTAATGAGCTCATATGGCCATATAAAAGCATTTAGAATCATTAGGCCACAGGTAGCTTAAGCAAATCAAAAACAACGGCTTCACTTAGTCGTTGTTTTAATTTTGGGGAAAAATTTATTGCTAGCGATTCATGGCCACGGCAGTACCATCAGCTTGCAGATATTCAATTCTAGCCACTGAAACCATTTGTAAATTTTCAACTTCCTTGGCGATTCTGTCAGTTGAACGCAGTTCAGTTATGCCTAATTGCAAATCCTTATTTTCTTTTCTTAAATCAGCTACTTTATCTTCCAGCTCTTTAATTTTATAGCCTTTTGTCGCCAAACTATTAGTCTGCCATAGATAGCAAGCACAAGTAACTAAAATTAAGGCTGTGAGCATTATTAATGATTTTCTAGATCTAACTTGAGAATGCAAAATAAAATTTTTTAAATTTGTCTTCTCTTTAGCAAAATGCAATCTTTCGCTTTTAATTAAGCAGTTCATATTCTTAAATTATTTTCAGAGCGGCGCGCAGTTTTGCGCTTCTGCTCCGGTTATTTATTTTTATTTCTGCCAAAGTCGGCGTTATTATTTTTTTAGTTAAAATTTTTAATTGTGCTTGATGTCCGCACTGGCAAACAGGCAGTTTCGGCGGACAAATGCATTCTTTGGCTTCCCTCTTAAAGAATTCTTTGACAATTCTGTCTTCCAAAGAATGAAAAGATATTACTGCTAAGCGCCCGCCCTTTGATAAAGCATTCAAAGCATCCGGCAGGACTTTTTTCAAACCATTTAATTCATCATTTACCTCTATTCTTAAAGCCTGAAAAATTTTGGTGGCAATATGAATGTTTTTCGGTTTAGGCTTATTCGCATAAACCTTGGCAATAAGAGCAACCAGCTGATCTGTTTTGGTAATTTTATTCTGCTTGCGTGCTTTGACTATTTCTCTGGCAATTAGCATAGAATGGCGTTCTTCGCCATATTCTTTAAATATTCTAGCCAGCTCTGTTTCTTTATAACTATTTAAAATATCTGCTGCGGTCAGGCCGGTTTTACCAAAACGCATGTCTAGGTAAGCAGATCCTTTAAAAGAAAAACCCCTGCCTGAATCTTGTAGCTCATAACTGGATAAACCAAGATCAAGTAAAATGCCGCCAATCTGATTAAATCCTGCATCATATATTATTTGCTTTAGATTTTTATAATTATCATTGATGAAAGTAATTCTTGCTTGATATTCTTTTAAATTTTCGCGAGCCGCTCCCAAGGCTTCTTTATCCAGATCAATACCCAGCAGTTTGCCATTAGGCGCAGTCCTTTTTAATATCTCTTTGGCATGACCGCCGCCGCCCAATGTGCAGTCTATAAAATTTTCATTAGCTTTGGGATCTAAATATTCTAGAACTTCTTGGCTTAAAACTGGCACATGCTCAAATTTCATCAGCTAGAATTAATTCATTAATATTTTAATTTTTATTTTTGAGAATGGGGATAAATTCTTATCCCCGAAAGAATTTTAGGGAAGGTTATAATTAAAGCCGCATTGGCAAGGCAAACGTGTTTCTGGCTCTTCGTGCGAAGGCCATAAGATTTTCATCGGCAATTTCTTTTGCCTTTTCTGCCCGAGCGCGTAAAACGCGCAAGCGCTGTTCAAAATTAAGCGAATGTAATTCCTTTGGCGTCTTATAAATTATCCCTCCTAAATTCTCACCCTTTGGATTTAACATTGAATCACCTCCTGTTTTTTTCAAGTTTTTGCAGGAGAGAAATAGGATAAGCATGGCCATTTCTCTCCTGAATAAAACCCTACTTGTTTAACAGCCATATTTTACTTTGTAAGGTACAAAGACGAAAAAAATTTTTGACCCTCAAGTATTAACTGGAAAACAAGTGGTTTAAATAATATATATAGATTATTTAAACTTAAATTTAATTATTTTAAACGTCCAAACCTTCCAGCGCTTCAGCAATATCTGAACTTTCTTTTTCAATGCCCTTTTTATATTTATTCCAAGTATCCTCATCCCAGATTTCTAAGCGGTTATACAAACCAGCTAAAATTGCTTTCTTTTTAATGACTGCAAATTTTCTCAAATATTCAGGTAAAATAATTCTGCCTTGTTTGTCTAATTGCACATCCATGGCGCCTGCCAGCATCTGTCGGCTAAAAGCGCGGGTATTTGCTTTGCTGATTGGCAAGGCAGCTAATTTGGTGGCCAATTTTTCCCATTCTTCCGCTGTATATAAAAACAAACAATTATCTACTCCCTTAGTTACTACAGCTCCTTTGCCTAATTGCGCCCTAAATTTAGCTGGGATTGCCAGCCTGCCTTTTTCATCTAAATTATGTTGATATTCTCCAATAAACATAGGTATTTTTAATAACATTTGCTTAAATAAACTTATCCACAGTTTCCCTTACTTATCCCCACTTTTATCCACTTTCCTCCCTGATGTAATTATTATACCCCACCGCGCATTACCGGTCAACCACTTTATACACAGCCACTTTTTCTGCTTAAACTAAATAAAAAAAACTAGGCTGTGTATAGCCTAGTTCGTAAATTAATTATGTTTGTGGATTAATTAATCCAATCTTACTACTCATTTTCCGCTATAGCCCCCCATGGCGTATTAGTTGCGAACCGAAGAAGTAAATTATGATTTGCTTCTTCGGGAATTCTATATTTATTTAGCAATAGTTATATTCGGCTCCTGATTATAAAAAGGCTGGATATAGTTCCCTATTTTCATTTCTTTAAGACCTTTTTTTATTAATTGCATATCTGAAAGATTTTCTTTATTAGCAACACCAGCAATTGGAATTTTCAAAGCAAAAGCCAAAGTATTAGCGACTGCAGCTGCGATTCTCAGAGAAGTAAATGGTCCTGGACCTGAGACTGCAATAATCCCCTTTAATTGCCCGAGTCCTAACTTATTTTTCTTAAGCAGTTTATTTATTAATTTTAATAAATTTTCCGAGACCTTATAATTGCCTTTTAGACTTAATTTACTAATTATTCTATTATTCATCAATAAAAAAACATCTAACTCATTGGGCTTAGATGTATTAATAAATAAAAAATATTTTTGGTTTAACTTTTTATTTAACTTCATTTTCCGGTTCGTATTTATTAAAAATTTCATCAATCATTACTATTTTTTCAGCGTCTAAAATTGAATACAAAAAACGGTCAGCCACGCTGCGGCGATAATTAAATTCATCTTTGTCCAAAAGAGTATAATTGATTTCTCGGCGCAAATCTTTTTCAAAGCTTTTCATCACTTTGACAAAATTTTTCTTATTGAGATTACCAACAATTAAAATATCAATGGGAATATTTTTATCGCCAGTGAATGAACCGGTTAAAGCTAAATAGTAAACCTTGCCAGCTTTTTTTAAAGAGTTGGCAAATTTCTTTTCTAAAAGAAACTGGGATTTTTGGAAGATTGATTTTAATTCAGGGTATAAGACAAATTTAACATTTGATTGGTAAAATTTACGATTAGCATCTTCGCTTGTGTCTTCTGACAAAATTATGATTCCTAATTCTTCCAGGTTTTCTAATTCCCTTCTAATTGCATTTATCTGTGAATCCAATATTCTGGTTAATTCACGCACAAAATATTTTTCTTCTGGATTGCTTAAAAAAAGCTGCAAAAGCTTCATTCTTGTATGTGAACCAAATAGTTGTTCAAGCATAGATAAAGGTTAAATAGTAGATTAAAAACAAATAGACCCTACCCTTTTAAAATTTCCCTATCTTTAGTATAATACAGTTATAAAAATTAAGTCAATCTTTAACCGGCTATGGATACCATTATTAGTCAATTTGCCCACATTTTTATCCATTATTATTCAAATAAGGCTTCTTCGACTTGCAAGCTTTTTATTAGCGAACCTAATAAAAATCAGGAGGCGCAAATGGGCCGGATTTTTGGCATCCTGGAAATCAACACTCCTAGCCGGGAAAACAGCTTGATTCTGACCCAGATAATCAGCGACCTGGAAGAAATTTATTATAGCCAAATTGATAATAATCTTGGAATTGAGAAAGCTCTGGAAAATACTTTGGAACAAATTAACCAAAGATTTAGCCAGTTGCTTAAGGAAAAGAAATTTTATCTAGTTGGCAATCTAAATGAAATTACCATCAGGGAAAAAATCAACCTGGTAGTGGGAGTTTTATATGAAAGCAATCTTTTTATTTCCTATCTTAATAATATCGGCTTATATTTAATCCACAAGACTAAGCAAGATTATAAATTGATAGATATTAAAAAAATCTCTTCAGAAGAAAAAGACGCTCAAACGCAGGACAAATCGGCCAAGCTTTTTTCCAATCTAATTGCCGGGGAAGTCAGGCCAGGTGATTATTTATTTTTATGTAATATTAATTTATTGGATTATATTTCCCTGGAAAGGATTCAAAAGACCATCACTTCCCTGCCCATCCATAAGGCTGCTGAATATTTTAAAAATTCTCTCTTACAATTTGAGGGGCAAAATTTTGCCGCCATCATGATAAAAAATTCACTACTTGAAACAGAACCAAAAACCTCGCCTTCTTCCTTAATTTCCATTACTGAACTTAATTCAACTGAATCTTCCACAGAACGCCTGCTTGAACCTTCCTTTTGGTCTGGCTTTAAAATAATTCCTAATTTTTTTAATAATCTTTTAGGCAAAACCGAAGCCAAGAAAAATATTTCCTCAGATCCTGCTTCCCTGCCCCAAACTTCAAAAAAACTGACTGGCCAGCCTAAATTTTCTAAATTTTTATACGTAATTGCACTTCCTTTCAAAAAATTATTTAAATGGCTGGGAAACAAGATGCCGTCACTTAAAGATCGCCTAAATAATTTGAAAGTCTGGCTGCGCTTAAAAATTGCCTACCTGGGCAATAATTTAAAAAAAATTCCTAATTTAAGCAAGATCCTTTTATTTGTGGCAACTTTTCTGGTAATACTTTTTGTCTATAGCACAAGTTATTTTAAACAGCAGCAGGTCAGAGATGAACATTCGCAGGAATTTGATAAAATCGCAGCGCAAATTGATGAACAAAGAAATTTAGCTGAATCTGATTTAATTTATGGCAATGAAGATAAAGCACGCACAGAAATAGCCGAAGCACAAAAATTATTGACCAGTTTAATCATTGAGTCTCAGAAACAAAAAGATCAGCAGGCAGAATTGAATAAAAATATTGAAGTAGTCGTTGCCAAAATCAGAAAAATTACCACAATTGAGGATCCAGTTTTGATCGCAGATTTAGGCGCTCAACAGGAATCAAACATTAATGTCTCCAGCCTTATTTATCAAAATAATCAGCTTTTTGCCTTTGAATCGCTTAACAATTTTGCCTACCAAATAAATCTTGACACCAGGGAAATCAAAAAAAGTGATTCCAATTTATCAGATATTGGCCAGATTGTTAAAGCCAAAAATATTGATAATAAAATCTTGCTTTATCATGACAAGAATGGCTTTGTTCAATTTCAAGATGGCAAATATACGCCGTTTGCAGTTAGCCTTTCAGCTACCAGCAAATTAATTGATTTTGCGGATTATTCAGGCAAACTCTATATTGTTGATTCCAATTCAAATCAAATTTATCGTTTGCCAAAGACTGATACCGGTTATGGTCCGGGAACAGCCTGGTTAAAAAGCAGCTCTGATCTTAAAAATATTGTTTCTTTGGGCATTGATTCAAATATCTGGCTGCTTGATAAAACCGGCCCAATTTTAAAATTTAATAAAGGAAGTCTGCAAAATTTTACTCCGAAAAATCTAGAACCGTCTTTAGAAGCGCCAAGCCAAATTTTAACGAATGACGAAACCAATTACCTTTATATTTTGGAACCAAAAAATAAAAGGATTGTTGTCCTTGATAAAGCTGGCAATTTAATTACCCAGTATTACAGCCAAAGCTTTGAGAATTTAAAAGGCATTGAGATCTCAGAACAAGAGAAAAAAATGTTTGTTATTAATGATAATAAAATATATTTCTTTAATTTAACTCACATTAAATAAAACACTAAAAAAGAACCCCGTTACGCGGGGCTCTTTTTTATTTCTTGTATTTATTTCAAATTAACTGTGGCGCCAGCTTCTTCTAATTTCTTTTTCAAGGCTTCAGCTTCATCTTTTTTCAAAGCTTTTTTAATCATTTGAGGTACGCCATCAACCATATCCTTAGCCTCTTTCAGGCCCAAACCTGTTACTTCTTTCACGACCTTGATCACGCCAATTTTGTTTTCGCCTGCGGCAGCCAATTCAACATCGTATTCTGATTTGGTTGGCGCGGCTTCAGCGCTAGCGCCTGCGGCTGCCATCATCGCGACTGGAGCAGCTGCTGAAACTCCAAACTTTTCTTCCAGCACCTTCACTAATTCAGACAAATCAATAACTGACATCTTCTCAATTTCTTCAACTAGGGCTTTGAATTTATTTGGAACTTCAACCTCTTTTTTTGATTCTTTTTCTTCTGCCATAAATTTTAAAATTAATTTTAATTATTAATTATTTAAATTTTTTGTTCTTTAATTGAATTCAATACTTGGACTAAGCCTCGTAGATTGCCTGCCAAAACATTTACAAAGCCGGAAACCGGAGCATTAATACTGCCGACTAATTTGGCCAAAAGTTCGGCCTTACTTGGAATCTTTGATAAGGCAACAACCTGAGCCAAATCAATGAATTTTGATTCCATAATACCGCCAAGCATTTTTAAAGCTTCGTGTGTTTTGGCAAAATTTGCTGTTATTTTAGCTGGGGCAATTTCATCCTCAAACCCAATAACCAAGGCAATGTTGCCTTGTAAATTTTTAACATTCATATCTGTTAAGCCGGCTTTTTCTAAAGCTTTGGTAATTAGAGTCTTTTTAGCAACTAGATATTCTATTCCCTCTTTTTTACATAACCTCTTTAAATCAGAGGCCTCTTTCACAGTTAAACCTTTATAATCGGTAAAAACCAAACTCTTGAAAGATTTGAATTTATCAGTTAAATTCTCAATAATTTTCTTTTTTTGGTCCTTTGTTTTAGGCATAGGTTTGGAATTATGAATTATGAAAGCTGAATTATGAAATAAAAAACTGTGGGGATGCCACAGACAATTCAATTAGCTAATAGCTATTTGGCCAATGGCTTATTGGCTATTAGTAATTTTCACCTCGATAGGTTTTACTTCCTGGCGGAATACCTATTGTCTGCGGTTAAAATAAGTATAACATAGTGAAAAAATATGTCAAGACATGTCGTTCGCGAACGACGTGTCAAGAAAAAAAGAAGCGCAAATTTCGCGCCTCTTTATGGTATTTCCTTATGACGGAACCCACTTTTTTAAAATCATCTCCAAGCCATCAATAATAAGTCTTTGGCCATTTACATTTATCATGCACCCTTTTTTCTCCTCTCTCGGAGTCAGTTCTTTTAATTCTACTCCGAGAAGAGATAATAATTCATCCAATTTTGCCCGGTCAGCAAGACTAGAAATTGCTTCGCAAATAATCCATGTTTCCTTTGAATTATTTTTAGACATGTTTGCCTCCTTTTTTACATAACTTTACTAGCTTTTAGAAGTGTTTCTAAGCCTATGATTTCGTTTACCGGAACGTCTAATTCCACCATATCCTTTTTATGTACGTTCTGTGAAGCAGGATTGCTGCTTTTTAGGGTGATCCCATGTTTTCCCAAAAAATTCTTAATTTCCGGTTTTAATTCATGCATGTCATTAAGCAAACCTTTGCCAGTTATCCAGAATGGCGGCTGTTGTTTAGTGCCTTGGTTTTTGTCCATTTTTCCCTCCATTTGTTAATTTGTTAAAGGGCGTGCCATTACTTGTAAAATACGGCTCTTTCTCTCCAAATTTTCTTTTTTTCTTCTTTTTTCTCCGACTCACTAACTGTCCTCCTTTGTTTTTTTTAAAACTTAAAGAGCTGACTTTTTAGCCAGCTCTTTGTTTATATGGAAATAATTATTCCTAAATTTACATATTTAAACAAGCTGGCAGGCTAAATCCGCTAAAAAAGTAAAAGTTAAACCAAGCTTGATTAATATTTTTCATATAAAAATATCTTAACAAGGGGTAAAGTTTTTGTCAAATTTGGTTGTGGATTAAAAAACCCGCTTCATTTGGAAACGGGTTTAGGTGCTTTTTCTTTTTTTCTTTTTTGCTAGAATATCAACACATGAGGCCTCAACTTCCTCAAGGCTATAAAGAGAAACAATCTTTCCAGTACTACTTTTTCCATTATAAGCCAATGAGTTTTTGGCACGTAGCACAACGGAATCATAAGATAGCTTTAACTTTTCAGAAATAATCTGAATAGTACCATATTTTTTACCATCTTTGACAGCCCAATTAGATTTATCAGCAATGAGCAAGGTGTCATCTAGAAGATCTGCACATGATTTTTTAACCTCATCAAAGCTGTAAAAATCAGTTAATATCCCACGCTTACCCCTTACAGATGATAAATCTTTTATGCGTGAATTTATAGCTGCTGGAGATAATTTTAATTCTCCAGCAATGGTTTTTATTGACGCATATTTTCGTCCATTTTTAGTTGCCCAACCTGATTCATCAGCAATAAGCAAGTCGTGATCAAGAATATCAGAGCAAGCTGTTTTTATTTTCTTAACATTATAAACATCTGCTATTCGTCCGGTTTTTCTCCTTGCCTTTGTCGGGCGTATTCCGGCTTTTTTAATTCTGACATTAATGGCTGTATGAGCAATACCTAAAAGTTTGGCCAATTGAGGCACTGAAGCATATTGCTCGTTATCAATCATGGCGATACCACTTTCATTAATATGAGGAATTTTTTTAAGCAAATCAGCACACAATGATTTCGCTTTTTTTACACTAAAGCCTTCAACTAAATTACCATTCTTTGCTTTAAATTGTTTTGTTGGTAATTTAGATTTTTCTACCCTTATGCGTATCGCACGCTTACTAATACCAAAAATTTTTCCCAAGGTTTTAAGCGTTGCATAGTATTCACCGTTGGAAAAAATCATATCATTCTCGTCTGCCATTGGTAACTCTTCAAATAATTCAGGAAAAGCCTTCTCTATTTGCGCGATATTATAACCTATTAGAGGTAATCCACTCCAAGATTTATATCTTAAAGAGGGTTGCTTCGTTTTATTGATTTTTCTTGTCAGAGTAGTCGCGCTAATGTTTAAAATTTTTGCAAGCCGTGATATTGCTGCAAATTCTTCCCCCTTATACCTCAAAATACCATCTTTGCTAGCGATTGGTAGTTCTTCGTCAATCAGATCGGCACAAGCATTCTTAGCTTCTTCAAAGTTATATAGAACGACGAGAAGGCCATTCTTGATTTTCCCTTTAAGAGCGACCTTGTTTTTTACACGTATCTTTATTGTCCGTGAAGATAGCCCTAATTCTTGAGCAATGATACTTATGGAAGCGTATTTTTGGCCATTTTTGATAGCCCAACCATATTTGTCTACAATTAACAAAGTATCATCTAACAAATCACTAAAAACGTTTCTGGCATCGTTAAAGTTGTATGAGTTAGCAACTCGATTTTTATATTTTTTAACGAGCACTGGAGTCAATATTGAAGTACGAGATATTATAGTTGGTATGCTCAAATTTAATAATTGGGATAACGCTTGGACAGTGCAATATGGCTCTTTTCTTATCCCCTGATCATTAATCCAGTGATACCGTCCCTCTTCATCCTGAAGGAGGCGATATTCTTTAACGAATTCATTCATATTCATAGTGGCCTCCTTTTTTAAATTTTCAAAGTCCGATAATGGAGCTTAGCAAGAAAAATAGATTTTGTCAATAAAAAAGCCCGACAAAGATTATTTGTCGGGCTGGAATTTTGAAGAAAGAACAATTAACGCTGGACTGGCAGGAAAACTATACCGTCTTCATTTGCCACGGGTAAGCTGTCAAAAGTTGTCATTTGGGCAGTGATTTTGGCAACTTGGATTAAATCAGTTATGAGTCTTATACTGACTCTGCCATTAGGTGGCCACAATTTGTCTCCACCAACGCCAATATTCCTTTCGTGTTCCTCCATGGGTGGTGGTAAGATATATGTCCCTCCTAAAATATCACTAAAGAGGACTGGCCTGAAAGAATGGTTTTGACATTCATCAAGGAAATCAACCACAGTTGCAAGTTTTCCTCCCCATCTTCTGAACATCTTTCTCGCCACTGGTTGTTTTTTATCCTCGTCGCTAAAAAGACGCAAGACTCGCCCACCACGTTGAGTGGCTTTTACTACAGAACTGGTGATGCGCAAATTGATTAGGGCACTAATAAGCGTGTCGTCAAAGCCCTTATCAATTAAGTCAACAGTGGTTATAACCTTGATTTTGCCGATTTTGAAATCATCCAAGCGCTGCTGTAATTCTCTTTTGGGCAAATAGTATTCCTGCGTACTGCCCCAGACTGCTCGAGCTGAAATACCTGCATGCTGAAAAATTTCTGCGATCTTCATTGCATGCTCAACGTTAATGCACGTAATCAAGCAAGTTTGACCATTAAAGAATTCACTGTAAATATCCAGTGCAGCTCTATTGCGACGAACGATGTCTATGATGCGTTTTTGCTCCTTAATATCATAATCGCCGCGTGTAAGAGTAATTCTGGAGATATCTATGTTTGTCTGGGCAAGCCAGCATCGTACCCCGCAAAGCAAGTTCAGTTTGACTGCCTCTTCGATGGTCATTCTTGCAATACACGGCATGAAATTTTCAACTCGCTTCAATTCATTGTATTCATCCGAAGCAGTTAGGCCAAGATGAATTGTTTGAGGGTCGAAAAAATTCATAATCTGCTGGCGTGCCGGCGTTAAAGCCTCATGAACCTCGTCCCAGATTACCAAATCAAAGCATGACGGATCAATCGGGAATTCACTAGCCCTTTGAAAAGATTGATAAGTGCCAATAATGATCTGCCCGTCCATTTCTTTCTTAGTACCAGTGAAATTATTGATTGAGACAATGTTTTCGCCGAACTTACGGAAACGATTATCAGTCTGATCTACCAAAGCCAATGTCGGCACAAGGAATAAAACCTTTTTGAACTGACCAGCATTGGTAAGCTCAATCGCATATTGAGTTTTGCCAATACCGCTCGGCTCTTTTATGTAAAAGGCATTCATTCCTTTTCTGATAGCCTTATAAATGGCCTGGAAAGTGCTTTGCTGGCCTAACTTTAATCGCTCTGCGAATTTTTCGCTCCTTAGAAAACGCTTGAGGTTTCTAAGTATTTCCATTTGGGTCATCTTTACCTCCTATTTTTCTTTTTACTAAATTTTTAAGGTTCAAATTCCATTTACAATTAATTCTCTAGCTTAGCAAAAAATAATGCTAATGTCAATGTTTAGCCATTTTCACTTAACTTATATCTTATCCTCAAAACCCCGTTATTAAAATCACTGGAAATGATTTTAAATTGTCCAATTTCTTTGGTTGACTTTACATGCGGACCAATGCAAGGCACTGAATCATAATCCCCTATTTCAATAATTCTTAAATCTTCTTTTTGTCCTTCAGGTAAGCGGGTCAAATCAAATTGTTTACTGGCAATCTCATAATTAATAAATTTTTCTTTCACTGGCAAGTCCAGTGCAATTACTTCATTAACCTTATCTTCCAGCAACTTTATTTCTTCGGGATTTAAAGCGCGGTCAAAATGATAATCACATTTTGATTTCTTTTTCTCAATATGCGCGCTAAAACAGCGCTTGGTGCCGAATAAACGAACCATGGTCTGGTTAAGCAAATGCTCGGCAGTGTGCATTGGCGGGTATACTTCCTTCATAAGGATACTAATGTACTAATTTAATACTAATTATACTAATAATTTCTAGTGTTTAATTAATTTACGGAAGTTACTTAATTTGATTTCTGTTTCTTTTAACTCAAATTTATTTTCTAAGTTCACAATTCTAATAAATCTAACACCTTGGCTATTAAATAGTGCCAGAATACCCAGTTTCTTATTAGTTGCTTTAAGATAAGCAATAATTTGATCAAATGCTTGTTTAGCAAATCGTTTTCCGACTTTAATCTCTAATACTATCTTATCGTCAATTAAAAAATCCAAATAATAAAGGCCTATTTTTTCATTATTAAATTTTAAATCGCATTTTATTTGCCTTCTGTAACTTATTTTATTTTGATCCAATAACTTGCTGATCGCATTTTCATAATACTTTTCCTGATAACCATACCCTAATTCGTTAGATACCCTGAATAATACTCCTACTATCTCATAACTTAATTCTGGATAAATTAAATCAATTTTATTTTTCATAACCAATTAGTATCATTAGTAAATTATTAGTATATTAGATTCATCTTATAATCGTCCCTTTAAAATTTTTCTCGCTTAAATAATTCTCCAAATTATGTCCATTACAAATAATGACTTCTAAACCCAATTTCTGCGCTAATTTGCTGGCAATGGGGTCAAATGGCCAATTAGCGCCAGGATCCCATTTAGCGCCGATTAAACGGCGATAATGAGCCCAGGAAAGAGCTTTAAAAGGCTTAGCGCCTTTATATTTATTAGGATCTTTATCATAAACATATTCCACATTGCTTAAATTAATCACAATTGATGCTTTAAATGATTTGGCTAAATTAACTGCCATATTATCCGAAGAAGCGCCTGGCTTCCAGCCCCCAGCAATTATAATCGGTTGAGATCCTTTAATTTTTGTGTCGGGCTTATCAATAACTTTAAAATACGCCTTCTTAGCAAACATCACCCTGACTAATTCTGCATTTACTTTAGTTGCTTTAATTCCCAGCCAGTCCAATTCAACTGGTTTCACTTTTTTATTTAATTCCCTGGCTGCCTGATTGTATTTGCGACAAATTTTTCCGCCACCGGTCACGATCACAAAGCGAAAACCCCGCTTAACAAACTTCTCAATTATCTTTTTGAATTTCTTTAAATAATCAACATCAATTTCATAAGGCGAGATTAATGAACCGCCTAGTGAAATAACTATTGTTTTTTTAATTTTTCGCATATTGACAATATTTATTAGTTGATTTAAGGTCAAGTAAAGGAGGATTAAAATGAAAATAGTAATTGCAAGTGATCATAGCGGATTTAAAGTGAAAGAAGCAGTCAAAGCTGCTTTAAAAAATTCCCCAGTAAACGTAGTAGATTTCGGCTGTTTTTCAGATGAACCAGTTGATTATCCTCAATTCGCACAGTCGGCAGTTGAGGCAGTTCTCAAAGGTGAAATGGATAGAGCCATTCTAATTTGTGGAACAGGTATTGGCATGTCAATTGTAGCTAATCGCTACCCGGGAATCAGAGCAGCCCTGGTCTACAACGAAGAGGTAGCCAGACTAAGCCGTGAACATAATAATGCTAATGTCTTATGCTTGGGTGCCAAACAAATGAGCCAAGAACAAATCATCAGAATCATTGGGATTTGGCTTACTACAAAATTCTCCCGTGAGAAAAGGCACTTCCGACGAATTATGCAAATTAATGAAATGCACCTAAAAAGGGACTAAAAATCCCTTTTTTTATTTTTGTGTTTGCTTATTAACGCCTTTTACTTCTTGGATAAAAAAATCAATGCCATCACATAGAACTTTTACATAGCCGGCATTTTTTAAGAAGGCGCCAACCGGTAATTCACTATATTTAATATATCCCATGTGCATTAAAAATGTCCTAATACAACCGCCGTGAGTAACTACAATTGCAGTTTTATTGGGATAAGCAACGGCAATTTCTCTTAATTGAGTTATAAACCTGCCAATGACTTCCTCATCACTTTCAATATCATCATCAAACTTAAATGCCTTATGATCCTCGTCAGAAAGTTTCTTAACCATTTCAAAAAGCTGCTGAAATTTTTCTCTGTATTTTTCTCCAGGGGTTCCTTCATAGTGACCAAATGTTCGCTCCCTTAAAGCTCTTGAGGTCTGGATAGCCAGTTGTCTTTCTAGCTTTATTATTTCCGCGGATTTTCGAGCCCGATGTAAATCTGAAGAAAAAATAACGTCAAAATGAATATCCCTTAGATCATTAGCCGTTTGTTGAACTTGTTTTATTCCTTCATTGGTGAGTGGAGAATCTAATTGACCCTGAATAATTCCGTTTTTATTCCACTCCGTCTCTCCATGTCTAACCAGATAGAGCGTGCAAAAATTCTCATTATTTTTAAACATAAATTAGCTGCATTTTATTATTTATAATATTCATTCACTTTTAAAATTTCTAACTCTAAATATTTTTTCAAACGGCCTAAATAATCCTGCTCACCAGCGGAAATGTAATCAAATTTGTTTTGGAAATGAATTTTTTTTATTTTCATAAAGTAATCTTACCTTTAAAAAAGAAAAAGGACAAGGCTAGCGCCTCATCCTAATTGCATTTAGATTGTCATTGGTTCATTTAAACTTTTCTCGTCAACACGAGACGATTTTTCAAATCTATTTATTAATTTTTCTGATCTTTCAGCCGCTTTTTTCAGCCCATTCGCTAATGACCGATTACCCTTTGTCTTTCTTGATTCACCACTTTTAGATCTCTTAGCCATTAAGTCCTCCTCCAGATTTATTTTTTCATCATTGTCCCTCAACTGGGCCAAATGTTTTTAAAAGTTCAGACGGTTTAAATGAACGTTTTTTATTAAGCTCGGCAACTGTCTGATCACAGTCTGCTATCGCCTTTTCTAAGGCTGCGTTACCCTCTGGTGACGAAATCCAGGCATTTACTTGCTCAGCTATTGCTTCATCCGACTTTCCTTTTTTTTCAGGCTTACTAGCCATGTGAATTCCTCCCTTCACTTTAATTCTTCTATTTTCATCATACTTGGAAAAAAGAAAAAGGACAAGGCAACAGCTTATCCTTGATAAATGCTTATTTCCAAACCAGCCCCAATATCCTTTAATTCGCTTTGATATGCTTTCTCATTCTCTACATAATAAAGATAATCTTCCATGACGTGCTTATGGGAAATGGCATTATCAGCAATAATAATAGCGCCCGATTTCAATTTTGGCTCCAGTAGTTTTAATTGCTGTAAATATTCATTTTTCCTGCCATCTAAAAAAACAAAATCAATTCTTTCATCTAATTCCCCTAACCTTTTATTGGCATCATCAGGAATTATTTGCACGTATTTTATCAAATCAGCTTTTTGTAAATTAGAAACTAAATCGCGCACTTTTTCCGGTACAAACTCATAAGTTATTAATTTAGCGTTAACTTTTTGCGCAGCATCTGCCAACCAAATTGTAGAATACCCATTAGAAGCGCCAATTTCCACCATTACTTCGGACTTCTTTTCTAAAATTAATTTATGCAAAAAAAGACCAGTTTCCCTGGAGATATTCCACTGGCCGCCTGCTTTATTTAATTCCTCCAGTTTTTTTAAAACTTTTTCAATTCTTTCAGTCATATAATTTAGTATAATCTTAGCAAATATTAATGATATTGACAAACTATAAAATTTATGATAATTTTAATCATTAATGAATGAGTTAAACAATGCAATTTAACAATACAATTAACGTCTTTTGCCCTTGGGCAATGGATAACAAAAGGCACTAAATGCCAAGGAGGAAAAAATGATTTCAGAACGAGCAAGATTAAAAATCTTTGGTTTAGCCCTTGAATCAAAAATAGAGATGGGAGACGCCATCCAAATATTGAAGGATATCCAATACGACGACTTAAACTTAGCGATACTGACCTTCAAAAAAAAATGGGAAGGGGTTGCTCAAATCTTATTTAATGTCGGCTCTTGGGTAACCAGGTGGGAGGCACTAAAATTAATTGATGCCTTAATGAAACATTATGGCATCAATAACAGAGAAATCTGGGAAGAAGTGCTGCACACGGATTTAACGCTGCATATGTGGGATCATCTTGCGCTAGAGAATCGCCTTCCTGAGGAACGGAATGAGGCAGATGCAATTCGCCTTTTGGAGATTGATCGCATTACAACCATACGTGCCATCATTGAAACCTACATGGTGGACACAAGAGGGCTGCAAGATCAACTCACGACAAAAAGGAATGTCATAGTCTTTCGCAAAGAAATGGGCAGTGCCATAAAAAAAATCATCAACTACAGAATCAAAACTGATGCGGCTGAATTCAAAAAACTGCTAAAACTTGAATTCCAAAATTTAACATCGGAACGATTAAGTGACTTTGACAAGCTCTACGCCAAATATCTTGATAGCTATGAGCCCCTAGAAGTACGCCTGCCGTTGCCAAAAAAAGAAAGCATCGCGTCAATTGAAGCTCGCCTAAAAAAAGCCGAGATTGAAGGTGTTCCCGCTGACGATTCCGATGAAAATATTGACCTGATGTTTGAAGAGATACAACTTCCTGACTTTAATACACAAGATGCAACGGATCTCGTCGACAACGATAAATTCTTCGTGCTAGAATTCAAGCCTAAATCATATGAAGTTAATACCGAGGGCATAATTGACGTGCTCAAATCACTAATAGCTGAATATGGTGTTGGGGAAATAGATATGCGCTCGCTCGAAGAACTCAAAACTTTTCAAAAACATGCTTTGGAGCACGATTTACTCGGCCAATACTGGAAAATCATCAATGAGGTAGAAAAAAAACTCCTCAAAGTTTGGAGAAGAGAAATTCAAACTGATGAGATGAAAAAATTGGGTAAAATTATTACCTCGGTCAGTATCTATAAAATAAGCCTAGGTAATAATACTGCATTATTGGAACATCTCAAAAAAAGAGATCCCAAAAATAAATAGTTTACTTTAAAAAGGCCCGACAAGGGCCTTTTCTTTTTTACCAATTTAATGTCTTTTCTTTATCTCCAAATCATACATTATCTCCTCAATCTTTCGCAAATTATTTTTGGACTGGTCAAATTTGGGACGCAAAGGTCCGATCAAATTAAACTGGATTAATTCATGAACCACATCTTCAATTGCCTGTTCACAGACTGCTACTTCTTTATACCGCCTTCTGGTGGCTAAAAAAACCGCGCGCCTGACTAATTCGCCGGTAAAATCGCTTAAGCCGCCTAAATAAGTATTTTCATCAAATTTAACTCCAGGCAAGGCGCCAATTTTACCTGTTTTTAAAAACTGATAAAGCAATTTGGCCTCACAATATTCTTCTTGAGCTGCCAAAAATGCACCCTCGTATTCCAAGCCTTTTTCTTGCTTAATCTTAGTGCCCAAATATTTTAGCAGTTCTTCTGATTCTTTAAAATTCTTTTCAGCTTCAGCAATGTTGTCGCGGTGCAAGGCAAAGATGGCTTGTTTTGCCAGCTTCAAGATGTCATTACTGTGCTTAATTATAATCCTGCGGCCAATATCATAGGAATTATAATCTTTTTTTAATTTCGCAAAAAATTTTTTGTCTAGCATGTGTTTTTAGTTTAAAGTATAAAGTTTTAAAGTTTATAAAGATTTTATTAAGCCGGATAAGATTTTGGATATTTCCAAAGACATTTCATAATATATTTCAAAATCTACTCTTGAAATATATTTTAGTTCTAAGGCTAAATAAAGCATTGATCTTACTTCCCCACAAGAACCTTTTGCCATGTATAAAAATCTAATAAATTCCTTATTGGTCTTTCTCTCAAAACCTTCGGCTATATTATTCATTATAGAGATTACTGCATGTTTAATTTGTCTGGCAAAATCATAATCAATACATTCCCTAAAGGCATCATAAATAATTATAACTAATTCCTTACTTTTTTGCCATGCAATAATATACTCAAATTTATTTATTTTCACAATTCTTTAAAAACCTCCCACTTTATAAACTTTTTACTTAATTAATTAGTCATTAAAATATTTTTCCCTATTTAGCTTATGTTCTGCAAATGTTTTAGCAAAAATCATTTTTCCATCAGGCGTATTTATAAAATAATAATAATCATTTTTTTCAGGATATATTGCAGCCATAATAGAATCAAGTCCTGGATTGCAAATCGGACCGGGAGGCAGACCAGGATATTTGTATGTATTATAAAGATTGTCTGTCTGCAAATCTTCGCTTGAAGGACGATCAGTTTGTTTCTCTGTTATATAATTAACGGTCGGATCAGCCTGTAAAGCCATGCCAATTTCTAAACGATTATAATACACCCCTGCCACTCTTTTTTTATCTTCCAGTGTTTTGGCTTCTTTTTCAATTATTGAGGCCAAAGTTAAAATGTCATATAACTTCTTCCCCTGACTTTCTATTTGTCCAGCCATAGCAGAAGTTATTTTATGGTCAAAATTATCCAACATTTTTTTAATTATATCCTCAAGCTTGGCATTTTTAAAAACACGATAAGTATCAGGGAATAAATATCCTTCAATACTTAAATTCTTAGGTTTTTCTGCTAAAAATTCATAGTCAGCTGAAAAATCCGTAGGATTAGGCAGCGTATAATTATTAGTATAATCAACTCCCGGATAACCCACTAATCCATACAATTCATCGCTTTCTGTTATAACTCCAATTTTAACAAAATAATTTGCTATGTCGCGCAAATTCCAGCCCTCTAAAATTGTTATTACTCGCTCGTTTTCCAAGTCTGAACCAGAAATCAATGCATTTACCAAATGTCTAATGCTCCACGAAGCATTAATGGTATGCTCACCAGCTAAAATTTTATTGCCTCCTTTGATTGCCCACAAATAAGTTTCAAAAATAAAGGAATTATCAATTAAGCCTGCAGTTTTCAAATCTCGGCTGATTTGATGCACACCCTCTCCTTGACTGATATTAAAATTCTTAATTTCACCATTACCAGCCTGACTAATAAAAACAATTTTAAATATCCAGCCTAAGGATATAACCAATGAAATAATTAAAATAATAAGTAAAAATTTCTTCATATTTTTTTTAAATTTTGCTATAATAGTATTAGTATTTTAATGTTATTGTGTTTTAGTATTTTAGAATAAAAATATGTCTTATAAAATTCTTCTAACGCCATTTATTGCTTTAATCATCGCCCAATTAATTAAAGTAATCGTTGATTCAACAAGGGGTAAATTTTCCTGGAAAAACTTTAATTCTTATGGCGGGTTTCCTTCTTCTCATTCAGCCCTGGTATCAGCCTTAGCGACTGAAGTTGGCTTGCTAAGCGGTTTTTTATCTATTCCCTTTGTTATCAGCATAACCTTGGCTTTTGTGGTAATTCGCGATGCTGTTGGTTTGCGCCAAATGCTGGGCAAGCACGCTAAAATTCTCAATATGCTGATTAAAGATCTGCCTGATTACAAAGAAGATAAATATCCTTTTCTGGAAGAACGATTGGGGCATACCTACTGGCAAGCGTTGGCTGGAATTATTTTAGGAATTATTGTTGCATTGTTAATATAAAAAAATGGTAAGACAATAGTAATACTTTGGTAAAACAATTGTCTTACAATCTTTTTGCTATTGTTTTACAATTGTATTACAATAATATCTTATTCCCCCACAATCTGGACAGTTACTAGCCTGTCCCTTTTTTTATTATCAAAATCAAGTAAAACAATCTGCTGCCAGTTGCCCAAAACAGGCTCGCCATTAATTAATGGCAATGTTAAATGTGTGCCAATAATAGTTGAGCGAATATGGGAAAATCCATTGCCATCCTGCCATTTATCATCGTGGTTGTAATGCTTGCCTTCTGGCGCGATTATTTCCATCGCTTCCTTTAAATCCTTATCTAATTCTGCTCCGATTTCCATGGTTGAGATGGAAGCGGTTGAGCCTGTGACAAAAACTAAAACCAAACCATTTTGAATTTTTGAATCTTCAATTATCTTTTTAACTTGGCTGGTAATATCCCGGACATCACAACAGCCCTTTGTTTCAGTTGTAAAATTATCATTGTAAACCATAAGTTTATATTTTTCTATTCTTTGCATTTAATATTTTCTTTTTATCGTTTTTCAATTCCATGATATGTTTTTCTGGAGGTAAATTTTCTAGCGTTATTCCCCTCACTGTATTTGAGCCAATATCAACCATTTTCCTGAATTGGAGAAAATGGTTATCCACAGCCTGCCCGCTATTAATACAAGCTCTAGCAGCCCTCCCAATGACTTCTTCAGCATTTTCCCATTTTTTATAGCCTAAAATTGGCATTAATTCTCTTGCTTGCCAGTATTCAATGCCATTGTCATCTGTCTTTTTAATGCTCTCAAAATCCTTATTAAGTGAAATTGAAGCAATTTCTTGAGCCATAAATTTATTTCTGATCTTTAGGGCAATATGATGATGTCCTGCCACCAATTGTCATTTTTTTAATTATAGTCCCACAATGCTTGCATTTCTCGCCATAACGGCCATAAACTTTTAATTGCTTGGAATAAGCGCCTGCTTCCCCGTTGGCATTGCGATAATTGCTAAATGTCGTGCCCTGGGCTTTAATAGACGCAGTTAAAATTTTTCCAATGCCCTGATAAATTAATTTAATCTCTTTAGCTGTTAAACTTTTGACTTTGCGGTCTGGTCTGACTCTGGCATAAAAACATACTTCATCGCTATAAATATTTCCTATGCCTACTACAATTTTATTATCCATTAATAATTGCTTGATTTTATTATTTGGCCGTTTTTTCATGGCCGACTGCAAATAATCTAAAGTAAATTCTGCAGATAAAGGTTCTGGTCCTAATTTCATTTTATTTAATTGTTCAATTAACTGTTTGCTGTTATAAAGCCGCAACCAGCCAAATTTGCGAATATCATTAAAATACAAATGGCTTTTGTCAGTGAACGTAAAAATCGCATGGGTAAATTTATTCGGCAGACATTCAAAACCTTCTTTGATCGGGTGCCCGCCGACTAAACATTTTACTTTACTGCCGTAAACTAATTGGCCAGTCATTTTTAAATGGATTAAAATATGCCGTGATTTGCTTAAATCAATAATCAGCATCTTTGCCCGCCGCCTTAAGCTTATAATTTTCAAACCTTTAATCCGCGATCTGTAATCAGCAATTTTATAATTAATCATTTTCTGCCAATCACAAGAAAAATCAGAAATAATTTTCCCAACAATACTTTTTTGCAAGCCGCGTTTAATTGTCTCAACTTCTGGTAATTCGGGCATATGAATGTAATAAGAAATAAGTAATATGAAATACGGAAAGGAATATTATATTTTTAAAATCTTCCAACCTTCGTTGGCCGAAGCCAACTTCGGTTGGCGAAGGCCAATCCATATTACTCGTCTCGGCATGAGTTCGCAAATTTCTCATCCTATTAGATATTAATGAGCCGAAGCCGGACATATTTCATATTACCTATTTCCTATATCAAAGAAGTCCCGGTCATTTCCGGCGGTTTTTTAACACCCATTAATTTTAAAATTGTTGGCGCAATATCCGAGAGCACACCCGACGGAGTGACCAAGCTTAAGTCAGAGCCCATGCTATCAGGCAAGCCTAAATTTTTTCCCTCCCAATCATGCCCGATGATAATAAATGGGACGGGATTTGTGCTGTGTTCTTTATCAATTTCCCCTGTTTTTATATTTTGTAATTCCTCAGCATTGCCATGATCAGCCGTAACCAAAACTACTCCATTTTTTGTTAAAACCAAGGCTGCTATTTTGCCTAAACATTTATCAATTATTTCACAAGCCTTAATGGTTGACTTTAGATTGCCGGTGTGCGCTACAATATCAGCATTGGCAAAATTTATAACTATAAAATCATAGGTATTTGCTTCAATGGCTTTTAATACTTCGTCCGTAACCTTTGAGGCTGACATTTCTGGCTTGTCAGCATATGACGCAATACGCGGAGACGGGATAACAATCCGATCTTCTCCAGGAAAGGGCGCTTCCACTCCGGCATTAAAGAAAAAAGTTACGTGCGCATATTTCTCAGTCTCAGCGATATGTAATTGTTTTAAGCCTGCCGTACTTAAAACTTTGGCTAAAGGGTTGGTAATTTCCGCTGAAAAAAAAGCAATTTTATCTACAGGCAAATCCTTGTCATATTGCATTATACTGACAAAAAACAAATTTTTATAATTAATTGGGCGTTCAAATTTGCTAAAATCAGGCAAGACAAAGGCCTGAGTCAATTGCCGAGCGCGGTCTGCCCGAAAATTAAAAAAAATAACAGCATCATTGTCTTCTATCAGGCCGACTGGCCTATTTTTATTGGTAATCACAGTCGGAATAAATTCTTCATCATAAATTTTATTTTCATAAGAAGCTTCAATTGCCCTAATCGGATCAGAAAATTTTTGTTCACTCTCGCCTTTGGTCATGGCCCAAAAGGCTTTTTGCAACCTTTCCCAATGATTATCGCGATCCATTGCATAAAAACGTCCGGAAATGGTGGCGATTTTAGCATTTACTTTTAATTCCTTAATCTTTGCTAAAAGCTCTTTAACGAAACCTAAACCGCTGTTAAAAATTGAATCTCGGCCATCCAAAATTACATGTATATAGACTTCTTTTATTTGCTGTTTTTTGGCAAATTCCAATAAACCGTATAAATGGTCTATATGAGAATGCACACCTCCATTGCTAACCAGGCCAAGCAGATGTAATTTTGATTTGTATTTCTTGACGTGATTTGCAGCATCTAAAAAAGCCTGATTCGTAAAAAAAGCGCCGTCTGCAATAGTTTTACTTATAAGCGGCAAGCTTTGATAAAAAATTGTACCTGAACCTATATTGGTATGGCCGACTTCTGAAGTCCCCATTTCACCCCAAGACAAACCAACAGCATCGCCAGACGCAACAAGAGTCATTGCTGGATAAGTACCGATAAATTTATCCAGATTTGGCGTTTTAGCTTGAGTAATGGCATTGCCAGGTGATGCCGGCGCAACACCCCAGCCGTCTAATATAACTAAAACAACTGGACGATTTTTTAATTTCATATATTGATTATACTTTATTTTTTATTAATCCCGTACCTGTCATTTCCTTGGGTTTTTTAACTGCAGTAAGCTGTAAAATAGTAGGAGCAATATCTGCCAAGATGCCGCTGTTTTTTAATTTTAATTTATTTTGCCAATAGTTGTTAATAATAATAAACGGCACGGGATTTGCGCTATGTTCCGTATCCTCCTCCCCTGTTTTTAAATTAATCATTTCCTCTATATTGCCGTGATCAGCGGTTATCAGCAAGGTGCCATTTGCCTTAGAGACAGCCTTGTATATTTTTCCTAAACAAGTATCAATAATTTTTATAACTTTAAGCGCTGCTTTGAAATCACCAGTGTGACCGATCATATCCGCATTCGCAAAATTTACTGCTATAAAATCATATTTTTTATTTTGCAAATTTTTTAAAATTATATTAGTTAAAGGATGAATTGACATCTGAGGATGCTTTAAATAATTCGTTCCAAGAGATGGAATCACCAGCCATTTTTCGCCATTAACAGGCTGGCCATGTCCGCCATTGAAAAAATATGTGACATGAGCGTATTTTTCTCGTTCTGCCAGATATAGCTGGCGATACTTTTTTAAAACCAAAGGCAAGGTATTTTTTAGAATCACGCTAGGAAAAGCAGTCATTATGCTGTCTAAATCCGGGCCAAAATCAGTCAGGGCAATAAACTTTACATTTTTTAAAACTTTTTTTCTTTTAAATGCGCCCAGATTATCTTTTTCAAATTGTTTTTGGACAAAAGGCTTAGCCATTTGTCTGGCACGATCAGACCTTAAATTAAAAAATATAACCGCGTCATTATCGTTTATAAATTTGGGTTTCTTTTGGGGATTTAAAATTATTATCGGAGAAATAAATTCATCTGTCTCTCCCCGATTATAGGCTTCACTCACGGCTTTATAAGGATTATCAGATGCCAGGCCAATGCCTAAAACCATGGCATTATAGGCCATTTCTGTTCTTGACCATTTTTTTATGCGATCCATTGCATAAAAGCGTCCCACGATAGTTGATATTGTTTCATGATTTTTAAAATTATTTATCAGTTTACTGACCAAACGTGAAGCTGCATGCGGTGATGAATCGCGTCCATCAGTAAAAAGATGCAAATAAATTCGTTCAAATTTTTCTCTTTTCATTAGTTCCAAAAGCGAGTACAAATGAAGCGGGTCAGAATGAGCACTCTCACCATTGGATAATAAACCCATTAAGTGTAAATTTGATTTATTTTTCTTAGCCCAACTGACTGCTTCTAATAACGCTGGATTTCTAAAAAATGTTCCATTTTTAATGGCTTCATCAATCAAGACTGCCTCTTGTTTAACTATCCTGCCAGCGCCGATATTCATATGGCCTGCTTCTGAATTGCCATCTTGGTTTTTTGGCAAGCCGACTTTTAAGCCAGAAGCAATCAATTCGGTGTGGGAAAATTTTTTATTAAAAAAATCCCAATTTGGCTTTTTAACCTGAGAAATTGGATTGGCTTTTGAAGCTGGCGCAATGCCCCAGCCATCTAATATAACTAAAACTATAGGCAAAAAATCAATATTTTTGTCCTGTTTCATATATCTATATTCTACCTCAAAATGCTATTATTTTCAAATAAAAAAACCGCAGCTGAAAAATCGCCGTGGCTTCTATATGAAAATTCAAAAGAACAAAGGACAAACCTTCGTTTGCCGTAGCAAACTACGGTTTGCGAAGGCAAAAGACAAAATAAATTTAAAACACAAATATTAAATAACAAAAAATTGAATTTTAGATTTATAATTTTTTTTTATTTTGTCTTTAGAGTTTTGTGATTTGTCATTTCCCCAATTCTTCTTCAATTTCCATTAAGCGGTTATATTTTGCCAATCTTTCACTGCGTGACAATGAGCCTGCTTTGATATATTCAGCATTGACTGCCACGGCTAAATCAGCAATAAATGAGTCGCAAGTCTCACCGCTGCGATTGGAAATAATTACTTTATAATTATTCATCTTTGCCAAATAAATAGCAGCCACAGTTTCAGTTAGAGTACCGATTTGATTTGGTTTAATTAAAATGGCATTGGCAACTTTTTGTTCAATCCCTTTTCTTAATCTATCAGTATTTGTCACAAATAAATCATCGCCAACCAACATGCATTTTTCCCCTAATTTTTTAGTTAAAATTTTCCAATTTTGCCAATCATCTTCAGCTAAACCGTCTTCAATAGAAATCAATTTGTATTTTTTCTTCCACTTCTCATATAACGAAATTAATTTTCTGGCCATTAATTTTCTACCATTAATCTTATAAACTTTTTTTTGCGGTAAATAGAATCCGGTAGCAGCTGCGTCAATTGCCAAACCAATATCTTTGTGAGCTCTATATTTTGCTTTTTTAATTGCAGCCAAAAGAAAATCAAAGGCTTTTTCATTTTTTGGCAAATTTACAGCATAACCGCCTTCATCTCCAACCATTGTTTTAAAACCATTTTGTTTTAAGATGCCTCCTAAGGCCTGAAAAATTTCACTGCCAGCTTGGACGCGTTTTGCCATTGTTTTAAATTTAGGCACAATCATGATTTCCTGCAAATCCAAAGCCCAGTCTGCATGCGCGCCGCCATTTAAGACATTCATCATTGGAATAGGCAGTAAATAATTCTTATAATGCACATTATAAATATCACGAAGATAAGCATACAATGGCTGACCCGATGACAAGGCACCGGCTCTGGCGCAGGCTAAAGAAACTCCTAAGATCGCATTGGCACCCAAATCTTTTTTATTTTTTGAATCATCCAGCTTGATCATTAATTTATCAATATCTTGTTGCTTAGTAATTTCAATGCCTCTCAATAAATAATCAATAGCCTCATTTACGTTTTTTACAGCTCTTAATACTCCCTTTCCTTGATAGCGCTTTTTATTATTATCACGTAATTCCCAGGCTTCGTGACTGCCTGTTGATGCCCCGGATGGCACACTGGCCTTGCCCACAATACCATTAGACAATTCAACTTTAATACTAAGAGTGGGGTTCCCGCGTGAATCCAAAATTTCCAAGGCGTGAATTTTTTTTATTTTTCTGGAATTTAACATACACTACAAAATTACAAACCTTCGTTTGCCGTAGCAAACTACGGTTTGCGAAGGCAAATCTAATACAAATATACAAAAAATAAATTTGTGATTAAATAAATTTATTATATTAATTCCATTTTTACCTGTCATCCGAAGCTTTAGCGTAGGATGACCCCTTTTACCCATTTTACTCTTTCACTAATCAAGTTCGTAGCTAATCGTGGCATCAATTATGATATCCTGGCTGCCAGCTGAAACTGTAGGTGCTGCCGCTCCCCCGCCTATACCTACCGAGTCTGATTTTGCATAAATTGGATAAGGTGTGGGCACGCCAGAACCGCTTTCGCTAAAAGAAATAACTTTGCCTAATTTAACACCCATAACCTGGGCTAAGGCGTCGGCTTTTAGTTTAGCATTTTCTAAGGCTAAAATTCTTGCATCCTGTCTATATTTTTCAGGATTATCAATAGTGAAAGTCAAACCTCCAATCTGGTTTAAATTCAAATCACCGGCAGTTTTTAAAACATCATCAACCTTGTCAGTTTGTCTTATTTTAACCTGCACATTCTGAGAAACAGTATAGCCGGTTAAAGTCTGCTTGCCATTGCTATAGTCATAGTTTGGATAAATAGAATAATCAGTAGTTTGAATGTCTTCATTGGCAATGCCCAAAGCTTTTAATTTATCTATTAAGGAGTTAATTGTCCTTGAATTCTCTGTTTGCGCATCAGCAACTTTGGCTTTTTGGGTAGATAAGCCAAGTGAAACTAAAGCAATATCAGGAATAGCAGTTACTTTGCCTTCACCCATAATACTAATGGTTCTCTGAATGTCTGGATTTTTACCAATGTAATAATGCTGCTTGGACATGTTCCAGGCCCATAAGCCAATGGCAATGCCCAAAACTACAATAAACAATGACAAAAGAACAGACAATAATGGATTTTCTTTGAAATTTGGAAGCATAAGTTTTAAAATTAAGAATTAAGTATTAAGAATTAAGATTTTTTTAAAAGCGGTCTAATCCCTGGCAAAACTTTGCCTTCCAAAAATTCCAGCATGGCTCCACCAGCAGTAGACACAAAATCAGGCCAGGTTTTTAATTTTAATTTATCTAGCAAGGCAATCGTCTCTCCTCCGCCAGCAACTCCAAAAGACGGTCCTTTGGAGATTATGGCAAATTGCTGAGCGATAAAATCACTGCCATGGCTAAATTCTGGAATTTCAAACATGCCCATCGGCCCATTCCAAACTAAAGTTTTTGCCTGATTAAAATGGCGCGCAAAGTTTAATTCTGTGCGTAAACCGATATCCACTATATAAAAATTCTTGGACTTAATTTTATTTAGTTCTGAAATTTTTTTGATTAAAATCTTGCCATGGCCATTTAAGCTATTACAAATCCTCACATCAAGCGGCAGAATCAATTTGCCTTTGGCTTTTAGCATTAACTTTTTAGCCAAACCAACAAATTCTTTTTGATAAACTGACTTGCCGATATTAATTTTCTGGGCTTTCAAAAAATTATTGGCCAATGCCCCGCCAATTAAAACATAATTGTATTTTTTTAAAAAATTTTCAATCACCTTAATCTTTGTCTCAATCTTTACTCCGCCTATTATCGCTGTGGCTGGCTTTTTAAACCCCTTGAGCAATTTGCTCAAATTTATCACTTCCTTTAATAAATTAAAACCGGCGTAAGCAGGCAAAAATTTAGTTATCGCAACAATTGAAGCGTGAGTACGATGAGAATTGGCAAAGGCGTCATTAACATAAATATCAGCCAATGAAGCTAATTCTTGGGCAAATTTTGCGTCATTTTTTTCTTCGCCCGGATAAAATCTTAAATTTTCTAAAAGCAAAATTTGCCCGGCTTTCATTTTGGCGACTTTTTGCTTTACCCTTTCGCCAATACAATCGTCAATAAACTGAACCGGTTTTTTGGCAATACTATCCAGATAAACTGCTACTGGCTTTAAGCTTAGCTTTTTAATTATTTTTCCTCCCGGCCTATCCAGATGAGCCATTAAAACAACTTTTGCTTTATTTTTCAATAAAAAGTTGATGGTTGGAAAACTGCGTTCAATTCTTTCTGGCTCTATAACTTTTCCATTTTTAATTTCAACATCATAATCAACGCGAACCAAAACAGTCTTGCCTTTTAAATTTTTGAGAGCTTTAAGAGTTCTTAATTTCATAAGTATATTATAACAGAAAAAATGGAATAGGGCGAAAACGCCGTATAATAATAATTTACAGGGGACTTTAGTCCCCGTAAGGTAATACCAGGCCTTCGCGGACTAAAGTCCGCTATAAAGTACAGGTCTCGTGCCGTTTTCGCTATTCACCAATTATTTCATTCAAAACCCAACTATCCCCTTTAATTATTTTAATCTCAACATTTAAATCTTCTGCCAAAGTATTTTGGGCCAGCATTTTAAGATTAAATTCCAAATTCTCTGGCGCGATTTCTGAACCATGTTCAGTAATTTGTCCTAATCCAATAACCGCGCCAGTAACTTTTTTGAGTTTATTCTTCTGGGCGTATTCTAAAATGAGTTTCATTATTTGGTTGGCAAGATGTAAATCATGCATAGGTTACTAATCTACTAATTAGCTACTAATCTACGAATAGTTGAGATATTATCCCACACGCCACAATTCCCGCAGTTTCTGCGCGTAAAATTCTTTTTCCTAAACTAACCGGAATTAAAGAATTCTGCCGCGCTAGATCAATTTCAAACTGCGAAAAGCCGCCTTCAGATCCGATAAATATGTTTATTGTCTTATTGCCATGAGTTCTTAAAATATCTAATAAATTATTGGATTTTTCCTGTTCATAACAAATTAAATTCAAATCTCGGGGATTTAAATTCTTTACAGCATCTGCGAATTTAATTACTGGCTCAAAAACTGGCGGAATTTTCCCTCCGCTTTGCATTGTGGCTTCTTCAATTATTTTTTTATAACGACTAATTTTATTCTGGTTCAATTCATTGACCACACAAAATTCCGTTACTACAGGCACAATTTTCTTAACTCCAATTTCAGTTGCTTTCTGACAAACCCATTCAAATTTGTCTTTTTTTAAGAGTGCTTGATATAAAACTATTTCAATTGGCAGTTCCCTGTCAATTTCAATCCTCCTAATTAAACGGCAAAAAATTTTTTTATCTTTTAGCTCACTAAATATCACTTCGTATTCCTCACCAGTGTTATCAAACAAAAACAAAGAATCACCAATTTTTAGACGCAAAACTTTGGTGATTTTCTTGATAATATCTTTATCAGAAATGACTATGTTCTGTGGGTCTTCAATTGTGGTGGGAAGAAAGAATCTAAACATATTAAATTTTATTCCCCACTTTAGTGGGCCTGCTAAAGCAGGGTGTAAATTTAGTGTGTCGCACAAGAGATGCACGGATCATACGCCCGAATCAAAGCCCTAATTTTTATCCTGCGCTCATGAACCGGCAATTTATAAACATTGGGCAAATATGCTTTTAAGTCAGCTTCTAAATTGGCCAAAAATTGCGCCGTGGGCGTAATCACATTGGCCTCAAGAACTTTGCCATTTTTATCAAATTTATAATAATCCAGTAAAATTCCCCGCGGCGCTTCAACCGCGCCATAACCCACGCCTGCTTTGGGCTTAACCTTAACTTTAATATTTTTCTGGTCAATTTTACCCAGTTGTTTAAAAATTTTATTAATTTCTTCCAGACAATGGACGATTTCCACTGCTTGGGCATAGACATTATAAAAAGTATTATAACAAGGCATTTTTTGTTTTGCCTCCAGCCAGAGTTTTTTAGCCTGGGGATTTAATTTATCATGATTCAAATTTATACGCGCCAAAGCACCGGTAAAATAAGGCTCTTTATCCAAACTTACTCTTTTAACATTTTCAAACGGCTGGTGAAATTCCTTGATCTTATGCTGAAATTCTTTAACAGTATATTTTTTCCCCTTACTGGTTATAATGTCACCCCATAAAATTTCATATTCTTTTTTATTATCCAGGGCAATAAATTCTGTTTCCCGGCTAAATTTTGGATATTTTATTTTGCGCGCAAATTCAGCAATAAAAATCGCATCAGCCAAAAGAGAATTGTAATTTTTCAATAATTTATTTACTTCCTGAATAGATGGCAATTTTTTAAACCCGCCGACTTCAATGGTTAAAGGATGAACAATACGTCCACCAATTAATTCAACCATACTTATAGCAAATTGGCGCACTCGCAAAGTCGCCTGGGTTTCTTTGGGATATTTTTTTATAAAATTCAAATCATTTTCAATGCCAAAAAAATCAGGCAAAGACAGAAAAAACATGTGCAAAGAATGGGAATGGATTATCTGCAAAAGTTCCATGACTTTGCGCAAAGCAATGGTCTGGCTGGAAACTTTAATGCCAAAAGCATGTTCAATCGCATGCGTGGCTGAAAGAAAATGCACAATCGGACAAATGCCGCAGATTCTGGCAGTAATCATGGGCACTTCAAAATAATCCCGACCCAAAAGTATGCCCTCAATCAAACGCGCGCCTTCTAATGTTTCCAATTTCGCCTTTATCACATCTCCTTCCAAAATTGAAGCCACAAATCCAGTATGCCCTTCCATTTTGGCAATGTGGTTGATTTTAATTGTTTTTGTTTTTGACATAGTAATCTTGCTTTTATTATACCTTATATTTGCATAACAAAAAAGCTACTTATTAAAAAGTAGCTCTTATTCACATTTTTTTGTTAAAATTTACTTAGTCATCATTGTGAGGAGAATTTTCAATCTCTTTTAATGGTTGCCGGAGGGCATCGGGTTCAATTCCGTGAAAAAATTTTTTTTCTACTTTTGCATTATTTGCTTTGCATATACTGCATTCTTTTGTATGTTCACGAATTTTATCCCATTCCTCATCTGTTAATTCAAAATTAGATTTCTTGCCAAAGGAAGCCATAATTTTCTCCTTTTCTGGGCATTTTTTATATTCTGACATAATTATCTCCTTTTTAGACTATCTTTTTTGTACTCAAACTTTCAGCATCAAATGATGCTTTTTAAAGAACCCTTGATATCTTAGCTTAGTTCATTTTTATGAAAATGTCAAGGGATTCCTACAAAATTACGAATCTTCTACAAATATACAAAATTCTTATCCTCGCTTTACCTCCTTAAAAAAGGAGTGGCTCAGGGGAGGTTGTACTGAACCCAGGTAAAACACAAACTACCAAATTCCTATTTTAAGTAACAGACTAAAGTCTGTCATTCCGTTTCTTGGCGTTTTCGCCTTACCAAATTTACGCAAATAAAAAAGCTAGCATTTCCCGCTAGCTAAATTTTACATTATATTTTATTCCTAAGAAACTGACTCCTTAATGAAGACATTTCGGAGATAGTATTTCTCTCCTTAATTCCGGCCAATCATCTATCATACCCTCCACTATCTCCTTTCCATGTGTTTCCAGGAGTTGATGAAATGCCGCGAATGACTCTCTACAAATATCACACTCCTCGACATGCTTCATTAACATATCCCATTCAACTTCTGTTAATGGGCTATTTGCCTCTTTATTCATATGCAGAGATTCCCATAATTCATCTCGCTTTTTACATCCACTCATGATTATTGACTCTTCAGAACACCTTTCATCTTTTTCATCTATTAACATTATTTACCTCCTTATTTACTTTGTTTAGAATTAAGTATAAACTGATGCCTTAAAGAACTCTTGATATTTTAGCTTAGTTCATTTTTATAAAAATGTCAAGGGATGGACGATTGTAAGACAGTTGTAAGATATTGTAATACAATTGTTTTACCACTGTCTTACCACCATATTACCATTGTTTTACAATCATCTTATTACCGATAAATCCGATAAATTACCCCTGCTTTGTCATCAGAGAGGTAAAGCGCACCATCTTTCCCAAACACCAAATCAACAGGCCTGCCAATTACTCCAGCTGAAGTTAAAAATCCAGTTATAAAATCTTCAGAGCTGACAACTTTATTGCCATCAATTTTCAAATGCACAACTTTATAACCAACTGGTACTGAACTATTCCAGGAACCATGTAATGCTACAAGTAAATCTCCTTGCCAACTTGCTGGGAACTTTTTTGAATCAATGAAAGTTAGGCCAAGCGGCGCATTATGCGCGCCATATTCATAAATCGGTGCCACTGAATCAGCGCAAGGATCACGGATATAAACATTTTTATCAAAATTGCGATCATTAATTTTCTGGCCATAACAAATTGGCCAGCCATAATTTTTGCCAGCACTTAAAATATTAAATTCATCTGGCGGCAAATTATCGCCCAAATTGTCACGCCCCATATCATTGCCCCAAAACTGCTTGGTCCTGGGATTTAAAATAAAGAAAACAGTATTTCTCAAGCCTTTAGCAAAAATTTCATAAGACCAATTGGACGGGTCATATTTTAAAATCGTAGCTCTGCGCTCATCAGTTTCATGGCAAACATTGCAGGATGAGCCAACTGACACATATAAAAATCCATTGGGGCCAAATTGCAATGTTCTGGTAAAATGTCCGCTTCCGCTTGGCAAATTAAACAAAAATTCTTTATTGCCTAATTTTAAGTTGGCTGAATCATAAGTATAACGGCTGACTTTGTTTGTTTCAGCAATATATAAATAACCGTTATCAATGGCCAGACCATGCGGATTATTCAAACCTGAAGCTATGACAACTTTTGAGCCATCGGATTTAATTGCATAAACCTTGCCCTCGCCCATGGCTGAAACCAGCAAACTACCTTGATCATCAAAAAGCAATACTCTTGGCGTATTCAAATCCTTGGCAAATACATCAATTTTAAAATTACCCAAAATCGTAAATGGACCCTGAACAGTTGGCGTTATAACTTCCGGAACCACATTCGCGACATTCGCATCATTCGCAATATTCGCATTATTATTTACATTCGTATTATTATTCGCATTTAATAATTTACTCACATCTGCCACTGGCTGACCAAAAGCCGGCCCAATCTGCGGATAAAAATAAATAACAATACCAGCTAGCCCGATGGCAAGAATGACAAAAACAATAACTAAAATTTTTAACCACTTGTTCATTTACATTAAATTAATTTTCGTGTTATTTAGTGATAAAATTTCGTGGTTCTGTTATCTTATATTCAGATTTTTTTCATATTCAGACCACATTGACTTTAGTTCTTCAATCATCCCCTGGCTGTCATTATCCAAATCTAATTCCCCAACTTCTAACCTTTCAGTAATATAATCATCAACCATTTCATCCCAGGCCTCTTTATTAGTCACTGGCGCCTCTTCAGCGCGTTTTTTGATTTCATTGTAAGCTGTTTGCAAGTCAAATGATAAAAATTCAGTCATATTTTTTTAGAATTAAGAATTAAGAATATAGAACAAAGAATACAACAATTACGAATTTCTTCTATATTCTAAATTCTTACTGCTTTATTCTATAAACATTATACCAAAAATCTTTAAAAACCCAAATTTGACAAAATTTTAAGTAATTATTATGATAAAAGCAAAGAAGCTCTTTGCTAGTGCTAATACCATTAGCAAAAGAAAAACATTAACAACAAACCGGAGGTATTTAAAATGGTTGCTGCGACCAACCACGCGGAAAAGTTAGGCACCTTATGTGCCTGCGCCATTTCCTTGCTCCAGAGAGGGACTCGGTGTAAACATCAAACCCAGCCGGTATTTAATGCTCTTGCAGAATTTATCGGCGAAAAACCCTTCCTCATCGAATTCAACCGGGCATCATATCCTGGTCGATTCGGTAATCGATGCGCTAGATGCGGCTCGTTTATCGATGATGGTGGAACATGCAATTGCGGGACAGACCACGACAACGAAATTCCCGGCCCTTATGCCAAACGTTTTCCAGCTGAGCGATCACTTGAAGAACAAGTAGCCGCGCTTATCGTTCAAACTGGCAAAGCCATTGAAATGGCAGACAAAAGCAACTGGCAAATAAGGGAAAATCTTCTTAGCTCGTTACAAGCCTTCAAAGAAGGAAAATCAACCAGAAAAACATTAGCGGCATAGCTAAGAACTAAAAAATAAAAGGGCGAGAGCAATCTCGCCTTTTTCTTTTTTAATAATTTAAAAGGGAGAGCGATAATACGCTCTCCCGAATTTGCTTGCTCTGAGCCCAGCCTGAATATGTGACGGTAGCAGTCATACCCGAGATCTAAGCTCAGCGCTTTGAGGAGAAGCCTGCAGTGACAACAGGCTTCATCTAAATTATATACATTTTGGAAACTTTGTCAATAAGACGCTTCCAAGCAAGTTTTAACATAAGAAATTTAAAAGGGGGAACAATTAATGTTCCCCCAGAGTTTTCAGCGCTGAGCCCGCCCTGATATATGACTGTTGGGCGACAGTCATTTCCCGAGACCTAGGACTCAGCGCTACAAAAGGAGGGTTGCGAAACTTATACAGCTTCCCGTATGCCGCTTTTTGGGCTGCAGTTTGTTCCGCGAATGGAGTATACAATTTAATATAATGATTGTCAAGTCTCTTAGCTTTATTTCCTCAGTCATTTGCCTTTTTCATGGCAGCTTCAATTCTATCTCGTGCTCCAAAAAATTCCATTTTCTCTAAAATATCAGCCAGGCTATAACCATGATTTTGTAAAATCTTAATCAAATTCCTGATTTTCTCATCTGATTGATCTAAAATTCCCCGGCACGCCCAGCATTCCTGACGCGAATTCAAACAGACTGCATTACAGCCAGCTAAAGCAATTGGCCCCAGACAAATCTTCCCTTCCTGCAAAAGGCAAGGGTTTTTATTAATCTGGCATTCCCAGCAAACCGGATTCATCTTCAAAGCCCAGGGTTTTTTGTTTATAAGATTATATACCAAATCTAAAAAATTCTGGGCATTAATCGGGCAGCCAGGAATTACATAATCAACCTTAATGGCCTTGGGCACTTCTACTACTTCCCTATTTTCAATTGTCTTGCATGATTTGTAAACATAACAGCCTATTTTTTTAAAATCATGGTAATTTTTTATTTCCCAAACCCCGCCTAAATCAGCGCAGTTGCCTAAAACAACCACCACATCTGAAATTTTCCTAATGCGTTTTAAAATATGCAAATTCTCCGTGGTCACAGGATTGCCTTCAATAAAAGCAATATCATAATGTGAGCGTTCTTTTTCATCCTCAATTAATCTAAATTCATCCAATTCAATATAGCTGGTTAATTCTAAAAATTTCTCATGCAAATCCAAGAGAGAGAATTGACAACCTTCACAGCTTGTTAGTCCGAAGATGGCGACGTGGGGTTTTAATCTGTTTTTTGACTTCATAATGTTTGCTTGGAATTAGGCGAATAAAACGATTGTAATACCATGGTAATATATTGTAATACAATTGTTTTACCACGATCTTACAGCTGCCTTACCATTGTCTTACAATAGTCTTACAATCGTCTTACAAACGATTCCGTTGCCCTTCGTCTTGTTTCGTCTTATAGGTAGAAGTTATCGCATTATTTAATTTTACATCCAAATTCTTAAGCTTCCCAAATATTGAGTTATATCGCATTTCAGTAAGTTTTTCACGTTTATATAAAGTATTAGTCCAATGGACAGACTCCTTTAAAGAACCGCGAGCGACGTAATAAAATCTATTTCTGTCCAAAAAATGATAACGGCCATTTGCTTCAGAAATATTAGCTCCCATAGAATCAACCGCCCGCATCCATTGATCGCCCATCAACTTCTTGGTTTGCCAATCAAATTCTGAATATATTGGCCAGCATTCTTCGGCAATTTCCACAGCCAATTTATAGATTTCCAAATTATTTAATTCCATGATTTTTGTTTTTATTTTATAATTTTTTTACCATTGTCTTACCACTGTCTTACAATTGTCTTACCATTGTCTTACTATCAATTTACCTTCTTCACCCTCCCCATATAAATTCCTTCCCCTGCTCATTAAAAATATTCAAACTTTCTTGTGTATATTTTTGCAAATTATTTAATTGTGAATTATTAATTACTTCACAGACCCAGCCCCAGTGAATTGTCACAATATCCCCGATTTTTAAATCTTTAACAAATCCTTTATCCGCAAACTGGGTTAAAACTTCTCGTTCTAATGTATCGCCTAAAGTTATTTTATCATCTTTTATAATTAAAGGCTTGTAATCAACCAAAATGGATGATTTTTTTATTTTTTTAATTTTACCCCAGGAAATCCTGCATTCATCAATTGATTTCAAGGTGTGCATAATATTTACCTTACCGGCGCGCAACCAGATATTCATGACATGAAAATTATGATGCGGCTTTGTCATTTGAGGCGCTAAACCTAAAACTTTTTCTGCCACAGAAGTTGGCAATTTTGCTTTTAGATTTTTATCCTCTGTAAAATGCCTGTACAACTTTTTAATTTGCACATTCTCAATTAAATTATTGCCAAGCCAATAGGCCTCAACAACTTCTGGGTCAAATTCATCTTTAATCCTATTTTCTCTGGCAATTAATTTTAAATAAGGGTGCATTACTTCAAATTCTGACAAAATATTTTGTAAAGTCGGCTCAAAATAATTTTGGCTGCAATACTCAAAGAGCGCCTTGTTTTTATCAGGCCCGCAATAGGCGAAATAATTGGGCATAAATGCATATCTGGCGCAGCGCAAAACACCTTCAATTGAATTTTGGGGAATTAACTTGGACATCTTTGATTTTCCTTACAGAATAAATTATTAATATGCAAGCTAAAGTAATCAAGCAAGATCCCCCAATTTGATAAATATTAAACTTATGGCTAGATATAATTTCCAAACTGGTTGTAATCGGCGAAGCTAATACTAGAATTGATGTCACGGTTACCGTTGGCAAATATTTCAAAGCCTTATACCACGTTAAAACATAACCTAACAATAAAACTGAGCTGATTATCACCCAAATCCATTGGTTTAAATTTAAAGAGACTAGAGTATGAATCTGACCTGTAGCTGATAAATAAGCAAGTAGTATCATTGAACCAAAAAACATCCTGGCCCAAGCCACGATCTCTGAGGCAACATTTTTTAAAACTTTTTTGGCTATCACAAATTCAATTGTCCACATCAAAGTCGCAGTTAGAACTAAAAGTTCGCCATAGCCATAATTAAAAAATTTAAAGCCTAACAGCGCTAAATTACCTAAAAATAATAAAGCCAAAGCCAAATATTGCAATTTGCCTATTTTTTCTTTTAAAAACCAGATGGCCAATAAACTGACCCAAACAAATAATGTTTTATGAATAAATGCAGCGCTAGTAGCACTGGTCATGCTTAAACCCTTAAAAAATAAAAGAAAGGGCACGCTGCCGCCAATAATTCCTATTAGGCCTAATTTTACCCAATCATCTTTAGCAATTTTTCTTAACTTATTAAACAAAAAAGGAGTTACAATCAAGGCAGTTAAAATTATGCCAACTATCAAATTTTTGCTAGTGGTAAAAATATCAGAATTACTGACTGTTGATACCGCAAATTTATTAAGAAAAACCGAAACGCCTGAAATTAATGCAGTGCCCAAAACCAGATACAAGCCCTTATTTACTTTTTTCATAATTATATAAATTAATAATTTGATTTGCTTCTTTAGCTGCAATCTTTTGGATCGCAAAATTATTTAGAGCTAAAATCCAGTCCCCGACTTTAACTTTATTTAATAAATTCAAACTTACTTCCCTGCTTTTTTTATTGGCAGTACTTACGACTGCTTTTTGTCCGATAATTTTTTTTATTTTATATGGGATGCTTAAACACATAAATTTAATAAAATTGACAAACGCTTATATTATTATATACAATTAAGGCGCTACAAAGGGACTGTGGCAAAAAAATCAACCAAGGAGGGAATTTTGGAAAAAAACGATCAAAAACCCGTACCCGTGCCGCCGCAAAAAGAGGAAGTACGCTGCATATTTTGCGGACAAATCTTTAATCTTCCTCCGCCTTTTACCCTGCCAAAGCACAAAAATCCGATTAAAGAGGGTCAAGACCCACTGAAAGTCAGCTTTTGCGTCGGCCAGGGCAAACAAGGCAAAACCATTGCCGCGATTAAGGAAGCAGCTTCTGAAATGGAAAAAGAAGAAAAACGGCAAAGGGAAAGAGAACGCAGAAAGCAACTAAGGCTGCTGCAAACACAGGCGTAAAACCCCCTTAAGCTGGATCATCTGATCCAGCTTTTATTTTATTTTAAATTACTTATTTTACATTTACCTTCGCAAAAGCATAGCTTGCTACAACAAGTGAAGATTTGTTGCTTTTGGCGCAATCACGCCTGGCCTTAATTCCCATTTCCCATCTTTATATTCTCCAACAATACCGCCCTGATCAGGGACATCCGGATTATCTATAGTCCCGTATATTCTACAAATTGAAGAATCCGCACTAGAACCAAGTCCTTCGTGAACGCCTTTAACCATATATTCATAAAATATACTGCCCCACCCCACGCCTTTAGCCCTGCCAACTTTCACATAAACTCTTAAGCCAACCAATTTATTATTCCGATCATAATATTCCTCTGTGATTTCAAGTTGATCATCTTCAATATCCTCTTCTTTGGCAATATTTTTAATCAAGCCTAATATTTCAAATTTTTCAAAAATCTTCTCCTCCTCAATTACTGAATTTCTAATTTTTACTATCTTAAATTCCGCGCTCTTCTGCAAAGGCTCACTCCTCCCCCCTTCAAAAATCTTTGGCTTAAACATATATTTTATTTACTTAATTTTTCATAAGCTTTGGCATCGCCATATTCTAAAAAATTCTTATGATGTTCCGGCGGTATAAAATTCGGATCTTTGGCATGCTTAATGCCACACCAGTATTTCTCAGTTTTAGCTGCAATAATTGAAGCATAATGCATTAAGCCATTGGCATAACCGCAATAAGCGCAATTAACTTTTTCCCAGCGCGTTAAATATTTTAATTTCTGGCGGTCAATTTTTATATACATTGAACGCTTAACAATGGGAATTTTATAAAGCCGGAAACAAATCTGGTGATACATTTCCAAACATAGATCAAAAAGAACCAAGGGAATAATCATAAAATAAATCACGGGCATGGATAATAGATGCCGGTAAACTCGTTCTGGATGTTTTTTATATTGCATAAATTTATTTTAACCACTTATCAAGCAATTTATTTAGATCCGAAGACTTTTTCCAATCAGCTTTCATTTTATCATACATCTTTTGTGTTCCGGGATAGGGCTTGGAGCCGCGCTTAAAAATTCTATAATGCGGTGCCCATCTTTCAATTACATCATTGAATACCTCTGAAACCTGCCATAAATATTCGGGATTTTTATTCTTAATTTTGCTTCCTTCAATTAGTCCATATCTATCTTTAATATAAGCAAAAAACATAAAGTGCAGCATTTCGTGGGCAATTACTGAATTGGAAAATTTTGGCAAGCGATGCCAAAAAGGAAAAGAAAACATTTTATTTTTTATATCTCTAGGATACATGCCATAAATTGTAACAATTGCTAGATATTTGCCTTTTGGCCACTTCCGTCCGTAAAAAATTTTATCAACTAATTTAAAATATCTATCTTTTACTTTATCCCAATTTTCTCTCGCTTCTTGCGTGCCCTTAACAATTTCCTGTTTTTTTACTGCAAAAATAAATTTTGTATAAGCCCTGAGAATTTTATTTCTCTCCTTTTCTGAGAAACTACTTTCTAATACATACTGAAAATTTTGTGGTAAAAACCATTTAATAAAGGGGTGACCTTTTCTTCTTTTTAAAAAATCAATTGCATTCTCTGTATCTTTTTTATAATCAATTACAAACTTAATTTGTGGGTAATGGCTCTTCATCTATTTTACTTCAATATTTAACTTGAATAAGATTGACGGCGCCAGGCATTGAGGGTAGCAGGTCGGGGTACCCGTCGCACTCAGCGTAACTGTGCCTGCAGTTTTGGCTTTATAAACACCCTGCGCTCCCCTGATCACCAAAATATTTACTACCCGGCTAATAATATTTTGATCGCTGATGCTAATATCCCAATTATAAAATTCACCTAAATTTAATAAAAACGTCTCACCGATTTTTAGGGTTATGGTTTTATTGTTATCAGCCAAGGTAACGGTCTGACTCCCCGCAGATGTATTTATCGGCTGTTTTGTCACTTCTGCCACTAAAACCAAACTATCGCTTTTTGTCCCTTTAACTGTCACCTGTTCACCCTGCTGGAAAAAGTCAGCTGAATTAATTGAGGCGCATAGAACCTGGGTGTTTTCAACATTACATTTGCTATTTTGATCAAATTTTAATTCCATTGTCAAAGCTGGCGCGCCCGGCTCTTCATAAACCAAATACCAGGTGTCTGGCTTTAAGCCAGGATTATTTTTCACCATATTGCCTGTGGCAAAAAAATTAAATTCATTTTGGACCGGCTGATTTATATTCTGGTTCAAATTAACATTATTAACTGGCTTGACAACCAAATTACAGCCGCTTAAAAAAATTATCGTTACAAATAAAATTAAAATGATTTTAAAATTTTTCATATTTTATTTTAAAAATTAAATCCAAAATTCAGATTTCGGCTTTCATAATTCGGGATTAAATCGGACCAAGCCAACTTTTAAAATCCTTAAGTTCCGCATAAGAAAAAACCGGCCCATCTTTGCACACATATTTTGTGCCAATAGCGCAGTGCTGGCAAACGCCTTGTCCGCAATCAATATGGCGCTCCAAAGAGACAAAAATATTTTCTGGTTTTAATCCTTTGGCAATCAATTTCTGGATAACAAATTTATACATTATCGGCGGACCACACATGAAAGCTACGGCATCTGCGGGAATATTTTTTAAATCAAACAATGTTGTTACCACTCCTTTACGGTACTTTTTAGTTTCAGGATTATCCAAAGTTATACTTAAATCGCAAACATTTTTCCACTCTTTATACTCTTTTGTATAATTCAACAAACTCTCATCACGACAGCCATAAAAAATATAGACCTTCTTATATTTTTTCGGATATTTTACAGCATCCAAAATTACTGGTCGCAACGGTGGAATGCCAATGCCGCCAGCCACCAAAAGCACATTTTTACCTTTAGCCAAATCAATTGGAAAAGCATGGCCATATGGACCGCGAATGCCAATTATATCCCCTATTTTCTTATTATGCAGTTCTGAAGTTAATGTTCCTACTTTTCTAACAGTTATTTGCATGGACTTTTTATTTTCCATGTTTGATGCAATTCCAAAAATCGCCTCACCAAACCCTGGGAGTGAAGCCATAACATATTGTCCTGGCTCAAATAAAAAACCTTTGTAAGGCAAACTTAAAGTAAAGGTCTTGGAACCAATACTCTCTGTATCTATCTTTAGAATTTTACAATTGTAGGTCTTGTATTCGTTTAACATAGTTAATCAATAAATGTCGGGTCTAATTTCTAATTATTAATTATTAATTTTTAATCAATGGCTAATGTTATAATGATTTAATTATCCTTATTACCATTTTTCTTACATGAACTTAATATTTTGACAAATATTTTGGTTAATTCGTGCGCTTCTTGATAAAGCTTGCCACAATCTTCTTTCCTGGCCGGGTTAGCTTTAGCAAGCATTCTCAACCAATGCATTGTTTCTTTCGATTCCTTTTTACAAATTGAAATTTTATGAACAAAATCCTTCTTTGATTCTGCGCCGTTGGCTTCCATATAGTTTGCACCAAGACTAGTTCCTGATCTTACCAATTGATTAATTAATGGTTTATTGATAATTGTTTCAGGCAAAGTCTTAGCAAAATCAATAATCTCTTCGCCGAATTTACCAGTTCTTTCCTCTAAATCAAATACGCCATTTTTCTTTTCCCCCATAAGAATTTAATCATTAAATTATTAAAAATTCTTTAAAAATTAAAAATTATTAATTAATCATTAAACCGAACCATTTACACAAACCTCCTCATTTCTTCGCTTTCTTTTCTCTCGCTTTCAATATATCTCTTTGCGTCTGAAAGACATCTATATCTGCCGGACAAGTCCTAGTACAGCGTCCGCATTCCACGCACCCAGGCAAAGAAAAGGTTGCTGGTGTTCTGACAAAGTGATGTTCGTACCAAAAATAAATTTTCTGAGCGGTGGTAGTCATAAGCCGATGTTTTGGTGCAGACGGCGCTGGACCAGCGACCTGGGTAAATTCATTATAAAAACAAGTGTCCCAACAGCGATTTCGGCTACCAGAATCTTTAGCTAAATTTGACTGGTCATAAATCCTAAAACAAAAACAAACAGGGCAGGCAATGGTGCATTTGCCGCATTGAATACAGCGTTTACCCAGATCATCCCAAATTTTCTGGTTATGGAAATTTTGCATGCCATCCATGACTGAAACCATTTGAGCATCTAGCCCTTCTTCCCTGATTGGTCCTGCATATTCAATATGCTGGTAATTTTTATAGCCTCCGCCAGAGGCGGATCCGCCTTTGGCGGAAAACTTATCCAAAAGTCGCTGTCCGTCTTCTGAGCCAGTATAAATTTTAAAATCATTTTTTTGCACTGCCAGAAAAATATCAAACTGCAGATGTTCAAGTTTATCCTCCTCAAACTTGGCAAAATATTTATAAAAATTTTCTTTGGGCACATGACTTGTGCCAATAACCAAAGTTTTCTTTTTAATTTCCTGATAATAAGGGTCTTGCTCAAAAACCTGATTTAGCAAAGTTAAGGCCTGTAAATCTAGAATTGAAACGCCAAGAAAAATCTGACTTTTAATCTTAGACCTGGCCTCGGCCAAGACGGGCAAGCTTTCTTTAAAATTTTGTCCCTCATAATCAAACATTTTCTGATAAGGCGGCAACATGTACCATTTCCAGGAATCAAGCGGAAGTTCTGAGCCCAAATAAAAATCTTTGGCATTTTTTAATTCAGCCAAATGCAAATATCCCTCAACATTATATTGTGGCGCATAAACTAGATTATTTTTTACTAAATAATCAACAAATTGATTTAATTTGGTTTTATTCATAACTGCTCTAATTATATCAAAATTTGAGATAATAAAAAAGGAAACGCTTAATGCATTTCCTTATTCGCCAGTTAACTTCTTTCAGATTGGCCCTTTTGAGCCACAAACAACATTATCCTTGGTTGGCACGAGATCCAGATGATTTTCAAATCTGGGAATAATATCCAGTTTGAGATTTGAACCCTGCGATGAACAGACGACAAAGAGATATTTTATCTCTAATTCCTTCAAACGGCCGTCTGGGGTTATTCCTTTTTCACATTGATAAACATAAGTGTAGACCTTGGCTTTTTGTTCCCAGTCATTGGTGTCAATCGGCCCTTCTGCATTACAATTTTTGGGCACTGGATTTTTTTGTTTGTAATTCTCAAAATATTGTTTTGCGTCTTTGACTTCGGGAAGAACTTTTTTTTCATATACATGTAAAAAACCAGCCAACCCAAAAGCCAATACCATTAAAAAAATACAAACAATCCCTAATTTATCCCTTAGATCCATTTTTTCCTCCTTTTTAAAGATCAATTGTATTCTTCTTAAATAAATCTAAACACGTATTTTTTTTATTGTCAAGAAAAAGCGCCCCATTTTACTGAAGCGCTTAATATATCAATATTTCATAATTCATAATTCAGAGTTCATAATTCAGATCTTCACCATTTCCACCATTTCAGCCAAACGGCATGAATATCCATATTCATTATCATACCAAGCCAAAACCTTGACCAAATCCCCGTCAACCACCTTCGTTGTACCCAAATCAACAATCGCAGACAAGGTCGTGCCGATTGTGTCAGTGGAAACAATCGGATCATAAGTCACACCAATTATTTTTTTATATAATGGATTTTTTGACGCACTAATAAATGCATCATTAACTTGCTTAACAGTAACTTTTTTCTTTAATAGCGCTGTCACGTCAATTAATGATCCTGTTATAACAGGTACTCTGATTGATAGACCGTCAAATTTATTTTTAAGTTCAGGCAAAGTCTGGATAACCGCATTTGCAGCGCCAGTGGTTGAGGGCACAATATTTACCGCAGCTGCCCTGCCCCGTCTTGGATCTTTGGCATCAGGGCCATCAACGAGCTTTTGAGTGGCGGTATAAGCATGAACAGTCGTTAACATGGCTTTTTTTACGCCAAAACGGTTCATTAAAACAGACATCACGGGCGAAGTGCAATTTGTAGTACAAGAAGCATTGGAAATAATTTGTTCACCTTTTTTCAGTTTTTTTTCATTTGCGCCAATCACAAAAGTATTTATATCTTCAGATTTGGTCGGCGCTGAAATAACAACTGCCTTCGCACCTGCTTTCAAATGCAAGCTCGCGCCCTCCTTTTCAGTAAAAAAACCAGTTGATTCAATAACCACGTCAATTTTTAACTTTTTCCAGGGCAATTTGCCGGGATCTTTTTCCGCAAAAACCTGGATTTTATTGCCATCAACAATAATAGAATCTTTAGTGGCTGAAACCTTATGCCCTTTCCATTGTCCATAGACTGAATCATATTTTAAAAGGTAAGCCAAAGTCGCTGGATCGGTTAAGTCATTGACAGCCACTACTTTAAATTTGGATTTAAGATCAATCGCCGCTTTATAGGCCTGGCGGCCAATCCGGCCAAAGCCATTAATTGCGACTATCTTTGTCATAATTTTTGCTTTAATCATTAAGTATTTATTTTTTAAGTTCAGGGAAAAGAGAATCAAGTTCTTCTTTTGGCACTGAATTAATATCTGCGGCCTTAGCTGGCAAAGGCACCTGGATATTAAATTCATTAACAGTGCCTTTGGACATATTGGAATTAGCCTGAATATTTAAACCAGCTATTCCGTTATTCACCATAAAAAAAGTGCGAGACAAATCCAAAAACATAAAAGCCACGGGCAATGTTACAATTACAAGCAAGATAAGCAGCTTTAAAAATAAGACTGCCTGGGAATCTTGAGGCTTAATTGGTTTTTTATTATCTAAATTGTTTGACATATTTTTTTATTGAGATAATTAAAGCGACTTTTTAGGATTATAAAAATCCCCTATTTATAGTATAGAGGATTTTTAACCTTTTTAAAAGCATCTTAACTAATTTTATCAATAGGCACATCAACAATTGAATCAGGATCATCGGCCAGCCTGACATTTACTGTTTGTTTTAAAATATGCCAATCTACCACTTCACCCTTGCCTCGCGGGGTTTTAACTTTACTGCCAATGGCTGGAAATTTGGCTGATAATTCTTTATACAAATCATTTTCATAACGCAGGCAGCATTTTAAACGGCCACAGATGCCTGATAATCTTTCTGCCCCGCGATGAGAAACTTGCTGCAATTGCGCCTGGTCAGCGCTCACATTGCCTAAAACTTTGAGGTGCGTTTTGCAGCACTGATCAATCCCGCAAGCGCCGATATCGCCGTCAATTTTGGCCTCATCTCTAACCCCGAGCTGCTGAAGGCGAATATTTTTTTGAAATTGCCTGGTTAAATCTTTGACCAAAGGCCGGAAATCAACGCGGCCATTAGCAATAAAGGCAAAGGTAATTCTCTTATCATCAAAAGAATAATGGATGTCAATCAGCTTCATTGCCAGCTGGTTTTTGATTATCATTTTTTTGCAGATATCCATCGTCTCTTCTTTGCTCTTTTCATATTTTTCCAGACTTTCCAAATCAGCTAAGGTGGCTTTTCTGCTTATCGGGGTAACTGACTGAGTTGCTGTTTTATCATCCATTTCTTTAATTTCAATAATTTTTCCTATTTCAACTGCTGTGTCAGTTTCCACAATTACATAATCGCCAATTTTTAAATCCAATTCGTTTAATAAAAATTGGCCTGGCGTTTCCCATAAATTAAATTGGACTTCAGCTATCTTCATAAATATAATGCGAATTTAACGAATAAATCACGAATCTGCATATGATAAAAACCTGGAACCGCTGATTATTATCATGGATATTTACAAATATCAGTGTCAATCTGTGAACAAAATCAGTGTTTTAAATTTGTTTGCGGCAAAAACCGCCGACTTTGATCTTTTCACCTAAACTGGCAATTTTTTCATTTATCAAATCCTCAATGGTAATATCTTCATTTTTAATAAAAGATTGCTTGAGCAGGCAGACATCTTCATGCCATTTATTTATTTTGCCTTCAATTATCTTATCCAGCATTTTTTCAGACTTGCCTTCAAGTATTAATTGCTCTTTATAAAGATCTTTTTCTTTGTTCAATATTTCTTCTGGCACATCTTCAGGCGCAACATATAACGGGCTTTGAGCGGCAATCTGCAGGGCCAGGTCATGGGCTAAATTTTTAAATTCCTGGTTTTGGGCGACAAAATCTGTTTCACATTTTAATTCCACCAAAGCTCCAACTCTGCCATTAGCATGGATATAAGCATAAATAATGCCTTCACTCGCCTCTTTAGCCTCTCTTTTACTGGCGATTTTTGCGCCTTTTTTTCTTAAGATAGCAATGGCTTTGTCTATATCTCCTTCAGCTTCAATCAAAGCTTCCCGGCAATCAACCACGCCAGCACCAGTCTGATTTCTTAATTTTGTAATTAATTCCAAATCAATTTTCATATTTTTTAAAATTAATATTTAGTTTTTATTTTTTCTCTGGTTCTGCGACTTTGCCCTTGGCATCAATCACGCAATCAGCAATATAAGTCATAACCAATTCAATGGTTTTGGTCGCATCATCATTGATCGGAATAACGCAAGCAATGTCTTCAGGATTGGTATTGGTATCGCAAATGCCGATAATTGGCACGTGTTTTACTTTTGACTCTTTAACCGCTGTTTTCTCAGTTTTTACATCCCAGATAAAAATTACATCAGGGATTTTTTCAATATCTTTGACACCATAAACCATTGACTCAAGCTTGGCGATTTCTTTTTCAAAATTAATCTGTTCTTTTTTAGTGTATTTGCTTAATTCACCGCTATCTCTTTTTTTAACCAGATCTTTATATTTTTTGGTCAATTTAATGACCACTGGGAAATTAGTTAAAAAGCCGCCGATCCAGCGCTGGCTGATATATGGCATGCCGCATCTTTTTGCTTCACGCTCTAAAATCGGCTGAACTTGTCTTTTTGTGCCCAAAAATAAAATAGTCCCATTATTAGAAACTACCTTTTTAATAAAATCCTGGGCTTCTTGCAATTTTTGAGCTGTTTTTTCTAGATCAATAATATGAACGCCGTTGCGAACGCCAAAAATATAAGGTTCCATTTTTGGGTGCCAGCGAGATGATTGATGGCCAAAATGCGCGCCTGCCTTTAAAAGCTCCAAAATATCAGGGATTTTTGTCATAGTTTTTCCTTTCTAACCTCCATCCGGCTTCACCCGATTAGGGCAAGGAAAAATACCAGATGTGGGAGATTAAATGAGTAATTAAAATTAAATAAAACTTGATTTGAATCTTATCACAGAAACAAAATTGATGCAAGGCTTAAGCAGTTTATTCCCACAAATTTTAGCCTCAATCATCTTGCCTACTGCGGAAGATGAGATACATAGGTAACACTTCTAGATTGCCTAAAATAGGCAAAAAGGGCAAAATGAAGGGTTAAATACCTAATCTCATCAACTATGCTAGCACCACATGTTAAAAAAATAGCTCCATATTATCTTGTTCCCGAAATAAAGCTTTTAAATAAATTTGAAAGATGGCGTAAGGTAGCCAAGATACTTAAGGTCTCAAAAGAGGCAAAGCAGCGTCTTGATTGGATAATTTACAGCTATGACCATAGCCCCGCGGAAACCAGCCGCCATTTTGACATCGCCCCTAAAACATTCTACAAATGGTTTAAGGAATTTGATGAAGACAACCTTTACAGCCTATACAAGCTGGCAGACAGATCCCGAGCGCCTAAGCATGTTCGGCACAGAGAAATTACGCCTTTAGAAGAAAGCAGGATTATTGCCTTACGCAAAGATCGTATCAGGTACGGCAAGGAAAAAATTGCTAGGATTTACGAGAGTGAATTCGGGGTCAAAATCAGCGCCTGGAAAGTCCAGTATACAATCAAAAAGTACCGCTTGTATTACAATCACTCCAAAACGGATAAAACCAGCAAAAAACGGGCTCAAACGAAGAAAATGGGGAGGAAGAAAAGAACAATCGAACTAGTGGGCAAGCTGCCGAGTTACAAGAAAAAAGCGGGGTATATCATTTGCCTTGATACGATTACAATTTACCGGCTGAAATTAAAGCGTTATGTTTTTACAGCGATAGATAAATATGGTAAATTTGCTTATGCCAGATCCTATCATACCAAGACTTCAAAAAATGGAGAGGATTTTCTTTACAGGTTCAATTATTTGCTGGATGGACAGATTCCCCGAGTCGGCCATGATAACGGAACTGAATTTAAAAAGTACTTTCAACAGGCTTGCCTGAAGCTTGGCATCAAGCAGTACTTCAGCAGAATCAGAACCCCAAAGGACAACCCCGACTGTGAAAGGTTTAACCAGACGTTGGAAACTGAATTTCTGGACATGGGTAACTTTAATCCCGATGTTAAGCAATTCAACAAGGCCTTGACCGAATGGCTTATTGAATACAATTTCCGCAGGCCTCATTATTCCTTAAATTACCAAACACCCCTTCAATATTCTAAAGTGTTACCTATGTACTCATCTTGTACACCTACTTGCCAAATATTATTTTTTATGATAAGTTTAATATATTCAAAAATTAATCACCATTATGAAAAAAGAAATCCATCCGAAATACTATGACAAAGCCAAGGTAATTTGCGCCTGCGGCAATGAATTTATAGTGGGCTCAACTGCGCCTGAAATACAAGTTGAACTTTGTTCAGCTTGCCATCCATTTTATACCGGCAAACAAAAGCTGGTTGACACTGCCGGCCGCGTTGATAGATTCAAACAAAGAGTGGCAAAAAAAGCTGAATTAGCCATTGCCAGAAAAGGCAAAAAGGTTAAAAAAGCTGCCCAGTCTGCGAAAAAAGCCAAGAAAACAAAAAAATAACTACTACCCCTACCTTCGTTTTTACGCGAAGGAGGTTATTGTTATAAAACATAACCCCCGACTAAATGGGGGTTTTGTGTTATAATAAAACCACGGATTTTTTATCACCTGCCTCGCTTGCCTTGATCCCTTTATTTTCTTAATAATCCGAATTAATAGCGAGCAAGGCGGGCTGATTTCACAGATACCAACGAGAATTATTTATCAGTGTTAATCTGTGAAATTAATCCGTGTTTCAGATATTCCACATCCTATGAACAACCCTGAATATCAAAAAATCCTAGACAAATACAACCAACTCCAAAAGCAGCTCCAGGATCCTGCTATTATTAATAATGCGGCAGAATATAAAAAAATCAGCCGTGAATTTGCAGATTATAATGACGTATACAAAAAAATCATTAGATTGCAAAAAATTGATCAGGGCATTGATGAGGCCAATGAATCATTGAAAATAAAAGAGTTAAAAGAACTGGCTGAATCAGAGCTGTCCAAGCTTATTCCTGAAAAAGCAAAAATTGAAAATGAAATCAAATTATTTCTCAAGCCCAAAGATCCGCATGATAAAAAAGATGTGATTTTAGAAATAAGAGCTGGCGCAGGCGGAGATGAAGCAGCTTTATTTGCCGCTGAACTTTTTCGCATGTATTCCCGTTATGCGGAAAGCAAAAGCTGGAGCGTGCAAATGCTTTCGTCCAATCAAATTGGAATCGGCGGCCTGAAAGAAGTCATTGCTGAAATCAAAGGGCATGATGTTTACGGAGACATGAAATATGAAAGCGGCGTTCATAGAGTCCAAAGAGTGCCGGCAACTGAAAAAAGCGGCCGTGTCCATACCTCAACTGCTTCAGTCGCAGTTTTGCCGATTATTGAAGAGGTGGACTTTAAAATTGACCCGAAAGATTTAAGAATTGATACTTTTTGCTCAGGCGGCCACGGCGGGCAAAGTGTTAACACCACATATTCAGCTGTTAGAATCGTGCATAATCCTTCTGGCATCGTAGTTTCCTGCCAGGATGAAAGATCTCAATTGCAAAACAGAGAAAAAGCCATGGAAATTCTGCGTTCACGCCTCTTTGCCTATGAAGAAGAAAAAAAGATGAAAGAACTCAGAGCCAAAAGAAAAATCCAAATCGGCACTGCCATGCGCGCGGAAAAAATCAGGACCTATAATTTTCCTCAGGACAGAATTACGGATCATCGCATCAAAGAAAGCTGGCACAATATGCCGAAAATTTTGGATGGAGATCTTGCGCCAATAATTAATGCCCTCAAAGAAGCTGATGAATAAATTGGTGATTGTAAGATAATAGTAAGACATAGTAATACAATTGTTTTACAATGTCCTACAACTGTATTACTACAATCTTACAACCGTTTTACAATCGTTATATGCAAATCAAACAAATTATCAAAATTTATTCAGCACACTTAAAAGCGAAATCAAGCAGCCCAATTTTAGATATTGAACTTCTTTTAACAAAAGTTTTGACCAAACCCAAAGAATATCTTTTTGAATACCCAGAAAAAAAATTAACAAATTCTCAATTTAACCAATTTAAAAAATTGTTTAGACGCCGTTTCAAAGGCGAGCCAATCGCCTATATTCTCGGGCATAAGGAATTCTACGGCCTTGACTTTAAAGTTAATAGAAACGTCCTCATCCCCCGCCCAGAAACAGAAATCTTGGTTGAAGAAATAATTAAATACCACAAATCAGCAATCCGTAATCAGCAATCCGTAATCGGAATTATTGAAATAGGAGTCGGTTCAGGCGCAATTATCATTGCCTTAGCTAAAAACATCCAAAACACTAAATTTCTTGCCACAGACATTTCAGCCAAAGCTTTAAATATCGCCAAACAAAATGCCAAAGACAATAAAGCAAAAATTAAGTTTCTCAAGGGCAATCTTCTCCAACCACTTAACAAAATTCAGAATTCGGCTTTCGTCATTCAGAATTCCATCATCACAGCCAACCTCCCCTACCTTGATAAAAAAGAAGAGAACCTTCTCCCCTCCTCAGATACAATTGGCTTAAAATTTGAGCCCAAACTAGCTTATGACGGCGGATCTGACGGCTTAAAATATTTTCGTCAGCTCTTTGCCCAGGTGCAAAAATATAATTTAAAACCAAAAGCGATTTTTCTGGAAATCGGACACAAACAAGGACAAAGAATTAAAAATCTGGCTAAGCAAGCCTTGCCAAAATACAAAGTTCAAATCATAAAAGATCTTTGCGGCCATGATCGCGCAGTAATAATTTCAAAATTTTAAAAGACCCCATTTGCTGAGGCCTTTTTTTGCTTTCAGAGAAGCGTTATTTCCGCAGGACAACTTCGCCCTCGAAAGTCATTAACGAAAAATTTGTTTTTGGCAAAAAATACTCGTTGCGGTTTATTTGAATACCCGACCTGGCGAGGATTTGTGACATCAATCAATACGATGTCTTCTTTGCCTTTAAGGCAAATCTTTTGCCTGACTCGCACCAGGGAACCGATTTCAAATGAATCAAATTTATCGGGAATAGTGGGTTCATCCCAGCTAATCTTTACTGCCTGGTTAATCTTGGGAATCTCTGGAGGAAAATCAATCCCTGTTTTTAATAATTTAGCAGTGGGGAAAAGTTGGGGTGGCGTTGTTCCTATTTCATATTGATGACCGCAATTGACCGGATACCATTTTTTGCCCTCCAGGACAAACCATCCTCCCTCAATTACCAGATTATCCCCGTAAACGCCATTGACCAGGGCTTGCACCCAATAAATTTTTTTTGAGTCAGGTTTGGTGATTTTAAAATTTACAATCTCACCGGGTTTTTTTAGCTCAGTTATTGACATCTCAGTTTCCTCCTTTTTAAAGTACTCGGCATTAAATCCTAAGCACATCTTAACTATTTTAAATTATTAAGTCAACACAATTCAATTGCTTTTATTGAGAATAAAAATAACGGCCCAAAATATAAATTTAAAGTCATAAAGGATTTTTGCGGACATGATCGGGCTCTTGCCATTACAAAATAAAACTTAAAATTTCTTCCTATTTTAAAAAACCTTTTCGCTTCCTTAAGCCCAAAAGGTTTTTAAAATTTAATTCCAGTGGATTCGCCCAATTTGTTTATGGGCAAAACCCTTAAATAAACGATCGCTTCAAAGTCAGAGTAAAGAGTTTTTGCCACCTCTTCAAATTGCTCAAAGAGCCGGCTTAGTTCAAATTTTTGATCGCCGGTTTTTTTATCAATTGAACAGGTAAACAATTCCGGTATTTGGACAAATAGATGCGCGCTTAGTGCAAATTGTCTTTCCTGGCTTATGCTAATTCTGATATTAGTTACTTCAGCCACTTTAATGCCCTTGAAATTCTCTTCAAATTCTGCTTTTACGTGCTGAAATAATCTGGCCAAGGGCTGGATATAACTATCTATCTTTGTTTCCATTGGTGGCGCAATAGTAATGCCGGATTGCACATCGGATTTTACTCTGATATGCGCTGATACTTTAAATTTTCTTTCCTCCAAGAAAATCACCTCCTTGTTTTTTAAATTTATTTTACTAAAATTTAGCACAACACAAACTAAATGTCAATCTTGATCTAAATAAAAAATTCCCGGATTTTAGGAATTTTAAAACTACCAAATTTCATATCTCATATCTCATAATTCATAATTCTGACTTCGTAATTCAGCATCAATATCTTAAGAAATCTTCGTTGGGAATTACTTCTACCCAAGTCGTGCCGCCATTTAATTCAATTTCTTTGCCATTATTATCGTAATATTTTATGATTGATTTTATATCATCTTTCTTCCATTGGCCGGCAGTAGTTTCGCCGTCTCTAAAAATCCAGGCTTTGCCTTCGCCAGTGGTGGTGATTTTTTTTCGGCCCACCTCATCAAGCACGATCATATCATTGACCTGGACAATTACATTTTTGGCTTTAATCCATTCCCCATCGCTCATTTTATGGATATCGCCATTTTGATAACGGATATAATTATTTTCCTCGCGATTATACTGCCATCTTACTTTGTAATATTGCTGGGCATAATTAATAGCAATGTCATTAACCTGCTCCGGCCGTTTTTCTAATTCTAAATCTTTTTTATAGGGCCACGTCTGATAATCAGTTGGCGCAGTTAATTCTTTATCTGCCAATGCCTGTTTAATCAATTCCGAAGAAGTATAAACATTGTGCGGAGCATAGCGCCATTTATCCCGCCAAAAGTTTTGGGCATTCCAAAATTGATTCAAATCAGTAAGAGCACAATTGCCGCTTTTTATTTTAGCCAAAGCATCGGGAGATCCGCCGACATGGAGATAAAGTGGTTCATAAGGATCTATCCAGTCTAAATAATATGGCCTGGCAGAACGCACTGGCCCGATTTTTTTTATTTCCTCAGAATTCGCATAGAGCGCCACAAAACGCGGAATAGACCCTTCGGTAATGGCTTCAAATACTAAATTTGCTTTATCCAATCCGCTGGCTGGCCATGAATCAGCGGCATTCTCAACCATGATGGCCACTGGATATAAATTTGCCTCAGCTTCTGATTTTACTTCCTGGCCGTCAATTTTACGGCGAATTATCTCCGGTTCAATATTTTGCCTCAAAACTAAATTCGGACTGCTGATCATTTTGTAGTTTAAAATCCTGACTAATTCGCAGCCGCTGAGCCCGAGAATGCTCAGAGCCAAAATAAGATAAAAAAGTTTTTTCATATTATTTTAACTAACTGTAATTTTAAAATTTTATATATTTTAAATATACCCCAGCCAGTGGAGTATATTTAAGCAAAAAATTATTTTTTTTCATTACTGCCGCCCTTGGCATCAGATTTCTCCCCAACCGCCCCCTCTTTAGCTTCTTCACCTTCCTTTTCCTTTTTCACCACTTCTATTTCAGCAATGGGTTTCGCTTCAACCACAGCCTCTTCCTTGACCTCGGCGACCAAAGCGACAACTTCATCGGGTGAAGCAAGTATCTTAATTTGATTTGGGACTTCCAGATCTTTAATATGAACTGCGGAATTCAAGGTTTTTAAAGACGATAAGTCAACTTTTAACTCACCTAAAAGTTCCAGATCTTTAGGCAAACATTCAATTTCAATTTCATCCAAATTTTTAACCAGCACGCCGCCCAATTCTTTGACTGCCGGCGCTTCGCCGACAAACTCCAATTTAACTCTTGTTTTTAATTTTTCATCTTCACTGATCTGATAAAAATCAGCATGAATTATTTCATCATTTTCCGGATCTCTTTGTAAATCATGAACCAAAATTTTAACTGGTTTTTTCTCATCAATCTGCAAATCTACCAAATTACTCTCGCCGCTTTGGCCATATACTTTCAAAAATTCGTTTCGCTTGACTGTAAGGTTTTGATTTTTTATGTTGTGCCCGAATAAAACAGCTGGAATTAAGCCTTTAATCCTTAGACTTTTAACTTTTTTACCTATTAATTCTCTGGCTTGGGCTTTAATTGAAAAATTTGTCATAATGTTTAATTAATTTTTACATTCAATAATTTCTGCCAAAAGGCAATTTATTTAATCATCTTAAAATATTTTTATAAATTTGTCAACAACCACAAGCTAATTGAAAGAATTTATTGGCGGACAACAATTGATTCTGCCAACCCGATTAAAAGCAAATTAGCTATTAAGGAACTGCCGCCATAACTCATAAAGGGCAAGGTAATGCCGGTTAAAGGCAAAATACCCAAGTTGCCGCCGACATTAACAATAGTCTGGATAAAAAAAAGTGAAATTATAGAGACTATTATGTACATGGCAAAATTATCCCTGCAATTTTTGGCAATTTTAATTAAGCGTAAAAACAAAAAAGCTAATAAGCCTAAAAACAGGATCACGCCAGCCAAGCCCAATTCTTCCGCTAAGACTGCGAAAATAAAATCAGTCTGGCTTTCAGGCAAAAATTTTAGCTGGCTTTGGGAGCCAAAAGCCAGGCCTTTGCCCCATAACTGCCCGGAGCCGACAGCAATTATTGCCTGGCTCACATTATAGCCCCGACCTAGAGGATCAAGACTGGGATCAATAAAAACTTTTATCCTTTCTTTTTGATAACCCTGAAAAACAAAAAACCATAGCACTACGCTGCTGATCAGGAATAAACCAATTAAAATCAGGAGATGGCTTTTTTTTATGCCAGTCAGCAAAATCAAAACTAGCCATAAACAAAAAATAATCAAGGCAGAGCCAAAATCAGGCTGCAGGGCAATCAGCACCATAACTAAAATCACGCCCAAACTGCTTAACACAAGATATTTAAATTGGCTGATGTATTTGGCCTTATCACTGAGATATTTGCTTAAATAAATAATCATGAAAATTTTAACAAATTCAACAGGCTGGAAAGCAAAAATTCCCAAATTAAACCAGCCGGTCGTACCTCTGATAGTCCTGCCAAAAATTAAAACAGCCAAAAGCAAAACAACGCCCAACCCATAGATTAAAAAATTATATTTTATCAAAATTCTATAATCAAAAAAAATAGCCGCAAAAAAAAGCAAAAAAATGCCTAAAATAAAAAAAGCTACTTGTTTTTTAAAATTAATTAAGCTCTGATCCGTGCCGCTGCCAGTGGCGACGCTGTAAATAATGACCAGGCCCAAGATGGTTAAAAGACAAATAGTGATTAAAAGCAGCCAATCAAATTTTTGGAAAATTACATTTATTCTATTCAATTTCATAAAATCAAAGACCCCTGCTTAATATTTCAAAAATATAGACTCATCAAAAATATTCGCTTCTGGGATAACTTCCACCTTGTCAATTTTGGGCAAACGCTGGAAAAAATTAATATCCAAATTTCTAGAGGCGCCGCTAGCAAGCGTACTGCTCGGAAATTGAGTAAGGGCAGCCGGCTGACCGCCAGAGCTCAAGGTGATTAATAAATTTATATTTTTGTAATTATAGGCGCTTAAATTTTCAATCGTCAAACTAACGCGGCTGACCGGGACTTTCTCTCCCAAGCCAAGTTCCTGGGCAGGAATAAATTTCACATCCTTAATATTAAATTTAAATTTTTCCTGATACAGCTGGGCAAAATCAATTTCCTTTTGCCAGATTACATTGGAAATAACCGCTTCAGAAGCTAAATTTCCGTCCACGACCGACAGATTAACAATTTTCTTTGTTTCCCCCGGATAAATAAATTCTTTTCTAACAGGAGTTAATTCAGCGCCTATTTTAAACTGATAATCAAAAGTCGCGTACCATTTGTCGTTAGCATTGCTGATTTCCGCTACAATATCATAACCGACAGTATTTTGCAACGTAGTAATACTCTCAACTTTGATTTCAGGCGGCAAATTAAACTGGCGCAAGATGGCATAGTCAGGATTGGCCGAAACTAAATCGTTCAGAATAGCCTGATAGCTTTTTTGAAAAATAGCCAGATTAAAAATCGCTAAAAAAAGAAAATACGCAATTAAACCAAAATTTATAACTAACAAAATAATAGTTATAATAGTTTTTAACAAAAGCTTGTGGGTCACATACCAATAAGAAAACCCCAGCTGCTTTTCATATATTTTATCCTCTGGAATCATAGTACATCCTAATTTTAAATTTTGAATTTTTGTATTTAGATTTATTTTATCTTTTGAATTTTGTCTTTTGTATTTATCAATTACATTATACCATTTTAACTTTACTTAGTAAAAATCAAACTTGAGCCATACTCTAATCTATGATATAATTATCTTAGAAAGCGATGCCAAATCCGTCGCTTATTTGCTTATAACAATTTTAAATTTACCATCCCTTCTTACCCCTTTTACCCTTTTTACTCTTCTTACTCTTTTTACATTAACCTCATTATCCTATGTCCCCAAAAGCTCCAAAATTAACAGCAAAAAGCAAAGCTTCCAGTGAATATACAGCCAAACAAATTACTGTTTTAGAAGGCCTTGAACCGGTGCGAAAAAGGCCCGGAATGTACATCGGCAATACTGCCGAAGCTGGCTTGCATCATCTTGTCTGGGAAGTTGTTGATAATGCCATTGATGAAGCAATGGCAGGCTTTTGTAATTTAATAATTATCACTCTGGCTGCCGACGGCACTGTTTCTGTTGAGGATAATGGCCGCGGCATCCCGGTTGAAATCCATCCCCAAACAAAAGTCTCGGCCTTAGAAACAGTTTTAACAAAACTTCATGCCGGCGGCAAATTCGGCGAAGGCGGCTATAAAGTTTCCGGCGGTTTGCACGGTGTCGGCGTGTCAGTTGTTAATGCCCTGTCAGAATATATGCGCGCGGAAGTTAAAAGAGACGGCAAACTTTGGGTTCAAGAATACAAGCGCGGCAAGCCGCTTTCCAAAGTAAAGCCGACCAAGCCAGCTCGCGGCACTGGCACAACCATTATTTTCCAGCCAGATCCCCAAATTTTTACAACCTTGGAATTCAAGCTTAAAATAATTCTCAACCATTTGCGCCAGCAGGCTTATTTAACAAAGGGCGTAAAAATTGTTGTCTTGGACGACAGGGATAAAAAAAACAAAATCAGCTATACTTTTTATTTTGAAGGCGGCATTGCTTCTTATGTAAAATATTTAAACCACACTAAAGAGCCGAAGCATGATAATGTTTTTTATGTCCAAAAAGAAATTGAAGGTGTGATGGTAGAAATCGCCCTGCAGTATACAACTGAATTTAATGAAAACACTTTAACTTTTGCCAATAACATCTATACCCTGGAAGGCGGCATGCATTTGGCTGGATTTAAAACTGCTTTAACCAGAACACTAAATAATTACGCCCGCAGTAAAAATATCCTCAAAGAAAAGGATGAAAACTTAACTGGCGACGATACTCTGGAAGGTTTAACATCTGTAATCAGCGTTAAATTAAAAAATCCGCAATTTGAAGGCCAGACTAAAGCCAAGCTTGGCAATGCGGAAGTAAAATCAATCGTGGACACAGTTATGAGCGAAAATTTTGGTATCTACCTGGAAGAACACCCGCGCGATGCTGAAAGCATAATTGGCAAATGTTTGCTGGCAGCTAAAGCGCGTTTAGCAGCCAAAACTGCCCGCGACACAATTTTACGAAAAGGCGCCTTAGAAGGATTTACCTTGCCTGGCAAATTATCTGATTGTTCATCAAAAGATCCGGCTGCATCTGAACTATATATCGTAGAGGGCGATTCTGCCGGTGGTTCAGCAAAACAAGGAAGAAGCAGAGAATTTCAGGCTATCCTCCCCTTGCGCGGCAAAATTTTAAATGTGGAAAGGGCCAGAATTGATAAAATGCTGGCTAACAATGAATTAAAATCCTTAATCATTGCGCTTGGCACAAACATTGGCGAACAATTTAACATAGAAGATTTGCGCTATGGCAAAATCATTATCATGACTGATGCTGATGTTGATGGTTCGCATATCAGAACCTTGCTTTTAACTTTATTCTATCGCTATTTTCCCCAATTAATTACCAACGGCCACATTTTTATTGCCAAACCGCCTCTTTATCGTTTAGCTAAAGGCAAAGAAATCAGATATGTTTATAGTGATGAAGAAAAAGAAAAAATCATTGCTGAACTGACTAAACTAAAAGAAAAACCGGAAAAAAATAAAAAAGAAAAGGAAGAAATTACAGAAGTTGTTGAAGTTGAGGGAGAGGAAACAGAAGTGGTTTCAAAAGGCGGACAAAAAATTGTGATCCAAAGATACAAAGGCTTGGGTGAAATGAACCCAGAACAGCTATGGAATACAACCATGGATCCAGAACATCGCGTGATGAAAAAAGTTAATATACTTGATGCTGCCAAAGCTGATGAAGTCTTTGAAATCCTTATGGGAGACGAAGTTGAAAACCGCAAAAAATTCATTGAGGTTCATGCGAAGAATGTAAAAAATCTGGATATTTAAAATTATTTTTATACCCTGCTTTAGCAGGTAAATTTTAAAAGCAGACATTTGTGTCTGCTTTTTTGTAACTCTGACATAATTAAAAGAGCCCTGAACTTCGTTGAGTTCAGGGCTTTGCGGCTAATTGATTATTTTGGGGGTAAATAGCATATTTCAGTTGCCTGAAAATTAGGGCCATCATCCTTAAGCTGTTGCTTAAGTTCCTGCATTGTCATTTTCCAGGACTGATTCCATGTCTTCCCATCAATAACCCTCATTTCAGATTTCCCGCTAAACATGTCGCGCAGATTTTGAATCTCAAAAGTATGTTTTTGAGGGTTATAGTTTTGAACAATTCCCTCAACACAATGTTCAAAGACAATTTCCGTTCGGCCATTGATGAGTTCAATTTTGTAGCTAGGGTTATAGAATTTGATACCATAACGGGTATCGCCGACAATGTTAGATTTATATGGATGTGCTAACATGTATGTTTTCAACCGTTCAAAAAATTGTCCCCTTAGAAGTTTAGGGAGTTTTACTAAAGATCCAAAATCTCCAAATTTTGGACCATTAAAGAATGACCTAATGATCTCACATTTTTCATCGAATATGAAATGAGCTGTACACCAATTAGGATCAATCCCACATAGATGCCGGTAGAGAGCTCTCCAAACATTTTTAGGAAAATTTGGTTGAAGATGCTCACTCGCTAAACCATTATCACTCCACATAATTTTACCTCCTCATTGGCATTCTAGCCAATTGTTAAGGGTTGCTGTTTGGGAAACCACTTCTTTGTTCCATTTTTTCACAGCACCCAAGGAGGTTTGAAAATGAATAACCCCACCAGAGGCCCGAGGGCTGATCTGGTGGGGTGCAAATAATCAATAATAACGGCATTCAATGCGATGATCATTCGAAAGGCGGTCAGGATTACCCGGTAATTCATCCTTCCATGGAAATGAATTGACCGGATTGAATTCGTAACTAAAACCGTCCATGAATCGCCAATCATCGTCATTGCCGGTAAAATTGTCGAGCATGTCAAGCATGCCATATTCAGAATAACAAGGACCGTAAGCATACCCGCAGAGAGCATGCCCATTGAACGAAAGACGGAAATATTCCAGAGGTACCAAGGGAACAAAAACTAGATCAGGTAATTCGTGATAACCCCGTCTGAATCTAAGCTGTACATATGCACTCGGAGATTGCTCATAGATGCTGCCTGTTAGGGCTTGCTGAATGCCAGGTTGCTCCCAGGGACTTTCACGTTTCTGAAACAGAGATTTAATTCTCCATTTCCAAGATCTCAGTTTGTCAATAGATTTTCTCCAGAGGCTACGATTAGAAAGCTCAAGAAGATATTCCTCATATTCGGCATCAGACTCTTCCTGCCATTCGGTCTTAAGACCGAGGTGAGGAAGTATCCTGGTTTTATAGTCATCCAAATCATATTGCATGATTTTGCTGACCAGCCAGCTATCCCGCTTACAGATCGGGAAAGTCATATGTTCAAGTTCATACAAATATTCAGCCTGGAAAGGATTCCAGCGTTTTGACGTTAGTTCATCAAGACGCTGATAAATTTCCGAATAAGGCCGAAGCAGAAGCCGAAAGACTTCATCGAACTCGGCATCGCTAAGGCAAAGAATATCACTATCCGGCTTAAATCGCTCGTTATAGTTTTTAATCCAAGCCTGGCGAGGCGTGAGTTCTCTCTCTGCCTGATATTCAGCAACTTCCGTGGACGTGAAAGGATAAGATAAGCTACCCCAGAGTTCCCAAATAGCTCGATGGTATTTTTTATCATCTCCCTTGCTCTCATCCCACATTTGGTGCAGAAGTTTTCTAAGCGCATTGATTTCCGCGTCATCTGCTTGCGCTAAATCTGCAGGATTTAAATTTAGTAAAGCTGTATCTGTATAAATCATTTAGCACCTCCCTATTTTTTCAATTTACTTTTTAACACCAGCAAATCTGATGTTACCTTCAAAACCTACAAGTATTTACAAGCTTTGAATGAACAGGGTGACTTTTTGTCACCCTGGAAGAATCTACGTTCTCCCACTTAATTTATCCCTGATCCCATTTGGGACAATTGTCAGACATTAAAGTCTAAACAATTGGTTTCGGTCTTTTAGACCCAGGGTGCTCTCTGGTCATCACACAGAACCGCAGAAAACGTGTGGCATCACATTAACCGCAGTAAAGGTAAAGATCTCCGCAATGCGGAAACAGAGCTTCGCGCAGTCTGATGTGGGACTTCCATTTGGAAGTGAAGACTAACCCCATGGTTAATCTTCAATCTGCGCGTCCTCGCTAGCGGTCTCGGAAAGCGGACCGTTATCCCCAACGAACTCAAGCTCCATTTGCTCAATGGCCTGGATTTGGCTTGCGCCGCCTGCCAGATCATTGGCAATGTAACCGAGCACGCTGTCGTTCCATCCGTAGGTGAAACGAATACCTTCCTCGCCCTGCGGTGCAACCGCGTCTCGATACGGGGCAATGGTTACCAGATATGCCTTGCAATGAGGGTTAACCTGCTTGCGGTACTCGTGCCACAAGTCAAGGAAACTCCCACGACAGGGATATCCGCCGCCATACGCCCATTCCTCCTGATCAGTGATGCCAATAAAGACATCAACGGAAATCCGTCGATCAAGTAGGAACTGTATCGGCGCGCCAACCGCAGTGCCACCGCCACACCAATGGCTGATCTTATCAGTAGTCGTGAGTATTTCATCACGGCCAGAAAGACCATGGTTGATGTGGATCTCGGTGTCGAAAGGTAAAGGAATAACCCGGCCTTCTGCCTTGCGCAGTAATGCACCGGTAAAGATACCTGCGATATCAATGAAACGAGTCGAGCTCTTTTCAGAGACCTGACTGCCCATTGAACCACTAGTATCAGTACCGATCGCAATCTGGCAAGAACCCAGCGATGGCATGTTAACAAAGGAAAGCTCCAAAGCCTGTCGCAGTGCATCTGCGATCAGGCTGTCTGGATTTTCCATCGCCACATACTGCTGCCAGGCCTGGAAGTACCGGAACGGCAACACTTTCGAACGCTCGACAGCTCTGGCGTCAGTCAGCCGCTGCACAGCGTACTCTACCTCTGCCTCGCTTAAAAAAACCTGATGGCGCGTGAACGTCACCAAATTTCTCAGCAAGTTAAAGTAGGGCGCGTTATGAAGCAGAGCTGACCAGATTGCAGGCGTGGTCGCTTTAACCGCAGGAATGACTACTTCAAAAGGCAGCTTACCCTCGCGCACGAGGTTCAGCGTCTCTTCTTCAGTAGTCGCCCGCTTCAAAGTTTCCAGCATGCGAATCTGGGGATTAAGACCAGAGTTTGCACTCAAAGCCCGCTTCCCTGAAACCAAGTAGCCGAAACGCTCGGAGAGAGCTTCGTTTTGCGGTTTGGGGTGAGCTAAGCGAAGTATATCTCTGAGTGTAATCTCACGAGAAACGGCCGAACCGTATTTCATCGTGTGATACTCTGAAAGATTTCCCAGCCAGTTCGCCACCGCATCACGAGTCATCCCGCCCAAGCCCTTTCGCCCAGGTATAACGCCTGATTTGCAGAGCAGTACAAATGCCCTCAAATCATCCGGCGTTTTTACTACCTGATTAAAAGTGGCCTGGAAGTATTGCTTGGCCTTTCTCTCTCCGGAGAGCATCGCTAGCCCCAGGACCGGCATTGACTTGAGTAGTCCCTCATTCCTGGCATAGGCAACGGCCTTAGCCAAAAATTCCGGACACTCTTGCCTTGCCTGCAACAAAACCTCTATGGCTTCCCTGCCGAGTTGCTCGGTCGAGGCATAAAAGGTGTTGCTTAAGGTCCCAGTGGTGAGGATCTGCACAACCTGCTCTTTTATACTCCGATAGAAACTCGGAGCCCCTTCCCTATTGGGATGAGTTTGAGAGCCCTGGTTGGCAGCCTTTACTGACTTAATCAATCTCGCAATATTCTTCATCTGGGACCTCCTTTTGTCCTAAGTTATTAGTTGGTTGAAAATTGTAATGTACCTTGCACACTAGCTTAGTTAATGTGTTTTTTAAATCCTACAATCCTTTATTCTGCTATGTAGCGCGAAGGATTACATAGCAACAAAAATTATAGAGTTTAAGAAAAGGGCGTAAAAGCCCTTTGATATTTTAAAATTTGGAACAGCCAACACTCTGGCAACAGATCTCTGTTATTAATCTTTTATTGGAGTAACCTCAATTCGCAGCCCAAGTCTTTTGCCGGGAAATCACCGCGAGCATGATCGCTCTTAGCAAAAGAGTGAAGGCAAAAAGAAATTAAGGTTTCCCTTGCGGGATAAAGAGCTGCAAGAAATCCAGAGTATTGCTGTTCCTCCAAGTAAAAACAGTTTAGTCATCTCTTGCTATAACGACTAACTGTTTTTACTTGCGTTTAGTGCTTGCCAAATGAACTGAGAAAGCCCAGCTTCATTGTTTTTGAAGTAACCTCGTTATGCAGTCCTCCGATTGATCACGGGTTTTATCCCTTAAGCAAATAATCATTGCTGAAATCGCAGATAAGTCGTCGGAGATTTCCCTCTCCCAATCAGCTGCTTTTTCAAGCGACTGAGATTCCTGGCTTATCTTTGATTTATCCTTTTTACAGGACTTATTTGCTCTGATCAATAATCTAAGGACAATAATTAACAAGGTGACCCAGGATTCGGGAGTAGGAAATACTCCCAGTTCATTTTGGCAAGCCGCAGGAAAAATTTTCCTACCAGCATTTTTCACTGCGTCCATTCTGGAGCCTTAATTCTATAAAGCTGCAAAAGCACGCAGTGAAATTATTTTTTTAAAGAGCGGCGATAAGCATGGGACTCTTTGTTTTAACAAAGAGGATAGTGCAAATAAGACCAGATTGATCCCCAATTCTTGGGGCTTTCGGGATCAATGCTGCAAAATCTTATTTGTACTATTCCCTCTGCTAACTTTTTTTCCAGAAACTTTTTTTAGTTAATATAGCATCTTAGCATAAGTAAAAAAATTTGTCAAGCCCCCTTATACCAAATTTCAAAATAATGCTAAAAAGGCTCATAAAATAAAGGTTATTTGTATTAAATTAAAGTCAATTTATACTAGATTGTACATTTGAAAAAAAATTTTAGAAAAGAAAAAATGGCTTCCGGATTTTTCGCATTTGCGAAATTTCCGAAAGCCATTTTGCTCGTTGAGTACTTGATTCTCTATCCACCCCATTAATTCTTTATCTACTGGCTTGCTTCTGATAAGCCTGATGGGATATGGACTGAATCATCGCATATAAGTCAGCCTAGGCCAAACCATTTTTTCTTTAATTATAACGGCCCAGACGACAGAGTCTGCTTCTTTTTTTCAAGTACGCTTCTCCTTATTGTCATGTTTTGCTTCTTGATTTTGCCAAAGGACAATCCTTTAATTTTGTCAGCTAGTGGTTTACTTTTTATACTAACTAAATCTGTTCATGTTCTCAGCCCTTTAGGCATCTTTGAGATATTTCATCCTGCTCCCATGATTATTTCACCTCCTTGCCCAAAAGTATCTCCCCTCCGACAATCAATCTGGTATTCTACCATAAATTAAAAAAAATGTCAATAGCTATTGACATTTTCAGGATTCTACGCAAAAAAAATTATTTTCTATTATATTTTTCCCAAATCATATTAAAAACTGTTTTCATCGTATTGGCAATATCTGTATTCTCAATTACAACCCCCATTATTGCTCCTTTATACGTGTAAAAAGCAATATTATCGTCATAGATATCAATCCCGCAATCAAAAGGAAAATCTTTCTGGTCAATAAAAGTTGCCTCGCGTAAATTTTGCGGATCTTTAGCTTTATAAATATGTCCATTTTTACTGGTATATAAAAGCTTCCCTTTAATTCCTTTCTTGACTCGGGGACTGGCCATAAATTCTTTATGTTCATCCGCTGGGAATAAATCAAAAAGCCGATCAGCTGGCATGAAACTGTAAATAATTTTGGTCTTGCTTTTTAAAATACTCTCTATGACTGCTTTTAAGCCTTCTTTACCTTCAAAAACCCTGACTTTAGGCTTTTCCCCTTTTATATTGGCAAGCAACTCTAATTGCGGAATCAATTTAAAAATTTCCCTTTCTTTTTCTTCAATTTCTCTTTTTTGCAGACGTATCAGGCTCAAAAGATGCTCTGGCGACTCAGCAGTATAAAAAGTTTTCTTTCCTTTGGCAGTAGAACTCATTAAGCCCTTTTTCGTTAAACTATCAATAATCACGTAAGCAGTCGGTCTAACAATGTCTGACAACTTTGCCAAAGTCGGCGCTGTTTCCGGACCGCGCTGCAAAGAAGTCAAATATAATTTAGCCTCTTTGTCTGATAGGCCTATTTTTTTTAATTCCTGGTAATTTATCATAAAAATTTATATGGCCAATGGCCAATGGCTTATTGGCTTATTGGCTTACAAATATTATACCACATTTTTGAGAGTTCTAGGAATCCAATTCCCAATTGGGAATTAGATTCCGTCTCCACAAGATTTTTAATCCTTACCAGCCTGCGCCATTCTCTTTGCAGTCAGCGCATTTAAATAAATTTTTCTAATACGCACATTTTTTGGCGTAACCTCAACCAATTCATCATCGCCAATATATTCAAGCGCGTCTTCCAAGTCCATTATTTTTGGAGTATTAAAATGGTCAGCCGAACCATCACCTTTAGAACGCATATTTGATAATTGTTTGGTTTTACAAACATTTACCCTAATATCTCCAGGCCTGGAATTTTGGCCAACCACTTCGCCTTCATAAACCGGAACAGCCGGTCCGTAAAATAAAACACCGCGGTCTTGAACATTAAGCAAACCGTATAAATTAGTCACACCGCTTTCGTGGGCAACCAATGAGCCCTGCTCTTTTTCTTTCCAATTATTTGGATCAGGCAGATATTGATAAAAAGTTGTATTAATAATTCCCATGCCATGAGAGTCTGTTAAAAATTCACTGCGATAACCAAATAAACCGCGAGTCGGTACGATAAATTCTAAATAAACAATACCTTCAATAGTTTTCATGTCCTTTAATTCGCCTTTGCGAGAGCCTAATTTCTGCATGACTGAACCATAATAAGCCTCAGGCACTTCAATAAATACCCGCTCATAGGGTGTTAATTTTTTACCATCAATTTCTTTATTGATTACCTGCGGACGTGAAACCTGGAATTCATAGCCTTCACGCCTCATGCGTTCAATCACAATTGCTAAATGTAATTCACCGCGGCCAGAAATTACCCAATCCCCTTTTAAACCGTCTTCAACGCGCAAAGCCATGTCAGTTTCTAATTCTTTATATAAACGTTCTTTAATCTGCCTGGAAGTACTGTATTTGCCTTCTTTGCCGGCAAATGGCGAATCATTAACCATAATGCCCATTTTAATTGTCGGCTCATCAATATTTAAAAGCGGTAAGGCTTTGGGATTTTCTGTGTCAGCAATGGTTTCACCGATATTAATATCATCAATTCCGGCAATGGCTGCAATATCGCCTGCTTGAACTTCTGCTGTTTCAATTCTGCCCAAACCCTTAAAAGTCATAAGCGAAACCAAACGATATTTAGCCATCTGGCCCAGTCTATTGATATGCATTACGTCCTGGCCTGCTTTAATCTTGCCATTATGCACCCGGCCGATTGCAATTCGGCCTTTAAAATTATCACCAGTGATATTTGTAACTAACATTTGTAAAGGTAAGTCAGAATCGCCTAAAAACGCCGGGATATGTTTTAAAATTGCTTCAAAAACCGGACTAATATCTGTCATTTTATTTAAGTCTTTGTCTAAGCCTGCTTTGCCTTGTTTGGCTGCAGCGTAAATAACAGGAAAATTTAAAGCCTGATCATCAGCTCCCAGTTCAATAAACAATTCAAAAGTTTTATCCAAAACAAAATCAGGCCGAGCATCTGGCTTATCAATTTTATTGATTACGACAATAATTTTTAAGCCCATTTCCAAAGCTTTTTTCAAAACAAATCTTGTTTGCGGCATTGGCCCTTCTTTGGCGTCAACCAAAAGCAGACAGCCGTCAGCCATATTTAAAACGCGCTCCACTTCCCCGCCAAAATCAGCATGGCCAGGAGTATCAATAATATTTATTTTCACATCCTGCCAAATAACTGAGGCGTTTTTTGAGAAAATTGTAATACCGCGTTCTTTTTCCAATTCGTTGCTGTCCATGATTAGTTCTGTATCAACCACATCTTTATTCAAATTGGTTTTTGATTGGCGCAGCAAAGCATCCACCAGCGTTGTTTTGCCGTGGTCCACATGGGCGATGATTGCGACATTTCTAATATTAATCATAAAATAGTGCCTAAGAATTTAAAAAATAAAAAAATCCGCTGACTTCAGCTGGATAAATTTATCATTTATGCTCTTAATTATATACCAATTTTATGTTTCTGTCAACTGCAATTTGGATATTTTATCAAAAAAGTAACAATTAACGCAAAAAATAGCCCAAAATACGCTAAAGCAATAAACACCTATTTACTAATAATATCTATAATCTGCAAATGTTTAATGATTTCCGGTGAAAAATCCTTACTAGCCTCTTTGTGCGTCTGATGTCCGATATATTCACAAATACGTCTGACTAAAGCTCGCAGGAGCAACTGATTAAAATCCTTAAAATCTTTGCCTAGATTCAGAATTGATTTATCTGCATTTTCAAAAACGAGTGCATCAATCATCATTATGGCAATAGCAAAATCAGCAGGCCTGAAATAAGGACTAAAATCAATTACTGCCGGAGGTAATTTTTTATCAAATAAGACATTGCCAATACCCATGTCACCGTGTATAAGTTGGTTAGGTAATTCATTTTTTCTAAGTAACTTAAAAATTTTCAGTAAAGGATTATTGGTCAATGCAAAATCAGGAAGCGGTAATTCCCCCCAAGCGATTTTGTCAGCCACAGACCACACCGTGTTTCTCTGATCAAAAAAATCAGGTTTAGGTATGCCAATTAAAGCTTTATGGAAAACTTTACTAACATCAATCACCCCAGAATAATTGCCAGGGATATGTTCGCCTGATAAAAACGTGTTTGCTGTCCAGCCTTCAAAAACCCAGGAATTATCATTTGCACGAATTGGCTTAGGTACTCTAAATTCATTACTAATTAGACTGTTATTAATTTCAGCCAGCCATGAAGCTTCCTGCACATCTTTTGTAGGCTTTAAAACGACATTATCAACAAGGAAAGAATTACCTTGTCCGCCACTTAAGAGAATGGGGTCTCCAGTAAGATTAAAAGCATGCAATACTTTTTGGGGAGGAAAATTTATATTTTGGTTGCGGTCTTCAAATTTATTTTCCATAGATAGAATTAAAATTTATATCTTAATTATATATTAAAATCAAACCTTTTCAAGTAAAAAGCGATCCCGCACTGGGAGACCGCTTTTAAATTCTAAATTATTTTATTGGGGAGTATTATCAGTAATTATCTGGTCAAGTTTAGACCAATTGACTTTTTCATGGATGCCCAGATAAATTATTTTTCTTTCTTTGAATTCAGTGTCACTGGCCGGGCCCCAAATAAAAACGAATGGGAAAACCTTACCCACATTTTTTTCCAGTATCGTTACTACATCATCTGGAAAGCCAAGATCGGAAAAGAGAATTTCACTTCCATAGGAAAAATTAATCCTGTGCAAAAGTGAGACAAGCTCTTCTGATGTCGCAAATGAACCGCGCTGAAAGCCGCCATGTTCATAAGCAACCCTGGCCAGAACGGAAGCTACGAAATCAAATGATTCTGTTTCATTTGATCTCAATAAAAGTGTGAACGTAATCTTCTTTTCTTCTGCGAGTTTTGAGTTAAAAAAAAGTACGGTCAGTATTTTCTGAAGATCGGCTGAGCAAGTTGGACAGACCTTAGCATCTGTATCCAGAAGATACTGCATTACGAATTCAGTCTGGGGAGGCAATATTTTCTCTCCGTTTTTACTCTTTTCATACGCTTCTTTGTCTATTTGAATCAGAGCATCCATGGCTTGAAGTTTCACCATTCCTAAAAAGTCAACGTAACTTTCGGATGGCGATATTGTGGGAAAATCCTGTTTACCCTTTGAACGAACTTCATTTGAAGTGACAAGGGCGATAAGAATTACCAACAGCCCCAAAACAACAAATCTTGATATCATGTGCTTCATTTTCTTCCTCCTTTTGAATTTAAAAGAACCAAAGGTTCTTGTCTTTAGTTTACATAAATCCCATAATTTGTCAAATAAAAAGCTTCCAAAAATAAAAGCTTGACAATATCTTTAAATAGTTTATAATATAAGTATACAAGACCTGCCAGGGTCTTTTTAAAAACCAAGAATTACTTATCTAATTTCATATCTCAGCCTTCGCTCCGCGGTGCGGAGCTTCGGCTGACGAAGGTCAGATTTCATAATTCATAATTCAGATATATGAACATTTTTCAAAAAATAACAGATTACATCAAAGATTCAATCGCCGAATTAAAAAAGGTTACCTGGCCGACCAGAAGGCAGACAGTCAACTATACTCTTTTGGTGATTGGCATTAGCTTGGGCTTAGCCGCTTTTATTGGCCTGGCTGATTATCTGTTATCTTTGGGCGTCCAATTAATAATTAAATAGGAAACTGAAACACGGATTTTTGCTCACGGATTACGCAGATAATCTCCGTGTAATCTGTGAATATTAATCAGTGGTTCAATTAACCCAATTACTCTATGGCAAAACAAATATCCCGCGGCAAACGCTGGTATGTAATCCACACTTATTCCGGCTATGAAGAAAGCGTCGCGGACAATTTAAAACAAAGGATTGAGTCAATGGACATGGAAGATAAAATTTTTGATGTTATTATTCCAACTGAAAGAAAAATTAAGATAAAAAACGGCAAAAGAAAAACCGTGATTGAAAAAATTTTTCCAGGCTATCTGCTGGTTAATATGGATGTGACTGACGATTCCTGGTATGTGGTCAGAAACACACCTAATGTTACTGGTTTTGTCGGCTCAGGCGCAAGCCCGACTCCGGTTTCTGAAACAGAAGTCCAGGGCTTATTGAAAAGAATGGGCCAAGAAGAACCGAAATTCAAAATTGATGTTTCTGAAGGTTCGCCGGTTAAAATTACAGATGGGCCGTTTAAAAATTTTGAAGGCAAAGTTACTGCCATTGATGAAGCGCGCGGCAAAGTCAAAATCCTGGTCTCTATGTTTGGCCGCGAAACCCCGGTTGAACTTGACTTTCTACAGATAAAAAAGATATGATAATGGAACCACTGATTTCGTTCACTGATTTCCACAGATAAATCATTTTTTTAATGCCATTAGATGGGCTTCTCATTAAAAAAATCAGTGCAATCTGTGAGTATAAATCTGTGGTTCAATTAACCCAATTTACCCTATGCCAAAACCAATCAAAACAATTATCAAATTACAAATTCCAGCTGGTGCGGCCAATCCTGCACCTCCAGTCGGACCAGCTTTAGGCCAGCATGGCTTAAATATTGCTGAATTTTGCGCAAGATTTAATGAAGCGACTAAAGATAAAATGGGCGATATTATCCCGGTAGAAATAAAAGTCTATGATGACCGCACTTATGATTTTGTTTTAAAAACTTCACCTGCTGCTGAACTTCTTAAAAAAGCCGCTGGCATTGCCAAAGGTTCAGGCAAACCGCTTCAAGAAAAGGTAGGCAAAGTTACTAAAGCTCAAATCAGGGAGATAGCAGAAAAAAAACTGCCAGACCTGAATACTGATAACATTGAAGCAGCTATGAAGATTATTGAAGGCACTGCCAGACAAATGGGTTTGACAGTTGAAGGCTAAATTTTTAAAATTCAAAAGACAAATCACAAAATTCAAAAAAATATCAAAATATAAATCTCAAATCACAAAACTAAAATATTATTTCAGAATTCAGCATTCAGCATTAAATAAGTGGGAGAAAGAATTTTCCTTTCGCTTGCACCACGCAATACTACTACCCTATTTACTTAAAGACTGGTGTATTGCGACATCAGTTTTTTGTTACTACAGATTACAGATAGATACAGATTTACGAATACATAACTGATTTGTATATCTGTACATATCTGTAATCCGTAGAGCCACATACATACAACAAGTATAATCACTTTTAACAAAATTAATCATAAAAAATTTATGCGAAGAGGACGAACAAAAAAAGCACCTCATTCTAAAAGATTTAGCGAATTAAACGCCAAGATTGACAAAACAAAAGCTTACTCCTTTGAAGAAGCAATTAAACTGGCAAAAGACACTGCCACTGCCAAATTTGATTCATCAATTGACGTTGCAATCAAAACCGGCATAGATCCGGCCAAAAGCGAACAGCAAATCAGAAGTACGGTACTTTTACCTAATGGCACAGGCAAAAAAATCAAAATTGCTGTGGTGGCGCCGGCTGAAAAGCAAAAAGAAGCCAAGGCAGCTGGCGCTGATATTGTTGGCGGACAGGAAATAATTGACGAGATTGCCAAAACACAGAAGATAAATTTTGATATTTTGGTCACCATGCCGGAAATGATGAAAGATCTGGCCAAAGTAGCCAAAATTTTAGGCCCAAAAGGCTTGATGCCAAACCCTAAAACAGAAACGGTTACAAACAACCTGAAAAAAACTATTGAAGAATTGGCCAAAGGCAAAATTAGCTTTAAAAATGATGATACCGGCAATATCCACCTAAGTATTGGCAAAGCCTCATTTGATGATAAAAAACTACAGGAAAATTATCAGGCTGTAGTAGAAGCTTTAAACAAACTAAAACCTGCAAGCACTAAAGGAATTTTTATCAAAAACATCACACTTTCTTCAACCATGGGTCCTGGCATCCGAGTCCAAATTTAAGCAAAAAAAACGCTTCCGCACTGCGGGGCGTTTTTTTGTATTTATCCCCTTTATTTTTATAAATTCTTCTGCTAAAATATAATCACCTTAAATTTTATTTTTTATTAATTATTTTTAATTCCTATGGCTGAAGAAACAAAATATCAAAGGCCTTCCTGGGACAAATATTTTATGGATATTGCCAAAACAGTGGCTGAAAGAGCAACTTGTGATCGAGGCCGCTCTGGCTGCGTAATTGCCCGCGATAAACAAATTCTGGTCACTGGCTATGTTGGCTCGCCCAAAGGCTTGCCTCATTGCGATGAAATCGGGCACCAAATGAAAACCATGGTCCATGAAGACGGCAGCCAGACGCAACATTGTGTTCGGACTACTCATGCTGAACAAAATGCCATTGTGCAGGCAGCTAAACTGGGCGTTTCCATAAATGGCGCGACATTGTACTGCAAAATGACGCCTTGTTCAACCTGCGCCAAAATGATTATTAACGCCGGCATTAAACGCGTTGTCAGCGAAAAAAAATATCATGCCGGCAAAGAAAGCGAAGAAATGTTTAAATGCGCCGGGGTGGAACTTATTTTTTTTGAAGATGAAATTGAAAAATATGACAAACAATAAAATTATTCTGGGATTTGTCGGCCCGATTGCTTCAGGCAAAGGCACGGCATGCAATTATCTCAAAGACAAACACCAGGCGCAAATTTTTCGGTTTTCCAGCATGTTGCGTGATGTCCTAGACCGTTTTTACATTCCTCAAAGCCGTGAAAATATGCAGGCTGCCTCTTCAGCCTTAAGGAAAACTTTTGGCGATGATTTAATGGCTCAAACTATTGCTAATGATGTTAAAAACTCTTCTGCGCATATAATTGTTTTGGATGGGGTTCGCCGCCAAGCTGATATTAAATATCTTCAAAAAATGCCAAATTTTCATCTTATAGAAATTAATGCTGAGCAAAAAATTCGTTTTGAGCGCATTATTAGGCGGGGTGAGAATACTGATGACAACAAAAAAACACTTGCCGAATTCCAAGATGATGAACAAAAAGAAGCTGAATTACAAATAAAAGAAGTGGCAAAAATCGCCGAATTTCATCTTGATAATAACGGCACCGCTGAAGATTTACAGCGCCAAATTGAAAATATAATCCGACAATTAACTCGCTAAAATATGACTTGGCCAAAATATTATAATAACCAAATTTTAATACCTTCAACCGAAGGATATTTTGGCATTATTACGGGCTGGAGCAAAAAAGAGCACATTAATGATTTAATTTCTCCTGACAATAAAGCCAAAATTGGCGCCATTGGCCAGCTTTACAGCAAAGAAGGCATTAATTATATTATCCGCAATATTTTTTTAAATCCAAAAATCTCCAAATTAATTGTGACAGGCAAAGACCTTTCCGGCAGTCTCAAATTTTTTGAAAATTTTCTAGCTGCAGGGCAAGGACAGGAAGTTTTACACAAAGAAATACCAGCGGAAAAAACCCAACAATTTATTGACTGGTTTAAAAATAACACCCATTTTATTCCAGAGGAAAAAATTAATGATTTCCTTAGCGAGCAGCCCCAAAATAGCCCAGCCTGGCTGCCTGAAATAATTGACTTTCCTGATCAAGCCCAAAGGGAAAAGATTGATTTCCCTTCTGAAGAAATATGCTTCCGCTTGGAAGACAAAAAGATTGCTGACTTGTGGTTAAAAATCTTGGATCGCGTTTTAAAATTTGGGGTTAATAAAATGTGCCAGTATTCTGAAATGCAGCGTGAATTAATCAATGTCTCAACCATAATCAGTGATGAAGACCCTGACAATCCTTACCTGACAGATTATCTTTATTTTAACAAACAAGATCTGGAAAATTACTATCCGCAATTAATGACTGACCGCATTTTTGAAGGCGTGGAATACACTTATGGCAGCCGTTTAAGAAATTTTAACGGCATTAACCAGATTGAAGCCCTGATCAATGATTTAAAAGCTAATAGCTATAGCCGCCGCGCCATTGCCTTTACCTGGGATGTGATGAAAGACACTGGAAACCCAAAAAGTCCTTGCATCAATTTAGTTAATGCCTTAATTCAGGGCGATAAACTTTATTTAACCACCTATATGCGTTCTAATGATATGTATAGAGCCTGGCCGCAAAACTGTTTTGCTTTGCGCAAAGTCCAAAAAGAAATTGCTGACGCATTAGGCGTTAAAATGGGCAAACTTTGTTTTATTTCCAATTCGGCGCATATTTACGAAAGAGATTTTTTAGCAGCCGCTGAAACAGTGGCCAAACATAAACCACCCACTGAATGCGTCCAAGACCCAAGAGGCAGTTTTGAAATTCAACTTGAAAACGATAAAATAATCGTCAGCCACTATTCTCCCACCGGCCAATTTATCCAAAAATTTTCAGGCGCAACTGCCACAGAAATTAATAACCAAATTTTTACTTTTATCAGCGAGATCTTGCATGCTTTGGATTTGGGCAGAGAATTAATGAAAGCTGAATTAGCCTTAAAAAATAATCTGACCTATCAGCAGGATCGCGAATTAAAAATATAATCTATGTCAAAAGGATTTTTTATAGTGATTGACGGCACTGATGGCTCTGGCAAGGCAACCCAGACAAAATTGTTAGTGGAAAAAATAGAACAATCAGGCCATCAAGTCAAAATGATTGATTTTCCCCAATATGGCCAAAAAAGCGCTGGCTTGGTTGAAGAATATTTGAATGGAAATTTTGGCTCAGCTAATGATGTCGGCCCTTACCGAGCGTCTATTTTTTATGCCTGCGATCGCTATGCTTCTTCTTCTCAAATAAAAAAATGGCTGGATGAAGGCAATATTGTGATCAGTAATCGTTATGTTTCATCCAATATGGGCCACCAGGCTGGCAAAATTTCAGATCTGCAAGAAAGGGATAAATTTTTAGAATGGCTATTTGAATTGGAATATAATTTATTTGGCATTCCAAAACCTGACTTGAATATTCTTTTATATTTGCCACCGGAAATTGGGCAAGAACTAGTTGGCCAAAAAGGCCAGCGCGATTACATAGGTGATAAAAAAAGAGACATCCATGAAGCTGATTTGGAACATTTGAAAAATGCAGCCGAGGCTTATCGTTATGTGGCTGATAAATATAATTGGATAACAATTGACTGCGCTCCAGAAAATCAACTTTTGACTATTGATGAAATTAGTACCCTGCTTTGGCAGACAATTAGTCATTTAATTTAAATTTAAAAAAATCACAAAATCCAAACCACAAGCACCAGATAAATAACAAAATACAAACACCGAAACAAACGGTTTTTATAATTTAGAATTTGAGATTTGAATTTTATTTGTTATTTGAAATTTGTCATTTGGAATTTTAAAACGTAAAAATTTATGAGAATAAAAATTAAAAGATTAGACCCATCCCTTCCACTGCCAATTCATAAAACTCCCGGAGCCGTTGCCGTTGATCTCTGTTCCCGCCTTGATGTTGAAATTAAACCAAAAGAGATTACCTATATCCCTATGAATGTAGCCATAAAAATTCCTGATGGTTATTTTATTTTGCTAGCTCCAAGATCATCAACTCATAAATTAGGGATCCAGGGTATTAATGGCGTTGGGATTATGGATCGTGATTACTGTGGTAATGATGATGAATATCACTTTGCTGTAAGAAACTTTACTGACTCTTTAGTCCGCATCAACAAAGGTACACGCCTTTGCCAATTAGTCCTCATCAAATGTGAAAACTTTGATTTTGATGAAGTTGAATCAATGGATGAACCTTCGCGCGGAGGATTTGGTACCACAGGCCTATGCATGCCGTAGCAGGCTTCGGCCTGCGAAGGCTGGCTAAAATTAGCATATTTTGTTAAAATTATAGTAATTTGATAACAAATCCAAATTTCAGATTTCAGCTCGTCTCGGCTTTTGCTCACTTAAGAAAAGACTAATAAAACAGCCTGAGCCGAAGCCGGGCTCTCATAATTCATAATTCCATTTTATGAAAAACCAAAAAGGCAAATTCATCGTTCTTTACGGCATAAACAACCTAGGCAAATCAACCCAGGCTAAATTACTCGTGGAAAATTTAATTATTAAACAAAGCAAAAACGCGGAATATTTAAAATATGCGATTTATAACCTGGAACCTTCAGGCAGTTTAATTAATGAGTATCTGAGACAAGGCAATCCCAACCAATTTACAGCCCGCGAATTTCAAATGCTGCAGGTTTTAAATAGGACTCAATATGAGCCGAAATTAGCGGAAAAATTAAATAAAGGCACCTGGATAGTGGCTGAAGATTATATTGGCACTGGCATTGCCTGGGGCATGGTCGCCGGCATTGATAAAAACTTGCTTTACAAATTGAACTCACATCTCATAAAAGAAGACCTTGGCATATTATTTCAAGGAGAATCATTCCCTGAAGATTTGGATAAAAATAATATACATGAAACAAACACCGCAACTCTGGCTAAAGTTAATAATGCTTTTGCGGAAATCGCCCAGGACTTTGGCTGGCATATAATCAAAGCCAACCAAACAATTGAAGAAGTCCAGGCGCAAATTATGGAAATAATTAAACGCAAAATAACTATCATTGAATAATTCAAACCTAAAGCAACCTTATATAACTTCATCAAACCTCATTTAACCTAATAAAACCTAATCATACAAACCTATGCAACAATTAATGCCAATCTCAGATTTAATGAAAAAAGGCTGGGATTTTTACACTGACAATTTCCAAAAATTCATCACCCCAGTCATTATCATGATCATTCCATATCTGGTTTACTATTTGGCCTTATATTTTGGCAATCCTTCTATTTTAATTCTGGTTTTGCTACTGACTGTCATAATGCTGGCCGTTAATCTTTGGATTGCAATTGTAATAATCCAATTGATAAATGCAATTTTAAAAAAGCAGGCCTATGATTTAAATAAAATCTTTGAATCTTCGCTAAAAAAAATCCCCTCTTACCTTTTAGTTGCCATCCTGACAGGCTTAATATTAATTGGCGGCTTTGTTTTATTAATTATTCCAGGCATTATTTTCGCAGTCTGGTATGCCTTTTCTGCTTATACTAATATTTTAGAAAATAAAAAAGGCTGGGAAGCATTAAAATCCAGCAAAGAATTAGTCCAAGGACGCTGGGGTTCAACTTTCTGGCGTTTAATCCTCCCTGCTTTAGCCGTTTATTTTGTTGTCATGCTAGTCGTAATTATACTTATGTATTTATTAACCGGCGGACATATTGATTCTAATTCCTACAGCCAAAGCATAATGATGAATATTGTTTCCTCAATTATTTTTATTTTCCTGGCTCCTTTATTTGCATCCTTTAGCCTTATCTTATATAACAATTTAAAAGAAACCAAAGAAACTCCAACCCCAACTCAACCTACTGTTTAAAGCTTTTCCCTTATTGCTCTTCTCGCTTTTATTCACCTATTAATTCTATGGAACTTGAACCAGTTATTGGCTTGGAAATCCATGTCCAATTAAAAACCAAATCAAAAATGTTTTGCACTTGTGATAATGGCGGTGAAAATTTACCTGCCAATTCTTGTGTTTGTCCGGTTTGTTTGGGTCATCCAGGCACTTTGCCTGTGGCAAATAAACAGGCCATTGAATGGACAGCTTTAGCTGGCTTGGCTTTGAATTGCACAATTGCTGAATATTCTAAATTTGACCGCAAACATTATTTTTATCCGGATTTACCCAAGGCTTACCAAATATCCCAATTTGACCAGCCCATTTGTCAAAATGGCTACTTATATATTTTAAATCCTGAAGATAAGGATGGAGAAAAAATCAGGATTAACCGCATTCATTTAGAAGAAGATGCTGCTAAATTACTTCATCCAGCCAAAAAGAATTACAGTTTGATTGATTACAACCGCGGAGGAACGCCTTTGATGGAAATTGTGAGTGAACCAGACATAAAAACTCCTCTCCAAGCTAAATTATTTTTACAAGAATTGCGCCAAATCATGCGTTATCTGGATATTTCCGAAGCTGACATGGAAAAAGGCCATTTACGCTGTGATGCAAATATCTCCATGAAGCCCATTGGCGAAGAAAAATTGTATCCCAAAACTGAAATTAAAAATCTTAATTCCTTTAAAAACGTGGAAAAAGCTTTAGAATATGAAATCCAAAGGCAGACAAAACTTTGGCTAGAAGGCAATGCGCCCAAAGATCTGACCACCCGCGGCTGGAATGATGCCAAGGGCATAACTGAAGAACAAAGGACCAAAGAAGAAGCTCATGATTACCGCTATTTTCCCGAGCCGGACATTCCCCCAATTCATTTTTTGATCAGCCCAGAAATTGTTTGCGACCAAAAAGAAATTGCCATTGACCTTGAATGTTTAAAAACAAAGCTGCCGGAATTGCCAGACCCTAAACGTAAAAGATTTATGGCAGAATTTGATTTGAATTATGATGAAGTTAAAATTTTAACTGAAGACAAAGCCACTGCCAATTATACGGAAGAGGTGATTTCTGAATTAAGGGAATGGGTTGAAAGCCTGGAAGAGCCTAATAAACTTAAAAATGTCTGGGAAGATTATAAACCGCAATTAACAAAACTAACCAGCAATTTAATTATAAATAATTTAATCCCCTATTTGGCTGAAGCTAATTTGAATATTGAAAAAATTAAAATGACCCCGGAAAATATGGCTGAATTAATTACCTGGTTATTTAGTAAAAAAATTACCACTAATACTGCCCTGCAAATATTACCCAAAATGATAAAAACCGGCGCTGACCCTTCCCACTTGATAAAGGAAGGCAATTTAGCCCAAATTTCAGATGAAGGCGAATTAGAAACAATTGCCAAAGAAATAATCGCTAAAAACCCCAAACCAGTAGAAGACTATAAAAAGGGCAAGGAAAGGGCTTTAGGCGCCCTTATAGGCCAGGTTATGGCCAAAACGCATGGCAAGGCTAATCCAGAGAAAATAGCTGAAATAATGAAGAATCTGCTCAAGCCTTGACAAATTATTATATCTATGCTATAATAACGGTATCTTAAATTAAACTAACTATTAATGAAAGGAATTTATATGCCTACACCTGAATATTCAAGAGAAATTAAACCAAAAATTCACTCAATGCAACCTATTGAATCTGAGCAATTAGCAAAGATAGGTTCAGAGATTGAAGAAGAATTAACAGCTAAAGAAAAAGCAGAATTAAAGGCCAAACAATCTCCTAAAGAACAAATTGCCAATTTCTATACTACTGATGAATGGGCCAATTGGAAGAATTTACAGGAAAGCTCAAAGGAATCAACAGAAAAAATAGTTGCCAGAAATGGCCTCTTAATGGAATTGGATGCCTTGGAAAAACAAGTTTCTAATGATCCAGAATCATTGAAAGCAATCGCTTTGATAAGAGAAGAGCTAACAGCTGGTCATGCCTAATAGATAAATTTGATCTAAATAAGAAAACCCGACCTTCATTCGTTGAGTGGTCGGGTTTATTTTTTACTGAAAATTTTCTTGCTATTTTTACCAAGAAAAATTATTGACTTTACCCCCCGGATCGGGATAACAATGGCCTGCAAAGACGTATCGTAATCTACTGAATGCTGCAGATACTCTTCTGTCAAATCAAATTCTCCGGAGATATAAGGGAAGATACCGTTTTCAACAATTACCCTCATCTTAAGTAAAAGGACACTGTCTCTGACCGAGAGGTCAAGCGAAACAAGATTAATTACTACCTGATCAGGCCAAAATTTAACCTCTCTGATTCTTTTGATAGCCTCCCCAAAATTACCAATGACTGTTGTTTTTAAAGGTATGCGATATCTGCTGAAAATTGTGCAATGCACTTAAAATCACCTCCTTAAAAAGAACTTTGAGTTAATTCTGATTTAACCTTGACACAAAAATATTTAGTTGTCAATGCACCACAACACGAATTTTAACTTCTGTCAAATAGACATTTTTCCACTTTTTTTTCTGCATTTTGAGCATTGTTAATCCAATAAATTTCTTTATCTCTTTTAAACCAGGTCATTTGCCTTTTGGCATAATGCCAAATAGCTGTTTCCAGCTGGGTTTGCATTTCTTCTTTGCCCAACTCCCCTTTTAAATAGCGCGATATAAATCTATATTCCAAACCAAAGTCGTCCATTTTTTTCCAACTAACGCCTTGTTTGTGTAATTTCCCAACTTCTTTAACCATCCCCTGTTTCAGACGAGCCAACAAGCGATTATGAATTCTTTTTCTTAATTCCACATTACTTCGTTTAACTCCAATTTTTAAAACATTGTATCTTAGAGTCCTGGACTGCGGCGGCATTGGCGCGCCAGTTTTTAGCGCTATTTCCAAAGCGCGGATTAATCGCCTCTTATTATGAGGGTCAATATTTTTTGCCCGCACTGGGTCAACTTTTTTTAATTTCATAAATAAAGCGTCAGCGCTGAGCTTTTCTAAGTGTTGACGCAGTTTCCAGTCAGGCGCCACTGTTTGCGGCAAACCATAAATTAAAGCGTCAACATAAAAGCCAGTGCCGCCGCAAATAATCGGCAACTTCCCTTTTTTCTGAATTTCTTTAATCGCCTTCTCACCCAATTTCACAAATTGAGCGGCGCTAAACCTGCTCTTTGGCGAAGCCACATCTAAAAGATAATGCTTAATTCCCTGCATTTCTTTTTTGGTCACTTTACCTGTCCCCAAATTCATGCCCTTATAAACCTGGCGCGAATCAGCAGAAATCACTTCCCCATTAAACTTTTTTGCCAATTTAATAGACAGGCTGGTTTTTCCGCTAGATGTGGGGCCGACTATTATTAAAATTTTAGGTAGTTGTATTGACATATAAATAATAATATGATAATTTATAAACAAAATCAAATAAGGAGGTTCCGTATGGAAGAAAGGAAACTGTCAGACAACGAAGACACGGATTGCCAAAAGGAAAAAACAAAAGGTAAAAAAGATTGTCATTTCCTATTAAAAACATGCTACCTTGTCTGCACAATCATGCAAATTATTGGACTCTTTTTCATTATCGCCAATGTCAATCCAATCTTAATCATTGCCTTCGCAGGTTTTCCGCCAATCATAAAATTATGTATTCCCATAAAAAAAGATTGGCAGAATTATGACCGCATGGCCGCAGCTTGTGGCCTTGGAATAACTTTAATTTGGTGGCCACGATAATTTCCAAGAATACAATTCTAACCCCGTACTTAAAGTACGGGGCTTTTCTTGACACAATTGAATCTATATGCTAATTTATAAAATAATCAACCAAAAAAGGAGGCATTGTGCTCATTGAAAAAATATTTGAATTCATTTTTTGCGTAATCATAATTTATTGGTCAATACTTCTGGCTAAAACTTTTTTCTATATGATCAAAACCAAGCTGGAAGAAAGAAAAGAAAAATCAACTAAACTTAAAAACCCACAATGAAAGGAAAAAAAATGGGAACTGTAATAATCGTTGTGCTAGCAATCACGTTTACGACAATTATTTGCGGCCTTTCCGGATTCTGCGGCTGGGAATTGCTTGAAGACAAAAGATGGTTCTGGCGAATTCACCGAGACAAAAAAGTCCGCAAGATTATATTGGTTGTCCTACTCTCAACCATAGGTATCCCCTTCGTCTATGGATTTATCTATCTTGGAGTAACAATGCTTGCCCTGGATTTCTGCTACCAAATCATCAAATATAGAGATTATAGTAAACCTGTCATAACAGTGACACTATAAGCTCAGGATGGAAAACTTGTCTAATAACTTTGCTTATTTCCTGGGCGATCTTTATTCCTGTAATCGTAGAAATCCCAGCCAAAACATATCTCATTGCACCTGCCCTTTTTCTCACTCCGATTGTAACAGGGCTTTGGGTACACTTTCTGCACCTTTCAACTCAACTCGGTTTATATACCGACGAATAAGCAAAAAAACATCAAATTATTTAAAAGTCCTGCAAACGCGGGGCTTTTTTCTTTTTTTAAATAAAATAGCTCCCTGCGTTGCAAGGAGCTTGATTTTTGTTTAAGGATTAGAAAGACATTCACTCTAGACTTTCTGTGTTTTTAAAAATCGGCCTGTCTGATTGAATATCCCTTTCAGGAATTTTCTGGCGCTCTCATCGCCATTATCGGCTGCCTGGCGTTTACCCTCGATGAATTTCAAAACTTCTTCTTCCTTGGCAGCCGATGCAGAGGAGATTATCCGACGCAATTTAACGGCGTCTTCAAACAAATTTAATTTGTCATAAAGAACAGCCATCTTTTCCCTTACATCCATGAGGGAATCATCCAGCTCCAGCACTTCTTTGTAAACGGCAATTGCTTTGGGATAAAAGCCGTCTTTGCTGTATTCCTCGGCCCCTCTTATTAGATAGTGGGCAGCATTTTCTTTATAACCCTTTTGTACAAAGATCCAACCGAGCCGACAAAGCGCCCGAGAATCTTTTTCGTCAATTTCCAAAATCCGTTTAAGCGGATCAATCGCGCCATCCGGGTCTTTATTTTTCATTGCTTTTTCAACTTTTTCCCACTGCTTTTGTTTCTGCTCTCTTATATTTGGGGGATCAATTCTTCCGCCAATATAAGATTTTTTTCTTTCTCCGCCAAATAAACCCATTGGATTCTCCTTTCTTTTTGTCCAAAAGTACTAACTTAGATTTATCATAATTATTTATAATAGTCAAATCAAATAAAATAGCTCCCTGCGTTGCAAGGAGCTAAATCGTGTATTTTTCAGTTTGGCACTTTTTGTTCAACTTGAAAATTGCTAGCAAGCTCGCTTATATTGGCGTCTTTCCATCCCCAGCCGCTTTTCAATATATCAAAAACATAACGAATTGTTTCTGCCTTTGAAGCAAATCCCATTTTTTCCTGAAGTAGATCCAGGAATTTAATTGCTTCAGGACTAAGTTCCAATTGAATTTTCATTAATCGCCTCCTTTAGAAGCTAAGCGGCAAGTTTACACCTGCCGCTATTTTTCTAGGCTCTTTTTAAGTCTTCAAACCTTTTCCTGCGCCTGAGCACTTTGTCCATGATGATGTGAATTTTCTGTTGCCAGGGACTAAGGCTTTCCCATTTGATATTGACAATGAGACTTAATATCCCATTGAGCATTCGCTCTTGGTTGTGATCCTTGATTGAGGAATTTTGCGCAAGGTTTTGCGTAATTTCACGCGCGATTTCCAGGCATTTTAAGGCGCCCTTTTTATCTCCGAGCTTGTCAAGCACAATGCCCAATTCCATATTGAGAGTTGCTGTTTCGTGAGCGTGCAAATTTTTATAAGACAAAGTTTCGCGCAAAACCTTTTTTGCTTCAGCAAATTCCCCTTGCCCTTGCAAACATCTGCTGATCATGTGTAGACATTCAGCTGGATTGCTGTATTTACAGCTTAGCGACCTTTCAAAACTTGTGATTGCCTCGTCGTACAGCCCCATTTCATTGTAAGCAATGCCCAGGTCAAAATGTGCTGTGGCGTCAGGGCCGATCTGATCTGTTATTCGTGCTCTGAACGCCTCAATAATTGATTCAATTTCTTCTGGTTTATTTCTTGCATCCTCTTGCGCCTGTGAGAGTATATCACAAAATTCTTCTAACGAGAAAGGTTGCCCTTCTTCAAATGCTCGCTTAAAAGCCTTATCACTTTTTTCAACCTCGAGGTTCTCCTCTTTCTTTCTCATATTTCCTCCTCCTTGGCACATTGTGCCTTTTGAAAATTTTAACGAACTTGGTTAAAGATTAGCTCAACAAATTTATAAAGTCAACCCCGCTCTGTCATCCAGAGCATTGCGAAGGATCCATTACATCGGTGTAATAGATTCTTTATTAAATTCAGAATGACAGAGCGGGAGCACCTTCCAAACCAAAAGCTTTGGCCTTAATTATTTTTACTTTTACAAATTTCCCTAGTAAATTCTTCTTTGATTTAAACTTAACTACTTTGAATGTCCTTGTTTTACCGAGCCAAATATCATTTTTTCCTTTTTGATAAACCAAAACATCTAAAACCTTGCCGATTAATTTTTTATTTATTTCTAAAGCTGTTTTTGACAAAATATCATTTAATTCATTCTCTCTTCTTTTCTTTTCAATTTTAGACACATCATCCTTTAATCTGGCCGAGGCAGTTCCCGTTCTGGGCGAATATTGATTTAAATAAGCCATATCAAATTTAACTTGTTCAAAAAGTTTGGCTGTATTTAAAAATTGTTTTCTGGTTTCACCCGGAAAACCAATAATTACATCCGTGGAAATTGCTACCCCAAGAATATTTTTTCTAATTTTCTTAACTAAATTTTTATAATGCGAGATAGTATAGTGGCGATTCATTTTTTTTAAAATTTCATTGTCACCCGATTGAACCGGCAAACTTATGTATTCGCAAATCTTTCTGTTCTTGGCAATTACTTTAATTAATTTATCTGACAAATCTTTAGGATGACTGGTAATAAAGCTTAGCCAGAATTTGCCAGAAAGATTAGATAAACATTCCAATAAGTCGGGGAAATCACTTATTTCCAATTTTGAATTCTCAATCGCAATTTTTAATTTTAAATTTTTAATTTTTAATTTAGGTAGATATGAATTTACATTTTGCCCCAGTAAAATTATTTCCTTATATCCCTGTATAATTAAATCCTTCACTTCTTTAATTATTTCCTCGGGCAAGCGAGACTCTTCCCTGCCCCGCACATAAGGCACAATGCAATAGGAACAAAAATTATTACAGCCAGTCATAATCGGCACATAAGCAGTAAAAGAACTTTGATATTTTGGTTTTAAAGAAAAATAGGTCTCAACCTCACCTTGCAAACTTTTTTTCTGTAAAAGATCTGGCAATTTATTTAAATCTTTAATATCTAAAAAAATATCGGCTTTATCAGCTTTCTTAACCACTTCTGGTCGCAAAGCCATACAGCCGCTTAAAATTATTGTTTTTAATTTTGGGTATAACTTTTTCTTGTGGTAATTATTGATCGCGCCATAAACCCTATCCTCTGCTGATTTTCTGACAGAACAAGTGACCAGCAATATCAAATCAGCATCTTTGTCATTAGATGCTACTTTGTATCCTAATTCTTCCAATTTAGCGGCTGCCCGTTCGGCATCAGAGTAATTCATCTGGCAGCCGAAAATTTTAATAAAATATTTCATACTTGCCAAGAAATTTTAAACCGCCTTAACCGACGAAGAAGCGATTGGCTAATCGCTTCTTCAATGGGGATGTAATTGATATTACAAGCGGTTTAAAATTTCTGCCTTGATTTGCTTAATAAATTTTTCCAAATCCTGTGGTCCCAAATCACCCTTGCCTCTTTGCCTGACAGCAACTTGGCCAGAAGACATTTCCTTATCACCTGCAACCAAAATGTAAGGGATCTTATCCTTTTCACCTTTTCTAATCTTATTGCCCACTGTCTCATTAACTAAATCCAAGTCAGCCCTAATTCCTTCAGCTCTTAACTTCTCAGCCACATCCTGACAATATTTTTCATGCGCTGCGCCAATATTTATAATCTTAACCTGAACAGGAGCTAACCAAACCGGCCACACACCAGCATAGTGTTCAATTAATAAAGCCATGAAACGTTCGGGCGAACCGGCAATTGCGCTATGAATCATTACTGGCACATGTTTTTTCCCGTCCTGGCCAATGTATTCAAGCTTAAATCTCTCTGGCATATTAAAATCCAACTGAATAGTAGAAATCTGCCACTCTCTACCTATTGCATCCTTAGCAATTATATCCATTTTCGGTCCGTAAAAAGCGGCTTCTCCTTCGCCGATAACATATTTAAGTTTCTTTTCTTTTAAAAGCTCTTCCAGTAATTTTTGGGACTTTTGCCAGACCTTATCATCACCCAAATATTTATCTTTCGCCTTTTCATCACGCAATGACAATCTCACATAATATTCCAAATTATAAATTTTTAAAGCAGCCTCAATTAATTTCAAAACATTGCTGAATTCATCTTTGATCTGATCTTCAGTACAGAAACAATGCCCATCATCCTGAGAAAATGCTCTTAATCTAGTCAGACCAGAAAGTTCACCTGGCTTTTCATCACGATAAAGATTGGCAAAATCCGCAATTCTCACAGGCATATCTTTATAGCTTCTCAAGGCAGAAGCGAAAATCTGAGTATGCTGAGGACAGTTCATGGGTTTTAAATAATATTCTTCATCAGTATAATTAGATATGACCCTAAACATATCTTCTTTGTATTTATCATAATGTCCCGATATCTTAAAAAGCTCAGCCTTATTTATTTGTGGGGTATGCACTTCTTTATAGCCAATGCTTTCTCTTAATTCCCTGGAAAGATTCTGGATCTGATTGCGGATAATCGCACCCTTATTTGTGTAAAGCGGCAGACCAGGCCCAACCAGATCTGAAAAAACAAATAACTCCTGCTCTTTGCCGATTTTGCGATGGTCTCTTTTTTCTGCTTCAGCTAATAAAGTTAAATGTTCGTCCAATTCTTTTTGTGTTTCAAACGCAGTGCCATAAATTCTTTGCAGCATTTTATTTTTCTCATCCCCGCGCCAGTAGGCACCTGAAATTCGCAAGAGTTTAAACGCGCCAATTTCTTTGGTTGATTTGACATGAGGACCGCGACATAAATCTTCAAAAATATCACCCAATTTATAAAAACTTACCTCCTTCTCCCCTTCTTTTTCTAAGTCTTTAATCAATTCTATTTTATAGGGCTGGCCTTCAACCTTTTCCAGGGCTTTCTTGATTGGCACTTCTTCTCTTTCAAATTTTAAATTATTTTTAATAATTTCTTTCATCTTGGCTTCAATTTTTGCTAAATCTTCTTCTTTCAAAGTTCTTGAGCCCAAATCAAAATCATAATAAAAACCTTCAGAGATTGTCGGCCCAATTGCGAATTTAACGTCTTTATAAAGTTCCTTAACAGCCGCAGCCATAACATGGCTGGCTGAATGTCGCATAATGTCTAATTTTTCTTGATCTTTCATATTTTTAAATTAAAAATTTAATTTTGTTTAGAATTTTAAAATTTGATATTATTTTGCCTTCGCAAACCGTAGTCCCGCCCCGCGGGACGAAGGTTTGTTATTTGTGATTTGTCATTTGGATTTTAATTTTAAAAAGGATCCCTCAACTACCTAAAAATATAGATAATCTTGGGACCCTTTTTAAAATTAGGGCGGTTCCACCCAAATTCTCTGCATTAGCAGAACTCTTGATTTTATAAAGCTTAGAAACCCTTAAGGATTTAACCGCCTAGACATGCTAGGCTGGCCAAATGGTTGGTAGCCATTTCAATCGCTTTTTAAGGATACTTCAATAATAAATTAATTTTAATTTGCCGTCAAGCCCTAGTTATAAAACTTCTTGGAATGGATTGCCTCCGTTTCTAAAGTCTCAATCATTAGATCATTCATTCTTTTCAAATTTTTCTTTATTTTCCCTGCTGTACTTTGCAGATCTTTCAGGTCATACTTTGGATCTCTGAATTCAGTCAAATTGCCATTTTTATCAAAATAATACATTTCCTCGCGCTTACCATTTTTATCCAAATATTCCAAGATATAACTGCCGTCTGCCAAAGCATTGATTTTAAAATTTCCCTTATTTTTTTTCAAGCCAAACAATTCAACTTTCTGAAATGACGCCCGCTCTTCAATCGGCAAATCTTCCTCTTTTGGTCTTTCCCAATGAACAGGTTTTTCATTGTTTCTAGTTGCAGAAGCGTCAGCCAAAGGCTCAACTAATTCTAAAATGTCTGGCGCTGATTCATCTAATTCTATAAAATCTTCCGATTTATCTTCCCCTGTTTTTTCTACATCTGGTTTTTCAAAATGTTTCCCAAATTCTTTTGGCATAATTTTAAATTATTGGGCGATTTTAATAATTATATGATCCTGGAAATAAGGCGCTTTTTTAGCCCAGACCGGAAAAAATGACACATCAGTTCTTTCTATTTGCTGGAAATTTCCTAAATATGACTGAATATCTTCCTGATTTAACTTAACAAATTTATCACGGTTTAAAATAGGGCTATTTTGGCTAATAATCTCTGTCCCGCTGACTGAACTTTTTATTTGCGCAATTTTACCGGTAAAATCAAGCTTTTTAATTTCATAAACCAATTGGTCGCTAGTATTTGAGACTAATTGTTTATCCTGAGTAACTAAATTATTTAGCTGAGCCACTGCATAATCTTTTATTGCCTGACCAGTAAAAATAACTCCGCTTACTTTTATTTTTAAGGTTAAATGATAATTCAAATCTTCATCGCCTGCTTTTTGGTCAAAACTTTTTTCTAAAATCTCCTTGCTTAAAACTTTAGTTTTATCTTTATCTTCAGCTGTCAAAGCCTGCTGAGCTAATTCATCGGAATAATCTGCAACTGCCTTATCTAATTCTTCCTGGCTAATTGCCGCTACAAACTGCCCGCTAGCCATAAAATCTTGAGAATTCTCTGCATAAACTAATTCCTGGACACTTTGGCTCAGGCCGGGAATAGTGAATTTTGCGCCTGCTTTGGCTAATGGCTTTGCAGCATCATCGGGATAAACAGCAACAACAGCCGAACCCTTCGCTGGAATATCTACTCTTGTTTTTAAACGATAGAGAATATTGTCAGCTGTTAAAAGCCTCGTGGTAGCAACCAAGGTCTGGGTTTTAGCCAAATTATTTATTATCTTTACCTCGCCAACTGTGTCCCCAACAATTTGTTTTTTCCCTGTTGTGACAAAAAGTTTTTCACCCTGAATTATTTGCTCCACAATTTTACCCTGGAAAATCCCCTGTTCAGGGCTGATTGCCTTATCATCTTCCACAATCGCAAAATTAAAATCTGTTTTAACTTCATCTTGCTTGGGATAAATTGTGATATAAGCATAAGTCAGCGTAAAATAAAAAATCACCCCGATTAGAATGACCGTGAGAATGATAAAAGTCAAAGCTATTTTTTTATAAATGCTTAAAGGCGGATTAACGTGATGCTTACGGTACATATTTTTGAAAATTAAGAATTAAGAACAAATAATTTAATCAATATGTATTTCTTCCATATTCTATATTCTTAATACTTTATACTGTCAATATTGTAGCAAATTTACATTAGTTTAACAAATTTCACTTCACCCAGGCTATTTAATTCTTTTTGCAGTTCTTGATTATTAAAATCAGCATAAAAATTTGTTTCAATTTTCCTAAAGCGCGAATCGTCAATAGGCACGGCCAAATAAACTTTATTTTCCCCTGTAGTCGCGCTTAAAATATTATTTAATTTGCTGATTGTCTGGGCAGTCACAACTTTTTTAAAAAAAATAAATAAATTTTTAACACCGGCCTGCACATTTTGATTAATTTTTTGCAATTTATTTTTTAAATCCTTTATAATTTCCAAGCTCAGGGTTTTAACCTCATTACAGATTACCTTATATTCTCCGTCTTTGTTGGAAACAGCGCCGCTGATGATAACCGTGTTATCTTCCAGCCAATTTTCTTTAGTCACGCTATATACACTGGGAAAAACAATGATTTCCACGCTATCAAAAGTATCTTCCAGCCTGACAAAAAGCATAATTTCGCCTTTTTGGGTGATGACTTTCTTTATTTTATTGATCACACCGGCTATTCTTATATTACCGGCTGCTTTGCCCTTTTTAACGCTTTGGGTCGTAAAAACATAACCTTCTAATTCTTTTTGGTAGTCGCTAAATGGATGATCTGACAAATACAGACCCAGCAGCTCTTTTTCCCAGGTTAATTTGGCTTTTTTACTAACCTGCGGAAATTTTTCCAATTGCAAATTATGTCTTATTTTTACTTCTGACAAAGAAAACAAGCTATTCTGGTTGGAATTCTCACTACTATGGACTTCCTTGATAAAATTCAATAATTTGTCTATATTCATCAGCATTTCATAGCGATCCCCAAATTGATCTAAAGCTCCGCATTTAATCAGGCTCTCTAATGATTTTTTATTTAGATCTTTATCTTTAATACGTGTTAAAAAATCACACAATGACTGAAAAGAACCGCTTTCTTTTCTTTCATGAATAATGGCCTTGGTAAGTTTTAAACCTACATTTTTAATCGCAGACAGTCCGAATCTAATCCTCGGCCGTTCTTCCTGCAAACTTTCCGCCACCACTGTAAAGCGTGTAAAACTTTCATTAATATCAGGCGCCATTACCTCAATTCCCATATTGCGGCATTCATTGACTTCCAGAGCAATCCTTTCAATATCATCTAAATCTGCGGTTAATAACGCTGACATGAATTCTACAGGGTAAATGGCTTTTAAATAAGCTGTCTGATAAGCAATCATGGCATAACAAGCGGCGTGAGAACGGTTAAAGCCATAGCCGGCAAAAGGTTCAATAAAAGCAAAAACTTCATTGGCTGTTTTTTTCTCAACCCCATTTTTCAAACAGCCGGCCACGAATTTATTCTTTTGTTCATTCAACAGAGTTTTTATTTTTTTACCTACTGCTTTTCTCAACACATCTGCTTCAGCCAAAGTAAAGCCTGCCAAACTGCGCGCGATTTCCATTAATTGCTCCTGATAGATTGCCACCCCATGAGTTTTAGCCAAAATCGGCTCTAATTTCGGGTGCAAATAAGTGGGCTTTGTCTGGCCATGCTTATTACTGATGTATTGAGGAATCAATTCCATGGGGCCTGGACGGTAAGCCGCCACCATGGCAATAATATCTTCAAATTCATTAGGCTTTAATTGCTTTAAATATCTTCTCATCCCGCCTGATTCTAATTGAAAGACACCCATGGTTTCGCCTTTTTGCAACAAATCAAAAGCCTTTTTATGATCTAAAGGTATGGTATCAATATCAATTTTTTGGCCATGAATTTTTTCAATAGTTTCTAAAGTATTTTCAATAATAGTTAAGTTGCGCAAACCTAAGAAGTCCATTTTCAGCAGGCCTAAATCTTCAATCGGGTGTAAAGAATACTGTGAAACAATGCTTTGATCATCACTGGAAGCATATTGCAATGGCACATAATTTATGAGGGGTTCAGGCGTAATCAAAACGCCGCACGCATGAGTAGAAGCATGCCTGCACACGCCTTCCAATTTTTTAGCATTATCAATTAAATCTTTACATTCTTTATTGCTGCGATATTCGTTTTTTAAATCAGGGACTTTGTCTAAAGCCTGGGTCAGACTAGTATTTATGGGGATCATTTTAGCCACTTTATCGCAATAACCGTAAGCAATCCCCAAAGCGCGTCCCACATCACGCACAGCAGCGCGCGCTGCCATGGTTCCAAAAGTAATAATTTGGGAAACATGATCTTTCCCGTATTTTTCTTCAACATAACGGATCACCTCGCTTCGTCTTATATCGGCAAAATCAATATCAATATCAGGCATGGAGATTCTATCGGGATTTAAAAACCTTTCAAACAGCAAATCATAGGCCAAAGGATCTATATTGGTAATGCGGGTCAAATAAGCAACCAAACTACCTGCGGCTGAACCGCGACCTGGCCCGACCACAATTCCATTATCTTTTGCCCAATTTATAAAATCAGCCACAATCAAAAAGTAAGGGGCAAAACCTGTCTTGGCAATCACTGAAGTTTCGTATTCTAAGCGTTCCAGAATTTCTTTCTTTTTAAAATCCTGATTTTTATTTTTAATCAAAACCTTATGTTCATCAATCTCCCAGTCATTATCTTTGGTTAATTCACCGCCATATCTTTTTACCAAGCCTTGGGAACACAAACCCTGCAAATATACTTCTGCGCTTTTGCCTTCTGGTACTTCAAAAACCGGCAAAATGTTTTTGCCAAACTCTATTTTAACCGCGCACTGCTCTGCTATTTTTTCTGTATTAGAAATAGCCTCCGGACAATCTTTAAATTCTTTGACCATTTGCGCTGTTGTTTTTAAAGAAAAATCATCGCCGATCATGGTCAGTCGATTTTCTTCAGTCACTTTATGATTGGTTTGTACGCATAAAAGAATGTCCTGAGCCTTATCATCTTCCGTGTTTAAATAATGAGTATCATTGGTCGCGACCAAGCCCAAATTATATTTTTTAGCCAAGAGCTGCAATTGTTCATTGACGAATTTTTGTTGAGGCATGTTAGGATGAGATTGCAACTCTAAAAAAAAGTTGTCCTGTCCAAAAATTTTCAAATATTTTTCCAGTATCTTCTCGGTTTTCTCTAAATCCTTATAAGTTAAAATTGAATTGGGAATTTCACCTTCTATGCAGGCCGAAAGCGCAATCAAGCCATCTTTATATTTTTCCAAAATTTCCAAATCTATTCTGGGCTTATAATAAAAACCTTCCAAATTAGAAATAGTCACTAATTTCAATAAATTCTGATAACCTTGATTATTTTTAGCCAATAAAATTAAATGAAAACGTTCTTCATCAATCCTGGTCCTCTTATTTAAACGGCCATAAGGCGCCACATATGTTTCCACGCCAACAATTGGCTTTACCCCTGCTTTTGTTGCTTTTTGATAAAACTCAATAATCCCATACATTGAACCATGGTCTGTTAAAGCCATGGCTTCCATGCCATCGGCTTTGGCTTTGGCAATTAGATCATCAATTTTAACCAAGCCATCAAGCAGGCTGTAATGAGAGTGGACATGAAGCGGTACAAATTTCATACGTAAATAAACTTACTTTTACAATAAAAATATTACAAATCAATTTTCTTTAGATTCGCTTAAAATTTTATTTTTATTTTAGCTATTTGATAAGTAAAGTATACCCCTTTCGCTCCCCTTTCACAACACCAAATAACAGCTGAAGTCAAAAGATTTTTAAATTAAAAAAGACACTAAATAACCAATTAAAGCCCCTAAAATGATCGGGGGCAAGCCTGGCATTGGTTTTTTATCCTTTTGGCTCATAAAAATAGCATATAACCCGATAAAACCTAAAATAGCGCCAAAAGCAGTAAAAAAACTAGCAAGCAAGCTAATTTTTAAGCAAGTCACAACAAAAATTGTCGGCATGGCTAGATCACCAGTTCCTAAAAATACATATTCAGAGGACAAGCTGACATCTTTAACTTTTTGGAACAAACCTCTGATAGCTGGCGGAATTATAAAGGCAAAATGGACTTTGACTTCAGCCATACCAGTAAACATCTTGACCATATGTTTTGTTTTGTAAACAGCCCAATAATCATAAATCGCCAAAATCAGCAAAATTATTATAACCGCGTTAGGCGTAAGATTTAAGCCAAAAATTACGGAAATTGAGCTTATGGCTAAGGCCAAAATCAGGTTATGCAGCAAAATATTATTGTAAGCCAGCCAAATCCCCATAATAAATCCAAACGCAAGCAAAGACCAGGGCCAGCCAAAATATGCCTGGCTAAAAATAATTAAGCCGTCAAAAATCGCCAGATAAAAAAATATCCTAATTAATAGCGGCCTTTTAAAGTATTTTATGCTTAGCCATAAGATTAAAGTACCAATAAAAAAGGCCAGAATAAATTCCCAGGCGCTAAAATTGCTTGGCGTGTTTTGAGGAACAAGTTGCATTCTACTGCCCAAATTAAAGGCAATGCTCATGGCCAAAAAAAGGCTAAACGCAAATAAAAAAAGCTCCAAAAGAAAACCAAAGCTTAAAAATTGTTGTAATTTTATTTTCATAGCACAATTAAATTATTCTTAACCTCATTATAGCATTAAAAAGCCAATGTCTAAAAATAAAAAAAGCTTACTCGGTTTGCACCTTTCAGCTTTAATTTTGATTTGCAGTTGCGTTAATTAGGCTTGGGTTCTACCAGGACAATTAGAGAAGTGGTTGCGCTTCCGCTGCCTATTTGACCATTTATCGGGGTTAGGTACAAAATTTTGTAAGTTTTGCCTACCTCCTTTAATCCATCACTTAATTCTACAGCATAGTCACTCGGGAAGCCTATTGGCTTTTTTACCTGGATAAGAACTACTCTTTCCGGCACGAGCATTTCAATATTATACGTTTTGTCTTGTTCGGCCGTTGCGGTTTTAGTTTTTGTCACTGAAGAAATTAATACATCTCCAGCAATCCCAATTAATATAATGACTACGGCCCAGATGAGCACTTTCATGCCGTCTCTCTCAGAGGAAGTAAAACTTAACCACGCCTTTTTCAAAATGTTCATTTTCAGCTGCCTCCTTTTGACTTTTGTGCGCTTTGTGGCGCTAGCACTTCTTGCATTGAAAATTTTATAGTGTATTTCAATGCTCTTAAGCAAACTTTAAAGCAACTTTTTAGTTTTGTCAATTGGCTGTATAATAAGTATATATTTTTTAAAAAAACAATTCAACTTTTACTCCTTAAATTCTTATAATTTAAATCTATTCGTAGATTCGCAGCGAATTTGTAAATTCGCATTCAAATTAAAAGCCCCCCTTTTAAAGAGGAGCTCAAAGTAAAAATAGAACCTTGATTGCTTTGACGCGCAGACGCAACTATGCGCATCCTAACCATGGCTTGTGGCAATGGTTTGGGTTTTGAAGTGCAATGGCAGATTGTCTCCAGCATTCGTTTGGGCACAATTTCAGCTTGCGTCAAGGTTATTTTGTCCGCTATTTTATTTGGGAAGTTCAAGTTCGCGGAGAAAGACGCTTCTTTTTTATGCCCGAGCTTGACGGTGCCTGCTACCCATTAGCAAATCAAGGTTCTGAAAGTCATCTTATCCAAACCAAATTTATATGTCAAATAAATATAGGCAACTAACTTTCTTAGGCACTGGGCCAATGGACTCTATTCCTCATCTTAAGCATCAAGACCCTGCTTGCCAAGATGCCAGAAAATTTAAAAGCAAATCTAAACGAACCCGCAGTTCTGTTATTTTAAGTTTTACTAATTTTAATATCTTAATTGACGCTTCCCCTGATTTTCTAAAACAAATAAAAATTAACAAAATAAAAAAAATTAATGCGGTTTTAATTACCCATCCGCATTTTGATGCCTATGGCGGACTTAAACAATTAAATTCTTGGCTTAAATCCCCTATCCCCGTTTACTGCCAGAAACAAACCTGGCGAATTATTAAAAAACATTTTAAAAATTTACCAAATTTAAAATTTAACGTAATTAAACCATTACGTAATTTATCAATCAACAATATAAAGATATTGCCACTGTCAGTTCGACATTCAATTATTAATGAACAAAAATTTCCCACTTTTGCCTTTAAAATCAATAATTTTATCTATTGTTCAGATGTAAAAAAAATTCCTGCAGATTCTTCGGTTTATTTTAAAAATGTTAAAGACTTAATTTTAGATGCAGCCATGTACTTTAATAAACAAATTTTCAGCCATCTAAATACAGGAGATTCAATTTTATTAGCCGATAAACTAAAAATTAAAAATCTTTATTTGACCCAAATCGGACATTCATATCCACCATACAATATAGCCCAAAAAGAAATACAAAAATTTGTCAGACTAAATAAGATTAAGACTAAAGTATATTTGGCTTTTGATGGACTAAAAGTTAAGTTATAATAAACATATGATATTTAAAAATCGCCAGGAAGCTGGCCAGAAATTAGCTAAAAAATTACAAGAATTTAAAAACCAAAAAAATGTTTTAGTCTTAGCTTTGCCTAGAGGCGGAGTAATAACAGCTTTTGAAGTTGCCAAAGAATTAAACTTACCTTTGGACTTAATAGTCACCCGTAAAATTGGCGCGCCTGATAATGAGGAATATGCAATTGGAGCAATAACTGAAACCGGTGAAGGCATTTTTAACCAAGAAGCAATTAAATCACTTAATATTTCCCCAGAATATCTAGCTAAAAAAGTAACAGCGGAAAAAATGGAAGCCATTCGCAGACTAAAAACATATCGCCTAAATAGACCAGCTTTAAATTTAAAAAATATGACAGTGATTATTGTTGATGATGGTCTTGCTACCGGCTTAACCATGCGGGCAGCCATTAAATCAGTTAGAGAAAAGGCTGCAAAAAAAATTATCGTGGCAGTGCCAGTTTCTGCCCAGGATACGCTTAAATTAATTCAAAAAGAAGTTCCAAATGTTATTTATTTAGATGCGCCTTTATTTTTTGGCGCAGTCGGCGCTTTTTATCAGGATTTTGGACAAACTACAGACGAGGAAGTTATTGAACTAATGAAAAAATCAAAAAATTTCGGAAAATAAACGCCCTGTCATAATTTATAAAAAAATAACCGCCTCTAATTTTTGAGAGACGGTTTTATAATTTGAATTTAATTAGCCTTTTTCAATCGTAGTCGGCGGTTTACCAGAAATTCTAAATGTCACCTCACCAACTTCACGAATTTCATTGGTTAATCTTTGGGCAACGTAATCCAGGAAATCATCTGATAACCTGGCTCGTCTGGCTGTAAAACCATTAACACTCCAGACTGCCCAAATACTAACAACTACACCACTGGTAGCATCATCACCCTTTGTACAGGTTGTTATGGATTGCTCCACGGTCGCACCTGCTTGCCAGACCGTGTCATAAAGTTTCCATTTGCGCAGCGCTCCAATAAAAATCTCGTCAGCTTTGCGCGCAATTGACAAATTGACAGCAGTCACTTCACCTTCAATTCTCACGACCATGCCTGGCCCGGGAAATGGATGGCGAGTTAAAAGTACTTCTGGCACACCGATTTCGCGGCCAATATTTCTACCTGAATCTTTTACGCAGTCCGAAAGTGGAAGAATTTCTGTTACATTTAAGCCCAGGTTTACATTATGGTGCTGTTTAATTTGAGCTTTCTGTGCACCCGTGGCATAACCGCCCCCGCTTTCTGAAATGTCTGTGTAAAGAGTACCTTGAACAATGAAGCTTGCGCCAAATAAAGCTGCCTCTTCTTCCAAAACAGCCTTATAAACTGAACGCATGGCTATCCGCTTTTCTTGCATTGTCACCTTACCTTTTAAGATAGCGAGAAAAAGGTCAGTGGCATCAACCACTTTTAAATCCAACCAGTCCTGATTGCCAAAGTATTCCAGCACATGAGCTTCATCTTCAGAACGGTCAATGCCTTTAATGTAAATTGCCCGAACCCGTCCCTTTTTACCTTTTAAGGCATGCTTTAATAGAAAAGCACACGTTGAAGAGTCTGAGCCACCAGAAAGAGCCAAAAGCACTTTTTTATCGCCGATTTGCTGCCTTAGCGATTCAATTTTTTGCTGAGCAACTTTAGCCGCTGGATAATGATCCTTGGCTCCGCAAATCCCAAAAAGAAAATTCTTGAAAATTTGCGGCCCATATTCTGTTTCAGTCACTTCCGGGTGAAATTGAACTCCATATAAATGTTTGTATTCACCGGCAGCTAGAGGCGCATTTGCGGTTTGGCCTGAAATTTTTATTTTACCGACTGCTTCTACTCTGTCGCCATGGCTTTCCAATACATTCATTTGTTGTGGGCAACCTTTAAAAAGCCGCGAACGTGAAAGTTGCTCAAAAAGATGTGTACCAAATTCCCTCTTTTGGGCTGGAATCACTCCAACTCCAAGATGTTTTGCCCACAGCTGAAAGCCGAGGCAAATTCCCAAAACCGGAATTCCCAGATCAAAAATTTTACTGTCAAAAGGCGGCGGTGAATCATAGACTGAAACTGGACCGCCTGAAAGAATGATACCGATTGGCTTCAACTTTTTGACATCTTCAGCAGTCACGCTGGCCGGGTCAGCGACCAAGCAATAAACACCGAGCTTTTCAATCTCCTGCTTAATTAGGTGATCAAACTGGCTGCCCAGAGAAAACAAAAGAAAAATTTCATTTGTTTGGCGAATTCTTTTTTCTTCTTCAATTTGAGCCAACGCCTGAGGTGTTGCTTTTTTCAGGGTATATAGCATTTTTACTCCTTTCAAAGTACTATTTTTTTTCTTTAACTTAACTTATTAAACTAAAAATGTCAATAAAAAATAAAGAGAGGTATTTCACTCTCTTTTTTAAAGTAGTTTTTTCAGAGCCAAGGCCACCTCTATTGGATCGTGGCGAATCAGAGCCCGTTTCAAGCTATCTCCTTCCACTTTTTGTGGCATTTTCTGGGAAAGGAAATTTTGGCCAATAAACTTTGTCCGCCGGCCGACAAAATCTTTACGTAAAAATTTTACTGGTGATTCCCCTTCCTGCAAATACGAAGCCAAAAATTTCTGACTGGGCTTTTTCGTGTTGTATAGTACGTAATCAAAGATGTCTTTCTGTCCCAGATACTTTTCAAGCAATTCCACAAAATCAATGACTTGAAGGTCAGCCGTGTGCATTTTTTGAGTCATGATGTTGCAGACATAGACCTTAAGTGCTTTTGAAGCGCAAATAGCTTTTGCCACGCTTCTGACTTTCAGAATTGACAAAGTGTTTGCGTAAAGGTCTCCGGGACAAAATGCTATCATGTCGCTTTCCAAAAGCCTCTCAATCGCTCTGGGATTCGGCGTAGGCTCTTTTGTAAAACTTAGTGATTTGATGGGCATCTCTTTTAGATCAATTTGATGTTCGCCAATGATTACTTTTCCATCAGGCGTATGGGCTACTAGCCGAACATCATCTAAAGTTACCGGGATTACCTTGCCTTTTGTTTTGAGGATTTCGCCAGCTAGATTCAAAGCCATTTCAAAACTGCCTGTGATCTGCTGTAAGGCAGCAATGAATAAATTCCCAAAATTTTGGCCAGATAATGAATCCCCTACAAATCTGAAATTGAAAAGTTTACGCCAAATTTCCTCAGATTGCGATAAGGCGACTAAACACTGACGTGAGTCACCCGGTGGCAAAGCGCCCAACTCATCTCTTAAAACTCCCGAAGAACCGCCGTCATCAAACATGGCTACTATGGCGGCTAAATCTATGCCAGAGTGCATTTTTAAACCGTTAAGTACAGCATTATGTCCAGTCCCTCCGCCAATTGTCGTGACAATAGCATCTGCCAATTTAATCACCTCCCTTTGTCCGCTATAGCTTATGCGAAAACGGACCTTTCTTATTTGATTATCTAAATTTATTCTTAAATTAACCTTTTGTCAAATACAAAAATTGGGCTAAACTTACTTTTTTCTTTATTAACTTTTTCTTTAGGCGAATATTCATTATAGTTTAAGCCGAATTTTAAAGCTTGTTTTATTAAAAACACAACTCTTTTATATTTATTCGCCTTATTTTTTTGCAAGGCTGAATCTATTTCATTTTTGAATTTAATAAAACTGAAATTATTATAATTAAACCATTTAATCTCCCCGAATTTTTTATCATGTTCCAGCAAAATCTGCAACCAATTTAACTGATCAATATCAATAAATTCTTCATTGGCAAACAAACCCATTTCATCATTTTTTGACACCAAAAAATTTCCACTGATATTTGCTAACAACATGGCATAAAAAATTGATTCAAATTTGTCGCTAAATTTTATAATCATAAAAAAATTACTCGGCTGGGCTGGCAAAGCCCTGGCTCGGCTAAATTTCGTTGTCAGTAATTAATTTAACATTTGACTAAGCGAATTTAGACGGCCGGGGCTAACCCCAAGAGCCCATAATATCCCGGAGTTGCCAGCCCAGCCGAAACTTAAACGGAATTAAAGCTAAAATTGTCTGGTTTTCGCCACAGGATCCATGGATACTATAAAATCAAATATTCTACAAATAAATCTGCGGTAAATAGCTTTTTGTCTGCGTGACATAATGTTATAAAATTAATTTTTAAAAATAAATTAAATATGTTATGATAAATAAAAGAGCGCTTCTTTAAACAAGGTGTTCTCTTTTCCAAAACTCGTCCAGGCTCAAACTCGGGCGAGTTTTGATCTATAGGTTATTCTTAAATAGTACTAAATTTACGAATAACTGCTCTGACTACTCCCTGGACTATAACGTTTTTGGCAAAAATTGGTTTCATACTGGAATTAGCCGGCTGCAACCTGATTCTGTTTGCTTCTTTGTAAAACTTTTTTAAGGTGGCAAAGGTATTATCAAGCAAAGCCACTACCACTTGCCCATTTTTCGGGCTAGGATTTTTTTCAACCACTACAAAATCACCATCAAAAATACCTTCATCAATCATTGACTGGCCTTTGACTTTCAAAACAAAAGCTTTAGACTCATCTTTTACCAAATCTTTTGGCACGGCTATTTTTTCATTTTGTTCTACTGCTTCAATTGGCTCACCAGCAGTAATTAAGCCAGCCAAATTTAATAAAAAAGCTTCTGCCTTATTATCATCAATAATTTCAATTGACCTGGCTTCATTTGGATCCATTTTTAAATAGCCTTTTTCCTGCAAGGTCTGAATATGCTCGCAGACTGTGGCAGTTGAAGACAAACCAAAATGCTGGCCAATTTCCCGGTAACTCGGAGAATAGCCCTTGTCTTGGGTAAATTCGTTGATGAAGTCTATAATTTCTTTTTGTCGTTTGGTTAGTGACATAGAATTAAGTATTAAGTAGTAAGTGTTAAGTATTACGTTAAGTTATATTTAGATGGCAGATTGTAGATTATAGGTTATAGATTGTGGAAGAATAATTTTATTTTAATGATTTGACCCATGCTGACAACATACGATTAACTTCGCTAGCTAATTCAACTAAGTTTAAGTAATCAACTTCAGTCATATATTTTAAGTCTTGGCTTAATAACATTTGAGATTTTAACTCCTCCAAAGATGATTCGGCATAATTATAAAAATTGAACTTATCACGACCTCGTCTTTTAAAAGCTTCTGCAATATTAGAAGCGACAGATACAACACATCTTCTCATTTGAGATACCAATCCGTAAAGTTCATAATTAGGAAAACATCTAGTAACCCTATAAATTTCTAAGACTAGCTTATGCGCTTTTTCCCAAACTTTTAAATCTTTAAATGAATTTAATTTATTCATACGACTAAACTATAATCTAAAATCTATATTCTATAATCTTTCAATTTATCCGAACATTTACCAAATTATACAAGTATAATACCCGAACAAAAACCGCATGTCAAGGGTGACTTATCCACAATGCACCAGAGCTCGTTTAGCTCGCTCAGTTCACTGCAGGCAAATAAAAAAATCGCCTCCCACACCGCGGAAAACGATTTTCACTCCCCTACTTTTTCTTTTTCTTAACTACTTTCTTTTTGGGAGCGCAACAACTGCAGCCGCATTTTGGCATAATTTTTTATTAATGATTAATGATTGCAGATTACCGATTACAGATGAAAAACAGCAATCAGCAATCAGAAATCTGCAATCCACGATCTCAATATATTATAGCATAAATCCTTGACGTTTATAAATAGTTTTGCTAACTTTAAAACAAGTCAAAAAACAAAAAGGAGGCAGGATGTCAGCAAAAAATAAGGGAAAAAAGGTAGGAAGGTTATGTTTGATCTGCAAAAAACCCTTTAAAACAAAAAACCCTCGCAAACTGCTCTGCAAACCATGTAAAAAAACAATGGCAATAGGAGAAAGATGAATAATTATTTTGATAAACCTAAAAAGCTGCCCTGCCCAAGGTGCGGAAAGCCAGTTAAGGTACTGGCAAAAAATCTACGCATGTGCAATGAATGCCGAAGTAAAAGGCTTAAACCAGACTTAACAACTGAAGGCACCTACTCTGTCAGAGGTTCGATCAAAGCAGCAGCAGCGCCTTAAAAACTCATTTCGTCCATTAAACAAGCCCCATTTTTTTGGGGCTTTTATTTTCTTAAAGTTAAGCCTTTGGCTTTGACTTTTGCAAACTTGCATGTTAAATTATAGGCAAATTAACCAAGGAGGGAGTAATGAAAGAAGGAAAAGAAAAAATATTTTGCTGGCACTGCCGCAAACAGCTAAGTTCTTTAACAAATCCAAAATTTGATCATCAGCTTTGTTCAGAATGTAAAGAAGAAAACCTAATTATTGTAAAATGCCTCAAATGCAAAAAAGAATTATTAGTCCACAAAAATCGCGACAACAGAACTTGCCCAAAATGCAATAGCTCAAACAAACATTTCTCCCCCAGTGCTCAGGGTATTGGCTGGCGCTAAAGGAGGGATCCAATGAAAGAAGAAAAAGTTAAGTCAAGGAAATGCGCAAGGTGCGGCAAATCATTTAAACCCACGATTGAAAGAAAATTGACTTGCAAAACCTGCTATGGGCAAAATTCACATATTCCACCTATGTCAGAAGAGCCGAATTTAGCGCTCACAAAAAAACAGCAACCAACAGATGATATTTTTTTCAGAATACATTCCTCACCGACCAACACTCGCTAATACAAAAAAGGAGGCATTAAATGGCGAAAGCTAAAAAAAGACATCCCTGCAAAAATGGGATTGGTACTAAAAAATCAAAGCTCATGGGGAGATCTATTCAAGTAACACCAGTCACAGACATCAGCACGCCAGAACAGCTTATTTTAGAGTGCATGCCAGCTTTTGGCGGCGCTTATGTCAGGCGCATCTATTCTATTTTGGACAAGGCCATTGGCCGCGGCGTTCCCCTGATTATTTCAGTCTCTGGTCCGCTCACAGCCTCTAACCAGCACCGAGCCTGGTTCATCCCTCTTCTGGAAACCGGCTGGGTGGCCTATATCACGACAACTGATGCTGTCTGCTATCATGACGGTCATGATTTGCTCCAGGCCTTTGCCGAGCGCCCGCTTTACGAGGTTCCCATTGAAGGAGCTGATGAAAAATTACGCGAAGAGGGAGTAATTCGGATTACTGACATCGGCTTTTCAGAAAAAATCCTCTACGATCAAGACAAGTTTATCACTGCCATGCTATGTCAGCCCGAATTCCAACGCAAAATGACAGGCACAGAATTTCGCTATCTGCTTGGCAAATACTATGCAGCGCAAGAACAAGCATTCAAGATAAAACCCGGCCTAATTTCAACCTGTTATCGCAATGCAATTCCTGTCTTTGTTGGCGCACCTGGCGATGGCTCAAACTTTCTAAACTCAGTAAAACTGTGGGCTCTTCGTAAGCTCAAAGAAATAAACTACAAATTTGATATTGACATCCATGAGGAAGTTTTTGAGAGCTGCGCCTACCATTATTGGGGTCTGAAACAATCAGCAACCAAGCAATTGGCCATCCTGATTTTGGGCGGCGGCGTACCGAAAAATTTTTCCCTCCAGCCAGAGCCGACTCTTTCGCAGATCTTCATGCTTCCCAATATCAATGGCTATGATTATGACGTGCAAATTGTCGGCGCGCCAGTCACTGACGGCTCTCTTACCTCCTGCAAAGGCCAAGAAGCCCACACCTGGGGCAAGGTTTCCAAAGAAGCGCTAGAGTCCACAGTGGAAAGTTTCCAGACAGATTATTCCACGGTAATGCCATTGATTGCCTGGGCGCTCTTGGATAAAAGGCAACGTTTCTTGAAAATGCAAAAACAGCTGGGAGAAGAAAAGCTGTATAAACGCCATCCGGAAGCGCGCGGTTATATTCGGGCAGACGGACAATTAAGGCTTTTTGGCCAACGCAAAAAACTAATGGCTAATCTCCTAAAAGAAATCGGGAAACCCGCTTCCTTAAAGCGCCTGGAAAAAACCATGCGGTTTACACTTCAACTGCCCAAAACAAAAAAAACCTAAAATAACTCAGGAATCAAAACATGCCCCTCAAATAAACGAGGGGCTTTTAATTTGACTTCAAAGGCCATTTAAATTATATTTAAGACAAGAAAAACAACTAGAAATAGATCTTTAACTCAAAAAATCAAAAGGAGGGTTGAGATGGCTAAAGAAAAAACAGAAGGGAAAAGCAGTGGAAAAGAAAAACGGAAAATTGAGGTAATTCTAATAGGACGGCAGGGTGAAGCAAGGATGTACAAAGTAAAGTCTAAACCAGTCATCAAAATCGGACCCCACGAAATTGAGGATCCCGCCACTAAAAAGTTAGCTGACAGAGTACTTTGAAAGGGAGGTAAAAATGCCAAAAAAAATGTCGATCTTTGAGAAGGCCAAGCGGAACTTAAAAAAAATGAAAAAGGAATTCCCTGAATATTTTGAAGCCATTAGAAAAGCGGCACCGGGCGAACCAGTCGCCATGCCCAAGGAGCTTTCTAACAGGATCAGGGCTGAACATGTAAAAAATGTCAGCCCAAAATTGGATAAAATTTCTTTTTCCGCCGAAGAATCCGAGGCACACGCGCACGAAAGTGCGCCAAAGATTTACTGCTAAGCAGAAAAGAAATTAAAGGAGGTAAAAATGCCCCAGAAAGTGTCAAGATTAAAGATAATCAGAAAACACGTTAAAGAATTAAAGCGTGAATTTCCGGACTTCTGTAAAAGGCTTGCCAACCATACCCGTGGTGAAGAAATTGAAGTGCCCCACGAGATCACGCAAAGAATCCAGGCAAACATGGCAAAAAAAGATTGGAGCGAGACGAGGATTACATAGCAGAATCTTATGCCAAAGATTTACTTCTAAAAAGCGACCAACTCAAAAGGCCCTCACAACCGAGGGTCTTTTAAATTTATAATTTTTTAGACAAACCACCTTATTTATTCAAGCTTTTCAATTGCCCCTGATCAAAAATTAAAATCTGCAAATTATTTTCAGCTAAAGCTTTCTCATAGTCCCCTTTTAAAATCAAACGGATTGTATCAGCCGTGTAATTGGCATAATTATAATGCCAGTTTTCAAAAATATAAGTTTCTGTTTCCCTGCGGTCAAAGCCAGTTACCCAATACCTGCCATCTATTGTTTTGGCCAAATAACCACCAGTTGGATAATCTGCCCATTTTAAAATCTGCTGATCCCAATTTTGCCGGGTTAACCGCAGATAAGCATTTAAAACTTCACCTGTAAATTTATAATCTGGATAATACAAGTTGATCGCTAATTTAATCCCATTTCTTAAAACCGGCACTCCCTCAAAATTATCAGGCAAACCCACAAAAAGCAGCTTTTGATTTTGCTTAGTTAAATCAACTGCTTGTTTAAAATCATTTAAAACGGCTTTTTGCGAAATCAAACTAGCTTGGTGCCAATTCTCATTCTTAGTTATTAAAAAGGCAGAGAAATAAAGGAGTAAACTGCCGAGAATTATCATTTTTAAAAACCTGTCTTTTTTAATCTGGACAATTAACAAACTTAGCAAGATGCAAAATACAACCGAAGGCAGATAATTATATCTCTCCCCTTCATCAGTCAGATTATTAAAATTCAAAAGCAAAACCGGCAGAATTAAAACAAAATACGCGTCAAATAAAAAAAGGACTTTAAATTTATCAGCCAAAGGCTGATAATTCCTAAGCGCATACCAAGCCAGAGTTAAAATTAAAATCAGCAAGAAAACAAAGAATAATTTATTGGCGCAAAAATAATCTATTAAAACCACCCGCATTTTGCCATAGAAGAATAAATCAGTTACCAAGGAAGCAAACATTTTAAAAATTAAGCCTAAGTGTATTTTTATTTTTTCCTGGGCATAGTAGCCGAAAAACAAGCCGATTGAGGCATAACGCGCAATAAAATACAGAGTTAAAATCAGCCAATATCCCAATGGCTTTAAAATGATATTTCGCCAGGAGAATTTATTTTTGTTAATCGCCTCATAAAGTTCCCAAACCAAAATTAAAAGCGGCAAAGTCATGGCGATTTCTTTTGTTAATAATGCCAAAATAAAACCAGTCGCAGAAATTAACAAAAAATAAAACTTGGCTTTTTTCCTAAATAAAATATAAAAATAAAATGCCAGCAAATAAAAAAAGGCAGCCATTGGATCTGAGACTGCTGCAATCCAAATTACTGCCTCGCTATGATTGGGCAAAATGCTAAAAAAAAGTGCTGATAAAATTGCCAAACGTTTTTTCTCGGGAAATTCTGAAAATAAAACTAAAACCAACAAATAAACTAAAAAACACACACCAATCTGAAAAATTAAATTTGTCAGGTGGTATGATAATGGGTTTAAACCTCCGATTTGATAATTGAGCCAAAAAACCAAATTAACCAAGGGCCGATAGCTGCCGCCAGCTCCCCTGTTCCCGTAATAATTAGTACCAAAATAATCAGTTAAAGAGTGCTCTGTATTTTTGGAAATAGTCAGCCAGTCAAAATCATCAGACACAAAAAAATCATTTAAATTAAAAGCAAAAAAGGCTAAATTTAAGAGGATTAACCCTAATAATACGAATAAATGGAATTTATATTGTTTTTGAGCTTGCATGCAAATTATTTAGAATTAGCAGCTTAATTTATTATATCAGATTATTGACAAAAATTAATTATTTTGCTACTTTTTAATCAGCTCTACAAATGAATATTTAAGAAAAAATCCAAAAAAAAGGAGGAAGGAAAAAATGTCTCATTCTGCAACGATCTACACGCTCATAGCTGCCCTGCTCAAATCAGAAGACTTGCTCGGCAAAGGAAGAGAATGGCTGGCCCAAAACCCCGACCAAGAGAAATTGATTCGGAAATTTCTGGAACATAGTAAGGAAATCACAAAGATCAAGGAAATTGAGAGCATCGCCTCTTTGGATGCAAAAATGATCAACGAATTCCTGAAAAAACGCGGTTTTTCCATCCGGTTGCCTGAATTTAAAACGCAAGAATTCGGCGTAGCCGCTGTTCTGGACTTAATGGTTGAATGGATTCTTAAAGGTAAAAGGATCCAGATCCAGGGACAAAATGGGGCAAAATACCCTGGTATTCACCTGCAAGAAGAAGTGAGCTTTTTCAACGCTTATGACCGGGCAGAGCCGATTGCCAAAATAAGCACGGCTTCAGATGATGCTGTTTATCTGACCATGGCCAATGATGTCCCGACTGGTTTGGAGCTAATTGGCTATGCCTCAAAGCTAATCTCACAACTTCGGTATAATCCTGGCTACGAAGGCCTCCAATTTCCGATGGTTGACTTTACCAATCAGCCTGACCTTTCCTGGTTAATCGGCATGTCCACCACTGACAGTAACGGCAACCCTGCTGTTATATCCCAAGCTCTGCAGGAAACAAAACTGCGCCTGAATGAAAACGGCGCCAGGGTTCAGGATGCAGCAGCCATGACATTGATACGTGCCTGCGTAACAATTCCGAAAAAAAAGCTTATCATCAATCGGCCGTTCCTATGTATCTTCACACAAACCGGACTCAAGCTTCCGCTGGCAGTTTTCCATCTGGAGCCAGACTGCTGGAAAGATCCCGGCGGACTGGAATAGAACTCTTCATTAGCTTCAAAATTAAAGGGCAGAGTCATCTCTGCCTTTTTTAATTTAAAAAAGTCGCACTTAGTCTCAAGAAGCTGATTTAATCCAGAAATTTAAATTTTTAATTTTAGATTTTGGTATTATTTTGCCTTCGCCAGCCATAGTCCCGCCACGCAGGACAAAGGTTTGTTATTTGAGCTTTGTTCTTTGGCTTTTTATTATTATACCGGTTGCTGCTGACTCACCCGCCAAATAGCCGCTTGACCAGCAAATTTGCAGATTAAAACCGCCGGTCGGGCCAGCCAGATCCAGAATCTCACCACAAATAAATAAATTACTTATTATTTCAGAACGCATTGTCCTGGGATCAATTTCAGTTAAAACCGCTCCGCCGCTGGTAATCATGGCGCGCTCAAAACCAGCCAGAGCTTTTATTTTAAGTTTAAAATTTTTCAATAATTTTACCAGGGCTAATCTTTCCTGACGGCTGATAAGGCTGGATTTTTTGGCTGGATCTATTTGGCTCAGTTTAAATAAAACCGGCTTAAATTTTGGCGCGACCAAGCCATCAAGACAATTTTTAATCTGCTTAGTTCCGCAGGCCAAAGCTTGCTGTAATTTTTTGTCCAAAAAAGATGATTCCAGCTGCGGTAAAAAATCAACCTCCACATATAAATCCTTGATTGCTTCGGGAGCAATCAAACGGCTCAAATCTAAAGCCGCCGGACCGCTTAAACCACTTGAGGTAAAAATAATATCGCCGCTTGTGCTGGCAATCTTTTTTGCCCCAAAATAAAGATTTAGCTTCGCTCCAATAATACTTAAGCCTTCCAGGTCTTTAATAAAAGCAGCTTCAACTAAAAGCGGCGCTAGGCAAGGCTGAGGAGAAATTATGGTATGGTGCAATTGCACAAGCCATTTATAGCCATCGCCGCTGGAACCGGTTTGCGGATATGATTTACCGCCGGTCGCCAGAATAAAATTATTAGCCAGGATTTCCCGGCCACTAGCCAAAACGATTTTAACAATTTTATTATTTTGGCTGACAATTTTTTTAACTTGGCTTTTAGCGCTGATTACCACCTGATATTTCTGCAATTCTTTTAAAAAAACAGCTAACACATCAGCGGCTTTATTACTAACCGGAAAAACCCTGTTGTTATTCTCCACTTTTGTCAATAAACCGCGACTGTGAAAAAAATCCAAAGTTTCTGTAACGCCAAATTTATATAAAGCAGCCAGTAGAAATTTACCATTTTTGCCAAGGCGTGCCGCAAAAACCCGCGGATCTGTGATATTATTGGTCAAATTTGAACGGCCGCCGCCGGTTAAAAGAAGCTTAACTCCGAGCCCAGGATTTTTTTCCACTAAAATAACCTTAGCGCCAAGCTCGGCTGCTCGCGCCGCGGCCATTAATCCGGCTGGACCCCCGCCAATAATTGAGACATCATATTTCATAAGTTTTTTATTTGGCAAATTTGGCAATTTTGTACCAACCGACTAAAATCGGCAGAATAAAAGTTAAGCTATAATACACATAAACATCCAGCTTATAATAACCATCTGTTGGGTTAAGCAGTTTAACTAAAAAAATATAATCTAAAACAATCGCCAAAATTGTCCAGATGCAAGCGACTTTCAAATAATCCTGCAAATTATTGCTTTTAATAAATTTGTAAGCGACAAACAGAGTGATAACAATACCAAACGGCATTATATACCAGCCGATTAAATTAGCCGGAGCCATGGCAAAAAAAATAAAGCCTAAAATATAGCCAATTAACCATAAAGCCACGCCCCAAATTAAAGAGTCTCTTAAAAATTGTTTGGTCATAAAGTTATTTTAGATGAGTTAGGCTATATTGACAACGTGCATAACCTTTGATATACTTTAATCATAGAAGTAAATCCTCCTGCATTGGGATACCGTAAGGCGTCCCGCTAAAGCCGGGGGTTTTCTTATTTATGGAAAAAGCAAGTTTTCTTCAATAATTTTATTCTTTATAATTTCATAATATTCGTATTCACCCTGCTCATATTTCCTGAATATTGCCCAAGATATAAAATCAACGGCCTGAAGGCATTTTTCCGTGTGCGAAGGTTTGATTTTTATATCAAAATCATTATTCCCTCTTTTAACTAAATTACTCCTCAAATAGTCCTCGAAATTTTTCTTTAAAAATTTATTTGTTTCTCTCTGGTCAATAAAAATATTGATTCTTTCATTTGTTTTAATTAAATTCCTGTTATGCAGTCTCTCCAATAAAATATTGGCAGTATAATTGTAAAGAAAACTTTTTTGATTTATTAGGTCCGTGTAGACTTTCTTTTTATTTAAAATAATACATAATACTTTTAAATCGTCTGCGTCTGAAAGCAATTTTAATATCCTCTTTTTAGTTGTTGCATCAGAATGATAAGCATGAAGTTCTTTGATTTTCTTATACTTCTTTTTTAATCCCTTATGTACTTTCTTGACGCATTTCTCAATTTTTCTATGCTTATTGGTTAAAACAATGGTTAAAATAAACCATTGGCTAGAACGGCTACTAAACCCTAAATCACCGCTTTCGTCTAAAAATATATAGGCCATATTTAAAAATATTTTAGTCCGGCTTCGGCTTTAGACGAGATGAAATTCTTTATTTGTTATCCCTTAATTTTTCCAAAAATTTCATCACATCCAAACCCGGATAAACGCTGATTCTTTTGAGCTCAAATAAATTGTCGGGATTTTGCCAGGCGTCTTGATCAAAGGTCAGACCAGCTTCATAGCCGGCTTTTTGAGCCAGATCTTCAATCTGTTGATTATACAAACCAAAAGGATAACAAATAATATTTATTTCCTTGCCCAACAAATCTTCCAGAGATTTTTTACTGTTTATTAATTCTTTAAGAGCTTCGGTTGAGGTAATTTTTGTTAATTTCTGATGATAAACTGTGTGCGAACCAATTTCCACCAGGCCGCTTTTATCCAGTTCAATAATCTGCTCTGGCGTAAGCCAGCTTTTGCCTTTAACCCCGGTCATAATATAGATATTGGATATAATTTTTAATTTTTGCAAAATCGGCCAGGCCTGAGTGTAAAAATCCTCATTGCCGTCATCAAAGGTAATGGCTATGATTTTTTCATCGGGAATTTTCAGATCTTTTAGGCCATTAACAATTTCACTGGTAAATACCGGCCTGTAATCAGCGGCAATCAGCTTATTTAAAATGTCTTCAAATTTTGCTGGTTCAATGTAAAAACTTTTATCAACCGCGCTTAAATTAGCAGGTGCTTTGTCAATGTGGTGAAAATTTAGAATCGGAAGAAAAACTTTTTCATTGGCAGCAATGGGCAGCAAGGCCAAACTATCAGTTGCCGCTGACTGGCCATTTTTAGCAATCTTTTCTTCAGCCGGATTTGAACGAAATTTGCTAATAACAATATCAGCAATCACAACCAGCGCAATTATCAAAATAACGATTGCAATATCCAAAATAATCTTACGACTTTTGCCGTTCATATTAAGAAGTTAAAATATCTTCAACTTGTTTTTTAATATCATTTGCAGATAAATATGGATTTTTAGCTACAGCAACCAGCTTCTCAAAATTACGTTTTAAGTCCGAGGCTTCAAATTTCTGGCCTAAAAATTCTTCCAGCTGAGGGACGTATTCATCGGTAATAGCGGTATAAACTGCCGGCCATTTTGGATTATAATTCGTTTGCTTGGCTAATTCGGAAACAGCTTTATCAATAGAACGCCTGATTGCGCCAAATTTGCTCTTTGAGCTGTTGAGCGTAATTTTGCCTAAATCATTTCTGATGGAATTTAATTCTTTGCGTTGATCCTTTAGAATGCCTAAATTTTTCTGGCGCTTTTCCAGATTAATTCCGGCTGTCAAGTAATTTTTATCGCGCAGCTGCTCCTGTAAAATAATGTCATAAAATTCCATTTCCTCCTTCAATTCCTGCTCCATTTGTTCGGGTGTCAACTCTTTAGCTTTTGGTTTTTCTTTTTTCGGGCCTGTTCTAAAAGCCTTAACTTCGGCCAGCATCTTTTCCAAAGCCTCTTTTCTGCCTTTAAAGCCGCTTATAAATTCCGCAGGTAAAAATTGGATCAATTCCGGCTTGGCTGATTCAGCTTCCAGCTCAATGGCTTTTTTTAGGCTCTGTTCAAAATCATAATCGCCACTCACTACAAGATCAATTTTTTCTATGAGCTTGCGCCATTGGGAATTATAAAATGGAACAGAGGAATGTTCAGCTTGCATTTTTTGATATTGGCCGAGAATATCCTGCCACTCAGCGGCGTATTTTCCCTTCAATTTATTGTCATTTTCTTTGACCTCAATTGCATGTTTTAATCTCTTTAATAAAACAGTCGTACTTTCAATGCTTTTTTCTGAATTTCTCATAGTATCATTAAGCAGCTCTTGCTCCAAGTACTTTGCCTCTTGTCCTAAATCAGAAGTCTCTTTCATTTCCATTTTTTCTAATTTTTCATTAATATCCCTAACCAAATCAAAACTTGATTTGTATTTGGTGGCCAGTTCTTTGCTCTTTTTGATCCTCCCCAGGTTAAAGCCAAATTCCTGCCATTGAGCCAAAGCCCGGCTTTGCGCGCTTTGTGCTTGTTCTTCAGTCTGAAAATATGTTACTTTCAAATTTTGCTTGGGCTGTAATAAATCCAAGCCTGCCAAAACTACTGCAGGATAGGCATAATGCTCATTTCCCTGCTGATCCATGGCATAGACTTTTGGTTTGAAGCCTAATTGCTCAACTTCAGGCAGGCTGTCCTCATTATTTATAAAAATATTTTTTCCCTTATTATTTTCATTGTCCCATTTTTTCCATTTTTCATGGAGCAAATCTTCTTCAACTTTATATTTCAGAGAGTCCAGACTAAAAAATATTGCCGGGCTATCTTCACTTGAAGCAAATCTGACGGAAACTTTCTGGTCTTTTGTACCCAGCTCGGGCAAAGAAAATTCTTTTATCCCAAAAATATTACCAGGCGGCACGATAACTTTGGCAGTTAATTCTTCTGATCCGAATATTTCAAAAAAATAATGCACCTGGCATTCAACCGAATCCAATTTTATCTGCCTGGGAAAATGTTTAATAATTTCTTCTGCCTCAGGACCGTTTGTGGGCAATTCAATTTCACCCGCAATAATTTCCGGCTTATCTTTAAGGCTTAAAAATTTAATTTGCGACACGCCTCCTGTTCTGGGGTCAAAAAGTAACCTAGGCGGCTTCCTGTCCGCAAATAATTCCGGCCTGGCTTCATAAAGCGCTTTAATATTCAAGGGATGGATATTGGCAGCATAATTTTTTTCAGAGCGTTCATTGTACGTAATAGAGCCCAAGCTAAAATCCAAACCAGAACTTGAAAAGGCTGCAGACCCGGGCGAAATAAAAATCCTGTCCAATTCTTTATTCCCCAGGCTGGCAAAAGTCGGCGGCCTGAAACTGACTTGATGCATTAGCCTGTCTGGAAACCCTGACAATAAAACTTTGGAAAGGCTATTTTCATCAAGATCCAATGTTTTTACTGACTCGTCAAAAAGTCTTGGCTTGGTTTTTAAAATATTCTCTAGGTTTGGTTCGTTTTGTCCCAAATATTTAAGATATTTTTTTACATCAAAGGCAATGCGTTTTAAAGCTTTGGCTGAAATTCTGTAATCATCGCACCAACTTATAAAATCTTCATAAATTGCCTGGCCTTCTTGAGATTTATCCCAGTGGTGTGCTTCAAGCAAGCCTTTTTCCAAAGCCTCTTTAAAAACATTTAACGAACGGAAATAATCAGAACCGCCACTGTTAAATTTTGCACGCATTTCCTGATAATGCACATTGGCCATTTTACGGCTGCCATATTTTTTCTCATCCTCCTGGCTGGGCAAAGTGAATAATGAACGCTCTCTGTCAAAAGCCGCCATGATTAAAGTCTCGTTCAAACAACCTAATTTCCTGGCTTCAATTATCATCCTGGCCATTCTGGGTTCAAAAGACAGAGATAATTCCATCATTTCTTTGCCAATAGCGCTTATTTTCCCCTGCTCGTCAAAAACTCCCAAAATCTGCAGCTCATCTTCAGCCGCTTTAAGCTTATCTTTGGCTGGTGGATCTATAAAAGGAAATTCTTCAGGACTAATACCCATTGATTTAAGCACCAGCACAAAATGCGCCAGGTTTTCTTTATGAATCGCGGCTTTTGGATGCTCTGCCAATTGATCATAGTCATCTTCACTTAAAACCGAAAAATATTCACCTGGCTCAAGCCGTCCGGCTCTGCCGGCTCTTTGGGCGACTTGGTCCTTGGAAATATATTCAGTCACAAAATCGTTTATGCCCAAATTTGGATTATAACTTACAGACCTTTGCCGGCCAGAATCAATGACAAATTTTATGCCGGGCACAGTCACAGATGTTTCGGCTATATTAGTGCTTAAAATTATGCGGCGAGGGCCTTTTTTGCCATTTTTACCCATAATCACATTATCTCTTTCAGCCGGACTAAGCGTGCTGTGCAATTTTAACACTTCAACCTCTGGCAATTTGCTCAAGTCATCGGCCATTTCATTAATTTCATAAAGACCCGGCAAAAAAACCAGGATATCCCCGCTTTCACCCGATGAACATATCTTTTTTGCTATGTTATTTATCTCAAAAAAATAATCAGTATCTTTTTCATAATTAACCTGCTCAGAATAATGACGGTTGACCGGGAAAGAACGGCCACTGACATTTAAATATTCATGGCTATCAATCTGAAAAAAATTCAGTATCTGCTCCTTATTGATAGTTGCACTAGTCAGCATGATTTGTGGCGCATGATGCGCCTGTTGTAATAATTTCAGCAAGCCAATAGCCAAATGATACTCGCTGCTGGCTTCGTGCATTTCATCAATTAAAACAGCGCCCACTTTATCTTTGGTCAATTCTCCGTTGGCCAGATATTGGTTAAAAATACCGGGCGTCACCACCCTGATTTTTGTCTGGTCATTAAACTTTTTTTCTTCAGAAGTAGAAAAACCGACTTCCCCGCCCAAGTTTGAATCAGTCAAGGCGGCTATGGCTCTGGCCACATTGCGGCAGGCATCGCGCCTTGGCTGCATGACCACAACTTTCTCTGGCAGATTCAAAATTTTTAAAGCTTCCAGAATTGCCAAGGGTGAATAAACGGATTTGCCCGAGCCTGTTTCACCTTGCAGCAAAAAAGCCTTGTCCAATTTAAAGGCATTACTCAAGCGGTTAACCAATTCCCCAAATTTCTCCTTGATTGGCAAAGGCTGAGATTCAATAATTTGCTTTAGTCTCTCCTGATATTTATTGGCATATGCTTCCAAATCTTCATCTTTAGTCAAATCAACTCCGCCATTAATAGTAGCTATTTTTTCAGCCAGATTTTCAGCTTCTTCTTCAATTAAAAGTTCCGAAGAAATTTTTATCATATTTGAAATTTTATATTTTCGTAATAAACATTCTCGGCTCTATTTATAAACCATTTAAAAGCAAAAAGCGCAGGCCCAAGCGGACAAGTGTTTTTTAAGATCACTGACTTTTTGGCCGGCTCAATCGCATAAAGTTGGCGCAAAAATGCCTTAAGAGGATTTTGCTTGATCTTGGCCTGCTCCCATGTTTTGGCCAGATCAAGGCTGATTTCTGTTTGTTTATCTTTAGCTCTTTGTTTTTTTAAAGTTTTAATTTCTTTGTCTGTCCAGATTAATGGTTTTAAAATAAAGTGCGGATGAATAATTTCCTCTGGTTCAAAATCAGAATAAACAATCAAACCTGGTTTTTTTTCAGCCGGCTGCCAGACAATCTCCCAAAAAACGACTCTGGCCATCCAATAAATAGCCATGGCTAATTCCAAAGACCCGTTTCCCTGTAAAATAATGGCGTCATTGGCACACTTTGCCAATAAATCTTGGGCTAATTTAAATAATATTTCTGGCTTATTCGTAATTTCTCGCGGTAATTTCTTGGGCAGTTGAATTACCGAATAAGCAATTAAATCAGGCAATTTTTGTTTTAGCATAAATTTGGTTTATTGCTTATATTTTATCATTTTTGCAAACTTTAGCCAAATGGCAAATAAAAAAAGCTGCGTCACGAATGACGCAGTTTTGCGGGAAATTTTGCTGTGGTTATAAGCCGGCTTTTTTAGCATTGGCTAGGAATTCCTTAATGGTTTGGGGATTCCAGGCCATAAAACCGCCCACATCTTCCCAGGCCATATAACCCAAAATTACCAATGCCCAGGTTAGGGGTTCTCTGGGATTTTCATATATCATAAAGCCAGCTACTACTATAATTCCGACCTCTGCTAACATCACAAAAATCTGAAGCAGATACCTCATTGGCAGCACCTCCTTGTACTGTTTTATATCATAACAAAAATCATTTGGCAAGATATTTTAAATCTTGTTTAAAATAAAAAGAAAATAATTCAAAACTACTGCAAAAGAAACCCACAGAATATATGGGATTAATAAATATGATGCAATTTTGGAAATTTTATAAAAATAAACAATGGTCAGTAAAATAAAAATCCACAGTACAAAAATTTCAATTAAGCCTGCTAAGGGACTTTGCAAATAGAAAAAACAAAAAGACCAGCCAATATTCAAAACCAGCTGAATACAAAAAAATATGATCGCCTTATTTTTCCCCTCTTTTTCCTTGCTCTTATTCCAAACTAAATATAAGGCAATGCCCATTAAAACAAAAAGCATTGTCCAGACAGGCCCGAAAATCCAATTAGGCGGATTAAAGGCCGGCTTTTGCAAAGTCGCATACCAGGTACTGATGCCCGGCATGGTAAAAATCGCGCCAATCCCCCCAGCCGCCTGGCAGATTAGAAATGAAAAAATTAATCTAAACCAATTAATTTTGGCCATATTATTTTACTTAAATTAAGATTAATTAATTTTTATTTTTCAAATCTTTGCTGCAAACCTTTTATAAAATAATCTTCCATTTCTTGGGGCATTTCAAACCCATTCTTTTTTCTATACTCAGCCTTAAACTTTTCCAATTCTTCAGCAATAAAATTTGGCCGACGTTTTTGGCGGTAGAGTTTATTCATCTTAGACATCAGGGCGTCAATTTCTTCATTAGAAAAACCTTCCTTTTGTAGTGTCTTAATCCAAGCAAGCACGTCTTCATCTGCCACGCTTGCTTTCTCAATTTTTCCAACTGGCTTTAATTCAAATTTATACGGCATATTATTTTACTTTAGCAAATAGATAAGCATCGTAAATTTTATTATTGCTTTTAACGTGTTTCTTTAAATAGCCTTCTAACTTAAATCCATTATTTTCCAGGACGATTTTTGAACCTTTATTTTGGGCAAAGACATAGGCATAAATCCTGATCAGCTTAAACTTTTTAAAACCCTGGGCAACAAATAAGCTCACGGCTTTGCTCATAATGCCTTTGCCCCAGTGTTTTTCTGCCAGCCAATAACCCAGCTCTGCTTTATGACCGATTTTAATGCGATGCAAGCCTATGCTTCCGCAAATCTCACCATTTATTTCAATCCCGCAAGCATAAGTAGCAGGCTCCTTTACTTTATATTGAGTAATTACTTTATTTAAATATGTTTTTGCATCTTTAATCCCATAAGGATATGGCACTGTTGAAAGATATTGCGACACTTTTTTATTATTAATATTTTTGACAATATCTTTAGCATCAGACATTTTAAACGGCCTAATTGTAAATTGTTTTGTTTTAATTACCATATTTTTAACAAACCAGATGTTTATGTTTTAAATAATATTTCTGGTGATATTCTTCAGCTGGCCAAAATTCTTTGGCTGGGACAACTTCAGTTACAATTTTTTTATATGTGCCAGCGTGTTCCAAATCTGCAATAGCTTTAGTTGCCAATATTTTTTGTTCTTCATTATGATAAAAAATCACTGACCTGTAATTTGTGCCCACATTTAGGCCCTGGCGGTTTAAAGTCGTGGGATTATGCATTTTCCAAAAAGCATTAAGCAGATCCTGATATGATATTTCTGTGGGATCATATTTAATCTGAATTGTTTCAGCCTGGCCTGTTTTGCCTGAAGAAACATCTTCATAGGTCGGGTTTTTAAAATCTCCGCCTTCATAACCAACGGTTGTTTCTTTTACGCCCTTTAGTTTATCAAAATCAGCCTGTACTCCCCAAAAGCAACCTGCGGCAAAATCTGCTTTTTCTAATTGTTTTTCCTTCATATTGTTATATTTATTTGTTATTATTTTAACATTTAGCTGGTGGTTTTACAAATAAAAAAGGCCCTTTGAGTGGGCCTTAAATCAAAATAACCTGCTTATGGCGGGGTCACGAAGATGCCTTCGGGAAACCTGTCTTTTTCCCAAAATTCCACGCCTCTGCAGTCGTGCACTTGGATCAATTCCGCGCCATAACTTATGGCAAAGCCCAGGGGCCTGTTTAAAGCCAAACTTCCGGGAATTTCGCGATGAGGAAAGTGTAAAACCAATCTTTCTTGCATTTGACGGCCCTTCCCAAAGGCCCAAACACCGATATCAACTGGCCCGGCTTTAATGAACAGGGCTGGCTCTGTGCTAGTATCATCCTTTCCCGGTAGTTTCCACCAGAAATAGAGGATGGTAAAGCACTCTTCTTTATCCTGGCGATAGCACATAAAGCCAATCACTTTCTTTTTTTCAGGATCAAGAAGCTGGCTCACTTGGTAGTCCTTGCCTTTGTAAGACCAGGCTGGGGCTGCCATGCCGCAATTACTGGAAATTTTTTCAAAGATCTTCCATGGTATTTCCTTAACGTCCATTTTAAACCTCCTTCTTTAAATTACTCACAGCTTAACAAAAATGTTAAATTTGTCAAATAAAAAAGCGGCCTAGAAACGCTTTGTGTTGGGGATGCATCTCCATTGTAATTAAGGCATTCTATAATTTTTAATGCCATAAAATGGTGATGCTGTCCGCCAACTTAAGCTAAGACGCTGTTGATTGAAATCTTCTCATAGATATTTAATTTTGTCAAGAATAAAAAACGCCCCGCGCACGGGACGATTTTTTCTAAACTAAATATTTGTGTGTAAATTCGGTCAGATTTTAAGTCTAAATACTGATAGGGTGCAAATAGCAGTAACATCAGGCGTATTTTAAAAAATCGGATTTGGTAAGGATAAATATTTTAAAAAGGGATATCTTCTAACTTTACTTCGTCACAATCACAATATTCATTTTCACAATCCCCTGGTATCTCGGCATTTTCTTTAATAAAATTATCCTGAATCTGTTTAATACCTTTCTTTGACATACATAGATATTCTTTTAAAAAATTTTGGGACATTTCCATCAAATCTTTATCAATTCTTAAAATATTTTCATCAATTTTCAAAGCCATATCATTCAAACCTTTAAGGATTATTCCTGATAAAGATTTTACTCTAGATAATGCAACATATCCCATGCCGTAAGCGAAAGATTTGCTTAAATCAATTTCAGCTACATCCAAACTCATACCTTGACTTTTGTGAATTGTTATTGCCCATGCCAATCGAAGAGGTATTTGGCTTATTTGGGCGAGTACATTATAATTTTCTTCAATTTTCCATGTTTCGGGATAAGCAATAATCCTATCGCCCTTAAAAGTTTTAATGATAGGACAGCCGGTATCATCGTCAAAGTTAATTACTTTACCTAAGGTTCCATTTACATAACCATTGGAAAAATTATTCCTTACAAACATGACCATAGCCCCTTTTTTCAATATTAATTTTTCTGGAGCCAGGCAGGAGCCCTTCAGGGTTTCAATTATTTTCTGATTCTTGCCTTCACTATGCATCTCAAATTCTTTCGGTTCCTGGGAAATCTTATTCAGCTCCATATCATTAATTCGATCTACATCGATATTGTGCGAATATAATTTTGTTATTTGTAAATCAGTTTTGATTTCAGCGTTTATTCTACTTTTAAGTAATTTTAAGGCTTCTTGATCGACCTGATTGGCTCTTACATTTTTTAAAATTTTAATAAATTGATGGTCATCTTGCCGGTATTGTTCAGATAAATAACAAACTTTTAAGTCCATTTCACTCCAGATATCTGATTCTGTAATAAATTTTCCAAGATCATTCCCCTTGCTAACTGGAGGTAACTGAAAAAAATCACCGCATAGTATAACCTGCATACCGCCGAATGGAATATCATTATCTCTTAAATTTTTACAGATATTGTTAACCAAGTCCAGTTGTGATGCATGAAGCATTGAAATTTCATCAATAATCAATACCTTGGTATTGGTAATATTACTATAGATATAGTCTTTATCAGCTAATTCGCTAATCTGGCTCTTATTCATTTTCATGTTTATACCCATACCACACCACGAATGAACAGTACGTCCATTCATATGAGTAGCTGCAATACCAGTAGAAGCCGTAACGGCCACGGGAATATTATTTCCCCTTAAATATTCAATGTACTTATTTAATAAATAAGTTTTGCCGCTGCCGGCCGCTCCGGTTAAGTAAACATTATACCCCATCTTTAAAATTTCTAGAGCATCTTTTTGTTTCATAATAAAAGAATTTCTTATGTATCTAACCTTGCTTTCAAAAGATACTAATTCTCTATAATATCCTCTCTATTATTTAATTGGATTATAACGGGTTGTTTTAATTTTAACCCTTTGCCAATAGCAATAGCGTGTCTCTCCTCAAGAGTTGCCAGAGTATCGGCATAATCCTTGCCAATATAATTTTCCAAAAATCCCTTTCCTGTGTCATCGAAAACTCGTAAAGCAAAAATTGTGTTGCATTGGTTGAGGATGCTTTTACTTACATTCGCAGTTCTTTGAGTGACAACCATGCTTCCCAAGCCATATTTTCTACCTTGCAATATAACTTTAGCTGTTCCATTTGTAGCACTTTTATCACCTTCGCTTGCGACTGAGTTCCATTCAGGAACAAGGGAATGAGCTTCCTCAAAAACTAAAAGACATCTAGCACTTTGGGATTTTCCCCTCCCTTTTGAATATTCTAAAATTACTTCTGCTATAATTCTGGTTTTCTCAACCAAAGTAAGATCTACCATTGGTGCTTGATCCTGCCAGTCATTTGGGCCAGGACCAATTTTTTTTGCTTTTACATCATTTGTTTGCTTACTAACATCGTAGACCTCAGGATTTATAATCAATAGCTTATTTGCTCCGTCAAAAAATGTTTTAATCAACTCAGTTATTTTTTGTCTAAACTGGGCATGATTACCGCCTTTGTAAATGTCTTTATTTATTGCTTCATAATTAGGATTTAATACCAGTTGGATCTCTACGTCAGGTAGTATCTGGGGTTCACATCCATAAGCAACAAGCTCATCAAAATATTCGTTTGTTATATCAAGACAAATAACCTTACTTTCTGTATTTGCAATTATTTTCTTAATAATCTCAAAGGTGAGGCAGGACTTACCTATTCCTAAAATTCCTAAAATCGCAGTATTGTGAGTAACAATAGCATTTGGATCTTTAAGTGGAATTTCTAAATCCGTATCAGGAAGACGACCAATAGAATTCTGTGCAATTTCTTTTACTCTCGTTTCCGAAACACTACCAGAAAATGCATAGAAAAGTGGGGAGAAATTCGAAGGCATCCATTTACTTACATCTAAATCCTTAGTGTCTTTTTTGTATTTGCCTAATTTTCTAGCGATGCCGATTATGAAACCATGTCGATCAAAATTCTCAAGCTGTTCTTCCTTTGCATTGCCATTTATAACTTGATAAAGCGTTTCTTGTCCGTAAATTAAAGTTTTTAGAATCACCCCTTCACTAATTTTCTGCTCGAGCTTGTTTGTTTCTCTGATAATTGAAAAATTTAGTGTATTTATGTTTGAACCGCTGGAAACATACCCAATAAATTGCTCTTTATTTTTGTATAGAGGGTTACTTCCAATTTTTGTTTTCAGAGATTCATCTGTAATTGTAGAGATGTCTAAAAGATATACGAGATTTTCTTTTGTAAAAATTGATTTTGGCTCCGTTATCAATTTCTTATCTTTTAAATTTATTTCTAGAATGTCGCCATTTTCGTCTTGCAAAAGATATATACTTAACCATCTTTTGTTTAAGAGATACTGTATATCTACAACCATACCTATTGAGCCAACATTGATAGATGTTTCCAAGGCAACTAAATCGCCATATTTTATCGCACATGGTTTATGCTTTAAATAATCTATTTCCACCTTATAAAGAAGCGGATTTTCACAGCCAATAGCCTGGCCTAATTCCTCCCCAGGTTTGTTTTTAATTAAATTGATAAATCTTGAAAAGTTTTCAACAATTAAACTGATAACATCAAAAAAAGTTAAGCAAATCCAAAAAGCTACGATACTAATGAATGGGATTATTTTATTTTGTTGTGCGAAATATGAATAACTTGCAGATAAATATATAATAGAAAAAATTACTTTTGAGGTTCCGAATGTTTCAACAATCCAATAAGTCACCTTTGAAAATTTTAACCAGAATATATTCTTTGAGTCTTTTAGGAAAATGGTTAATATGCTCAGAATCAAGATGCTAACAGCATAGTAAAATATAAAAGAATATCCCAATAGATCTTGCTTTGCAGATAGCCCAAACAATGCTATAAGAATAGCCGTTGAATTAGCTATTGCGTCGGAAGGCTTAGTGAAATATGGTTCAACGATATAAGTCCCAAGTATTATCATAAACGCTCCAGCATAAAACCAAATACTAGAGTCATAACTACTGTCCCAAGCTAATTGCTTTAAGTTTCCACCAAGTAGATAAAAAATTAAAGACAGTATGGCTAGATATATAATTGCCACAATTATTCTTTGCTTCTGATTTAAGTTTATTTTCATAAAAATTTTCCCTAGATAATCTTCATATCTTTCTCACTCAAACCATATAGTTTACTTACCATCTTATCAATCTCATAATCCACTGCCTCAATCCTGGTCTTGTTTTTCTCGCGGGATTCAGGAGTTTTGTTTAATAACATTACTTCAATTTTATTCTTTACATGCTCCCAAGTCAAGCAAAAATTTAATCAATTTTTAATCTAAAAATGCCCCGTAATGCTGAGCGGGGCGCTTAATAACCATTATTTTATTTATCCTCAACTAATTTAATCCCTCATCCCAATTTATACAACTTATTTTAGTAAAAGTTTTCTTATTTTCTCAAGATAAAATGGCTGATCTTTTTTTAGCTGATGTTCCCAGACTCTCACAACCGTCCAATTGTTTTTTCTTAAAACGCTGTTCACGATTTTACCCCTTTTTTTATTAGCCTTTATTTTTGCATTCCAGAATTTTTTGTTTGTTTTCGGGACATGATAATGGTAAGGACAACCATGCCAAAAACATCCGTCAATAAATATAACGACTTTGTCCTTTAAAAAGACAAAGTCCGGATTACCGAATATTTTCTTATTATGTCTTCTCCAGCCCGTTATCCCTTTATTTTTAAAATATTTAACTACTTTAATTTCAGTTGTTTTGTTTCCCTTGGCTTTAACTGCGGACATATTCCTGGATCTTTGTTCTTTTGTAATACGATCAGTCATAAACTAGTGATTAAACCTAATCTGCAGATTAAGTTTAATAAAATAATTTTCTCCTTCTTTGTATATTTCACCAAATCCGTGCCTGGTAGTACTTGGCGTATCCAGCCTCGTATTTTTAAATAAATAATTCTGAAATTCATCCTGGTTAAAAATATGATAACATACGATTTCACCGTTTTCTTTAACTATTATATAACCTCCATGAACCTGCAATAATCCGTCCCATTCAGTATTAGGCATCATTCCCAAGGCTATATTATGTAAAAAATTTTTTAACTTAATTTTATATCCCGTCTCATCAAGACTAAATCCCCTTAACTCATTAACGTTGGCTCCTAAATATTCAGTTAACTCAGTAAGTAAGGAACCGTGACCCATAAAATTTGCCAACAATAAATTGGATAAAATTTCAGGTAAAATCGTATCAATATTTCTTAAATTATGTTCAAAAATATCAGATGTTAAAGATGTGAAAGACAACTTTCCATGTCGCGTAATAATTGCCTGCAATCGATCTTTTATTTTTGACCTGGTTTTAATATTATTAATTGCTTTAACATCAACATCGGAAATATTTTCAACCCGATAAACAAAATTAGTAGATCCAGACGCATTTAAAAGAGTTGCGGGAGAGCCTACCAGAGATTTAATGCTAAATCCTACTTCTGTATCCTGTTCATACCTAAAATCATGTATTAACAATTTTATATCTGATTTTCTTCCGCTATTGGCCTTTATCTGAGTACATTTTAATTTTTCCATCAACTCTGCTCCCAAAGGGATGGAGAATGTCCTTTTATCTGAATTTTTTATGACTGAAAACAATTTCTTTGCCTTTTTATCAAGATCAGTAACATGAACCAACATAATATTATTAGAAGAGTCCGTAATTTTTATATTATCTGTATCTGCCTTGATATCAAATTCTATTTTACCTGCTGCAGCCTCTTCCCTGATTATTTTATAAACGGGATAAAAGACCTGCTCAAGAACGTTCAGGTCTTCATCGGCGGCGTGTAAATATTTATCCGCTAAAATTTTAATAAAAGCGTAAAATTCGCTCCATTCCCCCTTATTACCTTTAATCGGCATAATATTTATTTAATGTCTTTATAATCTCTTGTGCAACAGCGCTTATTGCAGGTACGACAACGGCATTTCCCAGTTGTTTCATTGCTTGTGCATCAGAAACGGGAAAAACAAAATTGTAAGGCAACCCCATCATTTTTTTACCTTCTTTAACTCCTAATCTTACAATTTTACTGTTTACCTTATAAGAATCCCAATTTCGCCTATCGGTTATAGCAGATCCCCGACCGCCTACTCTTAAAGTATAACCGACATTTTTTTCACATGGCGCACCGAAGATATCAGACATTGTTTTTGTTAGTTTCTTCGGCTCAGGAAAATTAAAGGGGATTTTTTTATTTCTAAAACCGACCATAAACAAACGCGGCCTGTGTTGAGGAACATTAAAATCTGTGCCCTTAACAATTTTATAATAAAAAGAATAACCCAAATCTTTTTCAATTACGTTTTTTATTGCAGAAAATGTTTTTCCGTCATCATGTTTAAAAAGATGCCTTACATTTTCAAGAAAAAATGCCTTGGGTTTCTTATTCCTGATTAATTCCGCTATATGAAAAAAAAGGCTTCCTCTATTATCTTCAAAACCTCTTTTGAATCCTGCCTGACTGAAAGGCTGACACGGAAATCCGCCGCAAATTATATCAAAGTCGGGGATATTTTTTGGTTTCACCTTAGTAATATCACCTGCGAAATTTCCTGATTTAAAAAGTTCGGGCTGAATTTTAGCGAAATTACGTTCATAAGTTTGCCTTGCATATTTATCCCACTCACTTGCAAAAACACATTCTGCTCCTGAATTATGGAAAGCAAAATGAAAACCGCCTATACCAGCGAATAGGTCTATAAATGTAAATTTTTTATTTTTTTTAGCCATTATAAGATAAGCTTTATAGGCTCCAAATTGAACCTAACGGAGTATATATTGTACTTATATTTTATAGTTTTTTACTTCGAAAGTAAAGCTGGTTTCAATATCCTGCTCACTTTTTTGCCAGCCGTTAACAACTTTAAAATTAGCCGCCAGCTTAGCCAGCGCTTTTCTTCAATTTATCATTGGCCAGCTCAACATCAGTTTTATTTTGCATAATGCGTTTTTTGTCCATATTTTAGAACTTAAAATTTTATTTATTTAATCTCATTTTACGCCCAAAAACTCGCTAAGTCAATTGAAAATTTAATGAATTCTTAATATGAAAAAACGCCAACTACCATTGACTTTCCCTAATTTTTACCCTATAATATCAATAATAGAACCTTGTTCTTTTTTTATTTTTGTTGAATAAATATTACTAATTACACAAAGTTTAAACATTTGAATTTTGAATTTAAAAATTGTTTGATTATTGATTATTGATCATTTGTCATTAATCACCATTGGGGAGTCGCCAAGTGGTAAGGCAGCGGCCTTTGGAGCCGCCATTCAGGGGTTCGAATCCCTTCTCCCCAGCAATAAAAAATAAATACAATGTACTCATATTTAGGCGTCGTCTTCGCCCTAATCGCACTATTTGGCTGGGGCTTTGGCGACTTTTTCACGCAAAAACTAACACGGAAAATCGGCGGCTGGCAAACACTCTTTTTTATCGGCACAGCCGGCGCTATTTTGTTTCTGCCTTTTGTAATCAATGACCAGGCCAAATTGGCTGTAGACAATTGGAGCTTACTGGCTATTTTAGGCGCTCTAGTTATAATCAATGCGCCTTTAGGCCTGGAAGCTCTGAGGCGGGGCAAAATCAGCGTAGTTGAACCTGTCTTTGGCCTGGAACTGCCGCTGACTGTAATTTTCAGCATCATTCTCGCCAGAGAAAGATTAATGAACTATGAGGCAGTTTTAATTATCTTAATTTTTTTAGGAATTCTGCTTGTTGTTACTGCTAATCTGAAAGGATGGCGCACTAAAATATTTTTTGAAGCAGGAGTCTTATTGGCCGGGCTTAATGTTGCTGGTTTGGCCTTAAATAATGTATTAATAGGCCTCTCCAGCCAGCAGATCTCGCCCATAACTACAGTCTGGTTCATGCATGTCGTGATAGCAGCAGCTTCAGCCCTAGTTATCATCTTTCAGGGAAATTTCCGTACCGTGGCCGTTAATTTTAAAAAAAATCTCTGGCTTATTTGCAGCCTTGGCCTTATTAATAATATCGCCTGGCTAGCTTATGCCTATGCCACTATTTATGTTAAAATTTCCATTGCCGCTACGATCTCGGAAAGCTATATCATTTTGGCAACACTGCTTGGTATTTTTATTAATCGTGAAAAATTGAAACCGCATCAAATTATCGGCATCATTGTGGCAATCTTAGGCGTCTTAATCTTATCAGCTTTAACTTCTAAATAATATAAATCTAAATTTATGAAAAAATTCATCATCGCTCAATTTATCATTCTTTTAGGCGGCACGATTTTTGCCTGGACAAACTTCACTATTGAATTAATTGACTATTTAAACCAGCGCGCCTGCTCAACTGGCTGCGCTATTGGCGTGGTTAATCCCGTTTACACTCCCTGCTTTTACGGCGCGATTTTCTTCACCCTGGCTTTTGTCCTAAGCGCCATTATGCTAAAAAAGAGTAGGGTCTTGACACTAAATTAGCGCTGTGTTAATTTAATTAATATTAATGCTCTTGTAGTTTAATGGCAAAACAACGGCTAGGCACGCCTCCCAACTGGGAGATTGTTTGATCCCGGCTTAGCTAAGTGTACATAGGCTAAACAAAAGGAATTCAAACAATTGGAGATGGGGGTTCAATTCCCTTCAGGAGCATTTAAAAAAAACAAGGCGTCCTATTCATAGAACGCCTTTTTTATCTGCTATTTATCTGTATATGTTTTTAAAAAGTCGCTAAGTTTCTGCAGGCAGCCAGGGCAAATATACGTGTCTTTTTCTTCAAAAATCTTGCGCAATTCGCCCTCGGTTTCACCGCAGATAATGCATTTTTTTTCTTTCTCAGGGGCCATTCTTTCCTCCTTTTAGAATTTACTAGCTACTTGATTTTAAGATAGAGTATTATCACCAAAAAGTCAATAGTCCAAAAACAAAAAACCTGCTTGCGCAAGTATTTTTATTATTTTAAAATTTAGATTTTAAATTTATTTTCTCCGACTTCGGCTCGGCTAATTCACAAAACTATGTAAACAATTTTCCTGCGAAGCCGAGACGAGTTTTTTGATTTTGATTTTTGAATTTCACCTTAAACTTTCACATACCTATTAACCGCCCAATAGCTGCTGATCAGATTTAAAACAATGGCACCCAAAAGTTCTAAGCCAAAAATAAAAGCAAAATTTTGGTTAAAATAACTGACCAGATTAAAATCGCTCTCCAAAACCGTGGCTAAATATGGCTGGATAAAACCCAAAAGCGGATAAATTATAATGATTGTAATTAAAACAGCTAAGACGGAAAAAATTACTCCCTGCAATAAATAAGGCGCGCGCACAAACCAGTTGGTTGCGCCCACCAGCTTCATGGCCGCTATTTCCTCACGGTGAGTATAAATCGCCATTCTGATGGCATTAAAAATTATCAAAATAGAAATCAAAGTAAAGATGGCGGCAATGATAAAAACGCCATAATTAACCTTGCGGGTAATGCCAGAAATTCTGTCTATCACCAGCTTATGGTCATCAAAATCCTTGCTCTCAATCATATTGTTATATTGCGGATCTTTTAAACTGTCTAAAATCACGGGATAATCAGCCGTAGAATTGGCTTTAATCACCAGGCTGGCACCCAGAGGATTTTTTTCAATTTCAGCTAAAGATTCTATAATCTTAGGATTATCCTCATGTTTTATCTTAAAGTTCTCCAAAGCTTGAACCTGAGAAATATAAATGACTTCCTTGACCTGGCTTAAGCCCTGCAAATATTTTTGCACGTTCATCACCTGATCCTCAGAAACCGTAGGCTTAAAGTAAAGGCTGATATCAATTTTATTTTCAATTGAGGCGATGGCAGTTTTAGCTGTGATATTGAAAATAATCAGCATGTTTATGGAAAACAAAGCCAAGATTAAAATTGTCAGAGTCACAAAAGACAGCCAGAAATTCCTAAAAAAATCCTGGAAAGAAAACTTGATTACTCTAAATGTAGAAGTCAGCATCGTAAAATAATTATGTTTGGAATTTGTTATTTTATATTTGAATTTTATTTGAAATTTGGCATTTGTTATTTGTCATTTACAACACGTACTTCCCTTCTTCCTGATCACTAATCACCTGCCCTGCGTCCAGAAGCACCACTCTTTTTTTAATGCGATTTACCACGTCCTTATTGTGGGTCACCAGCATTACAGTGGTGCCGAATTCATTTATTTTTAAAAGCAAATCAATAATATCTTTGGTGTTCAAGCTGTCCAAATTGCCCGTGGGCTCATCTGCCAGCAAAATCTTGGGGCGATGCACCAAGGCGCGGGCAATAGCCGCACGCTGTATCTCTCCCCCGGATAGCTGGTGAGGATAACGGTCAGTCTTATCTTTTAAACCCACGATTTTTAAAACCTGAGGTATAATATTGCAGATTTTATTAGAGCTAATGCCGCATACCTCCAAGGCAAAAGCCACATTTTCAAACACAGTTTTTTTCGGCAATAATTTAAAATCCTGATAAACTACGCCGATTTGCCGCCTTAAGATAGGAATATCTTTCTGCCCAATGTCCGTAATATCCCAGCCGCCGACAATCACTCTGCCTTGCTCGGGCTTTTCCTGGGCAGTCAAAATTTTAATCAGCGTGCTTTTGCCTGCCCCGCTCTGGCCAACAATGGAAATAAATTCTTTGGGCATAATCTGCAGGCATATATCCTTTAAAGCCACTGACTTGGGATAATATATTTTACTGACTTTTTTAAAATTTATCATGTGTTAAAACACGGATTATTTATCCTGCCTTCGTTTAAACTTCCACCTGCGCTATTGCTTCGGTGGACAGGTCGGCGGGCAGGCACTAATTTAAATCTAAAATTTAATTATTTGCAGAGATAATTATTTGACTGCAGGTTCAACTTTAACTTTGCACAGTCCAGCTGATTTTTTGGCAATTTGTTTAAAAGCCACGACATCTAAATCAATGACCCGGGTAGGATGGACAGAACGATCCGGTCCCCAGTCATTTACTTTAACAATGACTGATTTGCCATTATCTATATTAGTAACTTTTAATTTTGTGCCTTTGGGATAATCGGGAGAAGCTGCGCAATTACAGCCTTTATATTTGTACCAGGAAGCAGTGCCTTCGGTCATAATGCTGATATCTTCTAAAATTGCAACTTTAGCATAAGGCAAAGAAAAATTAGAAACTATTTTGCTCTCCCCATTTTTAATAAGAGAAGGCAAGCCAACCCATTCTGCTTTCAATTCATCATAATAATAAAGATTTTTACGAAAATAATCGCTGCTGTCATATTTAATAGAAAACCAAAACGGCTCGTTAAATTTTACTCCAGGTTCGGTTTTTAAATTATACTCGTAAATTTTACTGGCCATTTGAAAACCCAAAGGCGGACTCATTTTACTGCCTGGAGTTAAAATCATTTCAGTCAAATCCAAAGTCGCTTTGTCAGAAAAAGTATTTTTATCAATTTGAAAAATGAATTTATTATCAAAAACTTTGAATTTTTTGCCGGCTTTTGCCTCAGCAGCGGTAATTTTATAAGCATCAGGATTTAGAACAATCACGTTTGCGCTATTTGAGCCATCAACCTGAACTTCGTTTTGTTCTGGCGCTAAATCACTAGCAGGTTGAACAACTGGCTGGACATTAGAATCAATAAACTGAATTTGTCTTAAATCAGGCTGATTGTCTGCTTCGTTACCGAAAGGATTTTCAACAGCAAAAACAGAATTGACCGGCAAGCCAATTACTGCTAAAATAAATAACAAAATAAAACAAAATCTGAAAGTTTGTAATTTGAGTTTTGAATTTTGGATTTTATTTGTCATTTGATATTTGTTATTTGTCATTTCGCCCTGCGGGATTAGTATAGTGGCAGTACATGACCTTCCCCCGCCTTCGCAATATTTTATGCGATGGTAGTACAGTGGTAGTACATCTGCTTCCCAAGCAGATAATGCGGGTCCGATTCCCGTCCATCGCTTACAACTTAATTGCTACGGCGGGCAGGCAATTGAGAATATACCTAATTCATGTCCGATTCTCCTATCCCGCTCAAATTCGCCAACGTAGCTCAGCTGGCAGAGCAGCAGTATCGTAAACTGCGGGTCGTGGGTTCGATCCCCACCGTTGGCTCAATTTATCTTCATTTAGCTAATGCCTAAGGCTTTATGGCCTAATGGCAGAATGGCTTTATGGCTTTATGGCCTAATGGCCAGGCTTCGGCCTAGGCCGAGCTTTATGGCAATAGCAAATCAATAAGCATAAATCTCAATCTTTGATTTTTGCTTTTCTGCCTGGATTAAATCATCCAGGATTTTTATTTTCACAATAATTTTTCTCACTGTTAAAACTCCTTTATCCTCATCTTTTTGCTCTAATTTTAAAATCGCATAGCTGTTTGGCAAAGTTAATACATCCGTGAACTCGCCCGCTGACATGGCAAAAAGCTGATCCTCTATATCTTTTGGCAGTTCTCCTCTTAAAAAATTCTCCTGGGAAGCATTATTGGTTGCCAGCGGATCTTCGCTATAAGTCTTGGCGGCTTCTTCAAAAGCTTCCCCATCCCTTAATTTGCTCAAAGCTTCCTGAATTTTATTTTTGGCCGCTCCATTGATATTTTCATCATCAATTACAGCCCCGCTTGTCTGATCATAATATAAATTAGGCACGATAAAAATTTTCTTATATTCTTCCAAGCTCAATCCATAATAATCTTGCAAAAACTTCTCCACTTCAGCCTGGCTGCCTTTATTTTGGATTATTTCCTGAGTTTTAGCCTCAATCTCTGCAGGGCTAACAGTGATATTGTAGCGCTTAGCAATTTGTTTAACTAAGATATTAACGACCAAACGATCTTCCAATACGATTTTTTTAAGTTGCTCAGGCGTAGGAATATTGCCAAAGCCTGCTTCTTTTTGCTTGGTGTAAAATTTAATCGCAGGTTTTAAATTCTGCAAAAATTCCGGATAAGTTATATAAGCGCCATTCACCTTGGCTGCCGGCAAAGGAATAATAGATAAAATCTGTTCAATAAATGGGCCCTGCCAAGCCAGCTTATAAATCCCCCAGCTTAAAACTCCAGCGGCTGCGATTAAAAGCACTGCCAGAATCAATATTCCGGCAATAAAAATATTTCTAAATTTTGAATTCCATTTTATTTTTCGAGCTTTGTCTAAAAATTTAAACTTCATAGATAATGATTATGATTTAAAAAAATAAAGCCACCATTTCATTGGGTTTGACAAATTTTCAGTCTCTGCATTTTCTCTTGATTTGGAAACATCCCCGGCTTGCGGGATGACCACCAAATTTTCACCTGGTTTTTTAAGACCCATTTTTAATTTTGCCTCCTGTTCTATAAAACTATCTGATTTAAAATAATCAATGAGCTGGCTAAATTCCTGATTCTGCCTGCCTAAATTGGCAATTTCTTTTTGTAAATCGGTGATTTCCGAATCCACGCGATAATTTTTAATTGTGCCCTGCGCCAAACCAAATAAAATTGCCAGAAATAAAGCCACGCAGGCAATTAGAAAAAATTTGGAGAAAAATAAATCCGGAAGGAATTTGTTTTTTCTTCTTTCTCTCATATGCATATATTATAGCCTTTTTTTCGTAAAATTTCCAATAATTTCGTCTTCATCTTTATTTACTTGTTTTTTAGCATCTGCGGGCTCAATTTCCTCTTCAAACTCCTCATCTTCATCATACTTTGAGAGCTCATCAACCAATAATTTTTTCAGGCTTAATTCACCCAATGTTTCTTTATATTCTTCAAGCAATTCTGGCAAATTGTAATCCTCATATTCTTCCAATTCTTCCTGATTAAGCCAGTTGTCTGTTAATTGCTCTTTATGCTTATTATTAATACCCGTTACTTCTTTAATCTCAATTTTTTTGCCAGTCTGCTCTTTTATCAGATCAGCCAAAAGCTGGTTGATTTTGGCCGGTTCTTTGAGGTTTTGTAAAACCAAAGCCGCGCCTGTCGCCTGAATTTTAATAATGCCTAATTGGAAAATAGTCTGGATAAATCCTTTGACCGAATAAGAAATATCCAAAATTTTGTCATAGCCAATTTCTGAAACTGTCTTATGCCAAAAACCCTTTTGGTCAATATCAATCAGCCGGCCGGTAGTTACAATAAAAACATTATTATACCAGATAAAAAATTCTCTACCTCCGTAAAATATGCCCGTACCCAATATGGCCAAAAATAAGGCTACTCCCGCTGAACCCCAGCTAAAAAGCTCAAACATTAAAAAAAATGCGCCTAAAATTAAAATTGCGGTGATCAAAACTTGTTTGGCATAGGTCACCAGATGATGATGTAAAACAACCACCAGTTCTTCATCTGGCCGCAAACTTATTTTTTTGGCAAAATATTTGTCAGACATAATATTTGAATTACGAATTATGAACTATGAATTATGAAATCATCTCATATCTCATAATTCATATCTCAGAGTTAAAATTTAATAATCTCCGCTTTACTAACTACCTCCTCTAGTAATTTCCCAAATCCCCAGTCCTTTTCAGTATCCAAAATTAAATTTAAATCCGCGCGGGTAACCGGATGTTTAGGGACATAAAGTGAACAGCAATCTCCAAAAGGTTGGATTGAAAGTTCATAAGTCCCTATCTTGGCCGCGATTTCAATTATTTCTTCCTTATTAAAACCGATCAAGGGCCTTAAAATCGGCAAATCAATTGCTTCAGAAATCGCGCGAATATTCTCAACAGTTTGCGAAGCCACCTGACCCAAGCTTTCACCCGTAACTAAAGCCAAAACATTTTCTTTGAACGCAATTTTTTTAGCAATTCTTAACATCATCCGGCGATAAAAAATTACGCGATAATCTTCTGGCGCTTTTTGTAAAATTTCTTTTTGAATTTCCAAAAATGGTACTATATATAATTTAGATTCAAACTGATAATCGTTTAAGACCTTAACCAAGTCCTTAACCTTTTCCTGATTTTCTTTGGGCGTGGAAGGATAGGAATCAAAATGGATATAAACAATGGGCGCTCCCCTTTTTTGCATTAAATTAGCAGCCACTGGCGAATCAATGCCGCCAGAAATTAAACACAGCAATTTATCAGACACGCCAACAGGCAACCCGCCCCGGCATTCAAATCTTTCAAAATATAAAAATGCAAAATTTTCCACTATATCAACATAACAATTCAAATCAAAATTTTCCAAATCAACTTTTTTCTTTAATTTCTTAACTACCATAGCGCCCAATTCCCCGCTTAACTTTTGAGAATCCAAAGGAAACTCTTTATTAGTTCTTCGCGAAGTAATTCTAAAAGTTTTAAATTTTTTTGTTTTTATCAAAGAAAGCAAATCTTTTTCCAGCTCTTTCAAATCCTGGGATGAATTCCAGGCAAAGGCAAAATACTCAATACCAAAAACCTTTTGCAACTGGGCTTTGATCAAGTTTAAATCATAATCTTCCTCAATTTTAACAATAATCCTGCCAGCAACTTGTTTTAGCCAAAGTTCGCCCAAATCAGCTAAAGCCAGTTTGATATTGGCAATTAGTTTATTTTCAAAAAAACTGCGGTTCCCGCCCTTTAACGCAATTTCCCCATAGTGAATAATAATATACCCGTCCATATTCTTAATTGTATTTTCTTTATTCTTAATCTTACTATTATTTTAACAAAAATTTCCATTTTCGCCAACCATTGACAGATTGAATAAAATATGATAAATATATCATATAGCCCCAAACAAAGGAGGAAAGACATGAAAGACAAAATTAACTACATTAAAATCGTTCTTCTAACCTTCGTGGTTGCCATTTCGGGTGGTCTAATATTCACTACCATTCAAGTACTTATGGACCACTTATCAAAAAGTGGCAATTGGACGAATGTCCAAATCTTGATTTGCTTTTGCCTCAACACAGTCATGATTTGGATCTACCTTATCATCAGAGAAATTGTTGATCAGAGAAATGCCATGAGATATAAAATCCATGACTGAATCAGCCGTCTAAAAACCGCTGACTTTCCGCAACTCTATATCCTGGACCCAATGTGGTTCGGGATTTTTTATTTAAAAATTTATACCCTGCTTTAGCAGGCCAAATAAAAAAGCTCACTTCCGCCGTCGCTATGCTTTGGCCCGCTTCGCCGAGGCGAGCGGACAAGAAAGTGGGACATAAATTTGGCAGGCGATTTTTTGATTAATTCCCCCACATTGAAGAAGCGATTGGCAATCGCTTCTTCGTCGGGTCAAAAAAATGCCAATCAAAAAATCGCCTGTCTAGGCGAAATTTCACTTAATCTTTCATAAAACTTTTAATTGTAGCCATTTTATCTTATCATAAACGTTTCCAAGCTATTGAACTATTAAGACTGGGTTGACAAAATCTCTAATCTGCGCTTAAATTAAGGCAAACTACAAGGAGGTTCTTTAAAAATGCAATATCTTAATTGGGAAAATATAAGCCAAATAGCCATCTGTATCTTTGGCATCTTGGCAATAATTCTCATTTCCCGAAAAAACAAGTGGGGTTTTGTTTGCGGTTTAGCCTCGCAACCCTTCTGGTACATAACCACGTATCATAATCATCAATGGGGCATAATGTTAATGAATGTGGTTTACACTGGCAGCTGGATTTACGGTATTTACCAATGGTTTTACAAAAAACCATAACAAGAACTTTGAAAGGAGAAAAAGATGGAAAAAAGATGTCTCTTGTCAGTAATAATCTTTTCCCTGTTTCTGTGTATGCTTGTTGGCTGCAACAGCCAGGGTCAAGCCACATATGATCCGAGCCTTATTAAGGAGCTCGCTTCAGTCCAAAAAAGCGATTTTATCCAGCTAAAAGACGGCCGATTAATGGTCGTCTATAATATCTGGTGTGAGACCAATAATCCCAAAAAATGCGAGCTACAGCTCCAAATCGGATATAATTTAACCCATGAACCTTACCGCATGCGCCTAGAATACTGGGCGCCGCAAGTTGAGAAAATCATTCGTTATGGCGATCCGACCTGGGCAATGCTGGCCAAGAAATATCTTGATAATAAGTAAAGGAGGATTGAATGGAAATCAAACACAATACTTACTTTGATGGACAAGTCCAATCGCTGGGCTTTACCACTTTCTTGGGTAAAAAAGCAACAATTGGTGTTGTTCTTCCCGGTAAATACGATTTTGGTATCGCCAAAGCCCCTGAAAGTATTACCGTTATTCACAACAAAATCACAATCAATGGCACTGAATATCGCGCCATTTCATCCCAGGACTGTGATATCAAAGTCGGCGATCCCATCATCTTCGAAGCAACAGAACCAGCCACATATATCTGCTATTACGACAAGTAAAAAAATTAAGATAGAGCCAAAGTACCTGTCGCGGCTCTTATATCCTGGACCCAATATGGTTCAGGATTTTTTATTTACAAAATTATACACTGCTTTAGCAGGCCAAATAAAAAACCCACTTCCGCTGTCGTTATGCTTTGGCCCGCTTCGCCGAGGCGAGCGGACAAGAAAGTGGGGTATAAATTTTAACAGGCGATTTTTTGATTAATTCCCCCGCATTGAAGGAGCGATTGGCCAATCGCTTCTTCGTCGGAGAATCACATTACCAATCAAAAAATCGCCCATTGCCTGGCGACTATAATTTAACCTAAATCAAAAGACTCTAAACCTGAATTCTGGGAAAAATCTGCAAATTATCCAAATCTTCCAAATCTGCTGATGGCACAACTTTATGCTTTTTCAATAAAGAAATTATTCTATTCACCTTTTCATCTTCTTTCCTAAGTTTAGAAATTACCCCGCCTTCCAAATCTGCTAATTTGTCATCCAGATAAGACTTTGTTACCATTTGCGATTCTACGCTATTTAACCTTTGATCAACCTTATCTAATCTCTCACAAACAACGTCTAAAGCAGGAGAGAGATTCTTATCCCAAATTTGACCAAATTTATCTTCAAAAGATTGGTCTACAACTTCTTTAATTTGTTTTAAATCTTTTTCTTCCATAAAATAAATTTAATTTAAATCATCTTTATTATAACTTAAAATTAAATATCAAGCAAATTATTAATAATTCAGATTTCGGCTTTCGTCATCCGGAATTAACCAAGAATTTCTTTCAAAACCTCCCTCGTTACATACCGATCATCCCATGGCATTTCCTGCCCATTTGATTTAATGCTTTGTTCAGTGCCCTTGCCAGTAATCAAAACCAAATCCCCTGCTTGTGCCATCTGGCAGGCAAATTTTATGGCCTCGCGGCGATCAGGAATTTTAAATAAATTTTCATTGGCAATTTTCCCTGCCTCAATCGCACCAGCTGCAATTTCATTTAAAATCTTCTCTGTCGGTTCATCATAAGAATCCTCATCAGTAATAATTGTCACGTCAGCATGCTGTCCAGAAAGTTTGCCCAAAACCGGACGTTTAACATGATCGCGCACGCCGCCGGCTGAACCAAAGACATGAATAATTCTTTTTTTAGGAAAAAATTTTATTGTTTCAAAAATAATGGCAAAAGATGCCGGATCATGCGCGTAATCAATTAAAACATTGAAATTCTGGCCTTCATTAATGGCTTCCATTCTGCCAGGCACGCCGGTCACTTTAACCAAGGCTTGTTTACATTGCTCCATTGAGATGCCAAAATTACGCGCTACGCAAATCGCAGCTAAACAATTATAAACATTAAAATTACCGATTAAATTGGTCTGTATATCATCAAGCCCGATTCTGAAAAATGTGCCATCCATTTTTAAGGAAATATCCCCTGCCCTCAGCACTTCTGCCTCTGGTAATTTACCCTGGTGGTTAATGGCATAAAGGTATTTTTTATCAGCTGAGAAATCAAAATAATACTGCCAATGTTCGTCATCTAAATTAACCACTGAAGTTTTGGGGATTAGCTGGCCATTAATTTTCTTACGGCGAAATTTAAATAAATTGGCGAATAATGTTCCTTTAGCTTTTTTATAATTTTCAAACGAGCCATGGGCTTCTATATGCTCCGGAGTTAAATTGGTAAAGACGGCCACATCATAATTAATCCCCCAATTTCTGTGCTGCATAATTCCCTCAGACGAAGTTTCTATGATTGCATACTGACAGCCGGCTTTAACCATTTGCCACAGCATTTTTTGCAAAGTAACTCTGCCCTGCATGGTCATGTGCGTATCATTTAACCATTCCTGGCCGGCAATTTTAAAATTAACCGTGGTCATTAAGCCGACTTTGGCCCCGCTTTCTTCCAAGATCTTGGCAATTAAATTGCAAGTTGTTGATTTGCCATTGGTGCCGGTTACGCCAATCACAATCAATTCGTTGGATGGAAAGCCATAACGATAATTAGCCATAACAGCTTCCGCTTTATGGAATTTCAGAATTAAATTTCTTGGTATTAATTTTTTGAGTAATGCTTTCATAAGGATACTAATTTACTAATATTTTGCCTGCCTGCCGGCAGGCAGGCTAATAATACTAATCAAAAAAGTAATAAATATTAGTATCATTAGTATGAGATTAGTATATTCGTTTCAATTAAAGATATAAGCATTCTAACATAATTATTTAGCCAAATCAACCTTGATCCTGCACTTCACTTCGCAAAAAGCGAGGTTGACTAAAAGCAATTATGTATTTATTATTAAATTAAGGAGGACAGAAAATGAGAAAATATCAAAAGCCCTATTACAAACATGTAAAAGGACTGGACTTTATCTGGCGGCCATTACGTGACAAATGGGAAGTTGTTTGTCGTCAATGTTCCGGCTGCCATGGCTGCAGATAATTTGTCCCAATAAAAAAGCCGGTTCCGCAACACGGAATCGGCCTTTTTTAAATTTATATTTTCTTTTTGCTAAAATATTTAACTATTTCCACCCAGGCTGTGGCAGCCAAAGCGATTAAAATTACCCAAAACCAATGTTGGACTGCTAAAGGAACCGTGCCCAAAGCTTTGTTTAAACTGGGCAGATAAACTGAGGCAAAAATTAAAATTAAGCCATATAATACCGAGAGGTAAAGATAAGGGTTGGTAAATAAATTTTCACTGGCCAAAACAAATTTCTTTAAATTTTTAAAGGAAAACAAGTAAACCAAGCTAACCAAAGAAAAAGCGGCAAAAGTTATTGTTCGCGCCAAAAGTAAATTATTGGCTGTTTTATAATAATAGATAAAAACACCTAACGCCATTAAACCAATTGTCAAGCTGACTGCAAAAATTAAAAACTTCATATATTTACTCAAAATATTTTCCTTGTTCAAATCTTTAGGTTTTTCCAGCATTAAGCCCCTTTCTTTTGGTTCAAATCCCAGAACTAAATCAGGCGGGCCATCACAGATTAAATTTATCCATAAAATCTGGACAACAGTTAAAGGCGCCGGTAAATTTAAAAGCATGGCTGAAAAAATAAGAGTTATAGCGGCAAAAGAATTGGATAGGACATAACCGACGACCTTTTTTATATTAGCGATAATCAAACGGCCTTCTTCAATTGCAGCGACAATAGTTTTAAAATTATTATCCAGCAAAATTAGATCCGCTGTTTCTTTGGCGACTTCTGTGGCGCTGCCAACTACCACGCCAATATTGGCTTTTTTTAAAGCTGGCGCATCATTAACGCCATCTCCAGTCATGGCTACAATCTCCCCTTCCTGCTGTAAGATTGAAACAATTTTTAATTTTTGCAAAGGCGTAACCCTGGTAAAAACAACTGCATTTTTAACTGCCTTAATTAAATTATGGCCAGTTAAAACTTCCAATTCTCGGCCTTCAAGCACACTATTACCGGTTATTTTAAAGCCTAAATTTTTAGCCACTCTTTCAGCTGTCAGGCGGTAATCCCCGGTCACAATTTTAACTTCAATTCCGGCCTTATGGGCAATGCTTATCATTTCCCTGGCTTCTTTGCGGATTGGATCTGCGATCCCAAACAAACCAAGCCAGATAAAATCTTTTTTGTCTTGCAAATCATTTTCTTCTTTGTAAATCAAGGCAATAATTTTCAAGCCTTCATCTGCCCAGGTTTCAATTTGCTTCAAATGCTCTTTCCGTTCTTGTTCGCCTAAAGCGCAAAAATTAATAATAATGTCTGGCGCGCCCAAAATAAATGCATAGCGCTTATCCTCAATATTATTTATAGTCAGGGAATATTTCTTAGCCGGATCAAAAATTTCTTCTTCCAGGCGCGGATATTTTTCCAAAATTTGAACCGGATCTTGCTTGCTATTTTGTTTTGCATATTCCCACAATCCTACTTCCACATTGCTTTTTTGGTTATTTGTTAAAATCAAACCTAAAGTCGCCAATTTTTTATCTGCTAAATCGGCTTTAATTATTCTCATGTTCCCCTCTGTCAAAGTGCCTGTTTTATCAGTACAAATAATAGAAGTTGAGCCCAAAGTTTCAATGGAAATTAATTTTTTAACTAAACCATGACGTTGCAAAACTCTTCTCATACCCAAAGCCATGATTACTGTAATAGCAATTGGCAAGGCTTCAGGGATGGCAGATACTGACAAAACAATTGCCACCTCTAACATTTTTAAAAAATTCTCTCCGTAAGACAAACCTAAAACTAAAATAAAAAAACAAATAACTAAAATTAATTTTGCCAATGATTTAGAAAAATTCTCCAATTTAATTTGAATCGGAGTTTTAGCTTCTTTGATCTCAGCAAGCGACTGCCCAATTTTTCCAATTTCAGTTTCAGTCCCTATTTTCTCCACTCGCATTATGCCATGGCCAAGCAAAACGCTGGTGCCCATAAAAAGCCGGCTGCTGTCAGGACTTAATTTTTTTTCAACTGCTTCTGCCTCGCCGGTCAAAATCGCTTCGCTAACCAAAAGATTTTGGCATTCCAGCAATTTGCCATCAGCTGGCACTTTATCACCAGTATTTAAAATCACAATATCGCCAGGCACTAAATATTTAGCCTCTATTTCTTGGCGCTTATTGTCGCGCATTACTATGGCTAAAGGTTTTAAATATGTTTTCAAAGCCACCAAAGTTTTTTGGGCATTATATTCCTGAAAAAAACCAATCAATACATTTAACGCAGTAACAACCAAAACAAGGATAGCATTGATATATTCACCCAAAATTATGGAAATTAAGCCAACCAGGACTAAAATATAAGTTAAAGGACTTTTTACTTGCGACCATAAAATAATCAGCCAAGACGGTTTCTCCTTGGCTAAAATTAAATTTAAGCCGTATTTCCTTTGTAATATTTTAACTTTTTTGCTGCTTAATCCTTGATGCATATTTTAAATTATAGCAAAAATCTTGACAATTTTCAAAAAAAGTATTAATCTATACTTAACAAGTTTTGTTGTTTTTGATATGCTTCTATTAACCACAAAATGGTTATTTTTTATTTCAGCGTCGCGGGGTAGAGCAGTTGGCAGCTCGCCAGGCCCATAACCTGGAGGTCGCCGGTTCAAGTCCGGCCCCCGCAACAAAAAAATTAAAAATTCAAAATGCGAAATTAAAAATTACAAACAAAAATTAAAAATTTTTAATTTAAAACTGTAACTTTAAACTTTGCATTTTGCATTTTAAATTTTTACGACTTGGTAGCTCCCGCCTTCGCACCTTGTGCTATGGCGGGCAGGCAGCTTTAAATTATTTATGATTGACAGCCAGCTTCGCTACCTTTACTTTTAATAATGAGAAGTTATAAAATTACATATACGACTCGGTAGCTCAGCTGGTAGAGCATCTGCCTTTTAAGCAGAGGGTCCTGGGTTCGAACCCCAGCCGGGTCATATTTAAAAAGCTTGCCAAGAGTGGCAAGCTTTTTTAGACCCTCTGTTTTAATGAAAATGTATTAGTCCTGCCTGCCCGCAGTAGCAAAGCGAAGGTGGGAGTTCGAACCCCAGAGCCGAAGGCTCCCCTTTGGGGCCGGGTCACAAATAAATCAAAAACGAAATATCCTACCCCAGAGCCGAAGGCTCCCCTTTGGGGCCGGGTCACAAATAAATCAAAAACGAAATATCCTACCCCAGAGCCGAAGGCTCCCCTTTGGGGCCGGGTCATAAATAAATCAAAAACGAAACATCCTACCCCAAAGCCGAAGGCTCCCCTTTGGGGCCGGGTCACAAGAGAAAGAACATGCCAAGAGTGGCATGTTCTTTTTATTTAAGCAATAATTATTAATGATCAAATTATTAATAATCATTGACAGTTTAAAAAAATCTTGCTATACTAAAAAATCGTAAATTTAAAATTAATTTAAGGAGGAAGTGATGGAAGTGTATGGAATTGGGGAAAATGGAGTCGTAGAACCCTTTTCTGAATACCGAGGAAAAGAAAAAATGAGACCCCAACCTCAGGAAGATGAAATCGTTACAGTTGTTTTTTATCGCGCAGAGGAAACCCAAATTAAAGGTATTGTAAAGCAGGATTCTGCCAAACATGATCCGGCCAGAACAAAAATAGTTTTTATCTATGGCTACGGGCCGGAAAAAGCCGTAAACTGGGAAGGTTATTTACCGCGAGATGAGGAAGAATGGCGCTGTCGTGTGATTCAAGATACTCTGCCTGAAAATCCTCACCGGGGAGTGCTTAAAGTCAGGCTTATAGAAAACCTGACAGCCAAGCAAAAAACAGCCGAAGAAAAAGAACGCGACTTTTATGCGCCCATCCTGCGCCACATTGACAATCTTGAGACTGCGCATGAAATTGAAAAATTAGCGCAACAAATACTCAGTGATGAGCTTGGCCTCAAGGAAACTATTACCTTGATGGAGTCTGTCGCTGTCCCCAGTGTAAAAACCTACTGGGATGCATCCAAAAAAGCCAGAAACGAAAAACAGGAAAAGCTGATTGACAGGCTGTGGAGAAATTTCGAGGGCAACTGGCAATCTTACGTTCTTGCAATTGCCGCCTGGCTGGAGTATTTATTTTCAGTCGGCATCAAAGACGGACCTGAATTTCAGTTTTTGGGCAAAGGTTATTTCCGGTGCGGCAACTGCCAAAAAAGCATGAAAATTTCCAAAGAACTGAATCGGGAATTTAACCGCCAGGAAGAAATAATGGTTGTCTGCGAACACTGCGGCAGCAGACATCTTGCCAAAAAACCCGAGTAAAAAACAAAAACCCCAGAGTGAAAAAATCGCTCTGGGGCTTTATAATTGAGAATATTATTGCAAAACTTCTGGCAATTCTTCGGTTTCAAATTCAATTAAATCCTTCTTAGTGTTCAATGCCCGCCAAAAGCCTTCGTGTTTAAAAAGTTTTAATTTTAATTTGGGGAATACTTCATATTCCAAACTGCCCTTATCTGGCAAAACTGGCATTAAATCTTCTCTTTTAAATAGATACCAGCCGCAACTAACCCAATCACTTAGCATTGGCTTTTCCTCAAAAATCGCATAACCATCTCTTTCTTTTATCAAGCCAAAAAGCAAGCGCAGATGTGCCACGCAAATTGTATTATAATAATTTTCTCCCAATTTTCCCAAATCAATATCAGTAATATCATCGCCATTTAAACCAAGGACATAATCAGCGTTAGTTTTTTGTAATGCGAGTTTAAATGCTCCAGCTGTGCCCAACGGCTCATTTTCAACTGCAAAATCAATTGGCTGTGTGGGATAATTTTTTTTTACATAATCAATAATTTCCTCAGCCTTATACCCTAATGATAAGACAATTTTTTCAATCTTTTTTGAATTCAAAAGATAATCCAGCTGATAAGCTAAGATTGCTTTATCTTTTACCTTAACAAGTGCCTTTGGCAAAACATCCTCCATGCGATTGCCTTTGCCTCCGGCTAAAATTATGGCATCCATATTTTTTAATTTAAGATTTACCTAGCACCTTATAGATTAAATCCACATACCTTTTTCCCGCGTCTTTATCAATTAAAGTTGAGATATTGCGCGATAAGGTAATTAATTCTCCAGGGTTGTTTATTAAATATAAAATAGCTTCGGAAAAAGTTTGGGGAGTTAAATTATTTTGATTTAAAACTTTGACCGCGTTATATTTGGCAAAATATTGGGCGTTTAATTCCTGGTGGCCTGGCAAAGGTATTACTAACGCCGGTTTGCCCAAAACAGATAATTCAGTCAGAGTTGAAAATCCAGCGCGGCTGACCACCAAATCAGCTGCAGCATATGCATCAAAAATTTCTTGATTTAAAAATTCATAAGCCCTATAACGTTCTTCAAGCCGATTGTTTGTCTGGTGGTTATAATAATCTCCAAAAAACTGACTTATCCCTTTGCCTTGGCCGGTAATATGGAGAACCTGAAAATTCTCAGATAAATTTCCGATTGTTTCTAAAACCATTTGATTAATAGTTTGAGATCCAGTACCCCCGCCTAAAATCAAAATAGTTTTTAAATTAGGATTGAGCTTAAAAAATTCCATGGCTTTTTGCCTGCTGCCGCCAAAAATTTCAGAGCGCACAGGATTGCCGATATGAAAAGTTTTTTTAACATCAAAATATTGCAAGGAATCGCCAAAAGCAACTGTAATCGCCGTGGCTTTCTTGGCCATTATTTTATTCGCCAAACCAATCTCTAAATCTTGCTGATGGACAAAACGCGGAATTCTCAAAATCCTGGCAGCGTAGAAAACTGGCACAGAAATAAAACTGCCAGCTGTCACCACTACTTCAGGTTTAAATTTCCGCAAAATAAATATGGCCTGGACAGTACCTAAAAAAACCAAAAGTGGAGTAAAGATATTGGCTAAACTAAAATATTGCCTTAGTTTGCCGCTGATTATCGGTTTAAAAGGAATTTGATAATTGACTAAAAAATTTTTTTCAGGTCCTGTTTTGGTTCCCAGCCATAAGACCTCAAGACTTGGATCTTTTTGTTTTAATTCTTCGTAAATACCGACTAAAGGAGCCACAGAACCCATTGTTCCCCCACCTGAAAAAATAATTCTCATATATTCTAAGTTAAAATAATTATAATTTTCTCTTATTTTTTCAAATCACAAATACCAAATAACAAATATCAAACAAAATTCAAATACCAAATTCTAAATAACAAACGTTTGGAAATTAGGACTTGAACATTGTAATTTATTTGGCCTTCGCCAACCGAAGTTGGCTTCGCCCAACGTAGGTTGGAACTTGATGCTTGTAATTTGTAATTTACAATTTCATATTTATTCCCTTGTCTGCCTGGAAATATTTACCACTATACCGCAAGCTGCCAATAATACTGTCATAGAAGTGCCGCCATAACTTACAAATGGCAAGGGCACGCCAGTTAACGGCAATAAGCCGACCATGGCTCCAATATTAACAAAAGTTTGCACAATAATCCAGGCCATGACGCCAACGACCAGAAGCTTAGCGAAATTATCAGGCGCATTTTGGGCGATTTTAAAGCCGCGATAAACCAGATAGAGAAGGCCTAAAATTAATAAAGCGGACACAATAAAGCCTAATTCTTCGGCAATGATCGCAAAGATAGAATCACCTGCTACCTCAGGCAGATATTGGAATTTCTGGCGCGACATGCCAAAGCCCCTGCCCCAAAAACCGCCAGAACCAATGGCTAAAAAAGCTTGATTAATATGATAGCCAATGCCTTGCGGATCAAGTTCCGGGTGTAAAAAGGTCATTAAACGCGCAGTGCGATAAGGCGCGATTTTTATTAAAACAAAAAGGCCGAGCAAAGAGGCCAGGCCAATTCCTAAAAGATGCGAAATTTTCGCGCCGCCAATATAATAAACAACCAGGGACACTAAAAGGATTATTGTCATTGTCCCCAAATCCGGCTGGAGAAGCAATAATAGCGTAATTAAACTTAATACCGATAAAAAGGGCTTTAACCCCTCGGTAAAATCACTAGCTTTTTTTTGACCCCTGTTTTCCAGCCAGGCTGAGAGATAAATTAAAAAAGTTAATTTTACTAATTCTGAAGGCTGAAAAGAAAAACCCAAGATGTCCAGCCAACTTTTCGCATTGCCATAGTCAGCGCCAATACCCGGGACAAACACCGCAACTAAGAGAACTACAGAGCTGACTAAAAACCAAAAAGCCATTTTTTTCCACGTCCGATAATCAATCAGTGAAAATATAAAAAACAAAATTACGCCGGGAATTAAGCCAAAAATAATCTGATGCTGCAGATAATGATAGCTATTATTAAATTTTTCATAGGCCAAAGAAACGCTGGCCGATGACAGCATGATTAAACCAAAAATTATAATCACTGCCAGAGTGATAATAAAACGATAATCTGCCCGATGCCAGGTTTTTGCTATAAATCTCATTTGATTTTTTCCACTGCTTTATTAAATTGGTCGCCGCGGTCAAATTCATTGATAAATAAGCCAAAACTGGCTGCCCCCGGCGATAATAGAAAGATATCGCCTTCTCTTAAAATATATTTGGCTTGCTTAAATGCTTCAGGCATTGAATCCACAAAAACTAATTCCTGATTAAAATTTATCTTTTTCAATTCTGCAACTAATTTGTCAGTAGCTGTGCCTTCAAACAAAATCAAGGCTCTTACTTTTTCTTTTACGACTCTGGCCAGATCCTTAAAAATTAATTTCTTATCAGTTCCGCCAGCCAAGAGGACAACCTTTTGTTCAAATGAATTCAAGGCAGCGATAACCGCATCTGGAGTAGTGGCGGTTGTATCATTATAATATTTTATTCCTTTAAATTCTCTGGCTAATTGCAACCGGCCTTCAATTCCTTTAAATTGCCGGATAACTTTTTTAATTATGGGGTTTGGCACGCCAAAATTTTTAACCAAAGTTATGGCTCCTAATATATTAGATAAATTATGGCTGCCTGGCACCTGAATTTCATTCTGACGGATAATCCTTTGCCTATTACCTTTATCCTGAAAAATTAGCCAATTTTTTTCCAAAAAAGAACCGTTTTCATTTTTATTCAATTTTTGCAGGCTATAAAAATAAACTTTTTCTTCAGCAGTTTTTGCCATTTGGCGCGTCCGATTATTATCTTTATTTAATACTAAAACATCATCTGGTTTTTGAAATTTAAAAATCAAAGATTTGGCCTGGGCATAATCATTTATATTTTTATAAGTATTCAAATGATCTATTAAAACGTTTGTAATTAATGAAAAACGCGGGCTAAATTTACTGGCTTCTAAACCTTCCAGTTGCCAGGAAGATAATTCCAAAACAACAGGCGTATCTTTTTTTATTTTTGGCAAATAGTCCAAGGGTGAAATCCTGATATTCCCTCCCAAAATTGTGTCTTTTTTCCAGGCTTTAATAATCTGATAGGCCAAACTGCTTGTGGTACTTTTGCCTTTTGTGCCTGTAATTCCAATGATTTCAGCCGAGGGGCAAAGTTTCAAAAAAAGACTCAAGTCTGTCTCTATTGGTATTCCCTGTTTTCTAGCGACTGCTAAAAATCTTGAATCACGGCGCACGCCTGGATTCTGGATAATCATATCCGCATTTCTAAAATCTTCCAGATGATGTTTGCCCAAGACATATTTAATTCTAAAAGCCTTCAATTTTTCAATTGAAGGTTTAAGCTGCTTTTGATTTTTTAAATCAGTCACAGTCAGGACAGCGCCCTGTTTGGCTAAAAATTTTGTAATGGCCAAACCGCCGCCATGCAGACCCAAACCCATTACCGTGATCTTCTTATTTTTAAAATCAAACATATAAATAATTATAACATTTGGGCTTGTTTAAATCAAAAATCCCCTCCTGTGAAACAAGAAGGGATTTTCAAAAAAAATTTTATTTATTTATCAAGGCGACAATCAGGCCAAGAGTTAAAACAATTGAGCCAAAAACAATGGCCATGGCCAGATTTTTTCTTCTAATTTCCTTCCACACATTTATTTCTCCGCTGAAAAAATTTAATAGCCAGGCTAAAATCGCAGTTCCGCCGGCTAGCACGACTGCCAAAGCTAAAACCCAGCCTAAAATTAAGACATAGTCAAATAAAACTAGATGCATAATTTTTTTTAATTATTAGTTTTGATTTTTGCCCCCTAAGGCCAATGGCCTCCCCTTGGGAGAGGTCACTTATATTAATATAATATAATATACTAACTTTTAAAATTTAACAGGAATGCTGACTAAATTTTCTTCACTGCCATCTTTTGCGCTGGTTGAATATACTTCTACAAAACCTTCTTTGGTTAAAGTAAAGTCATAACTTATATCCAGGCTAAAATCTCCCCACTGGCCGACTTCTGGTGATTTTACAATTGTTGCCTCTTGGATTAAGACCTTGCCGTCCTTGCCTTTGACTCTGACATTAACCTGGTTTTCAAAAACTCTGGCACGGCCTTCAACCTTAAATGGCGAAACAAGCTGTTGATTAACAAGGGGATTTGTGACTTCAATATTTTGAGCAGTGACTGCCGGCGCGGGCTGAACTGAAGAACATTTTTCTAATTTCAGAAGTTCATTAGAACAGGAATTATACCAGCCTTCATCAGCTGTGCCTGCCTTCTGGCAGACCTTTTGGCATTGGCCGACCTTGCACTCTCCGCGAAAATAAGCCCATTCCTCACAGATGCTATTGTCTTTAAAAATACAGATTGCTGCTTCCCCACCTGCAGTTGCATAGGCTTCAGTCGTACCGCCATCTGTAACGCACTTTACTGCTGCTGGATTAGCTATGGCAGTATTAGTATTCGCAACATTGGTATTTGCATTTACGTTTGCATTCGCATTATTATTTGTATTTTGCGCTGGTACTGGAGGAATTAAAACATCCTCACACCAGGGAGGCAGATAATTATCGCCTTGAATAGTATCAATTAAATAGCAAAGTGGAGAAAAAGTTTTAGCCAAAATCCCGACATTGGCAAATGGCACCAAAAAATACCCGATCAAAAATAGGATCAGAATAATGTTTAATAATATGGAAAATTTATACAAATTTGATCTGCGCATATGTTTAAATTAAGTATATATATTATAGCATAATATGCCAAAAAATACACAAGAGCTCAATAAAATTAAAAAGCCCCGAACAACATTGTGTTCAGGGCATTGCTCGCAGTTTCCTAGGAGTTATTTCCCATTTTTAGAAAGGAAAATATTTCGGGTCAAAAGGATAATCCTCATTTTGGTCAATTATGGCAATCCGCATTTCACCAGTTCTTGATTGGCAATCATAAGTTGCCCAAAAGTAAACGGGATCAACAGATTTTTCAGCTGGTGCTGATTTTCCTCTTAAAAAATACCTCTGTTCATGAGGAAAAATTTCGTACAAATCTCGAAAATCACCAAGTACGCGACCTAATACTCGCCAAGAGTCACCATCAATCACAATCCTAATAAGTCCTTCAACCCGCACCCTGATTTCAATTTTAAGACGATTTTTCCCGAAATCTGTACCCAAAGCACAATTTTTTCTTTCAGCATCAAAAAACACTGTTTGTGAATCAGCCAGCGCCTTTATCACCAAATCCCACTTATTTGGCCCGCCAACGATTCTCACCTCATCAGACTTTACCTTGCCTTCGTTTACCATACAGTAAACCTCCTGTGAAAAAACTTTTCCTTGGCATACACCAAGGAATCTAACTATACAGCTAGATACTTCAACTTAACAAAAATAAAAGCGCCTGTCAAGGAAACGAAGGTAAAACAATAGTAAGACATAGTAATACAATTGTCTTACAACTATATTACTATGGTCTTACTTAACTACCAGATTTCATAATTCAGCTTTCAGAATTCAGAATTAATATATCTTATCCATCAAAACCATTATCACCCCAATTACCGCCATCACTGTCGCAATCAGCCAAAACCTCATTACAATTTTACACTCTGGCCAGCCTTGCGCTTCAAGATGATGATGCAAAGGCGCTGATAAAAAAACTTTTCTTTTAAATAACTTTTTGGAAGTTATCTGAATTAACACAGACAAAGCTTCCAGGACAAATAAAAAGCCAATGATTGGCAAAATTAAGGCAGAATTAGTCAGCATGGCGACAATACCCAAAGTCACGCCCAAACTCATTGAGCCAGTATCCCCCATAAAAAATCGCGCCGGATTGATATTAAACCACAGAAAGGCCAAAAGTGCGCCAACAATCACTCCGCAAAAAGTTGCCAGATCATATCTGCCTTGAGTAAATGCAATAATTGCAAATGCGCCGAAAGCTGAAGCCAAAAGTCCGCCGGCCAAGCCGTCTAAGCCGTCGGTAATATTTACCGCATTAGCCGCGCCAACAATTATAAATACAAAAATTGGGATATACCACCAGCCGATCTGAAAATCGCCGACAAATGGTATGCGCATTAAATCCCAGTCTAATTTAAAATAAAACCACAAAGCGCCGATTAGTGCAATCGCAGAATATATCAGCAGCTTATAACGAATTTTTAATCCCCCGCCATTTGGGCCTATGCCCCGAATATTTAATACATCATCAAGCAAACCAACGAGAGCCGAAGCTACCAAAGCGCCCAAAGGCAGAAGAGTTTGGGAACGAGTTAAAAAATTCAGCTGGGAAAAAATTTCCAAGCCGCTCCATTGAGACAGAAAATAAAAAAATAATGCCAAAACTAAAGTAGTGCCCCAGATTAGAACTCCGCCCATTGTCGGCGTACCTGCTTTGTGTTCATGCAATCCGGCCATAATCGGGGCATTATCAGCCGTGCGAATTTTTTTGCCTAATTTAAATTTGTATAAAAAATAAGTCAGAGCCGGTGTCCACAAAATTGTAATTATAAAAGCCAAAGCAGTTAAAAAGAAAATTTTGATAATAATAAATGTGTCCATATAAGTTTAAAGTTAAAAGTATAAAGTTATAAAGTACTATCTTTTAACTTTACTAACTTTATAAACTTTCTACTAATTATATATTAAGTAAAATTAAAAAAATCGCTGCCGCAAATAAAATGACCTGCAGAAGCGTCTGGGTAAAAATTAAAAAATAACTTATTAATTTTTCTCTGATATAAAAAATGTAAGCCAAAAAATTATTAAAAATTATGACAAATAATCCAAGAATTGGAAGAACAAAAGCCTGGGTCCAGTCGCCGACATTATCAATGCCAAAATAAATATTGTAATGCAGATAAATCTGCCCTAATTCCGTGGAATAAGCAAAGCCATGCAATTTATACCAAAGTATAAACCAAGTTATAATGTTTAAAAAAATACTGGCAAAAAAATTAATTTTTACCATTAAATCCTCGCGAAAAGGATGCTCTAAAAATTTAGAAATATTATAGAATATCACGGAATTAATTTTTAATTTTTAATTTAAAATTTATAACTTAGGTATATTTTGATTATATTTTATCACATTTTATATAAAAATAAAAGCCCCTATTTCTAAGGAATTTTATTCGAAACATTCGCCTGCCTGCCGGCAGGCAGGCATTATTCGAAGATTCGCATTATTTTTTTATAGGAGACATTTTACGCAGCCGCTCCACAATCTTTGGCAATACTTCAAGCACCTTATCAATTTCCTTTTCAGTTGTCCCCTTACCCAAAGTAAAACGCAAGGAGGCATGGCAGGTTTCTGCTGGAATGTTCATTGCTCGTAAAACATGCGAGGGCTCCAAAGATCCAGAAGCACAGGCTGAACCAGTTGAAATAGCAATGCCCTCCATGTCTAACATTAAGAGCATGCTTTCGCCTTCAGCATTTAAAAAACTTACATTAGCGTTGCTCGGCAAACGATTTTCCAAATCACCATTAATCTGAATATCAGGAATTTCCTTTTTAATACCTGCGATCAATTTATCCCTTAACTCCCTAATTTTGTCATTTATTATTGGCGATTGATTATTGACGAGCTCAACAGCCGCTCCCAAGCCAACAATTCCAGGCACATTATAAGTCCCTGGCCTGATATTATATTCCTGATGACCGCCAAAAGTAATTGATTTAATTGGCGTACCCTCTTTTATATATAAAGCGCCAATGCCTTTTGGCCCGTAAATTTTATGGCCGGAAATAGTAATTAGATCAGCGCCTAAATAGTCGGCCTGCATTTTGCAATAATTAACTGCCTGAACCGCATCAGTGTGAAAATAAATTTTATTATAAACGTCATTTAGCCCGCCTTGGCCGAGGCCAGGCTTCTGGCTTTCTGGCTTCTTGGCTTTTTGGCTTTTATTAACCTTTTCCAACATTTTCCCAACTTCCCGAATCGGCTGAATCACGCCTGTTTCATTATTAACGTACATGATAGAAACTAATATTGTATTATCTTTAATCACCTTTTTAATTTCCTCAACTTCAACCAAACCTAATTTATTTACTCCAATATAAGTCAGCTCAACCAAACCTTCTTTGGCCAAAGCCTGGCATGTTTCTAAAATAGCAGGATGCTCAATTTTTGAAGTTATAATGTGATATTTTTTATCATCTTTTTTTCGGAAGGCCATAACTAACCCACGCAAAGCTAAATTATTGCTTTCAGTCGCGCCAGATGTAAAAATCACTTCTTTAATTTTACAGCCAAATAATTTACTTAGCTGTTCTCTCGCCCAATCAACGCCTTTCATGGCTTCCTGACCAAAAGAATGCACTGAAGACGCATTGCCAAAAACATCAGTCAAATACGGCTGCATTTTTTTCAAGACCGCGGGATCAAGCGGCGTAGTCGCAGAATGATCTAAATATATTTTTTGCATAATTATAAAACATTAATATTAAATTTTTTAAATTCATCTAAAACTGCTCCCAAAGGAAGCCCCACAACATTAAAATAATCTCCTTCAATTTTTTTAATTAAACTGGCGCCCTTGCCCTGAATCGCATAAGCTCCGGCTTTATCTAGAGGTTCGCCTGTATTAATATAATTATAAATTTGTTGAGAACTTAATTTTCTAAAATAAATTTTTGTGACAACTGATTTAGTAACTTTCTTTTTATTTTTCAAATCTACAATGGTAAAACCTGTGATAACAGAATGAGTTTTGCCATTTAACTTATTTAACATTTTAAAAGCTTGAGCTTTAGTGTGCGGCTTTCCCAAACGATGATTTTTATAAACTATAAAGGTATCAGCCGCAATAACTATTCCATTACCTTTTATTCTTTTAACTACATCCAAAGCCTTATTTAAAGATAGAAATTCAGCCAATTTCTTTGGTGACATTTTCAAACTCATATCTTCCTCATAATTACTGGGCACAACTTTAAACTTTACACCGATTTGTTTTAATAGCTCACGCCGACGCGGCGAACCAGAAGCTAAAATTATTTTTTTCATATTTTATTAAATTAAACTGCCATAACTTCTTTTACTCCCTTAACTTCCTTTTTAAGTTCTGCCTCAATCCCCATTTTCAAAGTCATTTGCGACATTGGGCAATGTGAACAAGAACCTTGCAATCGCACTTTAACAATCCCCTTTTTCTCATCAACCTCCACTAATTCAACATCACCCCCATCCATTTGCAATGAAGGCCGTATTTTTTCAAGTATTTTTCTTACTTCCTCTTTCATATGTATTTAAATTCTAATTAATTTAAAAATCTCAGAGTTCATATCTCATAATTCATAATTCAGTTTAACACTTTTCTTCAGAATCAACATGCTCCTCCTCATGAGTTTCCTCAAATTTTTCTCCTCTATAATTAGCCACAGCCTTTTTCAAGCCTTCAGCAGCCAAAACAGAGCAATGTATTTTTTCCTTAGGTAAACCACCTAACTTTTCCGCAATCTGCTCGCGAGTAATATTTAAAGCATCTTCTAATTTCTGGCCCTTGGCTAATTCAGTTAACATTGAAGATGAGGCAATGGCAGCGCCACAGCCCAGTGTCTGAAATTTTATATCTTCCAATACTTCTTCGCCTTGGGTATTTTTTCCAACCCTAATATAAATCTTCATCATGTCTCCGCAAACTGGATTACCAACATCACCCACGCCATCGGGTTTTTCAATTTCGCCCTGATTACGTGGATTTTTAAAATGATCCATTAAAATTTCTGTGTATTGCATAATTTTTGATTAGATTATAGATGTTAAATTTTAGATTGAATATACTATAACCTATAATCTAAAATCTATCATCTTATTTAATTAATTGCGATAATTTAATTTCTTCGAGCGTCTTATTCATCGCACTTTCCAATTTCTGCCAGACAATTTTGACCGAACAATCACAATTTAATTTGCACAAATTGCCAAACCCCGCACAAAGGTAAGGCGCCAGACTGCCTTCAAGCGCAGTCAGGATTTCTTTAACTGAAATCTTGTTCGCCGGCTTAGCTAAACTATAACCGCCTTTTATTCCCTTTGCGCTTTTAATAATGTTAGCCTTTTTTAACTTAGCAAACAAGCGCTCCAAATATGCCAGAGAAATCTTTTGTCCTTGGGCAATTTTAGCCAATGAATAAGGCTGTTCTTTATGATGCTGGGCTAAGGAAATCAATGCCCTTAACCCATATTCAGATTTAGTGCTAAACTTCATAATTTTACAGATTACGGATCAATACAGATTTACAAATAGCTTCTCCGATCAAATCCGTATATCTGTAACTATCTGTAATCTGTAGTAAAGACCAACCAATTTAGTCGGTATTTACATTATACCATGTTTTTTCCCCAAGTCAAGTAATCTGTTGACAAACCCTAACTCCTTTGCTAAACTAATTTCATAATTCATATTTCATAATTCATAACTAGAACAATATGTCACATAAAAAAGCAGGCGGCTCCACAGCCTTAGGCCGCGATTCACAAGGCAAAAGATTAGGCGTTAAATTATATGCTGGCCAGAAAGTTAAAGCTGGCAATATTATTGTGCGCCAAAGAGGAACCAAGATCAGACCAGGCCAAAATGTCATGGTTGGCAGAGATTATACTTTATTTGCCGTGGCCAATGGCATTATTAAATTTACAGAAAAAAAAGTAAAGAAATTCAATGGTGATCTGATTAAGACCAAATTTGTCCACGTCCTTCCAGCAATCAAATAATCTTCTCAAATAAAAAATTCCCTCTTTGTCATCCTGAACGAAGTGAAGGATCTGTTACACCGATGTAATAGACTCCTCGTTACTCTCGGAATGACAAAGAGGGAATTTTTTATTTCAAACCGAAAATAAACCCTAAATTCTGCTCAAACTTTGAACTTCTTATTTTCACTTTAAAACCATTTTCTGCCAAAATCTTTTCTATTTCTTGATGCTTAAAACCATTAAAATCGTGGTATTCCAAAGCAATGTTTTTTATTTTCTCCCAATGAATAAAATTTTCTAATACTTCAAATTCCGCGCCTTCAATATCTAATTTTAATAAACCAACCTTCTCAATTCCCTGCTCCTCCAATAAATCATCCAAACTAAAAGTTTTAACTTTACTGACCCTATTTATCTTTGGTACCAAAATTTTAAATAGCCCATGGTTATGAGTATCATTTGAAATAAAAAAATCCCGCAAACCATTTTTGCCAGCCAGCGCAGCTGGTATCACCTCAACATTTTTAATTTGATTAATTTCCAAATGCTGATTAAGTAATTCCAAATTATTCTCATCAGGTTCAATGGCCAGAATTTTAACTTCTTGATTTAAAGCCCTGCAGTACAAAACAAAAAAGCCAGCCTGCGCTCCTGCGTCTATGATTGGATGTTTGGCTGACTTAATAATTGCTTCAACTTCTTTATATTCCCGCAATTCAAAAATTTCTTTCATTATGCTTTTATCCGCCTGGCTGCGAGTATAAATTGCAAAATCTTTATTGTTAAATTGAAAATTATTTAATTTCATATTCCTATTTGCTTTTTCTCAATACTTTTTCTATTACATTTCTGAATTCGTCCGAGTCATCAATTTTATAACCAATTGCTTCTAATTTTCCTTCTAATTCTTTTCTTTCACCCAAATTACCGGCCTTGATCAAGGAAGGAATCAATTTCGGCACAAGGAAAGAGTGCAGCAAATCTCCTTTTTTATTTGTAAAAACCAAATTATAGCCATCGAGATTAACTTTAATATTTTCAGTATCATAATAAGTTGTACAGGCTTTCATCTCACCTAAAATTCTCTTGTAACTCTTATCAATATCTTTTTCCTCAGCTAAAAGCTGAGAATTATTTTTTAAATATTCTGTCAAGTCATTAAATTTTTTAGTTTCAATTTTTTCTCCAAATTTTTCAGGCATAAAATTTAATTTATACCCCACTTTAGTGGGCTGACTAAAGTCAGGTATAAAATTTTAACTTATCGCCGCTTTAATAAATTCTTTAAATAAAGGATGTGGCTTTAATGGCCTGGATTTAAATTCAGGATGAAACTGCGTGCCCACGAAAAATTTATGGTTAGGCACTTCAATTATTTCCACCAAATTATTATCTGGCGAAGTGCCGGCAATTCTTAGTCCTTTTTGTTCCAAAAGTTCTCTATATTCATTATTAAACTCATAACGATGGCGATGGCGTTCGGAAATTTCTTTTTGGCCATAAGCTTTATAACTGACGGAATCCTTGGCCAAAACGCAAGGATAAGCGCCCAAGCGCATTGTGCCGCCCATTTTCTTTTCCTTAATCTTGCTGACCTGATCTGCCATAGTGTGAACAACCGGATAAGGTGTTTTTTCATCAACCTCTGGCGTATTTGCGCCTATTAAACCTGCTACATTGCGAGCAAATTCAATAGTGGCTAATTGCATGCCATAGCATAAGCCAAAATAAGGAATATTATTTTCTCGGCAATATTTAATGGCTGAAATTTTGCCTTCAACTCCCCTGCTGCCAAAACCACCAGGCACAATAATGCCGTCATATTTTTTTAATTCAGACAATTTGCCGGGATCTTTTTCAAATTCCTCAGAATTTATCCAGCATAAAATCGGTTGACGGTCATTAGCCCAGGCTGCATGCTTGATTGCCTCAATCACTGAAATATATGAATCAGCCAAAGTAAAATCACCAGTGGCAAAATATTTGCCCACAATGCCAATATTCACTTTTTCTTTAGTCTTTTTAATTTTATCCACCAACTCGCTCCATTCTTTCAAATCCTTGCCTTTAGCTTTCAAACAAAATTTTTCCAAAATCTTATCGCCTAATTTTTCTTTTTCAAAATTAAGCGGAACCTCATAAATCGTATCAATATCTGGCGCAGAAATTGCATTCTCTTTCGGAATATTACAAAACGTGGCCAATTTTTCTTTTCTTACCTCATCCAAGGGCACATCAGCGCGGCATAAAATAAAATCAGGGAATATGCCAGCTGAGTTTAAAGTTCTGACCGCATACTGAGTGGGCTTTGTTTTCATTTCACCAATTTTTGAAGGAATGGGAAAATAGCTGACCAAAATTACAATCACATCCTCTGGAGTCTTTGTGCGCATTAAACGGACTGCTTCCAAAAATAATATATTTTGATATTCACCAACTGTGCCGCCAATTTCCACAATAGTAAAATCTGCCTTGGCTAATTCAGCTGCTTTTTTAATGCGATTAATCACTTCCTCTGGCACATGCGGCACAACTTCCACGCACTTGCCGCCATATTCCAGATTCCTTTCGCGCTGAATCACGCTTAAATAAACGCGGCCAGTGGTCATGTAATTAGTAGACAAAATATCCTGGTCTAAAAATCTTTCATAATTGCCAATATCCTGATCTGTCTCATCGCCATCATCAGTCACAAAAACCTCGCCATGCTCAGTCGGATTCATAGTGCCGGCATCAACATTAATGTAAGGGTCAATTTTAATGGCCGTGACTTTATAGCCCTTGCTTTGTAAAATCTTGCCAATGGACGCGCAGGATACGCCTTTGCCCACGCCTGACATCACGCCACCGGCAACGAAGATGAATTTTGGAGACATATTTGTATGAAATAAGTAATAAGTAACAAGTAATATGGAAAAATATTCAAATCCTTATTACCTATTACCTATTTCCTATTTCAAAAAAAGAGGACACTACTCCTCTCTGACAATTGTTAGTCCAATTTTTGCAGTTACCCCAGCGCCAAAATCCAGATTTACATCATAATAACCCAAAGCTTTGATCGGCTGATCTAATTTAATATATTTTGATTCAACAATATAATTTCTATTTTTCAATTCTTCAACTATTTTTTGTATATTAACCGAACCAAATAAAGTTTTTTTCTCGTCTGCCTTAACCTTAATGATAATTTTAATATTATTTAACTTCTTAGCCAATTCTTTAAACTTTTTGCCCTTATTGGCTGCTGCTTTTATCTTTCTAGCTTTAAAATTTTGCAGTTCCATTATCGTTTTATCATTAGCGATTTTAACCAGGCCTCGCGGCATTAAATAATTGCGGGCATAGCCTTCTGAGACATCTTTAATATCGCCTGTTTGCCCTAAATTGGGCACAAATTTTATTAAAATCACTTTCATATTTTGTACGAATTAAGAAGAAAGAATACTGACTTAATCCTATATTCTGCATTCTTTATTCTATTTTCTTAATAAAAAAATTAAGCTTCAAATCTTAATCCCCTTATTGACTATTTTACTACAAAAAATTTTATTTTCCAAATAGCCGCCTAAAAAATCCTTTATGCCCGTCCTCATCAACTTTGCTAACTTCGTCAACTTCATTAACCTGTTGCATTATTAAATCATATAGCTTATCCGCTTCTTGTTTTACCAATTCCGAATCATAATCACCGCTATGTTTAGTATAGCCTTCATAAGACGCCTGCTTTTGGTCCAAATGCAAGTTTAAAACCAATGGGTCAACTGAGTTAATATACAAATGAAAGCGTGGATATAAACCGCCTCCTAACCTGCGAGAATAACTAACTTCCTCTGCACGCGGATCGCGCACCAAACCATAACCGCAACGGCGAATTAAATGGTCAGGATTTTGGTTAAATTTTTGAGAAAAATTTATCTTCATACGTTATATTTTACCATGATAATACAATAAAAACAAAAAAAATAAGGCTATTATTTTATTATTTTGTCAACCTGTAATTTTTCCTCTAAAATTCGCCTAAATTTCAAGTCTTGACAAGAGACCTTGACAAAATTTTACAGTTATGTTAATGTGAGATAATCTTTAAGAGCACCTGACCAAATAATTGGCAGTTGCTTTGATGTTCTTTTTATAAATTGATTTAAAATAGCAAAAAATCAAGGGAAAAGGTCAACCGAAAAACCAACGAGATAAAAGTCATGGCTAAAGCTTCGCAGTAGCAAGCTTGGTCAGGCTAAAAATACCCAAAAGGAGAGAAGAAATGAAAGGGAAAACCTTTAACTGGATGGCTATCATTTTGATAGTGCTCAGCCTCGGCTTTCTAAGCTTGCTCGGTTGCGGCACCCACCAGGCGAGTCCCAGCGTCGGTGCGTTTGACACACCCGTAGTCCCTCCGACCCCGATTACCTGTGACGCAAACGGCGGATGCGCTGTCAAATTCGAAATCCCGATTCCTGAGGGATCTACCTTAACCTCCAAGTTGGTCGACGATGGCACTGTTGCGGTAAAAAATGTGGTTATCAACGGAAAGACTTACAAGGAAACAATCCAGAAATACAGTGCCAATTTGGTAACGCCAGGCTCGCCTCCCGCAGAGATCTACATTTACTCAAGCATTGTAAACAGACAGAATACGGACCCGATGCACGGCATCAATTATTCCGCACAAGTCGTAGGTGGAGTACTCAGTGTCTCCATTACCGTGCCGAAAAACACCTACCTGTCAATCGGATACAGTCTCGCCAACCAGAATCGGGTTGACAATATCAGGCTTAACTCGGTTTTGCTTACAGGGTATAAAACCTTAGGGACTGCGCTAGACCAATATCCCGTAGCGTGTTTTATCATAAACGTAGACGAAAACAATGCGGTTACCGTGGGCAGCAATCCGACCTGCACTGAAACGCTTTATCGTTTGCGAGTCCGAGTGACTGGCGATACCAATGGCAATAATGTCTATGACCCTCTCACTTTCGATGATCCCATCATACCGTATACAGGGTTGCAAGCTGGTGAAGACATCCGAATTCAGACTTCGTACTGGAGGACACCCACGCCCGGCGGCATATGGCAAAGGCTCTTATGGGATGTACCGACTCTCTCCTATTCCGAAACCTTCTTTTCTGTGCTGAGCGGACAAAGCGCATGGCTGACTATCCACCATCCGGCCCGCGATGTAACTGCTCCTCCAGGAACTTATGAACATGGCTACGGCGTCTATGCAGATGTGATAGCCTCAACCGGAGGATCAACTCTCTGCACGACCCAGCTCGTACACTACATTGACTTCACGATTGGTGCTGATTACTGGATAGGAATGGAAATCCAGGGTATCAACACTACCTCGAACTGTGTCAACCAGGGAGGAGACACTCGCGGTACACCCATTACCCTCTAACTCCCTAAAAATTCTTTTGCTAAAAAGGCGAACCTTATGGTTCGCCTTCTTTTTTAAAAAAAATTTTATTATTTTTTAGCACTTAAAATCTCAATCGCCTTATCCAACTGCGGATCTTTATTGGCGCTAAAATCAGCATCGGTCAGATCAACTTTCACGTCTGGCTCAATCCCCTCGCCGTCAATTGTATTTTCATTGGGAGTCAGCCATAAAGCAACAGTCAGCTTAATTGATGAACCGTCTGATAAAGGGAATAAACTCTGGACAGAACCTTTGCCAAAAGATTTTTCACCAACTAAGGTTGCTAATTTATAATCTTTTAATGCCCCGGCCACTATTTCAGAACCTGACGCGCTGCCCCCATTAATTAAAACAACTGTCGGGAAATCTTTTAATCTAGGCAAGCCAGTGGATTTATTTTCCTTTAATTGCCCAGTACTTGATTTTTCATAAACCACTACATTGTTATCTACCCATTCACTGGCTACATCAATAGCAGTGTCCAGAAAACCGCCAGGATTATTGCGCATATCCAAAATTACGCCTTTTGGATTTTTGGCCACAATATCTAAAACAGCTTTTTTAAAAGCATCGCTTGTATCTTCATTGAAATATCTTAAATTTATCAGGGCGATATTATTATCCAGCATTTGCCATTTAACACTCTGAATTTTAATCGTCTGCCTGACAATTTTAATTTCTAAAGGTTTTTCAGTCCCCTCGCGTCCGATAGTCAAATCAACATCAGTGCCTTTTGGCCCTCTGATCTTGCTGACCGCGTAATCCAGGCTCATACCAGCCGTATCTTCGCCATTGATAGCTAAAATCTTATCATTTGTTTTCAAACCTGCTTTTTCAGCCGGTGAATCTGGCAACGGCGCCACAATGGTGATAGCATTATTTTTTATGGCAATTTCCGCGCCAATCCCTTCAAAACTTCCTTTTAATTCAGCTGTAAAATCACTTGTTGTTTTTGGATCAAAAAATACAGAATGAGGGTCGCCCAAAGCTGCCACGCTGCCAGCCATCGCCCCGTAAAATAGTTCATTTTCAGCCACAGGCTGATGAACGTAATTTTTTTCAATTGTATCCCAGACATCCCAAAAAAGGTTAAAATTTATATCTTTGGATAAAAATTCAGGCTTAGCTTTTTTATTAAAAACCGCGCCGCTCTTTTCACTCTCAGCGACAATTACTTTATTTTCTTGCCGGCCAAAAAGCATGCCCAAAATAAAGGCGACAAAAATCAAAAACAAAACCACATAATATTTTAGAAATTTTCTAAAAAATTTATTTTGCAGTTCTTTTATGGCAAATAATCTCGGTTGATTCATATGACAAGTCATTAATAGCTAAAAACTTTGTTATCATCATAACAGATAATCCAAAAAAATTCAAAAGTCAAAGCTTGATTCGGCCTAAAGATTGGAGTATGATAAGATCAGTTCAACTTTTATTTTTAATAATTATTTATGAGCCTCAGAATCAGAAGAATCATCATGTTTAGCTTTATTTCAGCCTTTTTTATTTTAGGTCCGCTTTTAATTTTCTACGCTTCAGGCTATCGCTATGACCTTAAACGCAATAAAATCTTAAAAACCGGAACCTTAATGCTGGAAGCAAAAAATTTAAAGAAAGCCAGCGTCTATCTCAATGATAAGCTCTATGACAAGCCTTTTGATGAAAAGATTTTTATCTATAATTTATTGCCGCAAGAGTATGCGATCAAAATTAGCAAAGAAGGCTATTATTCTTGGGAAAAAAAATTAACCGTAGCAAGCAGCATCACAACATTCGCGGCTGATATTATTCTATTTAAAAAAGAAGTTCCCTTGCAAATCATAGAAGGCCAGATTAATGATTTCTCTTTATCTCCTGACGGCCAAAAACTAATATACCAGCAGGTCAATGGGCCTTTTTTGGAATTATATCTTTATGATTTTATTACCCGGGAGAAAAGCCTTATATACCGGGTCTCCGCGCAAAAAAAACTCACGCTTACATGGGCAGCCAGCAGTAAAAAAGCGCTAATCAAAGATGATAATAGCTATATAGTAAGTAATCTGCAAAACCTCAAAGATGTGCAAGATATTTCGGAACTATTGGAATTTGTGCCTGACAATGTCATCTGGGACTTGCAAAGCGACAATCTGCTTTACGCCTTAAAGCAAAATTCTTTTTATGAAATAGACTTATTGGTTAAAGCCAGCCAGAATATTTTTAAAACAAGCGAAAAAATCAATAAAGAATTTTTTATTGAAGGCAATGATATTTTCTACATTCAACAGGCAGAGACTCAGAACGTTTTAGCCAAATATAATTTGAATTTCAAAACTGCCAAAAAAGTTCTGGAATTATCTAAATCTAATAATTATCATTTTATTAAAAGCACCAATAATTATATCGGGCTGATAGATTTAGACCAAAGCAAATTAAAGCTTATAAAAAAAATAAATGCTGAAGCCGAAATCAGCATAATGCCTGAAGAGCCAATAATTGAATTTGATGCCAAAGCAGCGGTCTGGGACAGCAAGGAAAAACAACTTTTGGTTTATGATGATTTTGCCTTAAATTCCTATAATTCTGACTCCAGAGAAAAAACATTTATCAACCGTTTTGGCCAGCCTATATTAAAAGCTGACTGGTATACTGATCTGCATCATGTGGTAATTTTATTTAAAAACAGCCTGCAAATAATTGACCTGACCGAAAACAACAGCAGCCATAATTCTATTGAAATTGCAAAATTTGATAACCTGGGGAATTTTTATTTAGATTCTAAAGGTGAAAACATTTTCTTCAACGGCCAAATCGGCAAACAGCAAGGTCTTTATCAATTAATAATAAGGTAAAAAAAACATTCTAAGGAGGGAAAAATGAACATTAAAAAATTGTCCTTGATCGTTTTTGGCTTAAATCAAGTCAAAATAACTATTTTTTTGTCATTACTCGGTATAATTCTAGCTCTTGGCATTGTAATTTACGGCATTATTATACAATATTTGCCAGGCCTGCTTTTTTGGATATGCGTCTTGCTTATCCCATGCCTGGCAGATGTAATTGATAGATCTCTCAAAAAGCGTAAAAATTGCCAATGACACAAAATGTCAAAACAAAAAAATCCCTCAATAACAACGGGGGATTTTTTTTATGCGTTAATTTGCAAACTATTTAAATTCAATTTCATCGCCGAAGATTTCTTTAATTAAACTTTTCAAATCAAAACCTTCTATCATGGCCGCGCGTAAATTTGCTCTTAAAAGAGAAGGGAAGGTTCCGGCATCAGTCCAAATATTATTAATAATTTCATAAGTCATTGTTCCTTGCCTGACATAATAATTATTTACATCGGTTATTTCCAGTTCGCCCCTGCCAGATGGCTGTAAACTGGAGATCATCTCCCAAACCTGAGGATCGTACATATACAAGCCAGTCACTGCCAGATCGGATTTGGGAGAAACCGGTTTTTCATCAATCTCTATAATGCGCTCCCCTTCAATGGCAGCCACGCCAAATCTTTCCGGGTCTTTAACTTTTTTTAGAAAAATTTTAGCGCCTTTGGCCTGTTTCTGAAAATCAATCACTGAGCCTGAAATATCATCCTCAAATATATTATCACCCAGGATAACCACTATTTTTTCCTGACCGGCAAAATCTCGACATAATCCCAATGCCTGGGCAATGCCCCCCGCTTCTTTTTGGACCGCGTAATTAAAACTTATCCCTGGGAAATGCTCATTATTTTCAAATAATCTTTTAATCTGATCTGCGTGTTCTTGACCGGAAACTATCATAATATCCTTTATGCCGGCCTTAATTAAAGTATTTAACGGATAATAAATGACTGGTTTATTAAAAACCGGTAGCAGCTGTTTATTAGTAACCGCAGTGCAGGGATAAAGGCGTGAGCCTGTCCCGCCTGCTAAAATAATGCCTTTCATAATATAAAATTTTATGTTTTAGATCAGAGCTGCCAGTTTTGTCTTTGGTCTATGGTCATTGGTAATTCAACTCAGCACTTATGACTAATAACTTAAGACTTATTATCAAGATATTCCTTAAGCGCCTCATCCCAATTGCGCATTAATGGCAGTTTAGTATTAATCAAGGCTGAATATTGAGGCCGTTTGGCTGGCCGGATAAATTCTTGGCTAGTACAAGGGATAATCTTAACATCTAATTTTGCGAGTTCAAAAATTTTTTGAGCAAATTCATTCCAGCTAATGCCGCCTTCTTTTGTCTCATTAGTCGCATGATAAATTCCAAACGGCAAAGCATTATTTAAAATATATAAAATTTGCCTGGCCAAGTCAACTGTATAAGTCGGCTTGCCAAACTGGTCATTGACTACTTTAATTTCTTTTTTCTCTTTGCCAAATCGTAACATTGTCTCCACAAAGTTCTTGCCGTTTTTACCGTAAAGCCAGGAAGTCCGGATTAAATAATATTTATCAGCAATATTTTGCAAGGATTTTTCCCCTAATAATTTTGATTCGCCATAAAAATTTACCGGCCCAAATTCTTGAGAATCTTCTGAATACCCTTTTTTATTCTTCCCGTCAAAAACATAATCAGTGGAAATCTGGACTAAAATCGCGCCAATGTTTTTGGCGGCCAAAGCCAAATAACTCACAGCTTGATTATTAATGCGCAAAGCCTGATCTTTATGAGTTTCACAATCATCAACAGCAGTATAAGCCGCACAGTTAATTATTATCCGAGGCTTTAAGTCTGAAATTTTCTTTATGACTTGATATTCATCGCTTATGTCAATTTCAGACCTATCCCACAAAGTTAAATCAAAATCAAAAAAAACCTTGGACAAGTCTTGTCCCAACATTCCCTGAGCGCCTAAGATTAAAATTTTAGTGTCTTTATTCATATCTTAAATTTAGCTTAAATTACAATTTTAATCAACTAAAAAGCCCTTTATTTTTACAAACAAAGGGCTGGCTAATTGCATTTTTCCGCTTGGGAAAATTCATCCCAGATAGATGCTTTGGCCAAACCCGACCAAAACTCTTCAGCTGGAAACATTTTCTTTACTTGGTCAAAATATTGCCTTGATTTTTCACGCGGTCCGAAATTAAAGTACAAGAGATAAAGATAACCGTTGGCTATGTCCACTCCTTCAGCCAAAGCCTGGAGTAACATTTGTTCAACTTCTTCAACGTGACCTTTCTCACATAATTCTTTGACTGTCTGAAAGAGTTCTAAAAATTTTTGTGGCTCAAAATTAACGTTTAATTCGGAAATTTCAAATCCCAATTTTGCTTTTAGCTCATTAGATAAGATAAGCAAGTTACACCTCCTTTTTTGAATTTACATTAAATCATAGCAATAAAAATAAAAAATGTCAAGAGTTGACTTAATTGATCAAATATGCTATAATTCAAACATAACAAGTTAAAATTTAATTTTATGAATTCACCAGAAATGTCACAAAATGGCCATGAAAAAGTACCAGGCTTAATAACTGAAGAGGAAGGCCGGAGGGCTATTTTTGAAATGGAAGGCAAAGAACCAAAGCCGGAAAAAGAGATATATACTGGCCAAAAGCCAAAGGGATTTATGGGCGAAACAGAAACGACTGAAGATGTCTCTAAAAAAATGAAATTTCAAGAGTATCGGGACAAAATGAAAGATTCTTCACTTGAGAAATTAAAAAGTTTCATGAGCTTTTGCGAAGAAGGCATGATAAAAGACAAGAATTATATAGCTGAATATAGAGACATGCAAAGAGAAGCCGGAGAACTAATGCTTGCTAAACTTAAAATAGAAAATATTTCACATAATTTAGCGGGCGACAAAGGACTAATTGATGTTGAAACATTAAGGAATCTTTTTGGAGCAAGGTTAGACGAATTAATTGCGGCCAGAGATGAATCTGAAAAAGAAGGCAACAGTTTGGAAATGCAAAGGAAGCAAGCCGAAATCAAAAAATTTACAGATTTAATTGAACAAGCTGATAATTTAGAAAAGGCAATAAGAACTTTAAGACATTAAATTAATAAAAACAAAAAAGGATCCCGCACGCGGGGTTCCTTTTTTGTTTTGAAAAATTATTTTAATTTCTTTCTATCTCGGTAATTTAAATAAATCAGCCAGATCGCAATTAAACTGCCAGCAGCATCAATCAGCACATCAGTATAAACGCCAGTTCTGCCAAGAGTAAAGGTCTGGTGATATTCATCAGAAATCGCATACAAAACTGTAAAAATAAAAGACCAGAATAAATTCCAGTTCACATGCCTTTTTTCAGTCTGGCTTAAAATTCTGAAAATTAAATAGGTTAAAACGCCATACTCAAACATATGCGCCAGCTTGCGGATGATAAATTCCCACCAGTCAGCCACAATCACAAATTCTTGCAAAGAATTATTTGAGAGATAATAAATAGCCGCCAGCCAAAAAATCAAACTGATGTATTTTTCATATTTCTGAAAATGGCGATGGCTAATTATCCTTCTTATTTTGTGTTCTATTTTTTTGAAAACCATATTTATAAGCACCAAATCGCAAATCCCAATTCTCAAATAAACCACAATATTCAAATTACAAATTTCAAACTGTTTAGAATTTAGAATTTGTGATTTGAAATTTATTTGGAATTTGGTGTTTGGTTATTGGAATTTATCAATTAAGGTATTGTTTTTTATAATTTTCAACAAATCCCTTCCCCAGTAATGGCCTCCACCACTTTTCATTTTTTACATACCAATCAACAACTTCGTCAATACCTGCTTCAAATTCAATTTCCGACCGCCAACCTAATTCGGCTTGAATTTTCGCGGTATCTAGCAAATAACGTCGATCATGTCCTGGCCTGTCTTCAACATAAACTTTCAAAGTTTCGGGTTTATTTAAACGCCTTAAAACAGCATCTGCTATTTCTTCTATGTTTTTTTCAATCCCGCTACCTATATTATAGGCCTCCCCCACTTTGCCTTTTTTTATAATTAAATCAATAGCCTGACAGTGATCCAAGACATGCAACCATTCCCTTTTATTCAAACTACTTTTAAATAAAGGCAATTCTTGATCCTGCAACGCATTGGTAATAAATCGTGGAATAACTTTTTCCGGGAATTGGTATGGACCATAATTATTTGAACAATGGCTGATTGTCACGGGCAATTTAAAAGTATGATAATACGCCATAACTTCGTGATTAGCTGCGGCTTTAGAAGCATTGTAAGGAGTTTTGGGCAAATATGGATCAGTTTCTTTAAACGCCCGTTTTTCATCTAATGCTAAATCGCCAAACACCTCACAAGTTGAAATATGATGAAAACGATCAATACCCGCATCTTTAGCAGCTTCCAATAGCATTTGCGTGCCCAAGACATTGGTTTTCACGAAGATATCTGGTTCAACCATTGCTCTGCCATTATGCGATTCAGCAGCAAAATTAACAATCACATTAATTTTCTCCTCCTTAAGTAATTTCTTATTTTTTTCTAAATCCCCAATATCGCCTTTAACAAATTTATAATTGGGATTACTTTCAATATCTTTCAAATTTTCCAAATTGCCGGCATAAGTCAGCTTATCCAGATTAACTATAAAATCCTCTGGATATTTATTTAACCAGTAGCGAATAAAATTGGAGCCAATAAACCCGGCTCCGCCGGTGACTAATAATCTCATATTTTTACTTCAAACCTTTAACTTCCTGCCAAAAACGGTTAAAAAATTCAACCATGTATTGGTGCCGTTCTTGGGCAAATTTTTTACCTGCTTTAGTTAATATCTTATTTTTAATTTTTTTCAGCTTAAATTCATATTCCATAATGCCGGAATCATCTTCAGTGTACGAACGGTCAATCCCTTTTTTGGCATAATATTTTTCTTTGCCAGTATAAAGCGCCACCTTATGATAGCCGGCAAAAAGAAAAGTCCTCCCTATTCCTATAGCGCCTATGGAATCTAATTTGTCTGCGTCAAATAGACATTTAGCTTCAATTGTTTTGGGTCGGTTATTGTTGCGAAAACGATGAGTTGCAATACAATGCACAACCGCCTCAATAATTTTTGGATTAATTTTATATTTCTGTAAAATCTTTTTGGCCAATTTTGCGCCCTGTTTGGCATGGCATAATTTACCCTTAGAATCCATTTCAGCTTTCCTGGCAATATCATGGAGTAAGGCTGCGAGTTCAATTATGCCCAAATTAGCTTTTTCTTTTTGACCGATATGTAAAGCTAAATTTCTCACCCGCTCAACATGAGTCCAATCATGACAGCCGCTGGCTTTATTAAAGTACTTTTTCGCTTCAAGTTCAATCTTATTAATTAATGGCCTTAAAATTATCATAATATATCTTTACACCCCACTTCAGTGGGCAAGTAGCCTGCTTCCGCCGTCGCAAAAGCTTTGGCCCGCTTCGCCGAGGCGAGCGGACAGGAAAGCAGGGCATAAATTATTTTATCAAATTTAAATCCCCATTAATCACAATCGGCTGCATGCCTTTTATTTCTTCGGTGTAGCTTAATTCCGTGGGGATTGGATTGATTAAATAAATTGGTTTATTAAGCCAAAAGGCCAAACCCATTTCTAAAAAAGTATTGCCGCCGATGTAATTGTCAATCCCATTTTTCTCATAATTCAAAATTAAAACAGCGTCAGCCTTGTCTACTTTGGCAAAATGACAATTGATGGCCTCTTTTTTACGCTGCCAAATCCAATCGTGTTCTTGGCCATCTTTAGCCATCATTTCTCTGCGGATTTTATAATATTCTTCAACGGGAATAAAATCACCCGTTTCATTTTTCACCTCATGAGGCGGGATTAAAACTTCATGACCCATATCTTCCAGCTGTTTTTTAACTTCCAAAATCTGGGGCCAGAATTTAATTGTGGAACAGATAGTAATTATCATAAATTATCTTGCCGGTTTATAAATTCTTTTGGCTTTAAAATTTTGAATAATCTGGGACGTACCATCTAATATTTTGTCAGGCAAATTGTCTAAATCAAACCATTGCCATTTTTCGCATTTATTCGGCTCCATTACAACTGGATCGCCGCCTTTATAATTTGCCTTGACACCTATATTTAAAAAATGTTTGTCATCAGATTCAATATAGCGCATTTCATCAGCCACAGAAATTAAAGCAAAAGGATCAACATCTAAACCGGTTTCCTCTTTTGTTTCCCTGGCAGCTGTTTCAAAAACAGTTTCCCCAAATTCCAAATGTCCGCCTGGAAAATTCCATTCACCTTCTCCATGAGAACCCTTTCTTAAACCAAGCAGAACCTGGCCATTTTCATTTTGGATCATCACGCCAATGCCCACTTTAGGATATTTTTTCTCTGTCATAAAAATTTTTAAATTTATCTGTATTCAATCAAATCTTTATTATCTCTCAATTTTTTTGTTTCCAATTTTTCATCTGGATCAGAATAACCTACTAAAAGCAAACAAATCGGCATCAGGTTCGCTGGGATGTTAAATATGCGTTTAACATTTTCCTCTTTAGTCTGATCATCTGCTTTATAAGCTGATAAATAAACAGCACCCAAGCCTAAATCATGGATAGCCATCATCATATTAGCAGCAGCTAAAACACCGTCTTCAACGAATCTCGTTGGAGTTTTTTCTTTATCAACGCAGATAACTAATATAAAATTACAAGATAAAATTGACTCTTCATTCTCTTTATAATTTGTCCCTGCAAATTTATCTTTTAAACTTTTATTTTTAACAATGAAAAATTGCCAGGGTTGCGAATTTTCAGAAGACGGCGCACACTTGCCAGCCTCAATAATTTTATTAATCAAATCCTCTATGACTTCCTGCTTTAAAAATTTACGCCTTGACCTCCTGGTTTTTATGCATTCTAAAGTTTCCATAATTATATAAATTATCCAATAGCTAATGGCCAATGGCTTATTGGCTAATAGCTATTAATTCTTATTTTCCTTAATTTCTTTTTTTCAGAAACTCTTTTTTTGGTTTGAATTCTTTTTTCTTTTGACGCTCTCGTTGGTTTGGTTTTAAACCTCATCTTCTCAGGGACCAAGGCCTGATTTATCAAGTGATTCAATCTGGCAATTACCTGCTCTTTATTTTGCGCCTGGGAGCGTTCAGCCTGCGACCATAAAATCAAATCGCCTTTTTCAGTTATCTTATTCGCTAATTTGTGTAAAATCAAGTATTTTTGGGCAGGCGACAAAACCAAAGAATTATAAACATCCCAGCGCAAAGTTGCTTTGGTCTCAACTTTGTTGACATTCTGTCCCCCTTTTCCCCCTGCACGGGAAAAGGTTATTTCTAACTCTTTTTCCGGTATTCTTATCATAAAAATGTAAAACAATAGTAAGACAGTAGCAATACAATTGTTTTACAATTGTATTACAATCATCTTACAAAAAAATTATTTTAGATCCGCCCTAATTTTTTCCGCAATTTCTTCCGCTTCTCCAGCTTTATATTTTTTCCCTGGCCAATGGGTTAACCCGTCTTCTGCAATCCGGGGCACAATATGCCAGTGCAAATGCGGAATAATCTGGCCGGCAATACGGCCATTATTTAATTCTAAATTAAAAGCATCATAGCCAAGTCCGTTCAAAATAGCCTGCGCAACTCTCTTGGTAAAAACAATCATGTCCTTAAGCGTTTCTTCATCTGCATCAAGCATATTTATTGAATGTTTTTTGGGAATAATCAGCGTATGGCCGGGATTGACTGGATTTGTATCCAAGATAGCGATGCAGCTTTCGCTTTCAGCGACATTGATTGAGGGCACTTCGCCTGCCACGATCTGGCAAAACAAGCAGTCTTCGTTGGGCATAATGTTAATGATAAATTGTTAAATGTATTAATATTTAAGAAATACCCAGATTAAATTGTTATCTCCAGAAATTCTCACCAGGCTCACATCTTTGACACCATCTATTTTTCTATATCTTGCCTTAATGTCTTCCAAGGATTGCGTTTGCATTTCTTTAAAAGTTCCGTCATCTTGCTTCACAAATCCAGTCAAACTTTCGTCTGTTGCATAAATAAAACCTTCCTTTTTCTTCTCTGCAAAGATTGCTTCAATGATATTTTTTGCATCTATCGGAGTTTCCCCAAATTTTTTTTCAGACATAATTTTTAAAATTAAATTTCAATATTATCAATTAACTCCGGATAATTTAAACTTGTATATTGCCAATTTCCCGGCAAACCGTGCTTTAAATGGTTATAAACCGTGTATTCAAAATGATAATCCCAACCTTCGTTGGCCGAAGCCAACTTCGGTTGGCGAAGGCCAATCCCCTTGCTTTTTCAAATGATTATCGTGAAAACGGATATAATGGTCGTAAAATGATAATTGCCATTTGAATTTTGGGTAATTATTTTTATCACCAAATTTCGTTATAAATCCTTTTTTATAATGAGCAATATCTATTTTCCCTTCATTTGAATCATCAAAATTCCCCTTAAATAGATTAAATAGTCTCATCCTCTTCCTTCGTAGGCGAAACGACGTCGTTTCGCCTACGAAGAGCGGGGAATTTTGATTAAACGTATAACCCATTATAATATTTATATTCCTTGACACGTTTTCTTTCAATGATTTAATGATCTTGGAAATATTAAATTGATTATTCGGTTTAATTATCAAATTCACATGATCGTAAATAATAGAAAAGGCGTATAACTTAAAACCTTTCAATGATTTACAAATTTTCAAATCCTCAATAAACGAATCGCAAAAAATATTCTCTTTAAAATATGGGTAATTATTTTTTGTCTTGATTACAATGTAATATATTGCGCCAGGGAAATATATTCTTTTTGGCGAATTTTTATGCAATTTCATTTTATTTTTATTTTAATTTAAATTATCCAAATCCAATTCCCCATTGGGGCGTTTTATAAATTTCAATCAATCTTAAACGGCGAATCCGGATTTTTTTCCCACCTGATTTCATCTATCTCTTCTTTTTTGCCTTCACCCTTATAAAGTTTATCAGGTAAATTTATAGAATAAGCCGGTTCTAATGAAATGCATTTATATCCATGAACAACTCCTGGCGGAACTAAAACTGCGACTGGATTATTTTCGCCGACAACCAATGTTTCGTTTTGTCCATAAGTTTGGCTACCCTTTCTATTATCCCATAAATATAAATTAAATATTCCTGGTCCGCAAAAAATAAAAAAGTCGCTCTGCGCTTTATGCTCATGCGGTCCCCGCGCCACGCCTGGTTTTGTCACTGAAACATATGCCATAGCTGGCTGATATTTCATTTCATCATTTCTAAAAATTTCCGCGAGCCAGCCGCGTTCGTCATTAAATTTCTCTAATTTTTTTATAATCACGCCTTCAATCATAGATACAAATTATCCTACGAAATTACTTATCTGTACTAATATACGAATTTTCTGAATCTGAATGTTTCGTACATTTGTAATTTATTCGTATCTCGTAGGGTTAATAAAAAAATAACAAATCACCGCGCAGGCCAGGCCGACTAAAATTCCTAACCAGCCTAGAGTCCGGGTCAAATAGGAAACTAAAATCCCGACCACAACTGAAAATAAAATTATGGCTGTATGCTCTAAAAAATTTAATTTCTTAATTTCTCCCTGCTCTGGAGCAAAATACATTACTGTCAGCGCTCCCAAAATCAGCATGGCAAAGAAATAAATATCAAGATTTAAATAGTTCAGGATTATTTTGGGTTTTATAATTTCCATTAGGGTAAAAACTGCAAATAGGAAAAAAGAGGCCAGGAATAAATCCCTAAAAATAACCATTAAAATATTTTTCCAATTTTTATCTAAACTTGTTTTCATAATAATTAAAATATTTTATTAAATTTTCTTCTAAATTACCCTCCCAAATTGGCTGCCTGATTAATTCCACTTTTAATTCTTTTATAGAAACACCCTTCTCTTCATCAATCAAGCCTGGGACAGAAATCATAAAGCGTAATTTCCCCTGGCTTATTGGCAAATTTCTTAGGTCAAATTCCAAACTCTTGGTAATAAAACCATGCCCGGGTTTTAAGCCATCATCTAGAATTTGCAAAGGATTATTCTCCTCATATATTCTAGGACCTACTTCTATCTTATAATTATAATCATTTTTATAAGTAAATCCTAATCTAACCCTGTCAAAATCACGCGGCATATAAACATCAAACCAAACCGGCTCTTTTTTAATTTTAACCACATCTTTAATCTCAACCTGATCTTGAGGCTTTAAAATTGAAATAAAGGGCGTGAATTTCTTAAAATCCGTTCTTAGCTCTAGTCTGCCCGTCCAAGCTAAATCCTGGAACAGGAAAAATAATACAGTTAAAATCGCAAGTATGCTAATGATAATCCCAATAAATTTTCCATACTTATTCTGCATAGTCCAAAAAATCATAATTAATGTAATCAATCTTATACAAATAATTTTCACCTTCAATCTGGGTTTCATTTGTCAATTCAACGCCATACTCATACAATTCAGCATCTAATTGCTCTAAAAATGCCACGCTTTCAGTCGCATAATAATATAAAGGCACATTAGCGTCTAATAATTTTGTCCAATTGTCAAAATCATCAATTGTCCAGGCTCCAATCACTTTACGCTCAGGAAAAAATATCTTATCGCTGCGTTGGCTGATAATCACAGAATTAGCCCCAGTTAAAGCCATTACTTTGTTATTTATATTATTATAATCACTTATATTTTGTTTGACTGCAAGTAAATTGTCATAGCCTGCTGAATAAACTACATTTATTGTTAAGCCTATAAAAACTGAAGTTAGAAACATCGCCAAGGCAATTTTTAATTTTTTGCTTTTAAATAAATTAATTAACCAGGCTATAAAAATTGAAGCCAAGGGCAAGGACAAAATATAAATCGGTAAAAAGTAGCGGACATAGGAAATCCCGATTTTATTCAAGGCCAGTGTCAGCTGGTCAGCAAAAACCCAGGAGCCATAATATGCCAGTAAGTATAAACCGACACAAAGCGAAAGCACAAAATAAACAGCGTGCTTCTTTTCATGATATTTTTTAAGAAAAATAAATCCGCCCAAAACAGACGTGAAAAATAGCCACCAAAATAATTCATAAACGTACCTGTACAAATTGACCAAAATAACTTTTGGATGGAACCCAAAGGGCAAAAATATAAATTTCACAAAATTTAAAATGCCAGAGTCAGAAACTTTAAATTCCGTGGGCACCTGAGCAAAAATCGTACTTCCCTGGCTTAATCTCAAATAGCCGAAGGAAAAATAACTGCCATAAGTCAGATTATTGTAATATAAAATTGGCAGAAAAACCAAAATGCAAACGAGTATGCATAAACCCACATCTTGCCACTTTAACTTTTTATAATAAACAACAGCCAAAAATATCAGCGCAGCCAAAATCCAGACAAATTCATTTGTCCTGATAATTAAAGCCAAAGCAATAAAAAAAGATCCCAAAATTGCCCATAGCCAATTTTTTTTCTTTATTTCTTTATCAAGTTGCAACAGAAAATAGAGGCCGATTATGACAAAAGACAAAAAGCTGATATTTGGCAGCATTGATAAGTCTGCGTAATACCACCAGGCTGGATTAAGATAAAAAAGCAAGGCGCTAAAAAATGCAATTTTTGGCTCAAATATTTTCAATAAAATTTTATAAAAAAACAAGCCTGCCAAAACCGCGAGTAAAGGAGTTAAAAATTTTACGAGACCAGCGCCGACAACTTTTCCAATTAAACCATAAATCAAGAGCATGCCTAAAAATGAACCCGGCACCAAATTATGGTTATAAACATTAAAGCTTCGGGGTTTAATCAAATCACCTCCAACCTCATTCAATGGTTCTGCCACGCTAAAATTGCTATGCTGGATGTAATTTTTTATAAAAAAATAATTAGCAGTCTCATCGGGCCAGGTAAATTTGGAGGCAGAATTGCCAAAAATCAAAAAAGAGTAGATAAAGAAAAATATTATCGCGATTATACCCAATATTACGATTTGATTGTTTTTTAACTTTTGAAGCATAGATTATTGTGCCTTAATGATACTAATATACAAATTTATTACAAATTAATACTAATAATTCCCGAGGATTTGTAACCATTTGCAGTTGATTTATATATTTGTAACAATCATAAATTACTTTTATTTTAGCAAAAAAGCAAACTTTTTAAAAGCCTTGACAAAGTAGAAAAATCTTGATAAGAATTACTTGAGAGCTTTGCTCCCACGATCTTTACGAGGAGGTAAAAATGGAAATAAAAGTAATATACCACGTATGGGTAATGAGGGGTAAAGATGGTTATTTTCATGCCGAAAAAGAAACAGAAATGCCAATTGCACCCTTTCCAGGTCTGGGTGTATGGCATGTTTTCAAAGATGATGCGATAAGTTTGGCTACAATAAAAAAGGTGGAATATGACGAGCGTACTCAAATTATCAGAGTCTACTTTAACGATGATAGTTTATGTTACGATATTGCCACATTTAAAGCTAGTGATTGGAAAGTTTTCGCCATGCGCGATGGCGTAGAAAAAGAGGTTTAAAAAACAGAATTTGAATTCAAGGCTCAACAATATGTTGAGCCTTTCTCTTTAAGAGCCTTGACTTTTTCACTTATTATTACTAACCTTAAAACAAATCTAAACAAGGAGGAGAAATTATGGAAGCCGTAGATTTCATCGCTAAACCAATACTGGCTGGCGTTGTGCTTACGCTCATATTTATAGCTGCAGCTACTGCTTTAATATTCGGGCGTCGGGCAGTTACCGTGTGGCTGCCTCAACGAATTAAAAAATTTACCGCATCAGCAATAGAACATAAAGTCCTATTTAAAATAATGGACAAAAATGAAAAGTATGGTAATTTTGAAGCTGAGAAAGAAGCTTTGCTGCCAATCAACCCATTTCCTGGCCTGCTTGTTTCCCTCCATTTTAATCTGCCGAATAAAAACGAACTAGTCCAGGAAGCAAAAGTATTGCAAGTTTGCTGGCTGGAGAAACCTAAAATTATAAAAGTTGTCTTCGGACACATATTCTCCGACATCAACACCTTAAAAGACAATGGCTGGAAAGTTTATGCAGTAATTGACGGCGTATATCGCGAAGTCTAAGGTTCAGACAAGCAAGGCTCAATAAAATGTTGGGCCTTTTTCTTTTTAAAAGTCTTGACAAATTAGCACAACTTTGCTAACTTAAAAACAACTCAAAAAATGTTTTTTAAAAAAAGGAGGGAGGCGGAGGAATGAATACTCTTACCGAAATCTTAAATGGGCCGAATTGTCGGCTTATCATCACGCTAGTAATCATCTGCCTGACATTGTTTTTTCTCCTAATATTGTCAAATTACTTCTTACTGAAATATTTTGGCAACAAACTGGCCTACGGTTATATTAATTTAACAGTCCAAAAAAATAAACTCACAAAAGATTTTGTGCTGAAATTTGTGCCACAAATAGGCAATTCCTTAATTTTCCCAATAATTGATGAGGAGGGCGTGGAACATTTACTTTCAGGACAAATTACTGATTTGGTTTTAGATCTTGGAGTTGGCACCTTTGAAATATATATTGACGGCGAAGAAGATGGGCAGCTGTATATAATGAATAATACGCTCAATATCTTTAAAGCTGTGCGCCTACTCCAAGAACAGGGCTGGGAAAAAATTTCATCAGCAGCTTAAATTTAAAAATAAGGCTCAATTCAATTGGGCCTTATTCTTTTTGCCAAAATAAAAAAGATCCGCTTAAAAAACGAATCTTGGCAAAAAATAGAAAATTTAATTAGGAAATTAATTCCAAATCCATTTTCTTCGCGATTTCCTGAACCCAGCGCTCCAACCTGTTAATTCTAGAATTCATAGCCACCATTTCCTGAAAATATGTATCGGCTTTTTTGGCATAATTATCAACTGATGTTAACAATTAGGATACTTCTGACTTTGTTGCCAAAGGGTCAATCATTTCTTTCATTTTTTCTTCCAAAAGCATCAAATCACCTTTAGTCGCACAAATTTCCAAATCTTTTTTAGTCGCCAATACTCCCAAATCTTGTTTGGTCGCAAATACGTTGGCAAGTTTATTTATATCTTGTTCGTCTAGCATAAAATAGATTATTTATACCTAAATTATAAACTATCTAAATAATTTGTCAAACATGCTAATTATGCTAAAATTAAGCCATGTATAAAATTGTCAAAATTTCCTTGCTTTCATTATTAGTTCTGGCAGTTTTGCTAAACTTAAACTGGCTTAAATCATCAATTGCCGGCATAATTTTAAGTTCGCTGTATTTTATCATTTTCGGCTATTTGCTTGGCAGGTTAATTTTTTCCGCCAAAAGCGGATCCGCCTCTGGCGGAAAAAACAAAGAATTTATGTGGCAACTAGTTTTTGGCATATTTTCCTTGCTTTCAGCTTATTCCCTGCTCGGCGCCATTACTTATTACTTTTACCAGCTCAACCCATTATCTGTCAGCATTTTATTCGCTGTAATATCAATGACCATAATTATCCTAGATTTCAGATTACAGATTTCGGATTTCGGCATTCGGAATTCATTAATTAATCTAAAATCTATAATCTATAATCTAAAATCCTCATTAAATCTGCAATCCGTGATTCTAACCATCACTTATCTAATCCTTTTCGCCATTGCGATTTACACCCTCTTCATCAGCCAAACATCCGAAGCCATTCGCTCGCCTTGGCAAGTCATTCCCCGCGCCTTTTTTATAATTTACTTTTTCGCCACCCTAAACTTATTATTCCTACTCTTCAAGCAAAAAGCAACATCACCTTCGTCCGCCGTAGCTCTGAATGAAATGAAGAGCGAAGGCGGAAATAACCTTATACAACCTAATAAAACTTCATATAACCTCATCCTAATATCCCTACACTTCTTCCTCACCACATCCGTTGCTCTTATTATTTACAAACTCGGCTATGGTTTTGACCCTTTTGTCCACCAAGCAACTGAACTGGCGATTTTTAAAAACGGCTTTATTTTACCTAAGCCCTTTTATTATCTGGGACAATATTCAATCGTGGTTATTTTGGCTCACCTGTTCCAAATTTCAACAGACTGGATTGATAAATTACTTTTACCGATTTTAATGGCGATTTTTTTGTCTTATACGATTTACAGCAGTTTAGCCAAAACTTTTGACTGGCAAAAAAATCGCGCTCAGATTTTGTGCCTTACTTTCTTATTACTTCCCTTTGGACTATTTATCGCTACCACGCCGCAGTCCCTGGCCAACCTATTTGCCATAATTATTTTATTTCTGTCATTTTTATACCTTAAAGATAAAGAAATTCCCTTTTGGTATTTAATTGGCTTAACTTTGTGTACCTTGGCAATTCATGCGCTATCTGGCATTCCGATCCTAATTTATTTAATTATTGTCTGGTTGATTAAAAATCAAAACTTTGTTAATAAAATTATTTTAATAATTTTTTCTCTTATTTCAATCTTTGCCCTACCTCTGGCCTTGCTGCTCAATTCAATTATTTCCATCTATAAAATCACCTTCTCAATTCCACAGAATTTCTTCATCCAATTACCAAATTTATTCTCCAAACAATACTGGTATTTTTTAGACCTGGCTTATCTTTATAAAAATTCAATTTATTTAATTTTCCTAATCGCAACCTCATTAACCTTATATCACCTAATAAAAAATCGTAAAACATCGCTATTTTTTCCCTCAATCCTAACTTTTGCCGTACTTGCTATCAATGCTGCTTTACTTAGTTTTATAAATGTCTCCTCCATTATAAATTATGAACAAGGTGAATTTGCCAGCAGGATTTTCCAACTCTCTTTTTATTTCTTATTGCCAATCATAATTTACGGTTTCTATTTATTTTTAGAAAAAACAGCAACTAAGCCTTTTATTTATAAATCCTTCATAATTTTATTGTTATCGTTGTTGTTATCGTTATCTGTTTATTTAAGCTATCCCCGCTTTGATGATTATGACAATAGTAAATTTATCAATGTGAGCCAAGCTGATTTTGACGCAGTTAATTTTATAGAACAAAACAGTCCTGGCCAAAATTACATTGTTTTAGCCAACCAAATGGAATCAGCGGCTGCCTTGAAAACTTTTGGCTTTAGCAGATATTATGCCGGCCAATATTTTTATCCTATTCCAACCGGCGCCAAGCTGTACAGTTATTTTGAAAAAATGATTTATCAATCAGCCAGCAAACAAACTATGGAAGAGGCCATGGATTATGCAGGCGTAAAAACAGCCTATTTTATTCTGCCAACTTACTGGAGCTATTTTGCTGAAATCTCTGCCCAAGCCCAAAAAGATGCTGATGGAATTTATACAGTTAATGATAAAATTTGGGTTTTTAAATATATAAAATAAACAAAAAATTAAAAGCCCCGACAAATTTTGTCTAGGGCTTTTAGTATGTTTTTAAGAGATTAGTTCAAGCACGGCCTTTTGAATTGCAGGCCTAATTATAATAGAGAAACTATCGTCATATTCGGTAAGTCGGGCAGGACCAGGAATATTCAGATATTCTCTAAAACGAATGTACTTGTTGGGATAGACTGCCTCAGCAGGGCAACCAGGATATATTAAATCCTTAGGGATTTCTGCGGGGCCAACATTAAATGCTGACAGCAGATTAGCTTTTGTAAAGATTCTGCCCCTATGGCTGATATGTTCCCATGAGTGTTCAATCCGCCACTCAACCAACCAACATTCATCAGTAGTTGCTTCTGGCAGGAAACTAATTGTTAGCCAAACACACGAAGCTGATATTTTTAAACGTTTTGCCAGTTTATCTTCAGCTGTTTGGGATTCCACCCTTTTTTTATGCGCCATGCCGTGACACCAGTTAGGTTCATCCGTAATAACACCTAAAAATTCTTTAAACCCCTCTTTAAAATTGCCCATGACTTTGTTAAAGTATGTTATCGGGTCAACTATTCGTTGTAATTTTTGATCAACCCAATTTGGATCTAATGGACTGCCTCCTTTTTGATCCAATTGTCTCATGATTTCCCGCATTTTACGGCTAATCACTCGGTACTGATCGCCTGTGACAGAATACTTTGTATCCGCCATGACAACCTCCTAGATTTTGGGTTTATTACCCATTTTGAGTCCAACTTCAACTGAAGTTTTAAATGAACTCTAATTAGAACAAATTAACACAATTATTATTTTCTGTCAAAACAAAAAATTAAATCAAAAAAGTCCCAAGCAAGGACTTTTTTTAATTTTATCTAAATTATTTCACCTGTCCATTTGTAATCGTCGCCACATTGGAACAGGCGGAATTGCCTGAGGTGTTAAAACTGCAAACCCGATAATAAATATTGCCCACGCTGGTGATATTGACTTCTTTATCCAAATAACTTTCCACTCCTTTATTTCTAATCGCCAAATAACCAATCGCCGGAAAAGTCGGTTCTGGGTTGGTAAAAGATTTTAAAATTCTATATTCTTTGAAATCTTCCTCTGAATTTTGCGTCCAGCTTAAAGCCACGCCTGCGTCAGATATATTAGCCATTAGGCTCGGAGCTGCCGGCGCAGTTGCGCTTTGCTCTTGGCTCTGGGTTTGAGCAGTTGCCACATTCCCACAGGCTATCTTATTGCTCTGTTTGACCGCGCAGATCCTGTAGTAATATTTTTTGCCTTTATCTACTTGGGTATCTAAATAAGAATTTAATTCAATGTCAGCTGATGATTTAATGGCCGTAGTATCTGGGAATTTCAAATCCGCATTTGTTTCTGACCTGATTATTTTATAATTTTTAAAATTATCTTTGTCGTAAATTGACCAGGAGAGATAAATTCCTGCTTCCTTAACTTCAGCTGAGAGCACTAAACTTGCTTGAATTTCTTCATAATCAGGCTCCTGATCAGTTAATTTTGTCTCTAAGCCTGAATCCAAATCAAAATTCCACTTGTACCAATTTTCTTTGGCCAAAACTTTCTGGTCAAAATTATCAATTTTCAAAATATCTTTTTTCGCTGCTTTTAAATCTACCAGGGCTTTTTCATTAGGTTCAATTTTTGCTGATAAGACAGGCAAATTATCCTGGCCTAAAATTTCAACTTTAACGCTATTCTCAAAATCTAAAACCGCCAAATAATTTAAACTATCATTTATTATTGCTTCAAATTTTGTACCCGTAGCTGTTATCAGGCTATTATTATATTTGACCTGATATTGGCCGGCGACTGTCAAATTATTATAAATCCTGCCTTTCAATACTTCAATCAATATATTTTTTTCATCCAGGCTTTGCAGCGTTAATTCAGTATTTTCTCCCAGGCGAATAATTGAACCATTTTCTATTTTTAAAATAGCCTGGCTCTGGGCTCCGATCATAATCTTGTCGCCCTGGTGCAAAACAGTATCTTGGACAGCTTGCTGATAACCTTTATCAGCTATATTAACGCTCACATTGCCCTCGCTCAAATCTAAATTAACTGCCAAAATTTTAGCCAGAGCTTCAATCTCCTGGTTCTGCTCTTTACTCTGTTCTGGTTTGGAAAAATCTATTTTTGAAAAATAATTAATATAATACCAATAACCAAAGCCAACCAGGCCAATTATAATAATGATTATGATTACCCATTTAAGCGGACTAGTTTTGCGTCTATAATAATACATAACTTTAATGACAAAATTCAAATGACAAATGTCAAAATAAATTTAAAATATAAAATCTAAATGACAAAATTTTTTGTTTTCTTATTTGAATTTTGATATTATTTTGTTATTTGAGTTTTGTTATTTGTCATTTATTAAAAACTATTCTTCTTCAGTATAATCTTATAATTGCAGGAGCTTATAGATATAGTTTTTAATATCAAAATCCCTTGCCTTTATTTTAGCATTATCTGACATTTTAATAAAATTTTCCATTGCCTGCAAACTAAAATTTAATTTGTTTAATAAACCAATCTTATTATCCGGTTCAAAAAGATAGCCATTTACGCCCTCTTGAATCAGCTCAGGGATGCCTCCAATGGCCGAGGCGATAACTGGCGTGCCGAATTTAAAACTGTCATAAATAACACTCGGTGAATTTTCATAACAATCTGAAGGCACAATCGTAAAATGCACTCTTTTAAAAACTTCTCCCAATTTATTAGCGGGTATATAACCCAAAAATTCCATCCACTTCTTGTCCCCATATTTTTCTTTTAATTCTTGCTCTAATCTTCCCCGCCCCACTATTAAAAGCTGGCAATTATTTTTCTGGCTAAATTCCGCAAAAACGCTTAATAAAAATAAAATTCCTTTATGCTCTTCCAATTGCCCTAAAAACAAATAAGTTATTTTTTCATTGCTAAATTTCTTGACAAAATTTTCATTATCCAAAATTAAAGGGTTTGGCAAGACAATTTCTTTGGATTTTTTAAAAAACCCATAAGGTTTATAAAAATCCAACAGCCACTTTGAAGGCGAAACAATAACGTCCGGACTATTTACTAAAATTTTGCTGATTTTAGCATAAATTTTACAAAAAATATTTTGTTTTTCCTGGCCTTTTAAAATCAAACCGCTTGGATTTACCAGCTGGACATCATGTAAAGTATGGATATTTTTAATTTTTGACTGGCGAATTGCCAGCCAGGTTAAATAACCCAAACCCTTTACATTGTGGCTTAAAATCAAATCTGGCTTTTCCTGTTTTAATATCTTTTTAATTTGTCCGTAGGAATGCCAATTAAAAGTATCAAAAATTAACCAAAAAAATCGTTTCCATTTGGGCTGGCTATTAATCTCTATAAAAGAAAAAATATTTTTGGGATAAAATCTGTAGACTTTAATATTATCTAAAAAAGTCACAAAAAAATTAGTCTTGTTTTTTTTGCCGGAAATTGTAATCACAAAAACATCATGGCCGTCTTTTTTAAGTTCTTTGACTATATTAGAAAAGACGACTTCTGCTCCCCCGCGCCTATAAGGCTTGTATAAACTATTTATCAACCCAATTTTCATATTGATACTAATTTTCTAATTAAATACTAATCTACAAATAAGTTATATAATCCTTTACCATTAGTAGATTAGTAGCCTATTAGTAAAGACGACTTCTGCGCCCCGCGTCTGTAAGGCTTATACAAACTATTTATTAACCCAATTTTCATATTGAAACTAATTTTCTAATTAAATACTAATCTACAAATAAGTTATATAATCCTTTACCATTAGTAGATTAGTAGCCTATTCGTATATTAGTTTCCCTACCAAATTATCAAAATTTTAAATTAAATTAGCTCTGAATATAATTTTTCTAACTTTTGTATTAAAATTTCATTATTAAACTCTTTTTCAGCTTTTGCTCTGCCGACCAAACCCATTTTTTCTCTTAATTCAGAATCAGCCAATAATTTATTAACTAAACTAGCTAAATCGCCTTCTTGTTTGACTGCAAAAACATAACCATTGTGTCCATCTTCAACTACGCTTCGCACACCTGGTAAATTTGAAGCCACAACAGGCTTGGCGCAAGCCATGGCTTCAATCAAGGTTATGCCAAATGCTTCTGAACGGTCAATAGAAGGTAAGATTACTACATCTGCCAAATTATAATACTTGGGCAGATCTAAATCTGAAACTGGATCAGCAAAAATAATTTTACCTTGCTCTCCTGCTTTAGCGACCTCTTCTTGATATTTTGGCTTTAAATTGCCCTCGCCAACAATTAAAAGTTTAATCCTATAGATTGCATCTTGGCTGCCAGAATAATCTAAAACATTAAATGAATTGATTAAAAAATCAATGCCTTTAAAATAGTGGGCTTTATCTAATGCGCCGACAAAAAGCAAAATGCGGTCAAATTCCGGGTGAATACCATATTTATACAAAAGATCTTTGGTTTTTGGCGCTGGAATAAATCTTTCCAAATCAACACTTGGCGGCAATTCAATAAATTTTGCGGGATTCTTCTCAACTTGCTCTTTTATATTTGAATTTTGCGCATAATCCATGGAAGAGACAATGACTTTATCAGCTGCTTTAATAATGTGCGGCATAATAAATCTGGTGTGGAATTTAAAAAAAGGTTTCATGAATATGCCGCCAATTACATCCATCTGATAATTAATTACTAATTTCATTTTTGCACCTTTAACCAGCTTTAAGAGCCAGACAATTTCAGCCCCGCCAAAAAATGGGTAATGCAAATGAACAATGTCAAAATTTTTCAATTGCCAAAAAAGCTGAGGCAAAAACGCGCCATTGCCAATTTTTCCCCAGGGGATTAATCGTGTTATTTTAAATTCAGGCGCAGTAAAATTATTATCTTTAACATTATATAAAGGAGTAAAAACCGTAACTTCATGTCCTAATTTAGCTAAACCCAAAGACTGGTCATAAGCTACATTGCTGATGCCGCCTTTGTATGGTTTAAATCTGCAGACGACTTGGGCTATTTTCATATTGTTACAAATATACAAATCAGATACATATAACTACGAATTGGTTTCTGAATATTTGTAATAATTTGTAGTTAATTTGTAAATTTGTATCTACTACCAAATTATCAAACTTTTAATTACTTGCCAACCCTTGACTTTCATACATAAAATTGTTAAGCTGAAACAAAAATCAAGGAGGTTTAAATGGCGGACAAGAATCCATCAGATAAGGATGTTCAAATTTGGGCAGCCCATGTTATGACAGGAGAAACAAATATTTGCCTAAAATGCGGGAAACCGGCTGCTATTAAAATTCCTAATAAAGTTGCAGTTACCTGCACAGAATGCAATTTTTCCTGGGACTGCAATTCACCTGGAGAAAAAATTACCAAAAAATAAAAAGCTTCACCACTCGCCAATACAAGTTAAAAACTGGATTGGCGATTTTTTTATTGTTACAAATCTACAAATCAGATACATATAACTACGAATTGGTTTCTGAATATTTGTAATAATTTATAGTTAATTTGTAAATTTGTATCTACTACCAAATTATCAAACTTTTAATTACTTGCCAATACAAATTAAAGATGGGATTTACAACTTTATTTAAAAGCCAGCTATCTAATTCCTGAAATTCAATCTTGCCTGTAAATAATTCCACAATTTCCTTATCCCCTTTTACCCTTTTTACCCTTCTTTCCCTTCTTACCCTTCCAATTTTCTGCCACGCAGAAAATTTAAAAAAATACCCATAAGCCCTCAATTTCTCTTTCCAAAACCCTGACTTAAGTGAAAACAAAAACAAACCGATTTCCATTGCCAGCCAGGCAGGAAAAATTAAAATCAAAGTTCCCGGCTTATAATTTTCCAAAAGGCAAATAAAGCGATTGCGTTCCATAAAATAATACTTCTTTATGCTTTTGCTAAATTCATATTTATGATAAATAACAGCTTGAGGCACCACTAAAATTTTATATCCTGCCAAGCGCATGCGCCAGCCCAAATCTAAATCTTCATGGTACATAAAAAAATCAGGGTCAAAAAGCCCGATTTTTTTCAGCACATTTGTTTTAATTAAAACCGCGGCTCCGCTGGCATAGGCGATTTCTTTTAGCTCTAAATTGCCGGCAAATTTCTGATAACCGCCGCTGGAAAAACCAAAACCTAAATAATGGATTGAATTACCCAAAGAATTAACCTTATCTTTTTCGGGATACAACATGATGCGCGGCTGAACCGCTCCAATATCTTCTGCCTTGGCTGTTTCTTCAACTAACTTTTTTAAAAAATCAGGTTCAGAAATCGTATCCTGATTAATCAAAAGAACAAAGTCAAAGTTTTCAGCCAGAGCCTTTTTTATGGCAATATTATTACCTTCGGCAAAACCTAAATTTTCATTATTAATAATAATTTCAGCCTGCGGAAAATTATTTCTAACAAAATCAACCGAACTGTCTATTGAGGCATTATCAACAAAAAAAACTTTATAATCTTCTTTTGGATAATCCAAACTCAATAAACTCGTCAAACAAGCTGATAAGTATTCTAAACCGTTATAATTTACAATAATGATTGCTACTTTTTTCATACTTCACAAAAGGATAGAGCCAACCCTCTACCCTTTTAAATATTCTACTTAATGCATAATATTTAATCCTAATCCTTAATTTCTTCAACTTTGCTCCAATCAATTATCACCTTATTGGCTTTGCTATATTCCACTGTTTCCTCCAAGCCTTTCTCTAATAAAGTAATCGGAAACCACTGTAATTTTTCTCTGGCCAGGCTGATATCTGGCAAACCTAAACGCGACATAAAAAGAAGAGGTTCGGCATAATGAATTTCCGCTTCCGAATCAGTCATTTTTAATATTTTTTGGGCAACCTCTGAAATTTTATATTCTTCTGGGTTACCGATATTAAACGGGCCAGACTCGGTTGAGGCCATAATTTTAAAGCAAGCGTCAATTACATCTGTTATGTAACAAAGGGTGGTGGTAAAATTTTCATCGCCATAAATAATCAGCGGTTGATTATCTAAAGCCGCGACAATAAAATCCGGGATCATGTGGCCGACAAAAAGCGGCATGCGCGGACCATAGGTGGTAAAAATTCTTAAAATTTTGGCATCTATATTATAAAACTGACGATAAGTATAAACCAAAGTTTCAGCAAATCTCTTGCCTTCATCATAACACCCTCTGGGAGTTAAAGGGCTTAGCGGATAATAAACATTTTCTTTCATCACAGGATCTTCACCCCCGCGCGGTCCATAAACCACTGAAGATGAGAAATGAAGCAGTTTGGCTTTATATTTAACAGCTAAATCCAAGGCGCGGATTGTGCCCAGACTGTTTGTCTGGGCAGTGTAAACAGTCTGCTTGGTAAAATCTTTAGGCGAGGTCGGACAGGCTAAATTATAAATTTCCTGGATGCCCTGAAATTTTACTTGGAAGCGCTCTAGTTCTTTGTATTTTTCTAAATCAGTCAGATTATTAATATCATCATTAATAAAAATAAAATTTTCATTTTGCAGAAGATGGTCAATATTTTCCCTTTGTCCGGAAATAAAATTATCAAAGCAGATGACCTTGCTCTTTTGCACTAATTTATCGCACAAATGTGAGCCAATAAATCCAGCGCCCCCTAGTACTAAAATATTTTTTTTCTCAAATAAAGCTTTGGCTTTTGCCATAATGTTTAAATTAGTTGTTAATTCAAATAATTTGATATTCCTATTTTAGCAAAGTTTACCATAAAAATAAAGCCCCCTTAAATTTTGGGGGCTGGCCTAAATGTCCAGCGGCGATTGGCAAAAAAATTCCAAAATAAGCCGATTATTATGGCAATAATTTTTGCCGCCAGGTCAAAAACCTTAAAATATTCAACTAAGCCGAATAAAATTGAATTATAGAGTAAAAAATAAACCAAATTTACCAGGGCGAATTTCAGATATTGAGTATGCAGTTTTTTTTCATTATTTTGAAATGTCCAATATTTATTAACAAAGAAACTAAATGTCATGGCCGCTAAAATTGCCAGGATATTCGCGTAAAGGAAATAAAGCCCAAGAACACGGTTAAAAAATAAATATACTGAGAAATCAATCACAGTATTAATTGCGCCCACCAGACAGAATTTAAAAAATTGCCGATATATAAGCTTTTTAAATATAATCATTTTAAAATATTATTTATAAGCTCTTATCTATATCAATTGAAGGTACATTATTTTTCTCTATGACAGGATTGAAATCTAGCGCGCTATTTATGTCAGCGCCAATTTTATAAATAGCAAAATAAGAATCTGGCACATCAAAAATTAATTGCGCCCAAACATTGCCATACAATGCCTGGACTATTGTTTCATTTTTAATCCATCTTAGAATACCGCCCTGGGTTACTGCATACACTTTTGGATCAGTTTGAATTTTAACCATTGCGCCTGGCCTGTAAGTTACGATTCCTCCCAGTGTAAAATCAGACAATTCCCGATCGGAAATTTGTTTAATGCCCTTAAAGCTGTCATACCAGCTAAAAAAAACCTTTTGATCCGGGAAAGTATAGCGTTTGCCATCACTGCCTAAATAATAAATTGCAGCCGTGGAACCCTTGATCAATTGGCTGTTAATTACAGACATTTTCAAATTCTGAAAAATTTTAACCGGATCTATCAAGCCATTGCCCATTTTCCCTACAAAGGCAGGATTTAGCGCATCAATATTTTCAGCATTCTTATTAATTGCATCCATGATCTGCTGGTTGGTCAATTCCGGCTTATATGATTTTATTAAAGCGGCCACGCCTGAAACAACAGGCGCAGCCAAAGAAGTGCCGGAAAAATTACCGCCATAATATTGATTAAAACTGCTCACCTGAGGATTATAGACCAGGGTGCCAAAAAAATCTCTGCCAGGCGCCATGATATCAACACAGCTTGAGCCGTAATTGGAAAACTCGGTTATTTTTTTAAAAATGTCTGTTGCGCCCACGCCAAGTAATATTCTTTGGCCGCCAGGACCTTGATGGCAGACTGGGTACATTTTAGTTAAATCTAAATTAATTGCCTGGCCAGCCTGATTTTCATTGCCAGAAGCAGCCACTATCACTAATCCCTTTTGATAAGCGTTGACCAATGCCTGTTCTAAAGCTAAATCATATGTGTCGCCGACAAAACTTAAATTAATGATGTTGGCGCCATTATTAATCGCATATTCAATAGCTTTAACCACGTCTACAGTATTGCCGCTGCCATTTTCATTCAGCACTCTCAGCGGCATTATTTTTACATTCCAAGCAACCCCTGTTGTGCCAATGCCATTATTGCCGACAGCCGCAGCCACCCCGGCCACAAATGTGCCGTGAAAAATGCCGTCTTCAGTGCAAGTGTTATTTTGCAAGCAACTAACATCATATTTGGGCGAAGGATCATTGCTATTATTTATAAAGTCCCAGCCGCTAATATCATCAATATAGCCATTATGGTCATTATCAATGCCATCGCCTAGGATTTCCTTTTGATTAACCCAGATATTATCATGCAAATCAGGGTGTGAAACATCAATGCCAGAATCAATGACTGCGATAATTACATTTTTTGAGCCGGTTTCCTGCGCCCAGATTTGGGGCAGGTTTAATTTTTCCAAATACCATTGCCGGCTATAATATGGATCATTTGGCAATAATTCCTGCGCAAAAGCAAAACTGCCCACTAAAAGGCTGGATATTAAAAGACCAATAATGAATTGAAACTTCTTCATTTATAATTAAACTATTTAAAATTGACTTAAAATTTAAAATTTAAAATTTAAAATTCTATAATAACCCCTTATCAATATTAATCGTACCAGCCGCATTTTTAACATCAACCGGACTAAAATCACTCAAAGAATTTATCTGGTTTCCCGTCAAGTAATTAACAAAAAAAGCATCTGAGACATCCTCAACCAGTGTATTCCATTTAGCGCCATACAGCTGGATAGCCAGTTGCTCAGAGGTAATCCAGCGCAAAGTTCCATGGCTGTCTATGGCGTAAACTTTTGGATCAGTAGTAATTTTAACAAGTTTAACTCCCGGACGATATGTCACATTCCCGCCGATTGTAATTTGTCCGAGCTGTTCATCAGTAATTGCTTTAACTCCAGAAAAATCATTATACCAGGTCAAATATGTTTTTAAATTGGGAAAAACATATCTTTTGCCATCAGCCCCGTAATAATAAACAGCCGGAGTTGAGGCTTTGATTAAATCCCCAAAATTAAGGCCAAAAGCAGGCTGAATTCCCGTATTAACGTTTAAAGTTAAAGTCTGCAAAAGCGTATCAGCAACCTTAACTGCTATTGTTTTCAGGCCTAAAGCGGTGGATCTTACTTCAAAAACAATTTTCCCGCTTGCATCAGAATTATTAGTCGGATTGGAAATAATCACATCCGAACTCGTTTCCACTGTTATCTGACGATTCGCTATTGGCAGATTGTTTTGATCTTTGATAATTACAGTGACCGTGGCCTTATCCAAACCGTCATTTTTAATCCCTGACTTATCAATTGTCGCTGCTGAATTTGCAACTGAAAATAGCTGCTTATTCACAGTAATCGTTAATGGATTGGTCTGGGTAGTATTGCCCCAGCCATCGCGCGCCAAAACACTCACTGTATGTTTTCCATCGCTGATATTCTGCCAATTATAATTCCAGGTATAGTTAAACTGATCGTAATTATCAATGCTGATTGCCTGATCATCAATAATTATCTGGAATGTTTGCAGATAAGTATTGCCCTGATCACGCACCAAACCGTTGATAATAAAATTATCATTTGTTAAAATCGCGCCATCATTCAAATTTGCTAAAATCACTTTTGGCGTCAAGCTATCAACTGACGAGGTGCTGGTTACTTGTGTATTGGCATTATCAATGTTCACATCAGTCGGTCCATTATTGCCAGAATCCATAAAAATGCCAAAGTCGCCGGCATCATAGCTGCCATTATTGTTATTATCCGTTAAAATAGGAATCTGCATATGAATGGTGGTTGAAGCACTCAAACTGGAATAAGTTTCCACTGAGATAAAAAATCTTTCACTTGTATTGATTATTTCGTTAAGGTTTTCAATTGACCAAGACAAGTATGTCGTTGAATAGCTCAGAGTCCCGATTTCGCGGTCAATGCCCATGCCCTGGAACCCAAGCGGCCCTTCATCAGCCCACAATTTCATATATGTTATATCGCGCAAGTAGCTGGAAGTGCCTAAATTTTTTAAAGAAATTGCCTTAACCGTATCGGCATTTAGAGTAATTAAGCTGAAATCCATGACCAAATCATCAAAAGTACCGCGGTAAAAAGTCGTATAAGGCGCGCCATTATTAACAATAGCATTGGACTGAAATGCCTTAGCTTGAGGCACAACTAAAATTAATGAAATCAAAAATAAGAAAATGATTTTACGCATAAGTTTTGATTTAAAATTTAATTATTGATTTATATGTATACCTTAATTTTATCAAAATATCGCTTTAAAAACAAACCAGCCCATAAAAATGAGCTGGCAACGGAACTCAATTCCGAATTACTTCCTAAACAACCGCTTATAATTATCTACAATTGGGAATTGAGTCCCAAATTTCCTCGTCGGCGAGACAAGCGTATCTCGCCGACGAGCCTAGGAGCTGTAATCTTTAAATTTTTTATCTCGCCAAAGGATTGCTATAAATATTGCTTCTGAAAATAAACTGGGCAAATTGATAATTACCTGCTCCATTTATCGCGAAATCAACATTTGCCGGATTTGAATCGCTTAAATAAAGCTGAATGCTATCCCCTGCGCTGGTCGCGCCTTGAGTATCAGCGTAAATATATAATTTTTTTGTGGCGCCGGCTGCAATTGCCAAATTATTAGGATTGCCAAAGGTAAAAGTTGCGCTGGCGCTATTACACACATCAACTGCCTGAGTGTCCAGCACATTGCCAGCTTCATCTTTCAAAGTGAGCCCCAAACCAAGGCCGGCAGTACAATTGTGCGCGATATCAACCCTTAACTTATTAGCCACGCCAGAAGTATTTGTCCCTGCGTTTAAAAAGTCCACCTCATCAGCCGAGTCAGCTGTCACATCATAAATAGCCAGCAAGGTATTGGCTCCAGGCACTAAGGCTCCTTTTGGCGAAGCAGCATCCAGGCTGAAATAAGGGTAAGAGGCTAAGATATAATATATTTTAGAGTCAAGTACGGCGCTGCCGTTTATTTGCTGGCCAGAAGCCTTGCCTGTGGCCACAATATCAGTTCCAGCCGCTACAATTGCGTGAAGCGTATCGCCATTTTGCACTGTCACCCCATCAACTAACACAGCATCAACTGCAACTGTCAAAGTAACACTTTGGCTGGCAGGTATAATTATCGTATTGGTAGGCAAAATAAATCTGGCATTTTTATTCACTGAGTCCATAATCGCAGTTCCCACCGGTTCGCTGATAGAAATGCCGTCATTTCTTTTGCTTGAATATAAATACCAGGTATTAGCTACTTTGCCAGTGCCTGTATCAGTGATTGTGACGCTATTTAAATCCATATCTTCTGCCTGGCCTGCCTGGACTTTAAACGAAGCTACGCCCTGTTTACTTCTGCCAGCAATTAAAATTCCTTCCGGCGGGGTTAAACCTGAAATATTGGCAGAAGAGCTGCTGCCCAGATAATTTCCTAGCATTGGAAAGATGCCATTAATTGTGCCTGGAGCCAATTTAATGTCACTGGCTGAATTAATACCCAAACCTATAGTATTACCACTTGAGATTGTTTGGCTAATGTTTGCCCTGATATATACGCTCACAGGACTATTTGGATTAACAATTAAAGCAGGGCTAAATGTAACTAAGGCTTTGCTATCAGAACCTAAACTCGCAATACTGCTAATCGCCACATTACTGGTATTAACAAACTGAATATTAGTTACATCATTATTTGTACTCAAGCCAAAACGCGTTACATAGATTGAATTAATGCTGACTGCTGAATTACTCGCGCTAAAAATAATCTTAGTAAAATTAACAGTCGTACCAGCAGGCACAGTACCAGCAGCCGGTGTATCAGGTGCCAGAGAAACTGTCAAAACTGAACCAACAGTCGGCATAATCAAGCTTTTATCAGCATTAATTGAAGGGGAAGCTGCGGTTGTGGCTGCAGGATTATAATCAGTCAGATTATTAATTGGCGAACCAACATTATAATTCACATAAAATGAATCAGGCACATCATCAACCATTGTCGCCCAATTTGCGCCATATAATTGCGTGGCCAAAGAGGCTGTTGTTATCCAGCGCAATGTCCCATTGCTAGCCACAGCATAGACTTTGGGATCGGTCGTGATTTTTACCATTTTAACTCCGGGTCTGTAAGTAACGTTGCCGCCAATAGAAATAGCAGACAATTCTGCATCTGTAATTATTTTCACACTGGAAAAATCAGCATACCAGGTTTTAAATGTTTTTTCATTGGGAAAAACATAGCGTTTGCCGTCATTGGCATAATAATAAACCGCAGGCGTGGAAGCCTTAATTAAATCGCCTGAATTAATTGTGGCTGCCTGCGCGCTTGGTGTAAAAGCAGACAAGCCAATAGACCACAATATGGTCATAGCCACAATTCCGATTGTGAAAATTCGTTTTGACATAATTTTAAAATTTATAATTAATATTTTAGGATCTATTTTTTGGATTATTTCTGTCAAGTTCCCATCTGATCGGATTTAAGGCAATATATTCTTTAATTCTGGCATAATCATCTTCGTCCCGGACAATGTGTTCGTAATAGCCAGATTGCCAGGCAAAATAATTTTCTCCAAATTTTTGATTTATTCTTTTCTTGGCAACCCCTTTAAAACCACGAATTATTGAGGCCAAATTATTGCGTTGCGGGCCGAATGTGGGTTTCTGTAGAGACGCATTGCAATGCGTCTCTACAACATCCCCAATTTCTTTAATTTCTATAATTCCATGAATATGATTCGGCATTATAATAAAATCATCCAACGCCACATTCGGTCTGATCTTTGGCGTATTTAACCATTCTTCAAACACGATTTTCCCAATTTCCGATAAATAAACCAAACCATTTTTTACATCCCCTAAACAACAAAAACGATCCTTGGTACAAATTGTTACATAATATAAACCCGGCCAAGAATAATCCCATTCTTTTAAACGAACGGAATCTGTACGATATTTATTTTTAAATAATTCATTCATATTTTTATTTTTCCCCACCTTAATTTTACCATTCAATTTCCAAAATATAAAGCCCTGCACCGGAGAGAAGCGACTGGTGCAGGGCAAAAAACAAAACCACCCGGAAAGGCCAGGCGGTCTGTAAATATATATATTCAAATATTAATTCATCAACTTCATAAAATCATCTGCGGATAATTCTGCATCGCGCAATATCTTTAATAATAATGATCGGTCAATAACTTTATAATCAGTAACAGCAACCATCCACGCCTTTGATGCCTGATAGATTCATAACCAACCTTATTAAGAACTTTAATCAATTTCCTGCCGGAAATAATGGGTAAGCGGGTCATAAATTAAACGGTAATGGTATGCAAACTAAATTCTGTTGATTTATATTCCTTCAAAGTATTTCTGGCGTCTTTTTCTGCCAAAATCAAAGATATGACTTCTTTAATATTTCTAAGCGCCTCATCAATTGTTTTACCCTGTGTAAAACAACCGTCAAAAAGCGGGCATTCTACAATATAAAAACCATCTTCCCCTTTTTCAATAACAATAGGCAATTGCCTGCCAAATTTTGAAATTTTTAACCTGCCTGCCGGCAGGCAGGATTGTTCTTTCATATTTTTTAAATAAAATATTAAATAATTGCTCCTTTCATAATACCATAAATCCCTAAACAAAACAAATAAAAAACTCCTGTAAACACCCCCTCCTTAAACCAAATTTATGGGGTTTTCCACCTTAATTTTATCATAAAAATAAAGAGAAATCATTACAGAGGACCTTAACAAAGAAAAATCATTACAGGGGACTTTCTTGTCCGCCATAACTCACAGAGCGACGGTGGAAGTCCCCGTAAGGTAATGGGGTCATTCGCGGACTGAAGTCCGCTATAAAGTACCATTTTTTATAATATCCTTTGCCGCTTTTAAAAAATTCTTGGCATGTTCCAATAATTTTTCCGCGTTAATTTGGCTATAATCTCCGTAATAATCCGCGGCTTCCCTCAGATTTTTCGCTTCGGCCATTGCTTCAACCAGTGACAAATCCAATAATTTGTTTCCAACATACAATGCTCTGATTGCCTGAATAAGGCAATAATGGCTATGCTCCCGATAATTTTGATAATACAATAAGGCTCTCGCTGAATGAAACATAGAATAATACGTCTGAATCACGCACCAGCGAAAATTGCCGTCACTAAAGCTTGCCGAGGCAATCTTCAAGTCTTCCTCAGCCAATCTGATTTCCTTAGGGGCAACAAACTTCCCCCTGGAAAATATTTTTATCTTGCCCTTGTCCAGGCAATCATTAAAATCTTGATTCATATAATTTAATCCCGTTTTTTATTTCCCTAAAAAACTCCGGTTCCTTAATTTCCATTTCGCTCCACTCATTCGGTTTTTTAATTATGGCCTTAAGAAGCAGTCGGTTAATTTTGGCTGGCAGTAATTTTCTTATTTCCAACGGATTATTGGTTAATATAAAAATATCAATATCGCTTTTGGCAGTCTGTTCGCCCCTGGCCGCGGAGCCGAATAAAATCACATTGAGGCAGTGATTTTTTATTTTCTTAACCAAAGGCAAAAGGCTCTCCACAATGCCTGCCGAGCGCAATTGTTTAAACAAAGGGCTGCTAAAGTTAATTTTAAAAAACTTCATATTCCCTTTTTGCTCAAAAACAACCACGCCTGCCTTTAGCAGAGCCTTGAGGCTGTTATGGGCGCCACCCAAAGATATCCCCAATCTGTCGGAGATTTCCTTAGAAAAAAACTGTTTTTCAGGCCAATCAGCCAAGAAATTAAATACTTTCTTATTGAGAATGGTCAATTTAATATTCATAAAATTGAAACTACTTTCATTTTTATTGAAACTACTTTCATTTTACTTCTTTTTCTGCCAAAAGTCAATACGGCATAAAACCCAAATTTATGGGGTTTCCGACCTTAATTTTATCGTAAAAACCAAAGCCCTGCACCAAATGTGTTACAGAGCAAAACAAAAAACGCCCTTTAAAAAATGGCGAGATTTGTGTTTTTCATCCGACTTCGGCGAAGGCACTCAAGGGACAAAAACGATATCTATGTCCAGCGAAGCCCGCTTCGCGAGGCGAGCCGAGACGAGTTATTTTAATTTTTTCAAATCTGTTATTTCAATTCCGGCTGCCTTTAAAATAGAGTGGAGGGTACCTTTTGGCAAATCTTTACAATGGAATGGCAATGTAATTCTTTTATTTGAAGCGGATTGAAAAAGGATATAGTGGCTGCCGGCTATATGGTCTGTTACAAACCCGCATTTTTCCAATACTCGTAAAAGTTTCTTTGGAGTTAATGATGGCAATTTAGGCATAAAGTCTAGAGTGCTTTTGAGGAAGCCTAATTAAACTAATAAAACTTTCCTCATCTGACTGTATTTCTTCTTTATGTTTTTTTACTGATTCAATATAGCCATAAATTGCATCAATCGCCATTTTTTTAGCTTCTTTTAAATCTTTGCCGTAAGTAATACAACCTGGCAAAGACGGAACTATTGCAGTAAATCCACCTTCTTCTTCAGGCCTAAAAATAATATTAAATTGTAATTTATTTTTTTCTTTCATATTTTTTAAATTGAATATTAAATAATTGCTCCCTTTATAATACCATAAATCCCTAAACAAAACAAATCAACCGTCCCACTCCCTCCACGATCTTCCCCAAAAAACAAAACCCAAAGCCCTGCACCTTAGGTCATGATAACCTCCATACCCCCTCCTTAGAAAAGGAGGGGGATTGGGGGAGGTTGATAAATTCCTCCCAAACCACCATTCTTCCACCAAAACAAAACCCCCCTGACTTGCGCCAGAGGGGTTCGCTATTCTATTCCGCGAGCGCGGAAAGAATATATCTCAGTGAATCAACAATTATCTAGAAAGTGCATTGGCATAAATTGAACCACGAGCAGTAATGGCAGCAGTTGCAAAAGCACCTGCACCATTAATACCCCAAGTAACATTGCCAGCAGCAGCATCTGTAATAGAAGCCTGTAAATTATCACCAGCAGTTGTTGCACTAGTAGTAACACCATAGACATATACTTTCTTGGTGGTACCTTTAGCAATAACTAATGGGTTAGTCCAGACTTCAAATGTCTTATTGCCAACAGTACATGCATCAGCAGCTTCTGTTGCGGTAGATAAAACTGTGCCACCTTCGTCTTTCAAAATCATATTTGTAGCGCCACCAGCACCAGTACAAGCTTCAGCCATAGTAACTACTAATTTTGTGCCTGCGCTTCCAGCGTCATCAAAGGAAATATCATCAGCTGAATCAGCAGCAATATTAAAGATGGCTACTAAAGTATTAGCGCTTGGCACTAAGGCACCGCTTGGAGAAGAAGCATTTAGGCTGATAGTTGGTTTTGAAGCAAATGCCAAATCTGTAGCAGCAGTTTTTGGGAACCAGCCAAGACCATTAAAGATGGTGGCTGGGACACCAGAAGACACGCCTGTAGCATTTATGCTTGCAGCTGCAGTAATTTCTGGGATTAAATCATCACCATTAATTACAGTAGCGCCATCAACAGGGGCGATGTCTGCTTTAAGAGTCAAGACAACACTGCTATTAGATGGAACAACAATTGTATTATCAGCTAAAATGAATTGTGGCGCAAAACCGCCAGCAGCTACAGCAACCGGATCAGCAATTGAACCGCCATCAGCGCGACTATTTGCATACAAGTACCAATTTGATGCAACTGGATTTGTAGCAATTGCCGCAACATCATTAACCAAAAGATCATCAAGTTCAATAGCTTCAATATTATCAGCTGTTAATTTGAAAGCAGCAACAGTAACCTTTTGTGCACCACTAACTACAATATTAGCTAATGGAGTAGAAGCATCTAATGACGCAGTTAAAGTACCAGAAGCAGATACAAGCATTACCTGTCCCAAAGTAATAATAGCTGGGATAACAGGAGCATTGCCTGTTGATTTACCAGTTGCTGTTATAGGCGCAGCAATACTAATCTGGTGAGTATCTGTAACAAATGCTAAGGTTGATAAATTACCAACAACAGCAATCTTAACATAAGTTCCTTTTGGAACAGTGATAACTTGTGTTAAGTTAATTGCTTTAGTAGTAGCAAGTGTTGGCTGCTCATTATTAGAAACCTTTGTTTCATAAGCATCACCACGAGTAGAACTAGCTGATGTTAAATCTGCCCAGATTGAAAGATTCTGCAAAGCAGTCATATCATCAGTATTACCAACACCTAAAGTATCCAAAACTGTAACAGATGAAACACGAACATCTTCACCAGAAGCAGTTGCATCTAATGAAGTAGTTGCCCAGACAAAATTCTGAGTACCAACAGCAATTGATCTAGCAGCTGGTTGAGTTAAATTGGTAACAGTTAATGCTACACCCAAGATAGTCTCACCATTGCCAGCGACAGCAACAGCAGGCGTTGGAACTACACTTTCACGAGTTGTAACCCCAGTTGCTGTAATATCAGCGCTTGGAGTTAAACTAGCTACCAAAGTAGCTGTTGCGCCAGCTGGAGCATTGCTCAAAACATCAACTTTAACAGTGTATTTATGAGTACCAGTTGGTACAACATAAGTTTCATTGAAAGTAACAGTTGTAACACCACCGGCAGCGCCGACAGATACATTTGTTAAATTCTTTGGGCCCGCAACAACTAAACCGTTTTCATCAACTAATTTCACATTAGCAACTCTATTCCAGTTTGGAACAACATTATTAAATGCAGCACCTTCTGTAATTGTAACCATAGTTGAAGTAATCTTAATAGATTCACCTCGTACTTCATAATCATAAGTTGCAATTGCCTGATCAGAAGCGCGAGCAATATTACCAGTAGCTGGAGAAGAAGTTGATTTAGTAACATTTAATAAACCAGCGCCTACGGTTTGACCACCTACTCCTGGAATACCTTGACCATCCCAGTTTAATGGAGGAGTCACAGCAACTATTGGAGAAAGATAAAAACCATAGGTATTACCCTTAACAGTTACTAAAACATCAGTACCATCAGTTAAATCAACATCAATAACGTTGCCTGAACCGCTTACGATATCAGCATAAACCTGGAAAATGTGTTTACCACCTCTTGGAATAACAACATTCATGCTACCAACAGTAACACGAGAATTTGCATCCCATGAAGCAGCAGTGCCCAATGTTCTACCTTCTGTCAAACTGTATAATTCAATATTAGCTGAATCAGCAGTATTTGCTGAACCAGCTTCAATTAAACTCATAGCTTCAATAGTCAAATCTTCATTTGCACCAGCCATGACGTAAAATTCAGAGACCTGAACTCTTTTTGCGCCAGCATCTGGCATAGTATCGACAACTGCTGCATCTTGGCCAACAGTAGCACTGCCAATGTTAGCTAAAGCTACAATTGACATGTAGTTGCCAACGACTGGGAATGCACCGCTAACAGTACCTGCTTCCAATACTACATCAGTATTTAATGCAACGCCCAAAGCAACCGTGTTGCCAGCAGGAGCGCCTAATCTGATACTAGCACGGACATAATATGAGACTGAAGTATTAGCAGCAATTTCTAATGATGGAACAAAAGAAATTAATGCTTTGCTGTTTGAACCAAATGAACCAACATCGCCAACAGTAGCGCCAGCAACATTGATTAATTTAACATTTTCAACATCATCGTTTGCGCTTAAGCCTGAACGAGTGATGTATAAAGATTTAACTTTAACAGCTGCGGAACCAGTAGCTAAAATGATCTTTGACATATTAGCAGCAGCACCGCCAGCAACTGTAGAAGCAGCTGGTGTATCAGATGCTAAAGAAACATTTAAATTACCGCCAGTTGTTGTTGCGCCTGCTAAGCCCTTATCAACATTGATTGATTGAGCAGCAGCAGTTGCAGCAGATGGAGAATAATCAGAAACATTGCTGATTTGAGCGCCAATAGAGTAATTAACAAAGAAAGCATCAGACACATCAAGAATCATTGCTCCCCAGTTAGAACCGTATAAAGAAGCAGCAAGTGATTCAGTGGTTACCCACCTCAATGTGCCATTTGCAGCCACAGCGTATACTTTTGGATCAGTGGTGATTTTCACCATTTTAACGCCTGGTTTGTTAGTGACATTGCCGCCGATTTGAATGGTGGCTAATTCTCCGTCAGTGATAGTTTTCACGCTGGAGAAGTCAGCATACCAGGTTTTGTATGTTGGTTCGTTTGGGAACACATACCTTTTGCCGTCAGCACCGTAGTAATAAACTGCTGGTAAAGAAGCTTTGATCAAATCGCCAGAGCTAAAAGTTGTAGCCTGAGCGGTTGGAACAAATGCTGCTAGACCGACAGCCCAAAAAATGGTCAATACTACCACGCCAACAGTAAAAATTTTCTTAATCATATTAAACTTGTCCTTTCTTAAACTCCTTGCCCGATCGCCAGAGTAGGAAGTTAAGTTTCTTTCTTGCCTCTTAGAGGCTTGAAAGTAATCCTGTTCCCAAAAAGGTCTTCTGGTTAAACCAGAAATCGACCTTTACCCTTTGAAATCCAGGCCTTAATCTTCATACTTTAACCTAGCTTTCAAACAAAGAGCATTAATTAGCTTGCTTCGGATCTTTAAAATCCAAAGCTGTGTCCTCTGCAATTAAGCAGAGAACGAGCGGATAAACCGCCAAGGAAACCCTGCATAATCCCCTTGGCGATTTACCAGCTATTATTAATTAAATTGTAAATTTTATCAAATACCAAATGACCAATATAAAATACCAAAAGAATACCAAATACCTAATACTTAATAACCAAAATAAACTCAAAATTTAAATAACTAATACTTAATATCAAATAACTAAACTACTTCTTTTTCGCGCCGATGCTGGCAAAGATGCGGGCTAGTTGGTGGGATTCGTCAATCAGAGGTTCAATTTGCAGTTTAAAATTGGGGTTAGTGTGCAGCAACAATTCCAACCAATACTTACTTTCTTTAGACTCCCTACGACAAATCGCAATTTTATGTAAAAAATCCTTTTTAGTTATTGTGTCATTTGCTTCTCTATAATTTGCCCCGACTGAACAGCACGCTCTCACAAATTGCTTAACCAACTCCAAACTTATAACATCCTTCTGCAATTGCTTGCACAAATCAAGGCAATTTTTCGCAAATTTTAATGTCCTATCCTCCAAATCAAAATCCATATTTTTACTTTAATTTTTATTTTTGTTTTATTATTTTCCGCCAGAGGCGGAAATTTTTATTTATTTCTTATTTTTTGGTTATCTAGATTTTGTCATTGATTATTTTTTTGTTATTCAAGTTTTGTTATTTAAATTTAATTATTTGAATTTATTTTGTTATTGATGCTTTGTCATTTGCCTTCGCAAACCGTAGTTTGCTACTGCAAACGAAGGTTCGTCATTACATCAACCGGTTCACCTACCTTCACTTCTTCCGGTGCTTCTAAATAAACACTATTTGCCTTAATCACTTTATTGACCAAAGTCATAATGTCATCAGCCTGTTTTACCAGATCAAAAGCCTGGCTCACAGAACCGCTTTTTACATAATCACGCGCTCTGACCAATAAGGCTGCGGCTTCTGCAGGCTTATTTTTAATCTCATCAATCGTTGGCAAAACCTCTTCAGGCTGGCTAACTATTTGCTCATCTTGCTTGATTTCAGCTGAACTATTAGTGTTCTGTAATTCTGGCTGGGCTTCTTTAACCGGTTCTGGTGATGTATTAGTATTGGTATTAGCAACTTCCTGAACGGAGCTAAGCTCCGAAGCGTCGGAGCTTAGCTCCGTTTTCGCCAAGGCTTCTTTATCCGCCAAAACCTTAGCGGCGGCTTCTTCCTCGGCTTTTTTGGCAGCTTCTTTATCCGCCAGAGCTTTGGCAGCGGCCGCTTCATCAGCTATTTTCTTATTCTCAATAATCAGGGGGATATCACTTTTGGCTGATTCTATGTTTTTATCCAAATCATCAATTCTGGTATTAATTTTTTGCCTTAAATCATCAACTTTCAAGCCGCTATTGCCGGCTTCAAACTCTTCCAAAATCACGCTTAAAGCTTTATTGCCTGTTGCTTTGGAATCTGAAATAGCCTGTTCAGCGTTTTCACTCGCCACAAATTGCGGATTTTGATCTTGTTGATCTTTTAATATCCCGACATAAGACTTGGTCTTTTCATCAATTAAATCAGCAACTTTCAAAGCAGCCTGCTTATCAGTCGCTTCTAATTTGGCCAGATTGCTTTTGACATTATTTATGCTTTCCTGAAAATTTTTCAGGGTTACTTCCAGATTCTTCTTGTTTTTGTTTGAACCGTCTTTGGCAGTAGTCTGCTTGATTTCATCTAACCTTCTTTCAGCAAAAGCGATTTCTAAATTAGTACGTTTTTCATCATTCATAGTCAAATTAACCTGCATTCTTTCTGCGGTTAATTTCAAGCCGTATAATAAATCGCCCGGCTGGCTGTTTTTAGTCGCCCCCACGCTGGCAATCCAGGCGCCGAATAAAACGCTGCAAATTAAAATCATGCTGCCAACCGGCTTATAAACAGCCAGAAATAAATTCTGCAGCATTATTTTGTGGCTATAAGAAAATTCTGCGCTGGTCTGGGATTTGATTTGAGACAGCAAAATCTCCCGATTTGCCTTTTGCCAGGCTGAATCAGGCTTAATTGTTTTTTTCAAATTATTAATTTGTTTGAGAAGGTCGCGTTTCTTCATTGTTTTATTTGAGTTGTAAATTTTATTTTTTATCAGCTTCACCCATTAGGTCTTTCAAAGCATTCAGCGCCCTATATAAAATAACCCGCACCGCGCCTTTTTTCTTTTCCACTATTTCCGCGATCTGGCCGATTGATAAGTCTTCAATATATCTTAAAATTATTATTTCGCGATAATCATCTTTTAACCCTCTTAATTTTTCTTCTATTTTTTCAACCTGTATCTTTTTATCAATTTTATTTATTTGCTCATCAGCAAGTTCTTTTATTTCCTCCGCATCTGCTTTTATATTCTCCAGCGACACATCCTGAGCGCTGGCCTTGCGATAATGGTCAATTACTAAATTCCTGGCGATTTTGTAAAATAGCGCATTTAAATTATTGATCTTTTTGCCATCAATAATATATTGCCAGGTTTTTAAAAAAACTTCAGAAGTAATATCCTGAGCTTCATCTGGCCGATTTATTTTAAAAAAAACAAAGCGGTAGATCCTATCCACATAAAAATCGTACACGCGGGCAAATGCTTCTGAATCCTTGTTTTTCGCCCGGAATAATAGATATTTTTCTTTAAAGATATTGGTAGGCATTTTATAAGACGTTTGAATTAAAAAAATGTTACACAGCAATATAACATCTTGGAGATATTAGCATTTTAGCATGAATCAAATTTTTGTTCAAATGGAGCTGAACCACGAAAAATTGACACGAAATAACACTAAATTGTACATCCGCGACCTTTCGTAAACGCAAAGAGGTTCGGCCTCCAAATTGGAGGCCGAACCTCTAATTACTCTACACTTGCTAAAATCAAGAGTTCCTGATATACTAACTTTGTCCACATTATCGTGGACAAATAAGTTATAACCATATGGAACCAAATATAATCCGCCTTTCAATATCTGAGGCTGCCAAACTCTTTGGCATTGATCCAAAAACAATCAGGCGCGCGCTTAAAAGCCAGGAATTGCGCTATATTGTCGTACGTGGACGTTATAAGCTTAACTTTGAGAGCTTGCTCAAATGGTCGCAAAAAAAGCCCACTGTCAGGAATAAAACCAATCAAAAAGGCATTGGCCAATATGTGGATAAATGGAAGATCAATAACAAACATTACAGCCCAAACCCCCAAATCATTAAATCAGATAGACCCTGAAATCCTTGTGACCTAATATACCCAGTTTTATTAAAAATTTTATTTTATCATTTCATCTCATTTCATCATTGATTTAAAATTAAAAATTAGTAATTAAAAATTAAAAAACGCTCTTCCGAAGAAGAACGTTTTTTATTATATAAGTATTATTATTAAGCTTCAACAATTTGGACTGCTTTGCTTGCCATTTCTTCAGAACGCGCTGCTTCATAAAGCGCAATGGTTCTTTTGGCAATATTATCCCAATTATATTCAACCAGGGCTCGTTCCTGCAATTTAACGCCCATGGTATTCACTATTTCAGGATGATTCAATAAGTATCTTAATTTCTGGCTTAAATCGCTAATGCTTTTATTTCTAAAAGTTAAGGCCAGATCAGATACTGCTTCTTTATTAGGTTCAATATCACTGCAGATCACAGCCTTGCCATAAGACATTGCTTCAAGTAAAGCAATGGATAAGCCTTCAGCTTCAGATGGCTGCACAAATAAATAGGCATTAGAATATAATTCAGCCAAAGTCTGGCTGGTCTGATTGCCGGTAAAAATTATATTCTTATTATCCCCAGCTAAATTCTTTAAATATTGCACATAATTATCAGTATAATTTGCCTCACCAACAATCACGAGCTTTTTATCAACATTTTTCAAAATAGAATAAGCTCTGATCAAATAATGCAAGCCTTTGTGCTTAATCAAGCGAGACACAGCCAAAATATAGTCATTGCCTTGCAATCCCCATTTTTCAGTAATTAATTGGGGATTGACTTGAGTAAAGGTTGGCACGCCATTAGGAATATATTCTAATTCGCCATTAAATTCAAAGCCATGAGTTTTACTCTGATATTTAGAAACAGCAATTGTTTTATCAGGCCATCTGACAGAAATATATGCGCCTAAGGCTAAAAATTTGCGGGCAATTAAACCCCACTTTTTATGCTTGCGATCATCAGAATGAAAAGTGGAAATGACTTTAGCCTGCTTTTTGAATAATTTGGGAATCCACAGCAAACTTGAAGGGCCAATGGCATGATAATGAATAATATCAGCATCCCTTCTTAAAACATCCAAACTAGCCAATAAAGTATGAGAAATAGCATCTAAATGCTTAGTCTTGATGCTAGGCAAATGAATCAATTTCACGCCTTTAAATTCGTTTAAATCTTTAGGAGTATAATAATTTCGGACATAGACAAAAACCTCGTGGCCTTCTTTGGCTAAACGAGTTGCTAATTCTTGCACATGGCTTTCCACGCCGCCATAGATGGCTGGGATGCCTTTTTGTCCGATAAAGTAAATTTTCATAATATATACACTGTTATTTAAATTTATTACCATTTTTGCTTAATTGTTTGCCTACTTGGTTCATACAATTTAACAAAATCATTGATAATCATGTTAATAATAAATAATAGCATAATTAATCTTCTTTGTCAAGGATAAAACCGATATAATTCAATTTCAGAGCTAACTTTAGATAAAAAATAACATAATAAAAAAGGGAGCTTTCTCCCCTGCTAAAGTATTTAGTAAATATTTTTTCTAGTATTCTGCCTTGAAATTAACAGCAAGCTACTAAAATGTCAATCCTAGCAAAGTAGCAATTTCTTCTTTTAAACTTTGGCCTGATTTAGTCCAGCTATAGTTCTTTATTACAAATTGCCGCAATTGCTGGCTTAAATTATAATTTTCAGGTTTGTCTTTTTGTTTGATAAAATTATTAATTCCCTGAAAAATAGCCTCGGGTTCATTGCCAGCTAAAATATAGGATTTGTTTATTTTACTTAGAATTTCAGGCGTAGCGCCAACAGGTGTGCCCAAAACAGGTGTTCCGCAGGCCAGCGCTTCCAATGTTGCCAGGCCAAAACCTTCATAAGCTAAAGTAGGCAAAACAAATAAATCAGCGGCTTGATAATATTTAACTAGATCATTTTCTTTAATAAAGCCTAAGAACTTAACATTAGCCTGTAAATTTAATTCTGCAACCATGGTTTTAAGCTTGGCAGCCAAAAATCCGCTGCCAATAATCAAAAGCACAAAATCTGGATATACTTTCTTTAATTGCGAAACTGCGGCAATTAAATTATCCACTCCTGTCCTGCCAACCAGGCGTCTGACTGTTAAAATCACCAGTTTATTTAAAGGTAAATTTAATTCTGTTTTTAAAAAATTTTTATCTTTAGGCGCGGTAAACAAGCCCAGGTCAACTCCTCCTGGGATAATCTTTATTTTTTGCTTATCAATTTGAGGCAATATCTCTAGTATTATTTTTTTAGAAAACTCGCTTAAGACTACGATCTTATTCGCAATTTTTAAATTATTTATTTCAATCTTATTTAAAATTTTTACCCAAATATTTTTAATTAAGCCATCAATAAACTTAATGCCTGTTTTACGTTCCAAACCTTCCAGCGCAAGCTCCTGGGCATAACTGGCCAAAAAAACGTAAATTGCCGGTAAATTAACTTTTGCTTTTACAAAAGCATTGACCTGGAATTCATCATAGAACATAGCCAGATCAAAATTAGTATTTTGACAGAATTTTTTAATAATTTTTGGCAAAACAAAAATATCAGTCAGGCTTTTTCCCCAGATTTTATTTAATTTGGATTCATAGCGATAAATCTCAATACCCTCTAAATTTTCATGGCTAGGAAATTCTTCTTTATATTTCCTGGTTAAAACCGTAACAGCAAAACCTTGCCTAACTAATTCTTTGGCATGATAATAAACGAGTTTGCCGCTGCCGCCAAAAACATCAGGATAAAAAATCCCGGTTAATAATAAAATTTTTTTTGCTTGAGCCTTAGCCATATTATTTTTTTATTAGCTTTTGATATAAATCCAGCAAAGACTGCAAATGATCTGCGGGATTAGAAATAGAGGCAACAAGCTGGCGCGCATTAGCGCCCCATATTTTTAATTCTTCAGCCTTATTATAATTTTGGGCAATTTTATTTTTTAATTCACGGCTATTTCCGGCAGTAAATAAAAAGCCGGTTTTATTTTCTCTGACTAATTCCGGGATTCCGCCTAAATTTGAGCCAATCACCGGCTTGCCAAAAGCAAAGGCTTCTAAAATAGAAATTGGATTATTCTCATACCAGATTGAAGGTACCACCACTAATCTGGCATTTTTAATTAAATCATAAAGCTCAGATCCTGTTTTGTGGCTGACTATTTCTACATTATTTAAATTATTGCCCGCAATATAGTTTTGTAATTCTTGTTTTTGCGGCCCCGCGCCAACTATTTTTAATTTTATGTTTGGCAAGTCCTTCATTGCCTCCAGCAAAATCTTTAAGCCTTTTTCTTCAGCTAAACGGCCAAAATAGAGCAAGCCCTCGCCTATTTCAGGATTAACGTTCAATTTCTCAAGATCAAGCAAGTGGTATAACTGTTTAACTTTGGCTTCATTAATCCCCCAATCTAAAACTTTAGCCTCTAAAAATTTGCTGGGCGCAATAAAACAATCAATTTTTTCATAACTTCTTAAAATCAGCTTATGCAAATACATTTCCAGCATTGCTAAAAAGCTCATGCCTGAATTGTTTTTAATGCATTTATACTTCCAGCAATTGTAATATTTATGGACTTTGCAGCGTTCGCAGACTGACCCTTGGGTAAATAAGCGGTAATTAGGGCAAATTAATTTATAATCGTGCATTGTCCAAACAATTGGAATGTTATATTTTTTCAAAGTCTGCAAAATAGAAGGTGTGAGCTGAAAGCTAAAATTATGCAGATGCGCAATATCTGGCTTGGCTTTTTTTATTAAAGCCTCTAATTTTCTCTTCGCTTCAAACGAATAAATTAAATGGCCTGCTTTTTTCAAATCCTCTAAAAAACCCTGCCTTTTGTTAAAATCAATTTTATCAATAAAAAAATCAGAGTATTTTGAAGCCTGGTTTTTCTCATCTTTCATGGAAAATTCAACAACTTCGTGGCCGGCTTTTTTTAAAAGTTCAAGCAAATCAAACATATAGGCTTCTGAACCGCCTTTTCTGTAAAAAAATTTATTAATCATAAGTATCTTCATATTTAAAATTTATTTTTTGGCTACGGCAAAGATTAATTCATCAACAATCTTTGGCACAAGGGTAAATTCCCAAAAGAACATTGAACGCCACAGCTGGTGTAAAATCGTCTGGACAATAAATCTAATCCAGCGCAAGATGCTTGTTCTGGGCATGGCAAAAGCTCGAATCTCCACCTGTTTGTAGCCAGCAAGCAGTAAAACTTGCATTAAACTATGTTCAGTCAGGCCGACTTCGTGGGTAAAATCTTCATAGCGCAATCTGGGGCCGGTGATGGCAGCCAAATTATTTGTTTTCACAATTAACATGCCGCCTTGTTTTAAAGCTGATTTAATTAGTGCCAAATCATTAATAATTTCAGTTTTGGGCAGATGTTCAATCACGTCATTTAAAACAATAAGATCATATTGATCTTTTTTGTCAGCCAAAAATTCAGTCATGGAACTTATCTTTAAAACCTGGCCGGTTACATTGGCCTTGCAAAAATCCAGCATTTCCTGGCTTAAGTCTACTCCCAAATAATTATTATAGCCATTATTTTTTAACCAATATAAAAATTGACCTAAGCCGCAGCCAATGTCTAAAATTTTGCTATTTTTATCAGCCGGAATTATCTTTTTATAATTCCAATCATAAGTTGAGGCAATATGCTTAATATTATCCAAGCTTGCCTCTAGTTGATTGGTTTCAAAAAAACTAGTGGACAAATATTTATCAAATAATTTATTTGTTTGCTCTGACATAAATTTATTTAAGGATTTAAGACTAGATTTGTTTTAATAAATTTTGCAGGCACTCCGCCAACCACGCTATTTGCCTCCACATCTTTAGTCACGACAGCATTAGCGCCAATGATTGAATTATCTCCGATCGTAATGGGACCTAAAATTTTAGCGCCCGGCCCGATTCTGACTCTATCTCCGATTTTTGGCGCGCCAGCATGAGTATCCCAGCCTTTGACGCCAATTGTCACTTCCTGGCTAATAACGCAGTCCTGGCCTAGTTGCGCGTCAAAATGGATAAAAATACAGCCAAAATGATTTATAAAAAATCCAGGACCAATTTTTGCTTTCCGTGAAATTGAAACGCCCCAAAAAATTTCCACTAAAATTTTAAAAGGAAAATAGGCAATCAAACCAAGTTGTTTAATGACCGGAATATTTAAGCGAGTAAAAAAATTACCATAACGGTAAACTAAAATAGCCCAAAAACCAGGCATAAAAATAATTTTAATCTTTTTTAGACCCGACCATTGGTTTAATCCGCAAATTCGTTTAATGTCTTTTAAAATCATATAATTATGTAAATAATTTTACTTTATATAAATTAAAAATTTGTAAACTTGCCAACGCCAATCCTACTGGCAGCCACATCTTGGCTAAATAGTAGCTTGTGCCAAAAAATTGGAATATGAAAGCGCCGATTACTGCCAAAAAACAGCCCAAAATAACTAACGACGCCTGGCTATCTTTAGCTTTAATATAACCTCTGAATATAATATAACAAACATAAGCTAAAAGCGCGATAAAACTTAAAGTTCCGACTACGCCTGTTTCAGCCAATGTTTTAAATAAATAGCTATGGGCATCAAGTACCCCTCCATATTCAATCAGATACCACCTGATTTGCCCTAAAATTAAAGTAAAAGTTCCCGCCCCATTGCCCAAAAAAGGATGGCTGCTGAATAAGGTCAGAGCAATATCAATTAATTTTAAACGGTTTGAATCTGATGCAGAAACTATACCTGAAGCAAACAATTGATACATTAAATAAATAACAGGGACAAGCAGTAAGCCAATTATATAAGACAAAGAGTTGGTAAAAAATTTTTTGACTTCATGGCGATATTTTAAAATCACTAACAATAATAATTCCATAGCAAAAGCAATCCAACCTGCTCTGGACAAAGTCAGCATATTCACGCCTGCCATTAATAATACGCAGATTAAATAGACTGCTTTCATAAAAATATCTTTTTCTTTCCAAAATAAAATCAAAGCCAGCGGTATGGTCACGACAAAAATTTCAGCCAAAGCATTTTGATTGCTGCCTAAAGGCCAGATGCCAAAAATAGAAATTGGCATTGCCCTATTAATATTTTCAAACGGAGGAATAATTAAAGAGACGATACCGATAAAAGCTAAGATCATGCCCGTAAAACATATGATTTTAAAGGTATTGTCCAGCTTTTTATAATTATCAATGATATTAAACGGCAAAATCACAAACATGAGATAAAAGAAAATTATCGGCCTAAAAATGTATTTTATGCCCATCAACAACCATTGCCCCTCTATATTTAATAAGGATAAAAATGAAGCGATTATAAAAACAAGCATCAAGCCTAAAAGAGGAAAATTTTTCAGGCTTAATTTTTCACGTTTTTCCAGATATAAATATATTACTCTAGCCAACCAGGCTATAAAAAGAAGCAAAGCAATTAAATCAACATAAGGAATATTATATTCATAATAAATAAACAGCCAGTCATTATAAGGGAATAATAAAGCGATCAGGTAAATGCCCAGTTCTGGACGGCTTAAAAAAATTAAAAACAGCAAAATAAAAATTAAAAAAATTAAAGGATACCATGACCCTTCATTGGTCAGGCTAAGACTGGCGGTTATAAGAGCTGCCAGAATTATGATTAGCCAAAATATTTTATTTTTAATTAAAGCCATATTATAATTTTGCTCCCCAAAGCTTATTTTTTAAGATCCAGGCTATAATCGCCACAGGATGTCTTTTTATAGCGCTTCTGGCTGTGCAAATCATCCAGTTTTGATCTAATTTTTCTAAAGCAATTGCTTCCTGAGCTCGCTTTGAATCATACAGCTCCTTAAAATTAGGGAAATCTTTCAAATTACCCATTAAATGACCGGATACATCAGCCGGGTAAACATCGCCGAGCGGATCAATAAATACATTATCTCGGCCGGAATAATTTGGCAGTAATCTTTTTTTTGTTTCAATAAATCTTAATAGCGCATAGGCAAAATACGCGCGCAGCCATTTTTTATAATTCCATGATTTTAATTCAGCCTGAATCAAGCGCCTAAATTCTTTTTTAAAATCTTCAATCCGGTTAATCTGATTGTCTACGGTATTAAAATAATTATCAGCATTGTGAATCGCAGCCAAGCTAAATTCCACGCCTAATTCCTGGGCTAATTTATAAACCTTATTTAATTCTAAGATATTATAATCCCCGGCCGTAAAGGCCAAGCGTAAATCCTTTACCTCCATGGCTTGAAGTGCCTTAATCGTAGCCATAACCTTGTCAAAACCGTCGGAAATACCTCTTATCTGATCATGAGCTGCGCCTATGCCATCTACTGAAACCCCCAGGCCAATATCAGGCTTAATTTTTAAAATTTCCTGCATCTTGGTCTTGATTAATTCCGTAGCAAAGCCATTAGTTGAAATAATAATCCTAACCAGAGGATTTAGGTTTACTAATATTTTGATTATTTCAATTAAATTAGGGCTAAGAAATGGCTCACCGCCAGTTATATTTACTTCTTTTAAGTTCTGGGGCAATTTTTTATATTCTGCCAAATCTAAAACTGGCATTTGCTCTGTTTTCCAGATATTGCACATGCGGCATTTTGAATTGCAATTATAGGTAATTGCCAAAACCAAATCATTTGGCAGTCTAAGATTAGCCATATTTGAGAAAATAGATATATATAATAATATCTTAATTCTAACACAATTTTTAATTTTTGTCAAATTTTAGGCCCAAAAAACAAAACACCCCTGCCATACGGCTAAGGGTGATTTGTTGAAATTATTTAAGTTTATTAAATTTATTGCAAATGGTCATACATTGTTCTGATTTCTATCTTCCTTTCAGCTACAGGAGCTGGGGTTTCTGCTTCAGACACAAACCCAAAATCTTTCTCAAGATTAGCCCGAATTACTTCATAGTTATTTACTAATTTTTCATTAGCCTCAATTTCTTTAGGTTTATCTAGCTCTGAGATTAGATTTGTATTTGTATTTTTATTTAATTTGCTGGCTTCATTCAAAATCACAAAAATACTGCCTAAGATAAAGCCGATTATTAAAGCCAATAAACTATTTAAGATGACATTTGGCTTGACTGGATATTTGCTGATAAAAACATCATCAACCACTTTAATTTCCACATTTGTACCGCCGCCATGGTATTCAGAGCCTTTATTAACTAAGACATAAGAAATATTTCTGGCTAGTTGAGAAGCAAAATTCCGGTCAGCATCATAAACATCAATTTCCAACATGCCGGTTTCTGGCAACACAATCGCCTTCACATTCTTTTTCCATTCCTTTCTTCGTTCAATGCTATCCTGGGGAAATTTACCGGCCAAGGCGCTGTTTGATTCAATAACTTCGTTATAAAAAGACGAGGTATAAATAATGCCAGCTAAATTTTTACCGATTGTTTCGGCTGATTTAGTAGCTGTATAGGCATCAGTATTTAATTCTTGTTTTTGAATAATTAAAATCTGGGTGCCGGCTGAATATTGGAATGGCTGAACTAAGCTGATTATCAATGATAAAACCATTGTAATGCCTATGATTAAAGCCACAATGTCCCAATTTGTTCTTAAAATTTTTGAATATTGTAAGTTTTCCATAAAATTTAAATTTATCCCAGGAAATAGCTTCCTGAATAAGTTATTATTTGATTTAAAATCATATCACATAATCTAAAGTTTGTCAAGACCAACGCAAACAAAAAAACTCTTTCAATAAGAGTCTTTTGTTCTAAAATAACCTTTTAGGGCTAAAGTTAGAGGTATATATCCAATGTTTATTTCAAGACAATGCTGATTTCAGCTGCTTTTTGTTCGTGCAAATATTTAATGCTTACTTGCTGGCCGCTTTTATATTCTAAAAGCAAGTCATTTAAGTTATTATTGGCATCCAGTGCTTGATTTTCAAAACTGGTAATTATATCGCCTTTTACTAATTTACCGGTTAAAGGACTGTCAGCGGCGATAGCAATCCCCTTTTGATTGGGCCAGATCAAGGCTCCATTTATCGCGCCTTGCCTGACAGTTTCATCTAAACCGTCTACCTGGGCTAAATCAATATAATTAATTCCCAAATATGGCCTGGTAATTTTTTCGCCTTTCAATACCTGGTTTATGATTGGATCAATATAATTGATGGGAATAACTTTATTGGCTGTATTAGCGGAATTGTATATAAATCCAATTAATTCTGACTGGAAATTAAAAATTGGCGCGCTTACAAAGTCAGAACCTAAATTTTTATTTAATAAGATAGCTTTATCTAAAATCTGGGTTGAGTTGATATAATCATAACGGCTGCTAATCTCTTTATATTTCCCATTGGAGATATTGGCTAAATTAAATATATTAGAAAAACTATTATAAGCGACTAATTGTTCCCCATCGGTAATTTTACTAATGTCCGCCAGTTTGGCGACAGACAAATTTTGCGCATTAATTTTTATAAAATTAATGCTGCTGGCTGGATCTTGTATGATTTTTTCAATCTTGTATATTTTTTTATTTTCGCCAATGACTACGCCTGTTTGCGAGCCAAGACTGACATTTGCATTGCTAATCAGCCAGCCGTCGCTGGTCAGCACTATTGCCTGGCCTAAAAAATCTTCAGGCAAAAATATATTATCAAGCAAATTTTTATTATCTTTTTGACGGCTATAAATATTTAAGACCGAGGGGCGAATTTCATTTTTAATCTGGCTCAATCTTAAATCCTGCTCTACGACCACTTTCCTTGGATCATTGATCACTATTTCACCCTGGGTTTGATTTGTACTTCCTGTAAAATACAAATCCCTGAAAAAAGCCACATTAGACAAATAATAACGCGCTATAAATTCTCCGCTCAAGCCGGCAACAAAACCCGCTACAATGATCAGCACGATTACGCCAAATAATTTAAAACCTTTTTTTGCTTTCTTTGCTTCTTGTTCCATATGATGATTAGGTTAATTTTTTATATCCAAGACGAAGTTATAATTATTAAAAATATCAAAATTGAGCTTATCGCCAGGTAACGCCAGATGTTTTTCCTGTCTAATTCATCATGTAATTTTGCCTTTATTATTCCCCATGAAAAATAGAAAAAAATCGTTAAAATAATGCTGCTGACATAAAAGTTTGTGGGCAAAAAAGACAAACCCCAGAATACTTCTAATATTATTATATTTATAATCAGAAGATAAACGGTTTTTAGCTCATGTTTTAATTTGCCGAACCAAAAGCCGGCCAGGAGTAAAAGCGTCAGACAAATTAGCAAAATTATTGAAAGCAGCCAGAGCGGCAAATTAATAAAAACACTTAGTGAGTTCAGATTAACCGCCAGCAGAAAAAAAATGATAAGAATTAAAAAACTGGAAAAATTTTCCAGGGTTTCAAGCTGATAGACGTCAGGCTGATTAAAATAAAGGAAAATATTTTCCAAATAAAAGCCTGAAATAATGACGAAACTGGCAATAATAGCATGCCTGATCCAATTATCATTTAAAATAAAAAGGAAAAACACAGTCGTAATCAGGAATAAAAAAGGCAAAAGGCTTAAATATAGAAATTCAAAGCTCAGCAATTTGCCTTTAATTAAATATTTCAAGGCTATAAATAATATCAAGGCGCTAAATGCCAGGCAATATGGCAGCAGACTAATATTAAAAAACATTAATTCCAAAGCCGAAAATAACAATAACGGACAAAAAAATACTATTATTTTTCGAAAAAGCATTCTAATTAAAATTTAAATTTTTAACAAGTATCTCCAGCGAGACCATTTTGGCCTCTAATTTTATGGCCGTAATTTCAAATATACTTGAGAATGAGGCTAATAATTGATTTATGCTTTTGGCCGCAAAATTAGTAATAATCATATTACCAATAAATTTTGGCATTGGCAAGTTCCCGATTTTGAAATTATCAGTTTTTAATTTTAATGCCTTATCTTCAATTGTTGGCTTTATATTGAAGGTAATAAACAATTTGGGCTCTTTTAGCTTGGCAAATACTTCCAATTCATCGGGTAAAACCGCAGACTGGATATATTCAATCCTTTGGTTCAAGGCTTCGTTTTTCTGCGCTTGTTCCCTGAGCATAGCTGACAATTGCCCCTCGCTAATTCCCAAATTCAGCTTCAAATTAGTGGTCTTTTTCTGCAGCAAAACCTGTTTTTTAGCTTCAGCTTCCAGAACCTGAATAAAATCTTTCTGAGCCACTCCTAAATTTACAGCATTGACTAAATAACTTGGCCTGGGCTCATGATAGAACTTTTTGGTAAAATAAGGTACTTCTATCAATCCGCTAAGAGATACATAATAAGCCCCGACCAAGCCGCTTATCAGCAAAAATAAAATAAAAAACAGCAAACAAGAGCCGCAATTGAAAAATTTCTTATTTTTCTTGCGTTTTAAAGTCTTTTTTAATTTTTCCACCTCAGCTTCCAAATCGCTGATATTGCTGTGGTTATTATTTTCATCTATTCTTGTCATTTTAAAAAAATTATTCTTCAAGCGTTAATTCACGCGCCCTCTTCTTTTCCAAAAAATCCTGAGCAAAGACACTCAAGGCAGTGGCTAATGGGATAGCTAATATTGCCCCAATTACTCCGCCTAAATTACCGCCAATGAGTAATGCCACAATGCTCACAACCGGATTCAAGCCCACTGCCCTTTGCATAATTTTAGGAGTGAGGATATTATTTTGCACTAATTGGATGGCAACATATAAAATTAAAACTAAGAGCGCGCTGATTGGCGACTGAAAAAACGTCAGGGTCACAGCCAAAATGCCAGACATAATCGGACCGATATAGGGTACAAATTCTACCAGGCCGGCAATAATGCCTAAAATTAACGCATATCTGACGCCTAAAAATAAAAGCCCGATATAAACCAAAAGAAACACAATTAAGCTTAATATTAATTGGCCCCGCAACCAAAGACCCAATTTGTTTTGGATACGGCTGAAAACTTGATAAGTATAAGGCAGATATTGGCTGGGCAAGATGGAACGAAAAATCCTTTTGGTCGCATTTTCTTCTGCCAAACTATAAAAAATAATGACTAAAATGATAAAGACTGAAAATACCCCAGAGAAAAATTGGCCAACCTGAGAAAATAAGCCGCTCGTTGTCTGCGGAATATTATATTTTAAATTAACAATTGCATTTTCAATTTCCTGGCCGATTCCGTATTGGTTTAAAAACTGGCTGATATTGCCGAATTCCAAATTAAATTTTTGCCAATAGGCCGGGAAAGAATTTGAGATTTGATCAATTTGATCGTTAATCGGCGGAATTATCAGAGCGATAATCAGACCTAAAACCGCTAATAAAACTAAATATATCAAGATTACTGATAAAGTCCTGGGGATCTTTCTGGCTCGCAACCAGTTGACCGCAGGTTCAAGAATTGACACGAAAATAAAGGCAAAAAGCAAAATCGCCACTACGTCTCTGATTAAATACAAAATCCAGACTAAAAAAATTACGACTAATACTTTAATTATTGATGAGGTTGATATATCCAGATTAATCTTCTTAGAATTGGCTGAATCCATATAACTTGATTAATAATTAACTAATTTTATTATACGAAAAAAATGCCAATTGGTCAAACCTTGACAAAAATAAAAAAATATGCTAATTTTAGCAATTACCATTGACTGAACAACAGGTTGCTGTTTACAGGCCTTAAGAAAAAACTATTACCCAAGTCAGCGAGGCTAAAACCAAAGCTGACTTCCTTATTTGGCTCTGTGACCAGCAATTTGCTGTTCAGACTTAAAAAGAAGGTTTTTGCCTTCTTTATTTGTTAAAAATAGGATATTATAAAATATAAGCATTAAGCAAAAAGTATGACAGTCTTAACCCTTAACAAACGAGCTAAATTTGATTTCCAAATCCTGGATACTTTCGAGGCTGGCTTAGTTTTAACAGGGCAAGAAGTAAAATCAATCAGAGCTGGCCATGCCAGCTTACAAGGCGCTTATGTGACTCTGCATCAAAACGAACTATATTTAATCAATGCCAATGTGCCAGCCTATAAAATGGCAGGACCATTACCAAACTATGATCCTACGCGCTCAAGGAAATTATTACTAAATAAAAAAGAAATTCACTTTTTAACTGTAAGATTACAGCAAATAGGCTTGACCTTAATCCCGCTTTCATTGTATACTAAGCATAAGAAAATCAAATTAGAGCTAGCCTTAGCCAAAGGAAAAAAACTCTTTGATAAACGCAGATCAATTAAAGAAAGAGAAGAAAAACGAAGCGTTCAAAGAGCCCTAAAAACTAGATTCAGATAATGAATGTTAGTAATACAATTGTAAGACCTGGTAAAACAATAGTCTTACAATTTTCTTACAATTGTTTTACAATAGTCACTCGGGGATGACAGGCCTCGATAGGAAGATCTTTTAAAAATATCGCAAGCCGAGCATGCTATTTAATCTCGTAAAACTAAAAATAGAAATCTAATAAGTGCAAAAAACTTATTAAGCAATGTTAAAGCAGCTTTTGCTTTTAACCTTGCGTCAGTTGCAGTTTAACTAAAACAGCAACCATCCACGCCTTTGATGCCTGATAAAAGGTATTGGGTGCCATAAATTCAGGCTCGCTCAATAATTTAGCCTTAAGTTATTAAGCTAAAAATTTAAGGCAGGCCCTAAGATTTTTGTTTAGATTATTATCTTAAGGCGTAATTTTAATCTAAAATAAGCTTGTAGAAGTATTTTAAAAGGCTTTCTAGACGCGGGTTCAATTCCCGCCATCTCCATTCTTCGCGCAGCGAAGAATGCCCTTCGTAGCTTTATTAACTTTAAGATTTTAGCTAAGAGAATAACAAAGAATAAGCGAAGAAGGGCAAGTTAAAATCTTTTTACTGCGCTTCGAATGGCACGCCACTAAAATGACGAGCTATTTAATAAAATTTTTAAAATAAAAACGAAACAATGTTTTTTGTTTATATTCTCCAAAGCATCAAATTCCCTAAAAAATTATATACAGGATTTTCCGAGAATATCGATAATAGACTAATTGATCATAATAAAGGTAATTCGGAATATACTGACACATTTAAACCATGGAAAATAATTTTTTACTGCGCATTTGAAAATAAAGAAAAAGCATTAAACTTTGAAAGATATCTTAAAACATCTTCAGGCATTGCTTTTAGAAATAAACGATTAATTTAATTATTAACCTACACCACATTGAAACGCATTCATTTCCGCCATAGACAAGCGCAAAGACAACAAATCCCAGACACATATCCGGTTAATGAACGAATCCGCTCTCTTTCTGTCCGCGTTATTGATGAAAAAGGCCAGATGCTTGGCGTCATGCCGACTGCGCAAGCGATTGCCATGGCTAAGGAGCGAGAATTAGATTTAGTGGCTGTTTCTCCCAAAGCTGAACCGCCAGTGACTAAATTTATCAATTACAGCAGTTTTAAGTACCAGCAGGAAAAAGCCAGCCGCAAGCAAAAAGCCCAGCAAAAAGAAGTTGAGCTCAAAGAAATTCGCCTTTCACCGCGCATTGGCAAGCATGACCTTGATGTCAGAATTAATCAGGCTGAAAAATTTTTAAACCGCGGCGATAAAATTAGCATTTTGGTCATCTTAAAAGGCAGGGAGAAAGCTCATCCGGAATTAGCCAAAGAATTAATTGAAAATTTTGTGAGTTCAATTAACCAAATAGTAGAAATAAGAACAGAACAGGAAATTAAAAGACAAGGTGCCAATTTTTCAGCTATTATTGCCAAAAAGAGTTAAACGGCTTGACGAAAATTTAAAATTAAGCTAAACTAATTTCAAATTAGCCAAGAAGAGCTATTTTTATTTTTTTAAAGATTTCCTTATATTCAGCTCATATCTTCCGCCAAAGGCGGATCCGCCGCTGGCGGACATAATTCATAATTAGGAATTCACCTATGCCAAAAATTAAAACTCATCAATCAATCGCTAAACGATACAGAGTAACGAACAAAGGCAAGCTCATGAAAAAGAAAGCTGGCCAGGATCATTTTAATGCCCGCGAATCCAGCAATATCACCAGAGCCAAAAGAAGAACGCAACAAGCTGACAAAACCATTTCCAGACAGCTTAAATCCTTAATGCCATACAATTAAAATTTTCTACTGATTACGGATTTATACAGATTTACGAATTGTCATAAAATATCATCTGTATATCTGTAATTATCAGTAATCTGTAGATGTAAGCATTAACAAATAATTAGAAAAAACATGTCCAGAGTTAAACGAGCTAAAATCCACTTAAAGAAAAGACATACCATCCGCCGAGCCACCAAAGGTTATAAATGGGGCCGCAAAAAGACTATTCGCTTAGGCAAAACAGCTATGCTTAAGGCTGGAGTGCATGCTTATGTCGGACGCAAAGATAAAAAAAGAGATTTCCGCCAGCTTTGGCAAATCAGGATTAATGCAGCTGTGCGCGAACATGGCTTAAACTATTCTAAATTTATAGATCTCTTAAATAAGAAAAAAATTGAACTGGACCGTAAAGTCCTGGCTGACCTGGCAGTCAATAATCCTCAAGTTTTTGCTAAAATAGTAGAAGCGGTAAAATAAAAAATTACATTGATCTCTGCGCGCTCCAACATACGTCGGAGCGCGCAGTTTTTATTCGCTACCTTGACAAAAATTAAATAAAATACTAACATTCTGTAATCAAAACAGTTCAGTAAAAAAGGAGGCTAATCTAATGAGATTGTACATTATCATTGATAAAAAATTTCACGAAGATCCTAATAATTTGTTAACTGTTCACGGAGCAATCTTTGCTGAAAGCCCTGAAGCAGTAGCAGATATGCTGAAAGGCAACCTTATCCAAGAGCCTGAGAATCATCAATATTGGCTCTCAATCCCGCGGTCAGTATTTTCGCTGCCAATGCTAAAAGATAAACATGATTATGCTGATTATAGGGTCTATGAAATTTGCGGCATGAAATTCAAAATATATCGCGAGGAAGAAGAACTATTGCTTGAGCTTATTCAGATACCTTTTGCCGTGGCTAAGGAAAAAGTAAAAGCATAATTTTGAAAAAGGAGGAATCCAATGCACGAAATTATAATCGTAACTTTGGCAGCTATTATTGGCGCTATCTCGCCAGGTCCTGATTTTGCCATTGTGTCCAGAAACAGCATTGTCTATACCAGAAAAATCGGGATATTTACGGCACTAGGTATTGGTTTAGGCACTTTGCTCCACGCTTCTTATTCTATTATCGGCCTGGGGCTTATCATTGCCCAATCAATTCTGGTGTTTAATCTACTTAAACTGGGCGGGGCAGCCTATCTAATGTACTTGGGCATTAAAATGCTAAGGGCAAAAAGACTAAAGGCAGGAAACAAAAATGGAGCCGCTACACTAAAAATAATCACCAACTGGCAGGCTCTCAAGATCGGCTTTTTAACCAGCATAACCAACCCCAAAGTAACCTTGTTCTTTTTAAGTATTTTTTCTCAAATCATCTCCCCGACTTCAACCTTGAACCTGAAAATATTTTACGGACTGGAAATTTCTTTCATTGTATTTGCCTGGTTTGCTCTTGTTGCGACAGTATTCACGATCAAGCAGGTCAAAGCAAGATACCAAAGGTACGTAATTTACTTGGAAAAAATTTTCGGTGCCCTTCTAATTTCCCTGGGACTTAAAATAGTATTTGCCCGGGAATAACAAGTTATTTAGCCCCCTCGCCAAAAATGAGGGGGTTTTATTTTTTTTGGTGTATAATTAAAGTATGAAAAATTAACCTACCTCGCTCCCGCCTTGTCATCCTGACGCAGGAAGGATCTGCAACTTCGGTGATTTGATAAACCCAGTAATTACTTTCGGACAAGGCGGGCTTAAATCACAATCAAGCAGTTCTGTTATGACAGGGCTCTGTGTCTGAGAGGGGTTTGAGTGTGACCCTAGATTAACAGATCCTTCGCTCGGCTCAGGATGACAATGAGAGGACACAGAGCTGGAGAGCCCTTTAATAACAAATCGCAAAAAAAATACTATGGACAACTTAAAAGACAAACAAATAAAGCTTGACCTAATCAAAGAGCTAACTTGGCCTGATGTTTTTGAAATTTGGCGTCAGAATGAAGATTATCCCAATTCCCACTGGATTACTCACTGGCAAAGCCGCGGCTTCAAATCATGGGAAGAATGGCGCCAAACTTATGTTCAACCACTAGGTTTAGCTGATTTAAAATGGCAATTATACAATATACCCGAGCCACTGATTATATTACCCTTTTGCCATGGCGGACCATTTCGTTCCTGGGTAGAATTATATTATCACGGACAGACAGCTCCGTCATTTTCCAGCCTAGCTCAAGATCAGAAAGTAGAAAAAAACTCCGGGGTGCAAACTATGTTAAAAAATTTTCCAGTTCAAACCATTATTAGCGGCGTAATAGTCAATGGTGAAATCAGAATCGTTGAAGGCATGCATCGCGCCACTGCCCTAGCCGTAGCAGCTAAAAATGGAATTAAACTCAACTCTTTAGTCAAAATGGCATTAGCCAAACACCCCGAAAAAAACTTGCCAATTGTCGGTCGCTTCCAAAAAGATTAGCGCAAAACCCCTCCGAACGCGGAGGAGTTTTTTTAATGAATTACTTGAGATGCCCAAATTGTCAAGATGTTTTATTTCCACAGAGATTTACACTGACAAGGAGCCAGAGAAAAAGAAACATCGTCCTGCGAAGAACATTGACCTACACGCTCGCAAATTAATGATGGGCATTCAGCATACGAATATCTCTCGCAAAAAAAGCCGTGGTATTTCCCCACAAAAAAATACCATAACAATAAAATACTAATAATAATTACCAACGCAAGAATAAAAAAACGATAAGGATAAAAAATTTTAATAATTTTTTTCATAGCTAATTATTTAATTAATCTATTTTAATTAATTCAATACTTTTAATAATAATATCATCTAAAGGATGATCATTTTCATTTGTTTTAACTGCTTCTATTTTATCAACCGCTTCCATTCCGGATATTACTTCACCAAAATTATTGTATGAACCGTCTAACCAGGGCGTAGATTCTTTGGTTACTATAAAAAACTGTGAGCCATTGGTATTTGATCCGGAATTAGCCATGGCCAAACTTCCGCGCACCAGTTTATGAGTATTAATTTCATCTTTAAATTTATAGCCAGGCCCGCCCATGCCATCATCAGCCCAATTATCATCCTTGCTATTAGGATCACCGCCCTGAATCATAAAATCTTTAATCACGCGATGAAATTTAGTGCCATCATAAAAACCTTTTTTAGCTAAATTTAAAAAATTATTAACTGTTAGAGGCGAATCCAGGTTATAAAATTTTACCTTAATATCGCCCAAATTTGTTTTTATAATCGCGCCATTATATTGGCTTAATAAATCCTCCATTCCCAGTTGGCTATAAATCGCGGGGAGGTCAGATTGGTTGTTTGCATTCGCGTTCTCATTGACATTTAAATTAGTATTCTCGTTTTTAGTCGCCTGACAGCCTGCCATAATAATTAAGGCGCCTAGAATAAAAAAAGTTTTTCTCATAAAATATAATTAATTATTTATTTTAAAATCAGCAGCGGCAATAAAAGTATCCAGCCAATTTTGTTCAACAATATTTATCATATTCACCATCCAACCCTTAACCTTTAAAGTATTTTTATCCAAACCTACTGTTTTATATTACCATGTAAATAATAAAGGCGGGAACTAGTTGAAGTCTCAACTATTTTTTGGATAAGTAAAAATCGCTTTGGCAGGGCCATCAGCCTGTTTGGTAACATAACTCCAATCATGAATGGCATTCATCAGCAAATCATAACCATAATGGTGGCTAGCTCCTTGTTTATTATCGCCATCATCATTAGTGATAAATTCTTTTGTCGTATCATCATAACCAATAATCACAATCATATGATAAGAAGTGCCTCTGGGCGCCGGCACAAAGGGAATATTTTTATTATGCAAATCAAAACCATACAAAGGCACAATTACCGGCCGATTTTGCTGTAATTCACTTTTTATATCTTCAACCGTGGGCGCCTCTTTAATCACCGCTTTATAAGAAGAATAATCATTAATAAGCTGGACTGTTTGCTTGGCGTCTGTATTGGTATTGGAACCAAAAATCTTATTTTCTATGGTAAATAAATTGTTCATAAAATCCATGGCATCTTTTGTGCTCACGGTTTGTTTGCCAAGATAAAAATTTTCAACCATGGCAATGCTGGCTTCTTCACAAGCGTTTTTCCAATATCCTGTCCAGTTGCCATCAGGCGATTCATTTATATAGGGCACGGCCAATATTACCGAATTAACGGTTTTAACAGCCGGGTTGGAAGTTTGCGTATTATTTGGAATTTTAATTTGGTTGGTATTGTTTAGGTTGACTACTTGGCCTGATGAATTAATATTCGGTGTCTCAATCTTTTTGACTAAATTCTGATTATTTTTTAATGTTTGATTTAACAGCAAAAAAAGCAAGGCACTAGCGCCCAAAATAAAAAAAATTACAAGTAAAATAAAGAAAAATGTTTTTTTCATATTGTTAATATAATATCAAAAAAAATCAAAATAATCAAGATCAAAAAGCCGAGAATAAATCACGGTTTTTGGGGCGGGACAAGTTGACTATGCTGGAACTATTTGTTAAAGTAATAAAAAATCTGAAAGGAGGCAGACTTACGTGACAAATAACGAGTCTTTAAAGGCCTTGGAATGTTCTTGTTCAAAGTGTAATACAAAAGGCACTATCGGACAAAAATTTAAGGATTCAAGCAATAAAGAATGGCCATTTTTCTATTGCGCGCCGAAAACCGCTGTTGGTTCTGACATTAGCAATTATACCGTGATTTGCCTAAATTGCGCCATGAAAAATGATGCCAAACTAAGGGCAGAAAATCCTAACTGGTATCAAAATGGCAACTTCTTGCCCACTTTACTTGAGGAAATCGAAAAGTATAACAATGATATTTTCAAAGCGCCGGAAAATATCAAAAACGAGAATCACTTGGCTATATATCGTGAAAAATTCTCCTCAATGACAGTTGACCAAAGAATAAATGAAGCCACTCTCCAGACAGGGGCATTGCTTTTTGCCCTGTGCCATGATCCTGATACTCGGGTAATTAAAAAGATTCTGGAAAATCATTCTTCGGGATTAGAACATGCCCGTTTAATAGCAAAATTCCATAAAAATTCCCAGGGACTTGAGTTTATTTGCCGCAACGCACAATTGTTGCACGACTTAAATGTCCAGGCAAATTTATTAAAAAATTCATTTATAACTGAATACCAGTTAAGAATGATTTTAAACTCAAAAACCTTAATGCAATCGTGGAATATTGCTAATAGCAGGGATTATCCTGATACAAACAGGCAAAATGCCAGGAAAATCCTAAAAGAAAAATTCTTAAGGGCGCAACCTGAAGAAAAAACGGCGTTTATCTATGACACTGAAGGCAGAGTTCTAATCTTATTGCATGACATCCCATTTTGCCAAAAAACAACAGAATTGTTATGCAAAAGAACTTATTTCTCGTATCTGCTAATAAGCAACCTGGCTAAATGCAGTAAGACGCCCAGCGACTTATTGCGTCACTTAATCGTGCAAAATATTGTAAAGCGGAATGAACCGCTCAAGCAATTAATTAGAAGGCACGCCAACTATCCAAAATCATTCTCACGAAACAGAAAAAAATAAGGCCAAAGATATATTTCACAAGGAAAAATCTTTGGCTTTTTTATCTCAAAAGACCGAACAAAATCTTCAATAATAAAAACAACACCCTTTATATTAGGTGTTGTTTTGTTCTGGTTCGGTGCGGAGCGGGCGGGACTCGAACCCGTGACCTCTACCGTGACAGGGTAGCGTTCTAACCAACTGAACTACCGCTCCAGGATAACTTAAAAAAAATTTATGAAGCTGGTTAGCACCCACTACAGCTCATGCTTCCAAGCTGCCTGCCCGCCGACCTTCGTCCCGCCACGGCGGGACTTCGGTCGGTGAAGACCGAAGCTTCAGCGAAGGCGGGAACTACCGCTCCAAATAAATTTTCCAAAATAAAAAAAGGATTAAATCCTTAGGTCTATTTTAGCATTAAATTTCAATTTTGGCAAGGGCTGATTAGATGCTTAAAATTTCCCTTTTCTCTTTCTCAAACCCTTTCTTGCCCAAAAGCCCGTACATATATCTTTTACTCTGTTCAACGCCTGGCTGGTTAAAAACATTAATCTGCAATAATTCTCCTAAATATACCGTGGTCATTTCAAAAAACATAAATATCTGCCCCAGATAATATTCATTAAGTTCTGGCAAAATAATCGTGCAATTAGGCCTTTTATTTTTCATTAAAGAAACTGCCGTAGCTTTATGTTCAATATTTAAAATCTCACTAAACTCATGCCCGCCCAAATAAGAAATTTCTGAATTCCTGTAATTTGGGACTTTCAAACTTTCTAATTTTTTAACTTTAATAAAAGTAATAATTTTATCAAACGGCCCTTCTATATAAAGTTGAACCTGAGAATGCTGGTCTGTCGGACCCAAAGCAGCTACAGGAGTAATACCCACATTAACTTTTTTCTTCTGCCAATTATATTGCTTGCCCAAATTTTCCGCCCATAACTGCCGAAACCATAAAGCAAAATTGCGCAAATAATAATTGTAGGGCATTAAAACTGAAATGTTTTGTCCCTTTTTGTAAGCCAAGTATTGCATAGCCGCAAAAAGCCAAGGCAAGTTTTTTAAATAGCTATTATTTTTACTAAGTTGATCCATTGCTTTTGCGCCTGCTAAAAGCTTTTTAAGGTCAAACCCGGCGCAAGCAGCTGGCAATAATCCATGAACAGATAAAACCGAGAAGCGGCCGCCGCCTGGATAATGACCCAGGACCAGATAACCTTCTTTTTGCGCAATTTCTAAAAGAGCGCCCGTCTTGGCCGAGGCCAGGCCTTTTGCTAAATTAGTTGTGACAATAAAGTGTTTCTTATGATTTTTGTAACCAACAAGTTTAATTACCTGTTCCCGCAGAAGCAAAAAATTACTTAAAGGTTCAATCGTGTCGCCTGATTTAGAAACAATATAAAAAACAGTCTTTTTTAAGTCCAATATTTTTAATAAATCAAGCACTGGCTGGGGATCTGTCGTATCCCCTAAAAAATTGATGGCCATTGCTTGCGGTCTCTTGATGCAGCTGCCATAATTGCCGGCTAAAGCGCTATAAATAGCCCTGGAGCCTAAATCAGAACCGCCAATGCCGACTATGACTAAATTTGTAAATTGGCGCTTTAATCTGCCGGCTAACTTCATAGCTAATTCAACTGCTTCTTGATCATAAGGCAATTGCCGAAAACTTAAATCCGGCTCCTCTGCCATTATTTCCAATTTCCTGTTAAAACCGGCCAATTTGCGGCTCAGACTGGCTAAATCTGTTTCTTTAAACCCAAAATTGCCCACTTTTTGGGCAGACATAAAACTGTAATCTAATTTGAATATTTTTTCAGACATATAAATTATTATAGCATAGTTTTAGCTGTTATTTAAACTAATTTGTAAAAAATGCTATAATTAAGACGGTAATTTAACTTCAAAATTATGAGAAATTTTACTATTATCCTGTTTATTTTCTTTGTTTTCTTTCTGATTATTTCACTCTTTGTCACAGACCCTTTGCCTTTGTTCTTCACGCTGTTTTTAGCTTTTGTAATATCATTTATTTGCCTGGCCGAGTATACTGGCAAGCTCAGAGGCATATTGGCCGGAATTTTTTTTGTTGCCGCCCCATTTTTAATTGAATATCTTTTTTTAAAATTCAACGTCCCTTTCAGCCAATCATCTATCTTGCAAAATTTTACCATTGATCAATTTAATTTATTCCTGACCCTGACCAATCTTTTCACTCTTGTAACAATTCCCCTCATCTTTATTACCTCTTTATTTTTTGCTTACAAAATAAAAATTTTTGTTAAAATAAAGTCTTATCACAAAACTTTTTTAATAATTGCCAGCTCCCTGCTAGTCGCCCTAAATTTTCTAATCATCACAAGTAAAAGCATTGACAGCCAAAATTTCATAAAATGGATGGCTATCAGCCTGATTATTTTTTTAATTATTATTAAGTTAATTAAATTCAAAGCTGAGGCGCTGGAAATTTTTAAAGATTTGCCAATCCTGATTTACCTCTCAATTTATGGAGTAAATGCTTTGAGACGATTAGAATCTTTCAATCTCGTCATTGCCGCATTTTTGGTCATTTTATATCTGATCCTTTTATTTAATGAGTACAAAATTAGAAAAATTGCCCTAAGTTTCAAGCTCTGATTTTTTGGAGTGAATTTTTTTTAAAATAATGACGGCCAGGCAGCTGAGGATTATTAATAAACTAAAGACCTGCGCCCAGCGCACTCCCAAAAAATAAGGGCTGTAATCAAGCCGCAGATATTCATTTAAAAATCGTCCGACTGAATATAAAATAAAATATACTAAAGCTATGTTTCCCAAACCTTGAATTTGTTCAAGGTTATTTTTGTATTTAACCTGGCTTCGGCTTGCATCGTGCGAAGCCGTGCCAAGACGAGCCAAGCGCAATTTATGCCAGGCGTATAAAAAAGCAAAGATGAGCATATTCCATAAGCTCTCATATAAAAATGTAGGGTGAAAATAATTAAAATTCACAAACTCGGGCGGCCGTTTTTCAGGACTAATTGGGATACCCCAAGGCAAGGACGTCGGCCGCCCGAAAAGTTCTTGGTTAAAATAATTGCCCCAGCGGCCAAAAGCCATAGCTAACGGCAAGGCAATAATAAATATATCAAGTAAAAGCCAAAAATTAATTTTGTGCCTCTGTCCATAAATATATATCACTAAAACGCCAGCAATCATGGCGCCATGAATGGCCAAACCTCCTTCCCAAATTTTAAAAATATCCAATAAATGCTGGGAATAATAAGGCCAGGCGTAAAAAACATAGTACAAACGGTCGCCAATTAAGCCAAAGATGACTAAATAAAAAGTTAAATTATAAATATCATCTTTTTTTATCCCATATTGCCTGGCCAACGAATAAACTGCGCCAAAACCAGCCAAGGCGCCCAAGGCGATTAAAAAACCATACCAATGGATTTGTAAAAAGGCAAGGTGAAGTAAAATCGGCTGAGGTAAAAAATTATGCAAAAATTGGATCATATGATAAATTTAATTTTTAACCGCGTAAATCTCTACCTGTCCGGCTGAATAAACCAACTGCAAATAATCTTTGCCAGCCGGCTTAATTTGACCGTAAGTTCTTTCTAAATCAGTAAAAAACACATAGCCAATTTGATTGGTTTTTAAAAATTCTCTGGCCTGATCTTCGCTAAATTGATCAGCAAAAAATTTATAAACCTCGTTTCTTTTGTCTTGATAATTTATAGTTTCAATTCCATGAGCCAGATAAGCAGGCTGATTGATATAACCAGGAATAAATTCCCCTGTTAATTCATAGCTTAAAATTGCTTTATTGGCTTGATTATTATCATTTAACCAATTAAGCCCGGTTTTAAATTCCTGCGGCAAGTAAAAATGGTAAAAATGGGTATGAAAATAGTAGACATCTCTGACCAGATTAAAAAACGATGAAAAACAAAAAAAGATAACAAACAATACGATAAACAAAAATTTATTGGCCAATATTTTGGAGTTTGGATGTGATTTTACCCAATCTGCCAAAAGAATAACAATCAAAAATACCATGGGAATTTGCATGCCCATTAAAAATCTCCTCTGGAAAAAAATAGGCGCATAAATCAAAAACAAGCTAGCTATTAGCCAAATGACTAAAAAAACATGCTTACTATTTTTAAATAATAACTTTTTCTGAGCTAAATAAACTATGGCGATAACAGAAAAAATCAATAAAAAGCCAAAACCCAAAAATACAAAAAGAAAAGGCGGGGTTAATAAAATGTTTTGGCTGGCTCTGGCGCCAATAACCAGGTCAGTTTTAATTTTATAGTAGTGGTAGAAAACAAAAGGTGAGCTTAAAATCATGGCTAAAACATAATGCCCAGCCAATTTTATTTTTTTAGTTTTAACAATGAGATAGATTAGATATGGCAATAAAATAAAAACCACATAAGGAAAGAAAAAAGGATGGAAATTAAACCAGACAAAGCCGACTATGCCAGCAGCCATACTATACCAATAATTATGATTATCCCAGGCCAAAAGCATTAATAAAATAAAAGCCACCATTAAAATAAAGGAGAAAATTATGTGAGGCGAATGGCTTAAAATTGAAAAAACATTAAGCTCAGGAATCCAAAAATCAAGCGGCCATTTATAGGTAGCATCATCTAAGCTAAAAGGATATTTAAGAAAATAGCTGGCAAAAAATGTGCCGATGCCTGAAGAGAATGCAATAAAAAGTACTGCTAATTTTCTTTGATTTTTTGAAGTAAAAAAATATGAAGTAAAAATGTAAAAAATTATAAAAAAAAGAGGAATCAATAAAAATCTAGCCAGATGAAAGGCAATATCAGCCGGCAAAGAAAAAAGCCTGGCCATCAGACCAATTGCCAGCCAAAAAAAATTTAAAAGCCCAAGCGGCTGGGCTTCAGAAGTGAAATAATCCCTTAATTCCCAATGGCCTGCTTTAATTTGATTAATATAGGAAAAATAAACAGGATAATCGCCTGGGGTTAAAGTATGCAAACCATTATAAAAATAGCCTACTGGCGCATTTAAATAAGCATAAATACAAGGCAGGCCGAAAATCAAAATCATTACAATACTCAAAAGAATGACAAACCGCCATTCTTTTTTTGTTATGCTTTTGACAAGCTCTTTAAGACTCATAAAAATAAATTTTATATTCATTTTTTCACTTATTTCACCTATTGCTCATCTAGCTCTTCTTGCTCTTATTATTAAATTATAGCGAATTTTGAGCATAAAAAAAAGAGGTTCCTTGATGGAACCTCGCTGCAAGATTGAGGCACTGATCGTACCTCAATACTTGTCTACGTAGGCCTTATGGCCTTTCTTCATTTTCCGAAGTGTCTGTTCGTTGCCGTGGCTGGAAAGTATTGCCAACCACAAGCCCAGAAAAAGGATGCCGAAGGCGTAGAAGCTTGGCACTTTGGCCAGCAACGACACCTGGAGTGGGTCGGCCGCAGCAGCGCAAACCCAGAAAAAGAAGAAGATGACGATGCAAAAGGAAATAGCCCCAAGGATCTCTGATTCCATTCTTTTCACGAAAACCTCCTGTATTATTTTAGTTCCTTAACTATAGCACATTTTTAATTACTTGTCAAGTAATTTACGCTTTAAACCCATCTTATCACCTCTTTTTGCTTAAATCAAGGCGTGTTTTTATTACCGTATCTGGAGTTAAAGAAATGCTATCAATTCCTTCTTCCATTAAAAAGCGGGCAAAATCAGGGAAATCAGACGGTGCTTGGCCGCAAATGCCGATTTTTATCTTAGCCCTTTTAGCTGATTTAATTGCCTGAATGACCAGTTTTTTTACTGCCTCGTTTCTTTCATCACCGATTTGTAAAATTAATTCCGAGTCCCGGTCTAAACCTAAAGTTAATTGAGTTAAGTCATTGGAACCAATTGAAAACCCATCAAAAATTTTAGCAAATTCATCTGCCAAAATTACATTGCTGGGAATCTCAACCATGACATAAACCTGTAAACCATTTTGGCCTTGCCTGAGGCCGTTTTGCCTTAATATTTGGATAACTTTTCTAGCTTCTTCTAAGGTGCGGCAAAACGGCACCATCACCTTGATATTGGTTAAACCCATTTCATTTCTGACCTTTTTTATGGCCTGGCATTCCAAATCAAAAGCGGGTTTGAATTTCGGATCATAATATCTTGAGGCGCCACGCCAGCCAATCATTGGATTTGCTTCTTTTGGCTCATATAATTCCCCGCCGATTAAATTGGCATATTCATTTGTTTTAAAATCAGAAAAGCGCACAATCACATCTTTGGGATAAAAAGCAGCTCCAATCTGGGCAATACCAAACGCTAATTGCTCTACATAAAAATCAGTTTTGTTTTTATAGGCAGAAGTTAAGTCATTAATCTGCTTTTTTAAATTAGCCGGCAATTTGTGATAATTCGTGAGCGCTAAGGGATGGATTTTAATATAGTTGGTTATTATAAACTCCAAACGCGCCAAACCAATACCCTCATTGGGCAAAAAAGAATATTTAAAAGCCTGGGTTGGGTCGCCAAGATTCATCATAATATCTACCTTAGGCTTTTTTACCTTGCGCAAATCAGTCTTTTTGATTTTAAATGGTAAAAATCCATCGTAAACACGACCATTTTCACCTTCAGCGCAGCTTAAAGTAATTTTCTGCCCGTCTTTTAAAATTTTGGTGGCAATTTTACTGCCCACAATTGCCGGCACGCCCAATTCGCGCGAAACAATGGCCGCATGGCAGGTTCTCCCGCCTGAATTAGTAATAATGCCAGCGGCTTTTTTCATAACCGGCTCCCAATCAGGATCAGTCATTTCAGTCACCAATATCTCGCCCGGGTTAAAAGCACCTAATTGTTTAACATTTTTAATAATTTTAACTTTGCCAGTGGCAATTTTCTGACCTATGGCTTCCCCACTTAAAATTGCTTTCCCTCTTTTGGGCAAAATATATTGTTCTAAAATATTGGGATTAACCAAAGACTCAACTGTCTCAGGCCGTGCTTGGACAATGTACAATTTATTTGCCTGGCCGTCTTTGGCCCACTCAATATCCATGGGACGTTTGTAATAGCGCTCAATAATCTGCGCCCATTTTGCCAGCTGCAAAATCTCAGAATTTTTTAAAGAAAACTGCTGGCGCTCATTTGGCGCAGCCAAAATATTTTTTGTTGGATTTTTTAAATTATTAGTGTAAATTAATTTTCTTTTTTTACTGCCGAGCTCTTTTTTAATAATTTTCAAATTTGATTTCCAGATAAAAAATTCATCAGGCGTGACTCTGCCTTTCACAACATTTTCTCCCAAACCATATGAAGAATTAATAATTATTAAATCTTTAAAGCCAGATTCTGTATCAATCGTAAACATCACGCCAGCTGAAGCCAAATCAGAACGGATCATTTTTTGGACGCCAACAGATAAATAAACTTTCAAATGATTAAAACCCTGGTCTTCGCGATATGAAATTGCGCGATTTGTATACAATGAGGCAAAACATCTTTTAATGGCTAAAAGTAGTTCCTTCTCGCCTTTGATATTTAAATATGATTCCTGCTGGCCGGCAAAAGAAGCGCCTGGCAAATCTTCAGCAGTGGCGCTTGAACGCACTGCCACGTCAACATTTAAAACCATGTATTTCTTGGAAAGTAATTTATAACTTGCAATAATTTCAGCAGCCAAATCTGGCGGAATACTGCCGCGCATGATTAAATTTCTGATCTTAGCGCCAGTTAATTCCAAACTTTCCAGATTATTCTTATCTAACTTTAGCAAAGATTCCTTAATAGGCTTTTTTAAAGAATTATACTCCAAAAAATACTGCCATGCCTTGGCAGTAGTACAAAAACCATCAGGAATACTAATCCCTTTTTTAATTAAATTCCTAAACATTTCACCCAAGCTGGCATTTTTGCCACCTACTTTGCCAACATCTTTTATGGATACTTGGGAGAATTTCAAAATCAATTCAGACATAAATTTAAAATTTTGGATTTTATTATTTGATATTTTTTTGCCTTCGCAAACCGTAGTTTGCTACAGCAAACAAAGGTTTGTTATTTGATTTTTGTCATTTGTTATTTAACCTTATTATACCAAAAAACCCTGCTTCTAGCGAAACAGGGTTCTTATATATTTTCTAAAAAAAATTAACGATTAATTTCCTTTTTAATCTGGTCAATCCAATCTTTGGCAGCATCTTTGCCCCCCAGGCCAAAGGCTAAAGCAGCGCCCAAGGCAATAGCCATAGCAATAGTTGTAAATAATGTCTGAATTAAAATCGGCGCCACATTTAATTGAATCAAAGCAGCTAAAACACTGAAAATTACAATTGCCCATTTGGCAACCTTTGCAACTAAGGCTGCTACTTTAGCTTTAGTGCTAACCAAGATCTTAACCAAAAGTTCTTCAATAAATGAACCTAAAACTAAACCAGCTACTAAGATCAAGACTGCAATTATTACATTTGGCAGATACAAGGCAATTGATTTCAAAAAGTCAGTGAATTGCCCAAGATTTAAAATGCTGGAAACAGCAATTAAAAGAGCAACGTACAAAAACCACTTGACCAGCCAGGCAAAAATCTGAGAAAAAATTACTTTAGTGCCTGATTCTTCAATCTTTTTGACAATGTTGATTTTTCTGATTAAATCATCAACTTTAAGAGCTTCAATAACTTTTTGAATTAATTTTTCAATCGCCTTGGCAATCAAAATGCCGACGATTAAAATAATGATTGCGGCAATCAAATTCGGCAAATAAGCTATTAATTTGTCCCAGAGAATAACCAGGGCATCGATAATAGCTTGGCCAATTGAACTTAGGAAGTCCATAAATTTTAATTAATTATTAATTAAATATATTTAAGGCGTAATCCGCTTATCATAATTAATATCAATTGCAGCTGCGCTTGTCAAACTGGGAATAAAAATAGTTGCGCTCGTAATATCGTCCCCAATTATATAATCACTAAAAAATGCATCGCTTAAATCATCTATGTTTTTATTCCATTCCGAACCATATAAGCTGGCGGCGACTGTCTCAGAAGTAATCCATCTTAAAACGCCATGGAGATCAACCGCGTAAACATTTGGCAAAGTCTGGGCTTTTAGCATTTTAACGCCGGGTTTATAAGTAATATTTGTACCTAATGGAATGCTGGGCAACTGACTGTCCGGCACTCTTTTAACCTGGCTAAAATCTGGATACCAGCTTAAGTAGGTGCCGAGAGTGGGAAAAATATAACGCTTGCCATCAGCGCCATAATAATAAACCGTGTCTCCGCTGCCTTTAAAAACATCGCCTGAATTCAAAGTCACTTCCTGCAAACAAAGGCTGGAATAATCTACAAAATTTATGGTCTTGGTTTGGCCAATGGCTAAATGGGAATCCGGCCACAGTAATATATCTTCAGATAATTGCCCGTTATTAAATAATTTTATCTTGATCTGATGGTGCCAAGAGCCATTGACTGCCGTTACTTCAATTTTTCTGCTCGAGCACTGGCTTTTATCTACAATAATAATAACATCCTTATAATTAAAATCTACATTATCTTCAAAGCTATACTGAATTTTTTCAGGAGCTAAAGCAAGAGCCTTGGCATAAAGCGTATTAATATGCCTTTCTGTCCCATTTGGATTAACAATATAAAGGTCATAAGTAATTGAAGAACAATCAATCGCACATTGTCCTGGTGGAGGAGGAACCACAGGTGGTACAACTGGCGGAACCACAGGCGGCACGACTGTACCAGTTTGCAAAATTATAGAAGCGCTTAAAGTCGGGCTTAGGTTGCCATCTGAACTTTTGTATATTACATAAACAGTTTTTGTGCCATCACCAGAGGTTAGCGTCCAGGGTAAATTCAGAGGGTTTGTAAATGATTGCCAGGTAGCGCCAATAAAACTCGGATCATTGCTGACCACTACTTCTACAGCATTTTGAGCGCTTAAATTTACAGTCACGCTAGTGGTAGATGTTGTAGCTGCTCCACTATTTATTTTTACCGAGTAATTAGTCGGGAAAACAGGCGTATGACCGCCTCCGCCTGGACCCGGAGGACAGATATTAGTCGTGTAAACTTCCAGGCGCAAAACAACTTGCGCGCCTGTACCAGTTAAAGTTGCAGTTGTTGTTGGGCAAGCCGGCGCTATAGTATAATCTGTTGAACCAGATTGATAAGAAATTCTAATATAGCGGCTGGGCGCAGTAGCATTAAAAGTTACTGACGATAAATTATCCAAAGTAATATCAATATAATTTGACTGAACATTAAACAAGGTAACCTGCCCGCCTGTATCGGCTAAAATGGTAGTTGAATCTGCTGTATCAGCGGTCAGAAGATTAAAGTTAACAATGCCGTTGATTGTCACATCGTTAATCGCGCCGACAACAAATGGAGCGAATACAAATATAAACGCAATTAAAATAATGAAAATTTTCCTATTCAAATTAAGGCTCATGACATTTTTTAATTACATATTTTCAAGAGAATTTGGCGCCTAGCTCAAGTGGGCGGAGGGATAGGCGGGCAATCAGTGACTATCAGCAAACCATCAGAGAAAAAAAGCGCGCAATTATTGCCATCTCCATCTTTAACAGTAACTCCAATTGTTATGCCAGGAGATCCACCACTGGATTTATAACCCGTTGGCATAATAGGAGTACTGAAAATAAAATCCGTACCATCATGTTGTAAAGAACCAGTGGTATCAAGCGCTCCTGTTCCGCCAAAATATAAAAAGTTATTATTCGTTATTCTGGCATTGCCATTAACATCTAAATCAAAGCTTGGCGTAGCGCTCTTTATACCAGCCATGCCACTAACAGTTAGATTCCCATCAGTATCTATATCAGTCCCTATATTTGTTGCCGCCCAGACTCCGGCTGTTACCAAAGGGACAATAACAATAATAACCAAAATAAAAAATAATTTTGATTTTAAAAATTTTTCAATCTTTTTTTTGTTCATGGTTGAAATTATATGAATAAATGATTTAAGCATTAAATGATTAAATTGACATACGTTCGCGGGTAAATTTTACCAGAGTATTAATTTCTTTAGGTAACTTGTTCAGTTCAGAAACAATGTAATTATATTGTTCTTCGGTTAAAAGCTCCCTCTTTTTAATAACCAAATAGCAAATACCAAGCTCCAACCTTCGTTGGCCGAAGCCAACTACGGTTGGCGTAGGCCAAATAAATCTTAAATAACAAGCATCAAAATTTCAAACTATTCAGACTTTATTAAAATAGAAGCGAATATTTTTCTTAACTCATTATTCTCTTGTAGAAGTTTCCTTAATTTTTCTTTAAAAGGGGGGGGGGTTAGCTTCTTCAATAAGTTCCAACCAATATCCCGTTTCTTTACACTCTCTTAAGCAAATCCTTATTTTATGTTTGAAATCTTTTTTGGTTTCTGTTTCATTCGCCTCTCTATAATTCGCTCCCATAGAAGTCCCTGAACGTATAATTTGATCAATTAACCTGAAATTTATAGTATTTGCAGGCAAAGATTTACACAAATGTATTATTTCTTTTCCAAAAATTAAAGTGCGATCTTCTAAATCGAATTTTCTCTCCATATTTTTATTTTTGTTTGTAATTTGTTATTTATTTTTTGGTGTTTATTTGATATTTGGAATTTGTTGTTTGGTGCTTTTACTGATTATTCCTTTCCAATAATCACCAAAACAGCTACTCCCTCTGGTTTTTTCTCTCCTACTGGCAGACCTGAAATTTGACCGCCCAAAGCATCAGCAATTTTTTGAATATCCGGATTATTGCCTGCAATATCAATCACTAAAGTTTTGGGATAATCAGATTTTGCAGAATTAGCCTTGACAGACACCACCGCATTACCAAAAGCTGCCTTAATTTTTGCTTCCATCGCAGTTGTCTGTAAATTATTCGGATCATCTTTTAAGCTATTATAAATCGCAAAATTTTCAGACTGGATCTGGGTAGCCTGGTTAATTTGCACCGGGCCGACTTTAATAATTTTATTAGCAGCAGCGTCAAAAATAATTGCCTGCTCAGGATAAATTATTAAACGATCATCATTTTTGGCATTGGCAAAAAATGTTGGCTGCTGTTTTTTTAAGGCGTCAATATCAGTAATAACCGCCATGGTAGGTGTAACATCGTCGGGCAGAACCATAATTTTTTTCAATTGAGCTAAAATAGCTTTGTCTTCAGCTGAAAGCTGCTGCTGGTGCTGGATTTGCCAGGCTAATTGAAAAGTTTTAATGTAGCCTAAATTGCTTAATTCAGCATAAATACCAAAACCTACAAAAGCGATCAAAAGAATTATTAAAACTGTTTTTAAAATTTTCGGCATTTTCTTTTTGCCAGCTTTGTCTTTGGGTCTCAATGATTTGATGTCCATAGTGTTTTTAATTTTTTAATTTTTAATTATCCTGCCTAAACCTGGCCTTGTCCAAGTCTGACAGCCTGCCGCTTCGCGGCATTAATTTTTAATTAATGTTTCCAGACATCTACGCGCCAAGTTTGAGAAGCAGCATTAAAGCCGCCACCTGCGGGATTTGTGTCACAGGCTCGAACAGTAACAGTATTAGCCGCTGAAACATAGGTATTCCAAACTGAATCAGTGCCAGTTTCAATCCCGCCTGCAACAGGTGTCGGAGTTGCAATCGCTGTATCTCCGGCTGCTGCGCCCGTCACTGTAATCGTTAGTGAAGTGCAAACTCCATCAATTGAACCAAAATCTAAGGCAGCTGTTGCTGAATAATGATTAGTTATTGCCGTGGCAGTACTATCGCCAATTTTAACACCACCCGTGCCTGCATCTAATATTAAAGCTGTTGTAGTAGTTGAATTACCGATAGTGATTGTCTTGGCATTAGCGCCCGTGCCGAAATTGAGAGCGCTAGTCGTGTTTGAATCAATAGTCAGTGCTCCTCCAGCTGTTAAATTTGTAGAAGTTCCTAAACTCACAGTGCCAGAACCTGCTTGCAAAGTTAAATTGCCAGCGCTAGTTGACCAGGTAGAAGCAGCTCCGCCAGTCAGTGTTAAAGCGCCGCCTGAAGTAAAGCTTGAGGCACCTGTCGGCGTTAAATTAACAGATCCGGCTCCACTTGCCGTAAAATTGCCAGAGGCCAGGGTTAAAGCCAAATCAGTTGCGCCTGCGGTAGTAATAGTTGCGCCCGCGTTATACGCTTGCTGTAAAGTCGTCGTTCCTGACGTATCGCAATCTTTCCAGACGCTGTTTTCAAAACAGCGGAATTTGTTGGAATTTGAATTATAATACATTGCGCCGTTTATTTGAGTTGTCGTAGGATCACCAGCGTCTGTTTTAACCGGCACGCCCATGAATGTTGCGGATGTGCCTGTTGCCTGTCCAGACATTAATATGCTGCCTGTTCCAGCCTTGAGAGCTAAACTTGTCGCGCCTGTATTATTGCCCATCGTGATTGTCTTGGCATTTGCGCCAGTCCCCAGATTAAGTGCGCTAGTGGTATTTGAATCAATGGTCAGCGCTCCTCCAGCTGTTAAATTTGTAGAAGTTCCTAAACTGACTGTGCCTGAACCCGCCTGCAGGGTTAAATTGCCTGCCGTTGTTGATAAAGTTGAAGCGGCTCCGCCGGTTAAAGTCAATGCGCCCGTATTTACAATTGAAGTGGTAGTAAGACCGCTCAACCCGATTGAACCAGATGTCGCTGTCAAACCTAAGGCTCCTGTTGTCATGGTAAAGCCATTTGACGCAGTCAAGGTTGACGCTGAAGTAATTATGCCAGAACCGGTTGTAGTAATATTCCCGCTGGTAGAAAGATTACCTGCTTTAGTCACAGACCAATTAGTCGCGGTAATATCATTGCCCGTGCCGGCATTAGTTATCTGTAAGGCAACAGGATTATTAGTTGAATTATTTTGATTTATAACTAAGCCTGCATTATTTGAGCCTATTGGCGTAGTAAAGGTAATAGCACTGCCGCCTGAAGTGGTAATCGTGGCACCACCATTATAGGCCGCTTGCAATGTTTGCGTCCCAGCAGTATCACAGTCTTTCCAGGCGCTATTTTCATAACATTTAAATTTGTTTGCGCTGGCATTGTAATACATGGCTCCATTAAATCCGGCCGGGTCACCTGCGGTAGATTTTACATCCAGAGCTAAAAGATCTGGGGTGGCGGAACCTGCCCCGCCCCCGCCAATTTGTACATTGGCGGTTGTGCCGGCAGTTGCGGGCATTAAATTTATATTGCCTGTTCCTGATTGGATGTTTGTAGTTGAGGTGGTATTGGTAGAACCCAGCGTTAAATTGTTTGCGCCACCTGGTGAAACAGAACCAGCGCCTGCAAAAGTTAATGCTGTAGCTGAAGTACTAATCGTATCAAGTGAAGCCACCCCTGTTAAAGCGCCGCCAGTTGAGACATTTAAACCGCCGCTGGAAGTCAGGGCAAAAGTACTGCCCGCATTGCCTATTGCTACTGCATTTGTTCCCGCACTGCCTAAATTCAAAGCAGCAGGAGTTGTTGTCCCTGAATTTATTGTTAATGCGCCGGCTGTGGTTGACCAGGTTGAAGCCGCACCGGCAGTTAAAGTCAAAGCAGCAGCATTAGTGGACATGCTTAATGCGCCGCCGCCAGTAAGATCGTTTATTGTTAAATTTTTGCCGGCTAAATTTATTGAAGTATTGGCATCAACAGTCATAGCGTCTTTCAATTCAGTAAAATCAATGGAATTAGCTGTCGGTAAATTAGCGCCCCATCTCATACCTGTTGCCTGGGTTGAATCAACCATTAACATAAAACCATTTGTTCCGCCGACTGGCAATCTAACAGGAGTATTGCTTGCCGTATAAGCTATTAAGTCTCCTTTGGCAGTGCCGATTGATCTCATATCGCAGTCAAGCCAAGCGCCATTTACATAACATCTAAATTTATTTGTATTAGCATTATAATACATGGCTCCGTTTGTGCCTGCCGGGTCGCCGGCATCTGACTTAATATCTAGCACCAAGCTGTCAGGCGTAGTTGAACCTGCTCCGCCTGCGCCGATCTGAATATTAGCAGATGTGCCAGTGCCAGCTGACTGCAAAGATAAATTTCCCGCGCTTGTACCCCAGGTTGAGGCAGCGCCACCGGTCAATGCTAAAGCGCCTCCTGAAGTAAAACTGGAAGCGCTGGTCGGAGTTAAATTTACTGCGCCTGCGCCTGTAGCAGTGAAATCACCAGAAGTCAAAGTAAAAGCAATTGGGCTGCCATTTGTTATTATAGTTCCTCCGTTATTATATGCTGTCTGCAAAGAAGCCACCACGCCTGCATCGCAATCTTTCCAGGCTCCATTTTCATAACAACGAAATCGGTTACCATTGGCATTGTAATAGATAGCCCCGTTAAATCCTGCGGGATCACCAGCGTCTGATTTTACATCAATTGCCAAAAGATCAGGGGTAGTTGAACCAGCACCGCCAGCGCCTATTTGTACGTTGGCAGTTGTCCCGGTTCCTGCGACCTGCAAAGCTAAATTGCCAGCTGAGGTGCCCCAGGTAGAAGCTGCGCCGCCAGTCAAAGTTAAGGCTCCGCCGGAAGTAAAGCTTGAGGCGCCCGTTGGGGTTAAATTAACTGAACCAGCGCCCGTGGCAGTGAAATTGCCTGATGTTAAAGTTAGAGCCAGATCAACTGCGCCTGCCGTAGTAATTGTTGACCCGGCATTATATGACTGTTGCAAAGTCGCGGCTCCTGTTCCTGTTGCGCCGCAATCTTTCCAGCCGCCTGCTTCATAACAACGGAAAACATTAGACGATTGATTATAATACATGGCGCCATTATAGCCAGCCGGATCACCTGCGCTTGATTTCACGTCCAGGGCAAATAAGTCAGGTGTTGCTGAACCAGCGCCACCAGCGCCGACTTTTATATTAGCTGTTGTACCGCTGCCAGCTACTTGTAATTGTAAATCTCCGGCTGTGGTTCCCCAAGTAGCGGCTATTGCTGAAGTCAAAGTCAAAGCTCCAGAGCTGGTTGACCAGGTTGAAGCAGCGCCGCCAGTCAAGGTTAAGGCTCCGCCAGAAGTAAAACTGGAAGCACCCGTGGGCGTTAAATTGACCGAACCAGCCCCGGCAGCAGTAAAATTGCCAGAGGTTAAGGTAAAGGCCAGATCAACTGCACCTGCAGTGGTAATTGTAGCGCCACTATTGTAAGCGGATTGTAAAGTAACCGTGCCACCGGTGGTATCACAATCAGCCCATACTCCGTTTACATGGCAACGGAATTTATTTGAATTTTCATTATAATACATTGCGCCATCTGCGCCAGAAGCAGGATCTCCTGCCGTACTTTTGACATCTAACCCCAAAAGATCCGGAGTAGTCGAACCTGGCTGACCAACACCGATTTGCACATTGGCTGTTGTGCCTATCCCAGCCGGCTGAAAGCTAAGATCGCTTGCTGTAGTGTTAATATTTGAAGCAGCTCCTCCGGTTAAAGTTAAACCTGCACCGCTGATTATTTGAATTGCTCCGGCATTGGCGCTGCCTATTGTTACTGTTCCGGTTGAAGTGCCTGTATTTATAGTGGTATTAAAATTGCTATTATCATTTAAACTAATTGCTGCGCCAGATATGGTTGAGCCTAAACTGCCGGTTAATAGACCAGCTGAAGTAATTGTTCCAACACCGGTAGTGGAAATATTTCCAGTAGTCGTAACATCATCACCGGCAGTTGCGGGCGATAAAGTAGTCCCTACTCTTTGCCAATAATTGGTTGCGCCGCTGGACCATGACAATGTCCCCAACCCATCGGTTGATAAAACCTGGCTCGGTGTGCCATCAGCGTTTGGCAATGTCCAGGCCACATTTGCGGCAATACTGTCAGGCGCTTTAAAGCCCACATAATTAGAACCATTAGCTGCCAGTTCCATTAATTCCAAATTGCCAGTATTACCGGCAACTGCGCCATACGGCTCAATTCTTAAAGCATCAGCTGTAGCAGGCGACAGATCTAATCTTGCATTTAACGAAGTCGTGCCGATACCCACATTTCCGCTATCCTCAATCCTCATCTTTTCATCAGCCGCTGTTGAACCGCCTGTATGGAATTTTATAACTGTGCCAGTTGTAGCTGTCCCAACTGACAAGTTCCCGCCAGCTCCCAACCCGCCTTGAGCTAAAAGATAAGAGTCATCTGGACCGCCAATTGAATAAGCAGGATTACTATAGCCAGATGAATTAATACCTAAATCCACATAATAATTACTTTCATCGCCATTATCTGCCGTAGCAACCAAATCAGAAGAAGCATCGTTACCAGCATTCCTATTTGTAACATTAATCTGCAAATAATTATTTAGATCACCGGCAGCGCTGATGATATTAAAAGAATCTTCAGTTCCAGAATCTACTTTTAATTTTTCAGGGGCAGTTGGATCAAAAAAATTACTGCCAATAGCCACATGGCCTGTGTGAACGATAGGTAATGCACCGGCAGGTTCAATATATAAAGTAGGAGTAGCATCACTGTCTGCATTTTCAACAATAAAACTTGGCCCTGTTCCTTGGTTAATTACGCGCAAGGGTGTAGCCGTAGAAGTGGCTAAGGTTTTTGCTTCCATCAGTGCAGGAGTACCAGTTGCGGTTGAAGCACTATTTTCACTGATTTTTAACCCAATCTTATTCAAAGAGGTCAATGACCAATTCCATACCTGGGCATTATCGCCATTATTTATGCTATTTCCTGCTGTTGCGGCAGTAATGCCGGAAAGGACTGCGCTGCCTGAAGCTGAAATACAATTAACCCAGACCCCATTTTCATAACAACGAAATTTATTTGTACCGGAGTTATAATAAATGCTGCCTGCGCTGCCAGCTGGTTCAGCGCTACCAAGATCTAAAACAAGCAAATCAGGCGTAGCTGAAGCAACTCCCGCGCCTATTTGCACATTAGCTGTCGCACCAGCACCGGCTACCTGCAGGTTTAAATTCCCAGTAGATGTTCCCCAGGTAGAGGCAGCGCCAGCTGTTAGTGTTAGAGCATCTCCAGAAGTAAAACTGGAAGCCGCTGTCGGCGTTAAGTCAACCGAGCCTGCGCCTGAAACAGTGAAATTACCTGATGATAATGTGAAGCCAATATCTACAGCCCCGGCTGTTGTAATGGTTGCGCCATTGTCATAGACAGACTGAAGCGTATGCATAGTGCTGGGATCAGCGCAATCTTTCCAAACGCTATTTTCAAAACAGCGGAATTTGTCAGTTGAGGTATTATAATACATGGCGCCGTTAATTCCAGCTGGATCAGGATTTGTTTGAGAGCCAAGTAAAACCAGAGAACCATCACCAGCTTTAATATCACCGGCTACGTCTAAAGTATAATTAGGGATATTAGTGCCAATACCCAGACGCTTGGTGGCATTATCCCAGAATAAATTATTTGGATCACCCATTATTAAGCCGTTTGCTGCGCCAAAAGCGACCGTACCTACTTCAAGCGCTCCGTGTTTATATGCACTAATTTCTGCTAAAACTATGCCATTTCCCGCGCCTGGTTTAACAATGAAGCCAAGAGGAACGCTAATATTCGGTTGGTTGGGACGTGTGGCCGTAAATCCGCCGGCTACGGTATCTGAGAGAAAAAGTTCATCTCCGCTGGAATATATTGCAGTATTTAAGCCATGTATTAAGCCAAAAAAAGTAATATAGCCATAACTGCCATCAGGGATATTCATGGTTGTGATACCAACGACATTGGAAGTAATAATGCTATCCGCTTTGGCCAGAGCAACGGTCGGCACGTCTCCATTTGCTCCGTTAATGTAAACCGCCTGGCCATTATTTATTTGGCTGCCCGTCTGGTTATAAACCCTGGTCATGGCCTCTTGGCCAAGGCTAACTGACACAGCTGAGGCTTCGTTATAATAAGTTAAAGCTTTATCTGTACTGTCATAAAAGACTCTACCTTCGCTATAAACAGGAGGCGCTCCTGGCGTAAAATCAAGATAATTAGAAAGAATCAAGCCGGAAAATGTCGGCGTATCAGTTGTACCCAAACCCAAATTAGTTTGCGCTAAGGCAACATTGGTCAAATCTGATAGATTATTTGCTTTGCTAAGATATATATTTGTCGGGTCTAATAATTCCTGCCAAACAGTACCATCATAAATATAAGTTCTTGAATCACCTGCGCCTCCTCCAGCATCTAAAACAACTGCCACATCTCCTGTCTGAACAACTAAAGCGTCTCTGGCAGTTATGTCAGCCACCACATAAACATTAGTAATTACAATAGCTGGTAATTGCCCCGAAGGCACCTTGCCGCCGGCATCAAGTTCTGCCAAGCCGTTTAAGGCTCCTTTTTGCAAAGTGATCCGCGCATCTACAGCAGCATCAGAGTAATAAAGGTTAGTTGCGCCTTGGGGCAAACTGTCTGTATTTGAAGTACCCAATGAAGTATCAACTGAAATCCAGGTGGCGTTTCCCGTCGCATCTGAACTTAGGATATAATTGTTCGCCGCGCCGCTTGTAAACTGCAACCCTCCATCTACTTGTAAATTGCCACCTGTAGTAATATCAGCTCCAATAGTTGTGGCTGCCAAAACCCCTGGCGGACTTAAGGCTATTCCCAGAAGCAAACTGCTTATTAAAAATTTGCTTATATTTCCTTTGAGCTTATACATATATTAAAGTTTATTTTATGAATATTTAATTAAAATATAAACACACCCAAAACAATCTTGCTTTAAGTATTCTCCCTTTCTTTTCGCAATATATAAATTAATCATTTTTGAATTTTTCTAACCTTATTATATCACAATTTATACAATATAATAATTATTTTAGGTGTGGATAAGATTTGAAAATAAAAAAAACCCGTTTGGGGCTAAAATTGGGGGAAAGTAATTGGTAAATGGTTATTAGTAACTAGTTATTGGTGTTTTTTATTTGATTTTTGGTGGATTTAATCATCCCATTTAACATTATTAAAATTTTTTCAATTTTATTATTTAAATCTTCAAATTTTTCTTTAGTAATATATCCCCTATCCAAACTAATATATAAATCGCTCTTCATTTCACCAATACAACCTCTGGCGATTAAATAAAACCTTATACTATCCTGATAATGATATCTATAAAATCCTTCAGCAATATTTGCCGGAATGCCACGAGCATTTTCTCTTAAATGCCTAACTATATTATATTTTTCGTCGGCTGGAAAATTTTTAATCAAATCGTAAATATCATTACAAAACAATCTTGCTTCCTGCCAAACATTTAAATCCTCAACCTTTGTAATTTTCATATTTATAAATAATTATTCAATTTACTGTTTACCAACTACAAATTACTAATTACTAACAAATGAATTTTACAATTTACCAATTACCATTTACTAATTACCAATTACTTAATTTCCTGTATTTTTATCCAATTCACATTCCCGCTTTTACCAAGCGGAAACCCGGCAATAATAATGATTTTATCACCCCTTTTAACGAATTTTTTATTTTTTATATAAATCAAAGCCTTGGCTATCAAATCTTCAATCGTCTGGCATTTAGGCAAAACAAAAGGCACAACTCCCCAGCTTAAATTTAATTGGTGCCTGACTTTTTCATTATTGGTGGTGACTAAAATCGGCAGTTCCGGACGATAGCGTGAAACAATGCGGCCCGTATAACCTGTTAACGAAGCGACCAAAATTGCCTTGGCTTTTAAATTACGAGCTAAAGAATTGGCGCTGGAGGAAATGGCATCATCAGTATGGAACTTATCTTTGAACATAAAACGGAATTGGAAATCATCATATTTTGATTTTTCAGTGCGTTCGGAAATTATGGCCATAGTCTTTACAGATTCAATAGGATACTTACCTTCGGCTGTTTCGCCAGAAAGCATAACCGCATCAGTGTGATCAATCACCGCATTAGCCACATCTGAAACTTCAGCCCGCGTGGGCCGCGGATTTAGAATCATTGATTCCAACATTTGCGTAGCCACAATGACCGGCTTGGCAGCATTCAAACATTTTTCAATCATCATTTTTTGCGCCAAAGGCACATCTTCTTCTGGCATTTCAATTCCCAAATCACCGCGCGCCACCATCACGCCATCAGTAATTTTTAAAATCTGATTAAAATTTTTCACTGCTTCCCTTTTTTCAACTTTCACAATGATCTGGGTAGGCAGAGATTTTTTGCCCTGGAATTTAATTTCCAATTTGCGGATAATATTTTTCAAATCCTGAACATCTTTGGCAGTACGCACAAAAGACAAGGCCACCATGTCAACATTATTTTTAATGCCAAACTCTAAATCCTTTTTATCCTTAGTTGTAATTGTCGGAATGGAAAGTCTTGTTTCAGGCAAATTAATTCCTTTTTGCGAGCTGATAAACCCATCATTTAAAATTAAGCATTCAATATCCTTACCGCTCAACTTTACAACCTTCAACTTTACAACTCCGTCAGCCAGGAGAATTGGCTCGCCTTTTTTCACATCCAAATGCAATTTGTCATAAGTGACTGGAATTTTTGAAGGCACACGCTCCCCTGGCAAAATAGTTTTAGCCTGCAAATCAGTGGTTAAAATAATTTTTTTGCCAGTTTTTAAAAAAATACCTTTGCCAGGAATAAATCCAACGCGAATCCTTGGTCCTTGGAGGTCTTGGAGTATGGTAATTGGCTGATCAAATTTTTTACTCAACTTACGGATTAACTTAATAATTCTTGAATGTTCCGGATATGTTCCATGGGAAAAATTAAGCCTGGCGACATTCATGCCGGCCTTTATTAACTGGGTTAAAACCTTTTCACTATTGGAACTGGGGCCGATGGTGCAAACGATTTTTGTACGCTTCATTGCTATACTAATTAACGCTAATTAAAACAAATTTAACGAATTTTTGTATGGATTTTCTTTTTATCATTAGTATATATTAACCTTTTAAAATATAAACTTCTTAAACCAAAATTTATTAAATACCCCAACTCATAATTGCTAACTTTTAAATAATGGATTAATTGCTCTTCATCTCTAAAACAATTTACTCTAGTTGCTTTTATTTCTAATATAATTTTATTATCAATCAAAAAATCTGGCACATAACAACCAGGAATCTTACCAGAATCTTGTGAATATAAGTCAATTTTTGGTTCAGAAATATTATCAATACCATTTAAATCTAATTTCTCTTTTATCAAGCGATGGTAAACTATTTCTTTATGATAAGAGCCGTAAGTGTTATAAATTTCTATACATAGGCCAACAACTCTGTAGCTTAAATCTTTATAGAGCAATTCCATATTTTTTTTATTTTTATTTTAAATTCGTCTTAAATTCGTGTTAATCCGTCAAATATTAATCTTCTTCGCATATTCTCCCAAATACGGCATTTCCCAATATTCACCGTTAAGCGATTTTAAAATTCCCAAGATGCTTAAAATAATTAAAGCAATGCCTCCGATCATGGCCAAAAACCAGCCAATCACTGGGACAATTCCTATGATCATATTAATCAATTCTCCGATAACTAAAATTAAACCCTGCTTACCGTGAAATTTAGCAAACTGAGATTTTGGCTTTAGAAGCAACGGGATTAAACACAAAATCCCGATGTAACCGATAGCTGCAATTAATTTGTTTTCCTCAATGTCTTTTTTGACCTGAGGGTCATTAACATTTGGCAATGTCATAGAATTTTAGTTAAAAGTTAAAAAGTAGAAAGTTCATAAAGTATATCTTTCAACTTTATAAACTTTCTAACTTTCAACTGCCATAATTATACCATAAAAATAAAAAGATTGCCCATTTCTAAACAATTTTTTGTCTAGAAATATTCGTAGTTTATTCGCATTATTTTTAACAAAGGAAGTGGGCATCTGCCATTAATCCAGAAATTCGCATAATTAAAAAGGAACGATATTAATCGTTCCATTGGCTGCAACTTCTGATAGAAATTTTCCAATCTTCACTTTCGGGCTTTTCCTCAAAAAAAATTTCGGCCAACACTCCGGCATCCGGGCATTTTGAAATAGCCTGCATTTCAATCTTATAAGGGTTCTGCCTGGAGATTGCGCTGCTATAAGCTAATGTCGTTACTCTTATGGTTGATTGCAAATCAATGTAATCAAACCTTTTTCGTCCCTTGTTACTTTCACGATACCTTATTGCCGCCTTAATTAATTTTTGCTGAAGCTCCTTTGAGATCAATCTTAATTTCCCTAATTCCTCAATGGCGCAAAAGATAGAGACGGCATTAATATCTACTTTTCTCATTTACTTCCTCCTTTGTTTATTGATTTTTTAGTTTAGCATCTATTTTATTTTTTGTCAACCTAAACGTAAAAGACCGCCCATTTCCTGGCGATCTTTTTTATAACAATTTCTATTCCCTATCAGTAAACACCACCAGCCGCTGGGAATAACTTTTGGCAACTTTATTCCATACTCCGTCACAAGCAATAAGGTTAAGGTGCGCTTTCCCGTCATTTGAAACAAACACATCTGTAGCGTCAGCATGCGACTCATACCTTCGGCTTTCACGCACTACGAAAGTTGTAGTCACCCCCTGATCATCTTCAACAAATATTTTATCGCCTTGTCGTAATTTATATAAATTATCAAATACTGCTACTTCCCCATTTTTCCTGCCATCATAGTGTCCGCCAAAAACAGCAGTGCCATTATCCCCCGGGCGCTGCCCCAATTCATACCATGCTACATCATTCAAGCTTTTGATCATATCCATTGCTCCAACAGAAGTAAGCCCCACTTCCTTAACAGCTGCATCAACATTTATTCCTGGGATTATAAGACGCTCTGGCCTGCCTGCAATAGCGACAGGCAACCGAGAACCTGCTTGTTCAGAATTTGTAAGAATTGCACTATTGTCCACAAGCGGTTCTAGGCTGCTCTGAATTGGGGTTATGGGAATTAAATAAATGAGAGTATTTATCCTTACCAATGTTTTGGGGCCTACCCTGCCATAACCGGTTGTCTTAGGCGTTCCTGAGGAAACGATTCCTTGCGCGGTTTGAAATTTTTGTATTGCCGATTCCGTATAAGAATCAAAATATCCCGTAACAAGACCGGAAGGATAAATGTCTGTATCCGCAGCAAGATATGTCTGAAGTTCAACAACATCTGATCCGCTGGAACCGAAATCCAACTGGCTGTTTATCTCTGCTTTGGCATTCTTAATCGCGAAAAACGAGACAAATAGTAGTGCGACTATTAATCAACTAAAAAAAAGACCTTTATGCGTCATTTTTTGTAGTTTAATTATTTTATACATATGATTTTTATTAAAACTTAAATAAATGTTAAACGCATTGATTACATGGTCATCATTCTTATATAAATATAGCCGTTAGAGTGCATTTATTATTACAATTTGCTATATCTATTAAATACCTTAAGTGCTATGCTTAAGGCCTAAATAACCGTTTTAAGAGAGCTTGACTTAAATACCATGCAAATGTTATTAAACGTGGCCAATCTTGGCTAAATGAGACCATATGACCCCAAAACAGGAAAAACATCAACAAGCAGTCTTGGCAACAGCCCACCACGACTACTCAAAAAAGCTTAATGCATATGCCTTTTTCAAGGTGCGCAATAGCGCGATCAGCGAAGAATTGGTGCAGTCCACTTTTACAAAAACATGGTCTTACTTAATAAAAGGAGGGACAATTAACAGAATGAAGGCTTTTCTTTATCATATTCTTAATGACCTCATTATTGATGAATATCGCAAGCGTAAAACAACATCACTTGATGTCCTTCGCGCCAAAGGTTTTGAACCAAGCACTGACGATTCCCAACGTCTTTTTAATTTTTTAGATGGACAGTCAGCTCTCCTTTTATTTGCGCGTCTTACTAAAAGATATCAAAGGGTGATGAGTCTGAAGTATGTGCAAAATTTGTCACTAAAAGAAATATCTCAAATCACAGGACAATCAATAAATAACATAGCTGTGCAAGCGCATCGAGGACTTGAAAAACTTAAACTATTATATAATCCTGCTTAATATCAAAACACAAACTAAAACCCCGGCTTTTACCCGGGATTTTTTATTTAAAATAATCTTACTCAGTTTTAAATTATTCTCTATCAGTAAATACCACCAACCGATTTGAATACAACTTTGTTTTTTTATTCCAAGTGCCAACGCAAGTAATTAGATTTAAATGGGATTTTCCATCAGTTGAAATAAAAACTTCAGAGGCGTCTGATTTCAATGTGTAAGTTTTAATTTCCCGCACCACAAAAGTAATTGTTGTTCCTTTGTCATCTTTAACATACAACTTATCGCCTTTTGCTAATTTATTTATATTATCAAACACTGACCTTTGCCCAGTTATCCAAGGGCCATAGTGCCCAGTAATCACTGCGTTGCCATTTTCTCCAGGACGCGGCCAGACATTAAACCAGGCTACTGTTAAAGGTCCCTTTGGCACTCCAACTGCTCCCTGACGCGTAAGTCCGACCGAATCAACAGCAGCATCAACCTTGATTTTTGGGATTTTAAGACGTACCGGCAAACCAGGGCTGGCCTTTTCTTGTTTCGGAGGGGCAACCGCATTTTCATTTGGTTGCGCAGAACTACTTTGGATTGATCTATTCGGAATCAAATAAAAAAGAAGTGCAAGTGAAAAGGCAAAGACAGCAAGGACAAAAAATAATTTGGCGTACGTTGACAAAGCTCCTAATGTTTTTGCTTTTCTTTTAACTTGTTTTGACCTGCCTTTCGCACCTCTTTTAAAATTTTTCAATTTTTTTAATGATTTTTTCGTTCGTTTTATTTTTGCCATAACTGCTCATCATACTATAAGAGCCAGACAAACTATTGCCTGACTCTTATTTACTAATTTATCTTTAATTATCTAGTTTGTTTTTTTCGCGCAAAGAAAAAATAATTCAAAACAGCAAGAATTCCAATCGCCAGAACAATGAAAACCGCCAAATAAGCTCCTACTGGATTATAGCCGGTATTTGGCAATGCCGGAACTAAAGCAGCCACCACAACAGTAGCAGTCGCAAGATCCCTGACTGTCAGGCCATTGGCTTCACCAGATGCAATAGCAACATTGGTAGTAGTTTTAGTCAAGTTGGTTCTACAAGTATAAGTCCAGGTTTCAGTGGTATCAAGCTTTGAATCACCATTGGTATCGCCAGAAATATAGGCCATCGGACTGCACTTATCATCAGTGAGCTTAACATTGCTTAAAGCAACTGTACCCGGATTAGTAATTTTTTCCGTATAAGTGACCATTCCACCTTTGGCCAGCAATGAGAGCGGATTTGGAACTTTTGTCACGTGGATCAATGGGGGCACTGTAGGTGAGCCAACAACAACCGTAGCACTGGCAACATCAGTTGCGCTTATGCCATTAGCCCAGCCAGTTGCAACCACGTTATTAGTATGAGTTTCTGTAAGAGTAGTGGAGCACTTATATATCCATGTTTCAGTTAAATCAAGTTTGGCATCAGAATTAACATCGCCGGAAGATAAGGTTATTGGACTGCAAGTATCACCTACCATGGTTACATTGGACACAGGGACTGTGCCAATATTAGTAAGAGTATAGGTATAAGTAACTGCTCCCGAACCTGTTGGCAGAGCTAGAGGACTAGGGACTTTAATGACATCAATTAGAGGCGGGACAACTACAGGCACTGTTTTGAAGGTATTAGTGACAATGCAGAAAAGAACTTCAGCTGGCTGGAGGTATGTAACACCGCTTGAGTCACAATCGCCGGAAATTGTTTGAGTATAATTAGGATCAATAGTTTCAGATATAGTATACATATTAGATTGTGCTGGCAAAGTATAAGTTGTACCAGAAACAGCTGGAGTGCCATTGATAAACAATGGAAAATCAGCAACAATCTTGGTTCCGCCAACGACTAATTTGACAACATTAATTGTACCTGTGTATGAAACAGAACCACCCGGTACAGGCGGAACTACGCAGGTTGGTACTGTAATTGTATCTGTATCAGCCGTAACTGTTCCGCCATAAGCCAAAGCTCTTCCTGTCCAATTTACAGTATTACCGATGGTAATACCGGCAGCATCAATGACAGTTCCTACGAAAGTTGAGTTAGCGCCGATAGTTGTAGCCGCAATTGGAGCCCAAAAAACATCACAGGCTGATGCGCCAACTAATGCAATAGTTGAATTGGCTGCTGGATTAAGCGCGCCAGCTGGCCTGAAAATATAAGTTCCAGAGCCACTAAGTGTTACTGTCGTGCCTGTAGTAATATTCATTGTGCCAGTACTGGAATAACAACCAGGGGTAAAAGTTCCAGGAGGAAGAGGTCCAGCACCATCAATATCAATCGCGTCTAAAGCAACAATTGCACCAATAGATGTACAAGGTTGAATATTAAGACCATCAACAACATTATTTAAAGCAGCGTTTTGAGCTGTGCCTGCCGTGGTCCTAGCAGCATTATTAACCTCTGTGTTACCAGTAACTACTAATGAAGCACCGCCACCTGGAAATGCCCCAACATAGCCAAGAACGCTTGTGCCTGCAACACCAGTAATAGTTGTCAGCCCAACATTATAATTAAAAGTGTCGGCTAAAACACCATAAGTTGCTGCATCTCCTAAAGAGGGAGAGGTTGCTGCCTGCGCAGTCATTGGCCCACTCAGACCAAGCGCAAAGGAAACAGTCAAGACACCAATGACTGTTACTATTAAACTCATTTTAAATTTTTTCATAATTAAATAATACTTAATTAAATATGTAAAAATTAATTATTTTTAAGACCTTTGTACGCTTTAACCCGCATCTTCACCTCTAGCTCTTATTGCTCCTATAATTTTTATATATTATACCATTTTTTCGCCATTTCTGCAGAAAAATCCCCTGTGGATAAGTTTTTACAACAAAATTTACCCTATCTTTTAGAAAAGGTTTTTTATTTATCCGGTATAAGGAGCTTTTTCATTTTACAAACAAAATCAATTGGTATGTAACGCACTTAAAATATCTTTTCTCCTCTGATCAATCGGACCACGATTATAATGATCGCAATAACCAGAAGTATGTGGATTAATCCTCCCATGGTATAAGAAGTGATTAAGCCAAGAAGCCAAAGAATGATTAAAATGACTGCAATTGTAAGCAACATAATTTTTTTATATTAATTATATTAGTGCTAAACATATCTTTAAACTAAACAAATCAAATAAGCTAAGAAGCTCGCTGTTCGCGGGAAAATATTCGTATTAGCTTAACAATGCCCAAAGCCAAAACAGCGTACACAATAATTGCGACTAGCGTTGACGGTTCAAAAACTGCAGTTGTTTCTATGCCTTGAGTATACCCGCTGTGGAATATTCCTACAAAAGGCAAAATAAAAATTCCGCTTAAACCATAGATAAAACCCACAAAGGCGCTTGTTATACTTGCTCCTGTCAGTTTAAGAATAAGCCGGAAAACTAAGAGTATATCCAACGCTCCAAAAAAGAAAAAAACTAAATATTCGGCCATCTGAGAACCAGTTGCTTTTTCTTTAACTGGATTTGTGACGCCTCCTTGGGTAGGTGTTGTCTCTTTTAGATTATTTTCCATATTTTTAAAGTTCTTTAATTAAAATTAATTATTTTTAAGACTTTTCTTATGCTTTAATCCCCATCTCCGCCTTTAGCTCTTATAGCTCCTATAACTTTTTATATTATACCATAAAAATGAAAAATCCGCCCATTACCAGACGATTTTTTTATTACTGGAAATATTCGTAGATTAGTAGCAGATTTGTAAATTAGGATCCTAAAATTCGTAGCAAAAAAGGGACGAAATTAATCGTCCCTTGGAATTATTTTATAATTCTGCTATTTAAGCTTCGGGTGGAGGAGTTTCTTTACCCTTGCCTTTCCCTCCTTTGCCTGCGACTTCCTCGGCCTTAGTTTTAATCGCTTCCAGTCCGGCGGTAGCGGCGGCAATACCGGTTCCGGCCAGCTTTGCCAGCTCAGGACTGCCATCATTCATGCCTTCGAGCAACTGACTGATGCCCAACCCTTTGGTAAAGAGTGCGGTCATCTCAGCCAGAGTTTTGGGATCGCCGAAAATGTTGAAGTCGCCTTTGCTCATGAATTGAGCAAAGGCCTTGGCCATTTCCACGCCAACCACTTGTCCGGCCGAGATTTTGGCTTTAAAGATCTCCAGCTTAATCGCTGCCTCTTGATACGTATCCTGGGCCTTGAGTTTTTCAGTCAGGACCTCAACGGACTTGCGGTCAACTTCAACCTGCTCAGAGGCGACCTGAACCGGTACGATTTTTACGGCCCTGTCTCCTTCGGCCTCTTTTTGCTTGGCAACCAAGCCAGCATCAGCCAAACGAATCTGGGCTTGAGCCTGATTTTCTGCCGCAGTTTTATCTGCTTCTGCTTCTCTGGTCTTGGTGTATGCAGCCGCATCAGCAATCTTTTGCTGCTTGATCAGATTTTGCTGACCTTCCTGCTCGGCTGCAATAACTGCTTGATCCTTGTTGCGCCGGGCAATTTCCAGAGTCGCAGCTGTCGTCACTTTTTCCTGAGCTTCCCGAGCCTTGGCTTCGGCTATGCGCTGATTCGCTTGTGCTTCCGCTCTTTTTGCTTCAGCATCAGCGATCGCAACATCTTTCTCTCTATTGGCGACATCAACTGCCTGAGTCTTGGTTACTTCTGCAGTAGCAACTGCTTGAGCTTGTTTTACCAGCTCTGCATCTTTCTGGAACTGCGCAGTCTGGACTGCCTTTTCGCTTTCCACTTGGCGCGTTTGTACGGCCTGATCCTGTTCAATCTTGAACTGCTGGATATCTTTTTCCTTTAGGGCCTGCTGATTGGCGACTTTGGCTTTTTGGTCTGCCTCGGCAAAAGCCTGATCCTGCTGTTGAGCCAAGACGCTCTTCCTGGTTTCAACGTCTTTCTGCGTGATTTGCAGTTCAGCTTCCCTTTCAATCTTATTCCTCTGGATTTTCTGTTCCTGCACGATGGATGCGGCTTTTTTCAAGCCCTGGGAATCAAAGACATTATCTTCCCGCAGGTTTTTCGGATCAGTCATGTCCAACCGGGAAATGGTTACTGTTTCCAAGACCAAGCCGTTGGGCTTAATGTCTTTGGTTACAGCTTCCTGAACTGCGGCCGCGAATTTATCGCGTTCCTGATGCAGTTCATTCAGATCCATGGTCGCTGCCACTGTCCGCAAAGCAGAAACCAATTTTTCCATCAACCGATCTTTGATCGTGGAAGCGGTCATGGCGTCGCGGCCCAACGTGGTGGCTGCAGCTGTCACGCCGTCTTTGTCCTTTTGCACGCGGATGTAAAATTCAGCTGTTACATCAGCTCGCAAATAATCCTTACAAATTAATGCCAACTGACCGCTGCGATCAACCTCCAGCTTCATGGTTTGCAACGATACTTGAATAATCTCATGGATAACCGGCACAACAATCGCACCACCGTCAATAATCACTTTGGGTTTGCCTTGGCCTGTGCGGTAAAAAGCCACATCAGCCGCTGTTTTGACATAGAGTTTGGCAATGGTCACCAAAATGGCGCCAATGATCAAACCCAGAATGCCGAACACACCAAGCACTAACTGGATTGTCCAGCCCACCTTGAGAAAAAACGGACCGATGATTAGAGCCAGAGAAATGAAAATCAGTCCTCCGGCAAACGACGCTATGCTCCTCTTACTGTCCATGCTTACTTCTCCTCCTTTTTTTCTTGGCATTTCTTCCTCATACTCTTCACGTCTATGCATCTTTTCCTCCTTTTAACCTTTCTTCTTCTTTTTTCAAATCTGCCAATTCAGGCGGCAAAACTGTGACAAAAAAAGCGTCACGCTGTTCATCCCAATTAACCAGCAGTATTTGCGTATTACCTGGGATATAAACTCCACCCGATGTATAAGCAGCGTATTGCTGCAAATTACCGAATTGATCCGTGACTCTGATTGTGCCGTGATCTTGATCAATTGGATATAATGATTCACCGACCTTACCCACTAAATCTTTTACCGTGGTGGTAAAGGTTGAAGTTTTCGGCATTATCCTGGCAACTGCTTTGGCCACATAACCAGTGGCAAAAACTGCAATGATCAGCGTGGCCAGAAAAACCGGCGGGAAAAACAGAAACGGTGTTCTTAATATTGTCTGAGCAAATGCTGTCAGCATATAGCCGACAAATCCCCAGACAAAACAGAATGTCATCATAATAATGGAAAGCGGGACTTTGCCAATACCCATGAGCAGGGCAACTTTCCAAAACAAGCTGTCCTGATCGGACTCAACATCATGCCCGTGTTCAGCGTCATGATCAGTGCCACTATCTGCATCGCTATCAGCATCGCACTCAATGTCATGATCAATGTCGTGATCAATGTCTTGATCCACGTCATGGTCAAGCCCGGTTTCGCCCAGGCCAATGGTCTGCAGAATCAGCAGTATGACACCCAGACAAAACGGGACAACATAGATTAGGTTGTACCAGTACATCAGAACTTTTAACTCCATGCTATTCCTCCTCTCGTTTTACTTTTACATTACCACCTTTAAAGTAGTAGTTGTAAACAAAATGGATGCCAATAAAGCAGCCCAAAGCAGTGGCAGCTGTTTTAAAACTGACAGCAGAAGTGAAAAACAAAAGTAAAGTCGCCAAAAGAAGATATAAGACATACTCGCTCTTTTGGCTTACGCTGGCAATCAATGGCTTTAAACTCTGATCAATTATTCTGTAAATGAACAAAATAATTAAACAGATAAAGGCCAGCAAAATAACCAGGGCTGAAATTTTCACTATCTGCTGAAATTGCAGAGAACTGCCTTCAACCAGAAACACGCTGAAAAACTTGTTAAGAAAGTCAATCAGGATGCTTAAAAACTCCTTTAAGTTAGCATATTTTTCCACTTCTATACTTCCTCCTTTTTCTTTGTTTTAGTTGTCAAATTACATATTAAAATACCCGTTTACGGGTAACAATACACCTTAACATAATTTTAAAAATTGTCAAGCATTTTTTGATCTGACGGCAATTTAGACAACATTTGAAAAAAACAAAAAGACCGCCCATTTCCAGACGATCTTTTTTTATATTATATTTGTATATCTGTATAAATCTGTAATCTGTAGTTTACATCATACCCATTCCGCTCATATCCGGCATACCGCCGCCATGAGCATGTTCATCTTTCTTTTCCGGCAAATCAGTCACTACTGCTTCGGTTGTTAAAAACATGGCTGCTATTGAAGCTGCATTTTGCAGAGCTGATCGAGTTACTTTTGTCGGATCAATAATGCCGGCTGCAACTAAATCCTCAAATTTATCTGTTTCAGCATTGTAGCCATTATTGCCAGTTAATTTTTTAACCTCTTCAGCAATCACAGAACCGTCTTTGCCTGCATTGTAAGCAATTGTTTTTAACGGCTCTTCCAATGACTTTCTTAAAATATCAATGCCGATTTTTTCTTCGCCTTCAGCCTCAGTATTATCTAAAACTAAACGACTGCGTAAAAGAGCGACTCCGCCGCCTGGCACAATACCCTCTTCCACAGCAGCTTTAGTCGCTGCCAGCGCATCTTCAATCCTGTGTTTCTTTTCTTTAAGTTCAGTTTCAGTGGCAGCACCGACTTTAATGACAGCTACTCCGCCGGCTAATTTGGCCAAACGTTCTTGTAATTTTTCTTTATCAAAATCAGAATCAGAAGTTTCTAATTCTTTTTTAAGTTGTTTAATTCTTTCATCAATGGCTGTTTTATCGCCTTTGCCATCAACAATCGTGGTGTTTTCTTTGGTCGCCACAATTTTTGCAGCCAGGCCCAAATCTTCAATTTTAACATTTTCTAATTTCAAACCTACTTCTTCACTAATCACCCGCCCGCCTGTTAAAACAGCGATATCATCTAACATTGCTTTTCTGCGATCACCAAAGCCAGGCGCTTTCACTGCCAGAGTATTAAATGCCCCGCGCAATTTATTAACTACTAAAGTTGCCAAAGCTTCGCCGTCAACTTCTTCAGCGATTATGACCAGTTCCTTTTTGCCCATTTCAGCCAATTTTTCTAAAATAGGCAGAATATCTGCCACAGCTGAAATTTTTTTGTCAGTAATTAAAATATGGCAATCTTTATATTCAGCTTCCATGCGATCAGGATTGGTAATCATGTAAGCAGACATATAGCCTTTATCAAATTGCATGCCTTCAACTAATTCCAGCTCCATGCTAAAACCTTGCGATTCTTCAACTGTGACCACGCCATCTTTGCCAACCTTATCCATTGCTTCAGCAATCATCTTGCCAATTTCCGTATCATTGGCAGAAATAGAAGCAACCTGAGCAATTTCTTCATTGCCAACTATGGGCTTGGAAATATTTTTCTTTAATTCTTCAATAATTGCTACCACACCTTTCTCAATGCCGCGTTTTATGGCCAAAGGATTTGCGCCAGCAGTCACATTTTTAATGCCTTCATTAATCATGACCTGGGCCAGTAAAGTCGCTGTGGTGGTTCCATCACCGGCAACATCGTTTGTCTTGGAAGCAACTTCTTTAACCAGTTCAGCGCCAATGTTTTCAAATTTATCTTCTAATTCAATCTCTTTAGCCACTGTCACTCCGTCTTTGGTAATTGTTGGCGCGCCAAAACCTTTATCCAGAACAACATTGCGTCCTTTTGGACCCAAAGTGATTTTGACTGTATTGGCTAATTTATCAACCCCCCGCTTCAAGGCCTCGCGGGCCTTAACATCATATAAAATTTGCTTACTCATATTTTCAAAAAATTAAAAATTAAAAATTAAAAATTATTGAATTATCGCAAGAATATCCTCCTCCTTTATCACCATCAAATCTTCATCCCCCGGCAGTTCGTCCGGTGAATATTTTTTAAAAATAACCTTATCCCCGACTTTAACAGACATTGGCGCTCTAGATCCATTTTCCAAAAGTTTACCAGAACCTACGGCCACAACTTCGCCTTTTTCTGGCTTTTCTTTGTCAACCGTGTCAGGCAAAATAATGCCGGCCTTGGAAACTTCATTGCCATTGATTGGCTTGATTAAGACGTGATCGTTTAAGGGTTTGTACATAGACATAATTTTAAATTTAATTTTATACCCCACTTTAGTGGGTTACGATGAGATTAAATGACAAACATCAAAATCCAAAGGACAAAATAAATTCAAAACCCAAATATCAAATACTAAAATTTTGAATTTTATATTTTATTATTATTTTGCCTTCGCAAGCCGTAGTTTGCTAGGGCAAACGAAGGTTTGTTATTTGTGCTTTGTCTTTTGATATTTTAAACCTATTGGCAGTCCCCCGTTCAAAGTACTAAAAATTACCTTTTTACTATTAAATTAGCTTATATAATTAGCCAAACTTTGTCAAACAAAAAACGGCCAGCAATGCCAACCGTTAAAAACTATATTTTAAAAATTGGAAAATTAATATTCTAATTTAATATCAAGCTTTTCAGCGATAAGCTGGCACCATCTTTCATGACGGTTAAGCTTACTATCCTAGCCACCATTTCTTGATAGCAGTCATCCACCTTCTTAGCATACTTATCAATAGAATCAACAAGGCGATTAAATTGACCTTCTAATCTACTAAAATCTTCCTTGGTTGCCATTGTTTCTTTAATATTAACAATTTCAATACTAAGCTTAGATGAATCTTCCTTGGTAGCAAAAATTCCCCTTTGCGCTTCTATTATTTTTTGTATATCTTCATGGGTCAGCATAAATAAAAATTATTTTATCTAACGATTATATTTTATCTAAAAATTCATTTAAAGTCAAATAAAAACCCTTTTGTATTAATAATTTATACCCTGCTTTAGCAGGCCTGGCTTCGCCAAGGCGAGCCCACTAAAGTGGGGAATAATTTTTTATCTTCCCAGGCAAATCTTTAAAAAATAGCTTATTTTAGCCCCAAAGGGGCCCTTTCAGGGCCAATTTCTAACAAAATAGCCCACAAAACCCTTGACTTTTTTATAAAAGTATGCTATTATATAAACAGTAATTTTACAACACCCAATTCATTTTGGGTTAAAAATATAAATGAAAACCAGCCAAAAGGCTAAGAATAAACCAAAAATTTCTAAAGGAGGAAAAAAATGAGCCGAAACTTAGGTGCGACCGCATGCGTTCATTGCGAACATCCAGTGGAACTGTTAGAAGAACCAAGACCCATAACCGAAAAGGAAGCCGGCGTTTACTTTGACAACAAATACAAAGGAATGCTCGTTGCCGAAGCGCGATGCCCTATCTGTCTGGCCAAATATCTGGCCTGGATAGACGATACCAACTCAATCCTTGTAAGAAGGGAACCGGAAAAATATTCACCGAGAAAGGCCGACTATGGAAAGGTCTTTGACCTGAGCTATCTTTCGACTTTTGATGACGAACCAGGAGATGACGATCTGCCAATTTATGATGTAGAGGTCATCACCACCTGGCACCGCGTCGCAAAAATCAGGTGATACACAAACAACCCCGCGGGCGGTCTGCAAAGATCGCCCCACTCATCCCAGGACGGAATAGTTTCGAGTAAATTATTTCGTCTTGAGACGAGGATAGTAAAGGGCTTTGCCCTTTTTGAAAATTAAATACGAAAAATTTTCTAGGAGGAAATATGTTGAGGATTCATGAACAAATATTAGAGCCCTATGGATGCTGTGAGGAGTGTGGTGAAATTCCACTTTCAGTGTGCGAAGAGTGGCCAGATCTGGAAAGTGAGTCACCGCGGATGCAAATGTACCATAATCATGCTATTCCCTGGGGGATGGTTACATTATCAAACCTATGTATTGTTAGGCCGATCGAAGGTGAACGTGAAACGACCTTAACGTGGGATATTGAGGAAGTAAATTCTGAAGAAAAAACCCTGGCCACGCTTTTCAAGATGCTAGTTGCTGGCGTCATGCAATCAGATGCTTCTGATATCCATGTTGAAGCTGAAGATAAAAGCCTTTCCGAATATCGTATTATCCATAATTGTGATGTGAAAAATCTTCGAGTTGAAACCTTCTACATCACTGTAAAAAAGGTTAATAACGATATTATCTTCGTTTCAGGCACATATGAATGTGAAGATGCTGATGACGAGGAAGAAGAATTTATCGAGCTTCGGTCTGATCCAGGCCCATTACCTCTACATCCACAGGAAAGTGAAAAAATCATCACGAAGATTCTTGGGTTCATTCAAAAATATCGCAACTCTTAAGGTTTTAAATTAAGAAACCCTTTGCGATGTGTAGCAATCGCTGACAAAGCTCGCGGGCGGTCTTAACGAAGATCGCCCGCGACATAGGGGATCCAACGATCCCCCCTCATCTCAGGACGGGATGGTCTCTAGTAGATCATTTCGTCTTGAGACGAGGATAGAAAAAGAGCTATGCTCTTTAAAAAAATTTCAAAGGAGGAAAGATGGAAATCTATAAAACTGAAATCGTACCATTTGGCCGATGCAAAAGATGCGGGAGAGAAATCCCTCTTTCCCAATGCAACGAAGGCCATGATGGTGTACTAAAACATCGGAAAAGACACGTCGTAGAAAAAATCGGAAACCGAGAAGTCCAAGTTTTTACTGGTTGGGAAATTGAGGAGGGAGATTCTGAAGATAAAAAACTTTCCCAATATCACCTTAACCATACCAGACAGGGCAACTTTGAAATGCGGAGTTTTTACTCCGTAAGAATCAAAAATGAAAACGACAAAATTGTTTTCGTTTCGGGAAGGGTCAGATATGAAGACGATGACCCGGGAGAAGATTCTAAATCAGGGCCTTACCCAATTACATCGGGTGAAGATGATGATACAATCACAGAGATCATCAACCTGATTGAAAAGTACAATCAAAACCTCGAGCCGAACGAATAGCATCGGCAAATTCATACAGGGGATCTTCCGATCCCCCCTCATCTCAGGACAGGATGGTCTCGTGTAGATTATTTTGTCTTGAGATGAGGAAAATAAAAGAGCTTTGCTCTTTCAAAAATTCAGAAACGAAAAAGGAAAATGTACAAATGGAAGAAAAAGAAATTGAAGAGGTAGAAAAGGAAAGAATCGTGGTCGTAGAAAAAAGAGGCTGTGGGTGCCTAATCGTTATAATCAATTTGATTTTAACGCTGATTGTCATTCCCTTCGGCCTCTATCTCGGCTATAACTGGCAGCTCAACAAGGCAAAACAGGCCAGACAGGAAAGCAACGATTGGGTCGTGAAAGAACTGATGCAGGTAAGCGACAGGATCTACGATCTGAGCAACCTGGAAATCACGGAAACAAACAGCCAACCCGCCAAAGCTTTCTTCGTCTTTTACCGAAAAGATCCAAAGGGGAATACCCAGACGACGCTTGATCTCGAAGCATACAGGCTTAGTGGTGGGGTTTTTAAAATCTATACCCCACCGATAGAAATTGTAATTGGCTTACCCACGGCCTACTGGTTAAATGAGCACCTTATCGAACCCCAGTTGCCCATATACAGCTACCTGATAGCCACTCCCTATTCTCTCGAATTCTGCGACGGCGCAGGAAGCTGTAAACTGCTCAAGAAAACCGTCGGTTTCACGAACGAAAACGGAAAATTCTCCTACTACTTCTGAACAAAACCAGCTTATGGGCGGTCTGCAAAGATCGCCCCACTCATCCCAGGACGGAATAGTTTCGAGTAAATTATTTCGTCTTGAGACGAGGATAGTAAAGGGCTTTGCCCTTTTTGAAAAGTAAATACAAAAATTTCCAAGGAGGAAAGAATGAGAATTTCTGAAAAATCGTGGCATTACAGAATAGTAAAGTTGACGAGGGAGAAACCAACTGACCTATGTTCATACGTCTGGACTTTAGTCAGAAACGTTCTGCTTGGCTTGGCAGTGATTCCCGCTCTAATCGCAACAATTTTTATGGTGATTGGCGCTGGCTATTTGCTTAACCAGGAAGTAATTCAACCCAAAATCGTTGACAAATACTTCGTGGCAGAAAAAAGCTACAATCATTCTACTGAGGGAAATCTGGTTGAAAATACTCACTGGCGGTTAAAAACGCCTGATGAGCGGGAGTGGTATCAGCCGGGACAAGAAGAAAAGGACAAAAATTTCAATTGGATCTTTCTTCTATCGGTAACCCTCGCGATTGTAACATTCTTAGGGTTCCGCCTTACCTACAAATACTACCTAAGGACTATCGAGGGATTAGACTCGGGCACCGAAAATAAAGTACTGGCATTTTCAATAATACCAGCGGTGATAATCACGAGCCTGGCTTTCCTTCATAGCTACAATCAAAAGATAGCAAACTTTGGGTTCTACTATGAGGGCATAGTGGACTTCTTTTTTGCCACAGTGCTATTGATTATTAGCTGGATCTTTATCCAGTACGTAGCCGTGATTATAACCGGATTATTTCAGGGGAAAGACAGCAAAACAATCGACTTGGTTACGGAATTTATTCATGCCAAGAAAGAAAAGGTCTGTCCTCTGATAGAATACAGATCGGCGTTAACAGGTGATAACGAGTAATCTGTATTCTTAATTCAAACAAAACCGCGGGCGGTCTAAAAAGATCGCCCGCCTCATCCCAGGATGTAATATTAAAATATTTCATCTTGAGACGAGGATAGTAAAGGGCTTTGCCCTTTTGAAAAAGTAAAAATTTTTCTAGGAGGAAAAAGAATGAAAAAAATCGTGTTAGTGTTCGCTATTGTCATTTCGGTAACGACTCTTTCTGGCTTGTTTTTCTTCGCCCACAAAAAGTCCACCGAGACGATCCAGATAAATCTGGACAAACATGATCAATGGGTACTTTATGGCGACTGCAAAACCAGTGAATGGGAAATGATGGGCGTAGGCCAGGGGACAATCAAAATCAACAAAAAAGACATGACTCCGGGCTGTGAATTTGCAGTTCATCTTCCAAACACCAACCATTGGCTGCCGGATTTCACCAACCAGAGCACATTAATGGTTGACGGCAACGTCACCGTCGCTAAACACGCTTGGGGAATCAACTTCAAGTATGCTGGCAGTTAATTAACTGCTTCAACAAATCACCCGCCGGAACTTCAAAAGAAGCAACGGCGGGTTTTTTATTTTCCTAAATTCGTTTTCAATTCGTGTTAATTTGTGTCCCCTTCAACCACAACCCCAAACACATCCACCACAACGCAATCCCAAACCACATTGTCCAAAAAAAATGATCAAAGGCCATTAAAATTAAAATCGCGATCAAAACTCCTGTAAGACCCAAAAACCAGAAAAAATGATTTTTATAGTGATGATATATTTCCTTAGATTTAAAATTCCGAAAAATAGCCAGCAATTTCAGATTATAATCAATTTTAAAATCCCAAATTTTTCTTAAAATATTAATAATGATCAACACAAAAATTATAAAACCTAAAATGCCCAGCTCAACCGCTGCCAAAACATAAACATTATGTACAGGCTGATAAAACCAGACAGGCTGTTTGGCTGGCAAATAATTAAATAAAGCTAAAGTATAATTGCCCAAGCCAACGCCTTTAAGCCAATTGGCCTGAATTAAATCTTTGGCTTGTTCAAAATAAAGAGTGCGTTCAGTCATTGATTTTTGTTCCAGCCTCTCCTCCCCATTTATACGCGTAAAAACCGACTGGCTGTAAAATAAAGTCAAAACAGCCAAAACCAAAAATCCGCTGCCAATTAACTGGCTCAAAATAATTTTAGCTTTATTTTCATAACTTAAAAAAATAAATATGCTTAAAAACAGAAAGCCAATTCCCAAGGCTAAAAATGCGCTTTTGGAAAAAGTAAAAAATAAACCAGCCAAGATTATTGGCCAGCAAATCCACAAAAAAACTTTTTCCCATTTGTGTTTGGACAAGATTAATAAGACAACTAAAAACAAACAACTGACAACTAAACAACCAGCCAAGATATTAGGATGGGCAAAAGAACCATACGCGCGCAACCATCTTGTTCCATTTGCTTCAACTACTGAAGTCCCGAGTGTTTGCGTCAGCTGTTCAGCCATGCCCAGCCATTTGCTAACCCAAACTTTTTGAGATACAAATTGGGAGATTGCTAAAACTCCCTGGACAAAACCAGAGGCGACAATTGCTAAGCCAACTTTTTTAAAACTAAGCTTAAAATTAATAATAAAAATCAGCAGCGCCAAGCCTTCCAGCATTTTTATTAAATAATAAAATGCCACTTGTTTATCTTGAGCCCAAATTATTGATAAGCCCGATACAATTACTAACAAGCCAAATAAAATATAAAAATCCAGAATTTTATAATTTAAAATCCCGGCTTCCTCATCCTTAATTTTAATTTTGTAAATTATTGTCAAAAACAAAATCAGCCAAAGCAGAATTTCCGTAGCATACAAACTAAAAGTCAGATATTCGCTTTGCCCCCCATTTAAACTGCCATAATGCCAAATCCACCTGGTTTGCCAGGGTAAAGAAAAAATAAAAAGGTAAAAAAGATATTCAATTGTTTTGGCGAATTTGGGCATAAGTTAATTATACCAAAACAAGAAAATCCCACACTCTTGACAAACACCTTTAAAAATGCTAAACTATCAAATGACCTAGATGGTCTCAAAATCGCTAATTTAGCGATTAATTCTTTCAAAATTTAAGGAGGAAGGAAATGTTAGTAGATATAACAGCGTTAAAGTGGCGGTTATTAATTAGCATTCCACTAGTGGCGATCATCTTGATTCTGATAACCCAGTACAGGCTCATAAGGTTCTCCATTGAACTTCCCGGCGGGGAGCATACCATCGGCCTTTATGGCTCATTGACTACCTCGGGGATTGCATCACCGTACGAGTCAAGAATGAGTTATGTCAAAGCGACCGACGGCAAACTCGTGAGATACTACTTGCGCAATAAGAATGAGACCTATACCATAGGTTATGTTCTGGATGGTCAGGTGAGTATTGAAGGAATGCATATCGGGAAAGAGTTGATCAACAGCTTTTGTCTGGGTGGAATTCAGCCCAACCAATTTCCTTACGGTTCTTTCTACATTGGCAAAGATGGCCAACTCAACCCAGACCCTGTCTGCAATGCAAAGGTCAGTAGCCTTGCCTTGCACCTAAGCGATGAAAACGGGGCTCAAGCGATAAGCCAGGAAACAAGCGGCGTTGATCCCAATCACAATTGTCTCGAAAGCCTCAATGACCACATAAAACACCAATCAGCATGGAAGTATCCTTGCCCTGAACTCCAAGGGCCGGATTATTGACCGAAATAATTGAACAACAAATAAAAATTCAAAACCGGCTTGTCCAAATGGATGAGCCGGCTTTTTTATTTTATATATTTTTTAATAATTCTTCCCTCTTTTTCTCAAATTTTTCCTGATATTCCGCCCGCCGGTCGTTTTCATGAAATTTTAAAATCGTATCTGAAATAATTACCCGTTTATCACCCAAAACAGCTAAATCCTTTTTCTTTTGCGACATATGCTTGATTTGCAGTTGCCTTGCCAGATTTTCCAGCCAATCTCCCAGCCAGCTTTGCAAGATAAATTCTCTGGCCTGATAAACAAACTTACTAAATTTATTATCTTCAATTCTGCGCCTGAGGCTTGGTTTAACCGGCTGCCAGTTGGGCAGATATTTATTAAGCCAAGGATTAGCCGCAATTAACTGGTCATACATTTCATCTCTCATATATATAGGCAGCAAAGTAGCCAGCCAAAATACCAGATAAATATCTTCGGACGCGATTTTTATTTTTGTTAAATCCAAATCATCTTCAGCCAAATAAAAGCTCAGGCAAATTTTATCAGGCTGTTTATTTTTTGGCGGCCGCAAACCCAGCACAGCAATGGTAAAAATTAAAAATAAACGAGTCTGCCAGATTCTATTTTTTGCTGTCACTATAAAAAAATCAATATCACTGGAAATTTTGGCATTGTTATAGGCCAGGCTGTTGCAGACCGCAATTAATTTTACAAAGGGCAGGTATTTAAAAATTCGGCCGGCCCATAGCGCAATTTTCCATTTTTTTTCTGCCAAGACATAACGCCCTAAACGCGTTTGAATTATTTTCTGCCGATTTTGCAAAAAATAAAAACCACGTTCAGTGGCTATTATTTTATTAAGCTTAGGATTTGTTTTTAATTCACTGGCAATTTCAGTTAAAGAATAATTACTGCCGACCATGCCGCCTGTAAAAAGATGAGTATAAATTTCATTTAAAGTTAAGGGGTAATCAAAAAGATCAAAATAGATAATTGTGTTTAGTATAAAGAGTTCTAAGTAGTTTAGGTTAAACATATCTGGAAAATCACAAACTTCAAATTCCAAGCTCCAAATAAATCCCAATAATCAAATCTTAAAACAATTTTTAATTATTTGGATTTAGAATTTATAATTTATTTGTTATTTGGAACTTTTATTCATTGGTTATTAATTTCGCTAGAAATTACCGGTTCAATTCCTTCTACATTTTCTACTTTTTCAAAAGCTTTGTGCCCGATTTTTTCTTTCAGCGCCGCATCTTCTACAACCATTTTTTCATCATCAAAATTTATAATCTGCCTTTTATGAATAATTAATTTGCCTTCAAAAAGTCCTGACATCAAATTGTTGCTTCTGACCAGATATTTTTCAATTATGCCAGTCTCTGTTTCCAATTCAAAATCTGAAACATAACCCAAAAACTGCCCGCTTTGCGTTTCTACTCTGATCTTCTTTAATTGCTTTTGGTTAATAAGCATAGCACTACAAAACTACAAATTAAATACAAATATACAAAAATTAATTTCCTATACTTCCCCTACTCAAAAAATCGTCAAGTTTTCGTGTGTTTTTGTGAATTATTTTAGCCTGCCTGCCGACCTTCGTCGGTCGAAACCGACTTCAGTCGGTGAAGACCGAAGTTTTAAACGGAGGCAGGTGTTTCAGTTTTCTTATGTCGTCCAAACATCCACAGCTGCTGCAAGGCCATGAGCAATGTCGTGGTAAACCAATACAATGTTAATCCAGCCGGCAAACTGGCGCCAATAATGACAGTAAAAATCGGCATAAAATACAGCATTTGCTTATTCATCACAGCCAAAGTTTTTTCATCTCCTGAACCTTTTATTTCTTTCTGATTTACTAAAGGCGGCTTTTTGGCCATCAGCATTTTTGTTTGCCAGAATTGAGCCGCGCCAGCCAAGACTGCCAGCGCCAAACTAGGAACAGCTAAATTAACAAAGCCCAAAAATATGGGGTTGATTTTATCTGGCTGAGCCACAAAAGAATAAAGCATTTCAAAACCCTGCGAGCTTAAGCCTTGTCTAAAGACCTGATAAACAGCAATTAAAAATGGAAATTGAATCAAGAGCGGCAGGCATGATGAAAAAGGATTGACTTTATCTTGCTTATACAAATTCATCATTTCCTGCGCCATTTTTTCCTTATCATTGGCATACTGTTTTTTCAAAGCATCAACTTTGGGCTGAATATCCTGTAAAGCTTTTTGCGATTTGATTGACTGGTAATAAAGCGGGAAAAGGATTACGCGGATTGCCACAGTCAAAACTAAAATCGCTATGCCAATGTCATGGCCAGGCAAAACATTATAAAGCCAAATCAAGCCATTAAAAAGCGGCTGATAAAAAATTAAGTTGTAAACGTAGATTAGATAAGACATTTGATAAATTATGAATTATGAAATCTGAAAGCAAAAATCTGAAATTCTTAATCCTCTTTTTGTTGCTCTTTTGCTTCTTCAGATTTTGTTTCTTCTGGCTCGGCTTTGGGAGATTTTTTCTTAGTTTCTGATTTTTTCACCTTTTTTTCCTTGGCAGCCTTTTTGGCTTTTTTCTTTTCATCTTTTTTAGCGTCTTTTGATTCCTCTGTTTTTTCAGGTTCCAGAACAGGCGTGCCAGCCCCATCAACAGCCACGACTTCTTCTTTTTCACCGCTTGGGGTTTCTTTGACAATATTTATTTTCCAGCCGGTTAATTTGGCAGCCAGCCTAACATTTTGGCCCTCCCTGCCGATTGCTAAAGAAAGCTGATCCTCACGAACAGTGACTGAAGCTGTTTTATCTTTTTCAGAAATATCCAAGCTTACGACTTTAGCCGGTGATAAGGCATTGCTGATAAATTTATGAGGTTCCTCATTCCATTCAATAATATCAATTTTTTCACCGCCCAGCTCATTGATAATAGTCTGAATTCTGGCGCCACGCTGGCCAACGCATGAACCAATCGGATCTATATTTTCCTGATTGCTTTTGACAGCCACTTTTGAACGAAAGCCTGCTTCGCGGGCAATAGACATCACCTCAATTGAGCCTGCATTAATTTCTGGTATTTCTGATTCAAATAATTTTTTGATTAATTCTGAGCTTGAACGGGAAACTATAATTTCAGGGCCTTTTATTGTCATTTCCACCCTGGCAATATAAAATTTCATTCTTTCCCCGGGAACATAACGCTCATTTCTGACTTGTTCTTCAAATGGCATCAAAGCGGTAATCTTGCCCAAATCAATTAAAAGTCCGGCCATTTCCCTTCTTTGAATCGTGCCTGTTATTAACTGACCTTCTTTCTGCTTATATTCATTAAAAATTGTTTCTCTTTCAGATTCCCTGATTTTTTGGATAATCACCTGTTTGGCTGTTTGCGCAGCCATGCGGCCAAAATCAGCTGGAATTTCCAGGTCCACAATTAATTCTTCACCAACTTTTATTTTTTTATTAATTTTTTTGGCATCTTCCAGCAAAACTTCATTTTTGGGATTGAATTTCAGAGGTTCCTGGCCTTCTGGTAAAACAGCGCCTTCCTCAAGCTCCTCCACATACTTTTTATCACGGCCGTTTTCATCTATTTTTTTAATAAATTCTGCAGGAAAATCAACCACGATTTTTTTATCATAAACCCTCATTTTGCCGCTTTTAACATCAAACTCAAAAATAATATTCTGGTTTTTCTGGCCAAAATCCTTGCGATAAGCCGCGGCCAAGGCTGAATTAATAGTTTCCATTATTGCTGCCTCTGACAGGCCTTTTTCAGAGGCAATCTGCTTTACTGCCTGTTGTATTGATTGTAAATCCATATGCTTGAAATTAGATATTAGATATAAGAAATATGTAATACGGAAAGGAAAAAAATAAATTTTAATATTCACCAATACCTTGCTACCTATTACGTATTACCTATTTCCTCTTACCACTTATTAAAATAACTAGTTTAAAATACATTAAACTAGCTTGATTGTATTATACCTGGTAAAAACTTTTATGTCAACAGCACGTATTTTGTAAAGAATGACAAAATTATAAAGACAAAAGACAAAAAAATTTCAAAGCCCAAAATTTAAATAACAAAATTTTATTATTTGAACTTTATATTTATTTTGTCTTTTGAGTTTTGTCATTTGTCATTTTCAATTAAATCCACAAATACCAAATCCCAAATAAATAACAATAATTCAGTTTGCAAATTTCAAACTCTGAAACAGTATTTAGAATTTAGAAATTGAAATTTAATTAAAAATTTAGTCATTTATTAATTGATTAAAAATTAAAAATTTAATATTAAAAATTTCTTAAATCCCCTTATGGTGCCTAATTTTCGCTTTTTTATTAGCTTTATCTATTTCCACTGCCACAATGTCAAAACGATAATTATCACTAGCAATTTGATTGGCTGCCAGATATTTTAAGCCTGCTTCAGACATTTTGGCTTTCTTTTGTTCTGTGACCGCTTCTTCGGGCAGGCCAAATTTATCAGACAAGCGTGTTTTAACCTCCACAAAAATTATCTGCTTATTTTTTTCAAAAATTAAATCAAGCTCGCCATGCCTGGTGGAAAAATTTGCAGCTAAAAAATTATAATCCCTGGCTTGCAGCCATTTTCTAGCCACTTCTTGCCCATATTTGCCGATATTTTGTTTATAAGACATCTGTAATATAAAAATAGGCCAACCCGGCCTATTCTTATCTTATTTTTTTAAGTATTTATTTAATTTCTGCTTTTCATTCAGCTCTCTTAGCTGTTTTTTCATGACGACAAAATAATACCTGATTAAATAAACCAGCCAGATCACACCCATCAGCAGCCAGATAAAAATCCAAAACCTGCCGCCCAAAACCGGAATTGCTTCATAACGAAAAAAGAAAATAAAAGTAAAGGAAATGGCCATGGTCAGACAAAAATTACCCACCTTTACCCAAAACTTAGCGCGCACAAACTCGCGTTTTATTTTTAATCTCTTGGCCATCAGTTTGCTCAGACCGTAAATTAAATAGCTCACAGCTAAAACAACCAGAAACATCTGCTCAAAACGTGCTGACAATTCGCCTGGATTAACATCTAACCAAAAAGGTACGGAAAAAATCTTCCCCCAATCAATTCCTAAGAAAATCATAAATTGCTAAAATTATTAGTAAGTTAAATTTTTTCAAATATTAAGCCCCAGAAATAATCACCAAATTCAGTTTCTTCTATTAACCGCAACCTCAATTCAGTCGCCCAGCTTTTTATAACATTTGGCTCAACTCGTAATTCTACGGGCGGACCAAATGGGATGCCAATTTTTTTCCAGTCAATAATAATCACCTTGCCGCCATTTCTCAAAATACGCGCAGCCTCATAGATGATCTCCTTTTTCTTTTTATTTTGGAATAAAATATTGACTAAAATTGCAATATCTACGGTGCCACTTGGAATTTTAGTTGAACCAGCATCTTCCAGATTAGACCAAATAGTCTCAATATTGGTCAAAGAATCAAGTTTCGCCCGGCTAACAACCGCGTCCAAAACAGATTTTTGGATATCTACGGCATAAGCCTTGCCTTCTTTGCCTATTAGTTTGGCTGCCGGGATTATAAAATAACCCAAATTTCCGCAACCCAAATCTGCAATCGTCATGCCCTCAGTAATTTGAAGTTTTCCCAAAATTTCTTTTGGATTAAGAAATTGAGCGCCGCCTGAAACTGGCATATTTTTAAAATAAAAAAATTAAGATTAAAAATTATTGTCCTTTAGGCAGCAAAGGTGAAAAAATCCACAAAACAATGCCGCCAAACAGATTAAAAATCATGGTTAAGCCGAAAAACATGAAAATCAAGCCTAAAATTTTATAGAAAACACGAGTCCCGCCTTCTGTGCTCAAGTGTTTTTCCGCCCATTCAATGCGTCCAAAGTTTTCCAAAAACCATTCAGATTTAAAAACTAAGACTGGACCCAAGATAAATAAAACTACTCCAAATATTCTAACAAATAACATGCTGGTTTTGGCTTAAAATTTAATTCTCTTATAATAATAACAAAAAACAACCATCTTGTCTAAACCTATAAAAATTGCTACCATACTATAAAGAGTACTAACAACCTAACAATTTTCAGCCAGAGGCTGATCCGCCTTTGGCGGAAATCATTTATTTAATATGAAACCAATCGTCAACCAAGAGCTCTGCATTGGCTGCGGCACCTGCGAAGGCCTTTGCCCTGAAGTCTTTCATTTAGATGACGGCAAAAGCCAGGTCAAAGAAATGCCAGATTACGCGCCGTTTAAAGACAAAATTGACCAGGCAGTTGATGCCTGTCCAGTGCAGTGTATTAGTATTGAAGAATAAAAATTTTCAAAAAGAAAAGGCCGGGTTTTAATCCGACCTTTTGTGTTTATGTAAGTTTAGGCAGCGATGCCAATATCCTCGCGCCAGTCTAAAGCACCGTCATGTTGTATTTCCTTGACCACTTTGTACACAATGTCCCTGGCTTCGGGTATTGTTTTTCTTTTGGCAGAAACCATTAATACTCGGCCGCCAGCAATCTTCAGTTTGTTGTCTTCCAAGACCAGGCCAGCAGGATGGATAATTACGTTTTCCGGTAGATCTCGGGGAATGATGATTTCCTTGCCTTTTTGGGCAGAATAATCACCTGGATAACCCGTGGAAGCCATGACCACGCCAACTGATACCATGTCTTCTGGCACTTTTACTTGGCTTAAAATGCCGGTATTGCCTTCGCATGCTGCCAAAAGCAGTTCGTGGAAAGCCACTCCCAGAATATATTCCAGCTGGGCTTGGGTTTCTGGATCACCGCCGCGGATATTTGTTTCCAGCAGATAATCGATCAGGCCAATGCGATTCAATCCTTCGTAAAGGATTCCGCAGAGCTCAATGCCAAATCTGTCTGCCAGATATTGACGCACTTTGGCAATTATTCCCAATCGCTTGTTCATGTCAGCCATGGAAAATCCCGGCGCCGGGGTAACAATGCCCATGCCGCCAGTGTTATTGCCGTGCAGCAGTTTGTGGTCCTTAGTTGGCATCCAGGGCAAACAAAAGCCATTCTTGCCCAGCAAGTACATGGCTGACCACTCTCTCAACGAGCGGTAGCAATGCTCCAGCAAGACGGCTTTGGACAAAAAGCCAAGAGGCTTTTTAGGATCAAACATTTGAACCAGGGTTTCTTCCACCAAGGTCCAGTGATCTTTGCCATCCTGGCCTTCGGGCGACGGAACAATAACGCCCTTGCCCGCTGCTTCGTGGTTGGTTTTGCAAGCTAAAGGAATGCCATCACGGCGGCATTGCTCAATAAAAGGAATGGCTTCTGGCAGGCTTAGCACCAGCTTGCCCGGAGCAGTCGGCTCACCAAGCTGCTGATAAACTGCTTTAGCCATGGCCTTATTGTTTTCCAGTTCCGCGCCCTTGGCCGTAAAGCCGACAACCTTCAAGCCCTTGGCGAGCAATTCATCAGCCTGGCCGAAGATTAGCGGCGTTTCAGGCCCGACCACAACCAGATCGGGCATGATTGTTTGCGCCAGTTGCAAAATCGCCTTAACGTCAGTTGCTTTTACTTCCGGATAAAGCTTAACCCGGCTGCGCTCTTCCTCATTAAGAAAATACAGCATGCCGCTTAAGCCCGGAGCAACATGAACAAACACCTCCGAGGCTTGAAGTAGCTTTCTTAAATAAGCATACTCCCTGCCTCCCGAACCAATCAGCAAAACCTTGAACTCTGCCATTTCACCTACCTCCTTCTTGAAATTTTAAAAGGACCATAATTGGCCCCCGTTTTACTTGCCTTAATATTTACAGAATAGGAAAACAATGTCAATAAACTTGTGTTAAGAGTAAAAATATTATATAATAAAATTGGCAGACGCTTTGAATTTGAGATAATTATGTCAAAACCACAATCAAAAATTTTAATTAAATGGGCTCCAGAGTTTGCCTATATTATTGGACTAATTACAACCGATGGAAATCTTTCATCTGATAAGAGGCACATTCACTTTACATCTAAGGACAAAGAGCTTGTTTTAAAATTCAAAAAAATATTAAAATTAACGAACAAAATTGGTAAAAAATCGCGGGGTGGAAATAAAATAAAAAAATATTATGTAATTCAATTTGGGGATGTTAATTTTTATAAATTCTTATTAAGCATAGGGTTAATGCCAAACAAAACGAAAATATTAAATGACATAAAAATTCCTAAACAATATTTTTTTGATTTTTTAAGAGGTCACTTTGATGGAGATGGTTCCTTTTATTCTTATTGGGATAAACGCTGGAAATCAAGTTTAATGTTTTATACGACTTTCGTGTCTGCAAGCAAACAACATATTTTATGGTTAAGGAAAAGTATCAAACAAATTATTAATCTAAATGGGCACATTACTCATGCCAAAAAATCTACAATATATCAACTAAAATATGCCAAGAATGAATCGAAAATTTTACTAAAAAAAATTTATTATTCAGATAAAATACCATGTTTACGAAGAAAACGCTTGAAAATTTTTAATATACTTGATAATATAAATTAAACCTTTTGCGCGGGTGTTGAAACCGGTAGACAAGCAGGCTTGAGGTGCCTGTGCCGCAAGGCGTGGAGGTTCGAGTCCTCTCCCGCGCACCCGCAAAAAAAATCCAAGGGCACTTAGCTCCTGCCTTCGCTTCCACCTACGCTAAAGCTTCGGCGGATAAAAAAGCTACGGCAGGCAGGCAGTTTGGTTAGTATGTATTTATGGGTGATAACCAGCTTCGCTAAGCTCCTTACAAAAGTTATTGTTATCGTTATAAATTATTAGTTATTCTAGGGCGCTTAGCTCCTGCCTTCGCTAAAGCTACGGCAGGCAGGCAGTTGTGAATTAAAGTATTTACGGACGGCAACCAGCTTCGCTAAGCGCATACCAAGAGTTATTGTTATAGTTATAAGTTATTAGTTATTCCAGGGCGCTTAGCTCAGCTGGTTAGAGCGACTCGTTTACACCGAGTAGGTCGGGGGTTCGATCCCTCCAGCGCCCATCAAAAAAAATTGCTCTAAAAAAGCAATTTTTTTAAGTCGCAAAAAATATTTACCAGTGCTACTATTGACTTTATGCCTAATTATTGCTATACTTTAAAATTCTGAAATATAATTATAGTTGATTTTAACTAACGTTTTTTGACAACAAAAAGGAGGTAAGGTGATCATGCGGTTTGTATACGCTACCGATCTACACGGGAATCAAAACGCCATTGAAGCTGTGTTCAGACTAGCTCAAAAAGAGCAGGCTGATGCAATAGTTTTTGGTGGCGATCTGACTCCCAAGTCAGTAGCTATCAAACTTGCACAGCACCCTGACTACTCTGAAGAAGAAAATTACGAAATTAACGACGAAGATCTGCCGCTTATAGACGGCGAAGTCATTCCGACTGACAGTCTCGAACAGAGCTTAAAATCAAATTCTTATTTAGAGAGTTTGCAAGCCATCAAAACTTTCAATGAGAGAATCGGCTCTGCAATTCTGGCAAGGCATCTAGAGCGACAAGGCTACATACTCTATGAACTGACAAACAAGTTCTATGAGTTTGAAACCTTAATGATGGAACAAATCATACTTGAAAAGCTCTATGCTTTTTTCAAAAGCGCTGAGCCAGTCGGGAAACCGGCTCAACTCCAGCTTTCTGAAATGGAGCTGGATATTTTAGGTGATTGCGTTGTGGATTGGCTAAAGCAGGAAGAGGAGACTTGGACTGAAGCAATGCGCGATGCCTTTACGCACAAGTGTTCGCTGGCTCTTGGCTCAAAAATAAAAAATTTCTCTGAATGGGCACCATCGCAATATTTGCTGGAGTGCATTCTATTTGAGCTCTATCAAGGGCAAATGACAAAGATTACCCACGGAGTTGAAAAAGTTTTACTTGAGCATAAAAGCCCGCTGGCAAAGCATATTCTCCAATCATTCAAGGACACAAATACAAGACTCTTTCGGGCTCATGCCTACAAAACGATCCTGGAAGAAACCCATATCGCTTCTTTGGCGAAACATTCAAACATAGCGCAACTGAAAAATAAAGCAGAAGATCCTGCTCACCTTAAACAGGCTCAGCAGAAATTCTTTCAGAAATTTTTTCTGCCTCTGACAAAACAATGGAGAGCAGCCAACAACAATAAACCAGTCTATGCAATGCTCGGCAATGACGACCTGATTGAGAACGCATCATTGCTAGAAGAAGCTGAACGCGAAGGAATAATCTACTATCTTCACGGTAAAATCCACAAATTAGATGAAAACTTTGCGATCGTCGGCTACAGCTTTGTAGAATCCCTGCCACCAAAAATCCTGTACCGAGCCTGGGAAAAAAAATCAAAAGAAATCCTGGCGGAGCTTCGTGTTTTGCAAAACCAGCTTGGCGAACAAAAAGCAGTTTGGGTAATTCATAATCCACCTTACGAAGTGTTGGATCAAGTGAATGGCCAAAAACACGCAGGCAGTCAGGGCATAATGCAATTCATTCTGGAAGCGCAACCACAAATAGCTCTTTTCGGCCACATCCATGAAGCGCCACGGCTTTATGGCGCCAATGTCACTTTACTCGGAAATACGCTCTGTATTAATCCTGGTGGCGAGCACATACACAGCTTACAAACTGTGCTCATTAATACGGAAACACTAGAAATTGAAGTCAAAGGAGGGGAAAAATATGATGGCACTTAGAATGAGTTTGGATCTACGTCTTGAATGGAGAGCGCCAAGTCCGCTAAATGCCGTTTGTGGGATTGAAGGGCTTAAAGTGGCAGACCAAGTGCTTAAGAATTATAATGCCGTCGGTATACTTATCGGCGGACTAGCCAAAGAAATTTGGAAAGGCACCACCTCCCCCCGCATCTTTGCAGAACACAAAGATGTTGATGTTCTTGTGCCAATCCAAGAATGCAATAAACATCCCAGGCAGTGGGAAAATGGCGTGGATTGGTGGATAAGCCACAAGACAACCGAACGACCTACGAACGGCACCAATACTGGGCTCATCTTTAACTTCGTGCTCAAACCAAAAGCGGAGATTAAATCTGGTCTTCACTTCTGCCCGCTTGGGCTGCTTAAAGAATTAATCAAATGGGAAAAACAGAAATACGGTAATTCTTTTAGAATGGAAAGTTATAAATTTATAACCTTTCCAAGATACAGCGAGTTTCCTGTTCTTCCCGAGGATTTTCTTGATATCACGTTGAGCGATGAAAACAAAATCGCTCTTCACTGCAAACCGCAGTAAATGTCTTAACAAGCGGCTAGGCTTTACACCTGAGCCGCTTTTTTTATTAATCAAAAAATTAACCAATCAAAAAAATTGCCCAACAAGGCAATTTTTTATTTTTTCTAATTATTTCTCCAGCCTTTTATTATTTATCCTAAACCTAATATAAAAAGTTGAGCCTTTGCCAGTCCCAGGGCTTTCCACCCAGATCTTGCCTCCGTGCTTGGCAATAATATTTTTGGCAATATAAAGACCCAAGCCAGTGCCTTCGGTGTGCATCAGCTGCGCGCCTTTGGCGCGAGAAAATTTTTGAAATAATAATGGTATTTCGTCTGGCGCAAGTCCGCGGCCGGAATCACTGACGCTCAAAGTAACATGGTCATCATCGCGTTCTAGTTTTACTCTGACAAAACCAGCATCAGTGTATTTAATGGAATTATCAATCAGATTCATAATCGTTTCCCTGATTTTACCCTGATCAAGCACCAGCTGGGGAATTTCTTTGGTTGGCTTGATAAATTCAAATTGCAGACTTTTATTTTTAGCTTGCTGTTTTAATTCCTCATAAACATCAGCCACCAAAGCAGGTAAATCAGTTGGCTTAAAATCATATTTCAAACGGCCGCTTTCAATGCGCGAAATATTTAATAAATCCTCAACCAGGCCAATAATTCTCATGGTACTTTTATAAACGCGGTCCAATGGTTCTTGAACTTTATGCGAGACAATGCCAAAATCACCTTGTTCAATCATGGAAATATAGCCGCGGATAACTGTCAAAGGCGTGCGTAATTGATGGGAAGCAATGGAAATAAATTCTGACTTAGCCTTATCTAATTTCCTTAACTGCACATTAGCAATTTGTAATTCTTTGGTGGCTTTATCAACTTCGCGTTTCAAATGCTCGGCAAAGTGCTTTTGCTCTTCAAAAAGCCCGGCATTCTGGATGGAAACCGCTGACTGGCCAGCAATGATTTCCAAAACATTTAAATCCTGCTGAGAATAAACATCTCCGGATTTCTTGTCGCCTAAAAATAAAATGCCTATTAATTCTTCCTTCACATAAAACGGCACAATTAAATTCACTTCGCGTTCATCTAATTGTTTAATCAGTAAATTTAAAACCTGATTTTTATACTGCTCATTAATTTTTTTAATTTCTTCCCTGACAATGACATCTTTGGCTTTGCCAATCTGCTTGAGGTAGCTGAAAATTTTATTAAATAATTTGGGCTCAATTTTTGCCATTGGTTCTACGCTGCGCTTGCCCCACATGGCTTTTTCCTGGTATTCCTGATGATCTGGATTAAATAAATAAAGCGAGGATTTGGTGCACTTAAATACCTCGCTAGTTTTTTTCACTAAAAATTGGGTTAATTCATCCAGATTCAAAGTAGAAGATAATTTATCTGAAAATTCACCCAAAACCTGCTGAGGATTGTATTCAGCTTTAAATAAAAAAGTGTCTGTGATTTGAGACAAGAATTTCTTTAAAGGCTCAAAGCCTAAAGCAACTAGAACGGCAGTTATCACACCATTCACAATGACAGATTGGGTACCAATAATACCCTGAAAAAAAATACTAACTAAATAGGTAAAAAGTGCATAAATTGAGGTTATCAGCAAGACTAAAATTGTAAAAATAGCCGAACGTTTAATTACAACTCTAATATCCATAAACCTATACCTTATAATTGCATAGGTAGTTGCTAGGACGTAAACCGATACTAGAATGTTGCCGATAGGAAGAAATGGTATATTATACCATAATAAAAAATTTGTACTTCCACCTATAAAGCCAACGATAAACCCGAATAAAATATATTTTAATTGTTCTTTCCTTAAGCCTGACGAATTTTTATATTCAATGTAAAGGATAACAGAGGAATATATAGTATAAGCAAAAAAAACTAAAAGCAAAAAAGGATATAATGCTCCAGGTATTGGCCAAAAATTAAAAATTAATTTTTTACCCACTCCTACAACTAAATAGTTTGTTAAACTTAAAAGGGCTAAAATTATTGATATTATAAAAAAATATGCAACTCCCTTATTCCTTTCCTTCTTTGCAAAGACTAAACTAAAATATAAATAAAAAAGTGGAATAAGTGCAGAACCGAAAGTTAATAATCTTAGCCAAAATAATGCAGTATCAGAGTCTTTGGAAATTTGCCAGAAATAATAGCCAAATGACCATATAAAAACACTGAAACAAAAATAAAAAAAAGATCTATTAATCTTATCCTTCGGATTTTTCCACAAAACAAAAACACCAAGGATTAAACTTGTAATTGCATTAATTAATGCGCTAAGTGAAAAATAAAGCATAATTTCCCAGTATTATTTTCTGGAATTTAAAAGCCTCTGAAATAATTATATCATTTTCAGAGGCTTATTAACAATTGCTATTTAACTTGCATATTGCCATCATGTGAATTTCATGAGGCTCAGCAATTAACGCAATGTTTTCTTTCCTGAACCCAGCTGCTAACATTATTTTAGCAACTTCGTACGGCTTGCGGTAAATCATTGGCCAAGAAATGACCCATCGCAAAAAATATTTTTCAGGATTGTTCATTATATTGCAGGTAAGGAATACCCCGTTCTTATTTAGTAATGCTCTCAATCTTGATACCAGTGAAACTGCTTTCCCGTATACTTGGTAATCAAGAAACCCGAGCATCTCAATAACATCAAAGGAGTCCGTAATTACTTTCTCCAAATTCTTGATGTTTTCGTTAATCGTTAAGAACTGATTTTCAATACCGTATTCCTTTGCCAATCCTTTTGCATAAGTTAGCGCCTTAGCATCAAGGTCAAGTAATGTGACCTTTACTATTATTCCTTTTTCCTCCTTAACTGTCTTTACTACCTGGATTACTGCTTCGGCTGAACCACAGGCAACGGAGAGTAAATTTACTTGCATTTTGCCTATCTCACAAATCACCTTGATTAGTTCTCTCTGCACAAGCTTGTGACGGTTGCGAACGGCTTGAGCATTTCTCATGCCAATCCAAAAATCTGCTAGCCTGCTCCCAAAAGTTTTGTCTCTCCCGAATTCATGATGATAGATAATGTCTAGAGCTTTCCATGAGGCAGCTCCATGACGTATTTTTTTTAGAGGAGCGCTGAATCTATCAAAGAAAAGGCTAGTAAATCTTGGCCTCAATGTTTCACCTTTTTTTTCCTGAGGCACACACCACCATACACGCAAAGCTGCATTGAAATTGAACCATTTAACTATCTTCTTTCCTTCGGAACAATCTTGCTCATTAGCAGTCTGCGGTTGGTAAGAAATTTCTTCATGGCGGATGTATGTCAAAAAAGCGCATAGTGCAGTCTTTAGGAATGCCCAAACGGTCATGAGAAGGGATATGGGCATTGCAAGAAGATGGGAAAAATTTTTATGTTCAAAGTTCATTGCTGAATCATTGTCGACCTTGTAACTAACATCCTTCGCTAATTTATTAAGATTTACTTTTAGAGAAGGGTCCATAGCTACTGTGTCATGTTTTTGTTTCTTAATTTTATCTTCTGTTAATGGCTCAGCGTGACTGTGGACATAATGATTTTCTTCTGAATCATTTTTTTTAAACTTCGTAGCCATTTTGGCCTCCTCTCTTTTTTTCAACGTTCAATGCTTCTACTGAAGCATAAAAGGGTTTGCGACCCAATTTAGTGAATGATACCACCACTTTGATGCGCTGTCAAGGGGGTATGGGGGCATACCATACTAGAACATATTTTTCGCAAAAGTCAAGGGCCATAATTTAGAAAAATTATGTAACTATAAATAAAAAAAAGACCTGCGTTTGCAGATCTTTATAATTATTTCTTTGGGGCTAATTCCTTAAAATGTGATGAGAACACTCGCCTAGAAGTCCTCATCTTTTAGATACAACACGTTACGGCGTATGAGGCCATAAAGCTGTGCACTCAGTAAAATAAATGTCCCGCAAAAAAAGGCGAACGGGTGTGTTACTGCGATTACAACCAGTCTAATGACTCTGTCCAACACCAAAATACAAGTTTTAAAAATTCTTCGTAAAAATGCTTTTAACCGAAGAATTTTCACTACTAGGCCATAGGCTCTTGGGGAATTATCTTTTTCCATTTAAAGAACTCCTTTCTTTTTTCTAAAATTTAAAGTGCGCCACTTCTTAAACATATTTGCTTACCGATTTAATAAATAATACTGCAAATTTCATTGTCTGTCAAGAATAAAATCATAATCAACTCAATAAAAATATAAAAAAAGTAGCACCTGCGAATAGATGCTACTAAAGTTCATTTATGAACTCATTATTGATTAGCTGAAAGAGTTTTTCAGGATCATTTTTCGCCCAAGCCAGATATTTGAGCTGGCGTTGCGATCCGTTTGATCCTTCTTTAACCCACTCCAAAACTCTTTGCCAGATTTCACCAATCTCCATTTCTTTGGCAATGGCTGTTAATTTACTAAGAGCCTTTATGATTGATTGCCTTAGCTCTTGACTGGACAACCCGTAGACTGCGGACCTTAATAAACTACTCTCCATTGATTCCAAACTGGAAAATTGTTGATTGTAACTGGAGTTAAGGGCTAAAAAAGCCAACACTTTAGCGATGACTGCCAAAAAAATCGCTTCCTTGGCAGTGAGCTGGATATCAGAGACACGAATTTCAACCGTGCCATAAGGATGGATGCGCAGTATTTTCCAGTTTCTGGTCGGATCGTCCAGACACATCATTTTTTCTAGCGTGCCATAATAATCCTTCCACGATAAGACGGGATTGGGAATTACTTGCCCAGCCACCACCCTATATTTGAAATATCGGGCTGAATGCAGCGAAGTTGAAGTCCCTTCTGATATAGGGGAATTTGTAGAAAGAGCCAGAAAAATTGGCAAATACTCTCGCAAGAGATTGAAGACCTTGATCGCCTCTGATTCATCTGCCACTCCGATATGGATATGTTGGCCAGAGATAAAACCCTTTTTGATTTTATCAGCAAAAATTTCCTGGACTTTTTGATAATAAGGAAGCGGGAAAATTTTCGCCGCAAAAGGATATAATGGTGTTGCAGTTGGCAACACCTTTATTTTCTCTTTTTCGGTTAAGAAGAACAAATAACCTCTTTGTGCCAGCAGATCAATTTCCAAAGATTTAAAATCAGGGCAGGGGTTGGTGTTTATTTCAATCTGTGATAATGGTAATTCCGGCTGCAAACCTACACTTAAACGCAAATTATTTAAAACACCTTTTGTCCCCTTTTTCCAGATATCTTTGAGAAATTCTTTTCTGCTCCAATTAAGATTCAATTTTTCTTTGGCTGCTTCATGCAAGAGGCTAACTGCTCTATTAACTAAAAAACCTTTTGAATCAGTTAGCCAGAATTCCTCCTCAATACCCAGAAACATTTTTTTCTGAGTATCAAAGTTGAATAAATTAGTGAATTTTTTCAGATTCACTCCCTCACCTCCTTTCAATTTTAAACGTACTGATTGCTTAACCGCAATTTACTAATTATACACGAAAAATGGAAAAAGTCAAGATAGAATAAAAAAACTGCATTAGCAGTCTTTAAAATTAAATTATAAATTTTTATTTAACTATATGCTTAATGAAATTACTTAAAACTTTCTTGCTGGAAGAAGTCGGCAATAATTTATGGAATGGATTTTTCTTAAAACTATACCAAGATACCTGACTGGTTTTATATAAATTTAACCGCCATAACATTGCTTTTTTATCAAGTTCGGGATGAAATTGGATGCCATAAACTGGAGTATCAATTATCTTTACTGCTTGATTTAAAACTGCATTGCCACTCGCCAGTCTTAGCATATCAGTGGGCAATTTAGCTACGCGCCATTCATGTCCCTGCTGTACATAAAACTTTCGCTTCAAATTTTCAAAAAGCTTATCTTGTCTGCCTTGGTTATTTAAATAAACAATTTTACTCCCAAATTCCTCTTTTTTCTTATCAAAAATCACCCTGCCTCCAGCTGCTTCCACTAAAACCTGAAAACCAAAACAAATTCCTAAAAATGGTTTTTCCCGCTCAATTATTTTTTTAACTAATTTAAAAAGCTTAGCCTTGCGCGGAAATTTATCTTTAATTGAAAAATTACTACCCCCAGTTAAAAATCCATTATATTTCTTAATAATTTTATCAGGCGAAAAATCCTGGAAATAAATATTAACTCGCTCAAGGTTAATTTTCTCTCCTTGGGTTGCTTTTTTAAAACATTGAAATTCATGATCCGCAATTATTTTATTATCTCTGATTTGTATTAACAAAATTTTTTTCATTTTGTATATTAGTTAAATTTATTTAAAAATTATAACATATTATATTCAATTAAACAAAACTATAAAAATACATGTCAAGGGTAAATAAAAAAAGCACCAAGTTCAAACTTAGTGCTTATCTGCTAGCTGATTTCAGCTAATTTTTTTGCGTAAAATTCCGGAAAAACTTCCAGCAGATCAGGTGATCGCGATTTACTTTCATAATAATTATTCCGTAAGAATATCAGCGCAGCCAGGCGAACATTATTATTTTCAAATATTGCCCGATTATTTACCCTGGGGCCAGTAGGCATGGCTTGCGCCAAATTATTTTTTTTCAGAAAAATCGTTTGCTGTTGAACTGCCCTGAATTCAGCCTCCCACCATTCTATTTTACATTGATGGGAAATATATCTTTCCATCTCGCAGGGCAAGTACAGTTTGCCTGACTCATGCTTATTTTGCCAATCTTCAATATGCCTATTTTCATGAACCATATACGACCAGATGTAACCTTCTTGATAAGAAAGTATGCCTGGATTAAACCGTAGAACAGAAATCTTTGGTTTGAATTCCATAACATATTCGCCTGAATAAGGCTCTAACCTTAAGCCTCTCCGGCTTATCTGCTCATAAAGGTTGTTGCGGGCATCATCGTCTGGCAAACTGGCAAGCAATTGCATAAATCTATCAATCGCTGCCTTGCCTTCCAATTGCGACCCGATCTCTGTGGTGTCTTTATTTACTGGTGCATTTGCGCTTTTTACTATTGTCAAGATCAAGCCAAGCGCTAAGACGCAGAATATAACTACCAATAAATATATGCTTTTTCTTTTACTTGGATTTTGTGTTTTACTTACAGGGATGGCAGAATTCTTGAATTTTGAGCGCTTATCTAATTGCCTCTTCATCCTTTGCTTCTTTTTCACTTTTTTCACCTCCTTTCAAGGTACGTCAATTCGTTTTGATTTTAATATCCAATCTTAGCACAAAATTTTCAATAAGTCAATGGTTTGTGCAAAAAAATACCCTGAGATTATCAGGGTAAATTGATTTATTTGGCGCAATTAACCTTTTTTTTCGCTGCGGTTTCAAACTGCACCTTTAACATATTAAGGACGTCTTTCTCAGATTCAGTGCTCACCTCGTTAATTTTCTTTTGCAAAAATTCGCAAAAGATATCTTCGCTTAAAAATTTTGCCATGACTTTATCTACATTATCATTGTTTGGCTCCAGTCCTTTCGTTTTTAAACATAGCTTAGTCATCTTAATCACATAGGACTGGCAATCAACCTGATTAGGTGCTAGGCCGCAGTGCAGATATTCTCTTTGGGACACATAATCAAGATAATCTTGGCAAAATTCTTCCTTTGAGATAGACACGCCTTGTGATTTATATGATAAAATCAGCTCTTCAAGCTCGTCTGTCTCGGTTTTTTTCCCTCCGGCCAGAAATACCAAAGAAAAGCAAAGAATACACAGAAATATATTTTTTCTCATTTCTCCTCCTTTGAAGAACAAGTTTTGTTTTAATTTACTATTTTATTAGGAAAAAAGCAAATATAAAAACCCCAGCAAAAATGATTGGAATTTTTTCTTTAAAAAATAAATTATCATCGCAACTTTATAAACGGTATTATATTATCTTTATTTCTTTTAATTCTAGCACAATATGTTTGCCAGATGCCCAAAGAGGATTTATTATTTTTGGATATAGTACAAGAAACATATTTTATTTTATTTCTTTTGGCAATGACTAATATTTTTTTAAATGCTTCAGTAGTAATACCCTTTCCCCAGTGTTTACTGGTTAAAACAGCAACCTCCCTGGCAACATTTGAGGATTTAATGAAAACAGACATATCTTTTTACCAAAAGCTAAAACCATATTTTCCCAAGGTTTTCCGGGAAAGCATAGATCCAAAATATCGCGACAAGATTAAATTCAACTAATCAAAAAAATTAAGCCCCGTTTGTTATAACGGGGCTATTTTTATTTCCATTCAATGCCTAGGTCAGTGCAGGCTTTCCTGGTCTTTTCTATGCAAAGGATTAGCATTGCTTTTTTTAAATCTTCATCACCGGTAAATTCCTTTTGGCTCTCGGTGCATAATTTTGCAGTATCCTGGCAAATTTCGTCCATTGCTCCGCCAGTCAAATGCCGCCTTATCTCTTCTTCTGACATCTTTTTTTCACTTGATTGCTGACAATCAATTATTTCCTGGCGATATTGCTGGTAACAATTGGTATTTTCTCTATAAGCTTGATCAGACATGATGCAATGATAGTACTGACGGATGGCATAACCCTTAGGGAAGCCTCGGTAAGGATCGGAACCGTTTAATAATAATTCACAGTAATGCTTTCTATATTTGTACTCTTGATATTTTTGTTTGAGTAAAAGCAAGGTGCTAATTATTAGGACGATTACTATCACCAGAGCAATCTTTTTCTTCACTTTTTCCTCCTTGTTAAGTTATTAGATTTTAGAACTGAATTTATTTCAAATTACCATCTATCTGAAATTATTGCAAGTGGGTTTAAAAAATCCCGGTCAAAAATGATTGGAATTTTATTAAAAATTAGTCTTTTATAATAAACTAAACTTCTAAAATGATATCTATAAGCTCTTAGTGCAACCGATGTTTCTTCTTAATATCTTGAATTCTCTGTAATAATTCCTTTTCTTCTAAAGGTACTATATTAAATTTATCACATACTTCTTTTAAGTATTTTTTAATTTTATTTTCAGATTTTATTTTGTTACCCAAATATTCAATTTCAAAATGATATTGAAAATCAAGCGTATATTTAAGCGAAAGTTCAACGTCAAAATCTTTTAACAAGAAGTTGTCTCTTTTTTGTTCAACTTTATGATATTTTGTAAATCCAAGTTTTTGAAAAATAAATAGCAAATCGTTGAAGTGACGTCGATCAAGAGAGACTTCGCTTTCATACAATTTGCCATTCTCTTCATCACCAAGTTTTAAGGATATTTTAGCTTGGTTTTTAGAAATTTCATCATTTATTTTAAATATCCCTTTTTTGCGCACAAAAAAATATGAAATTTTATCATCTTTTTCATGGGCATAGCCGCGTGAAATCAATTTCTTTAGTAGATCAAAATATTGTTTTTTCCCCAAGATGCCTCTGAACTCTATTTCCTTTTTATTGTTCATAAATTTATTGTTTTTAGTAATTTACTTTGTTTTTTAATGACATTGATTTCTTTTTTATAATTTTGAAAAGAAAAGATATTTCTGGTACATATGTGAAGAAGAAATATCTTTTACCAAATTAGGCTGATTTAATCTGTCACAAAAATAAGTTGAGGCGTCTGACAATGCAGCAAACATTATCCATAAATATAATTCTTTACCTTTTGTATATTTTTGCGTCGATATTGAATTATACCCATCTAAAAACGCATCAAATACTGTAAAGTCAGGCTCAGTTTGACCATCAGAAAAGGACCATTCTAACACTGCCAGTCCAAGATCTTTTATGTGGGGGCCTATGCAACTCCAATCGAAGTCTATGACCCCGCTAATCTCATTGTCATTTTTGAAAAAGACATTTCCAGATCGATAATCATTGTGGATAAGTCCAATTGAAGTTTGAGCTTCCTGACCAAATTTAATAACTTGTTTTACTTGCTCAACAAAAGTATCCCCTCCTTCAAAATCATTCTTGAAAATTTCCTCGTTTTGTAGAACTCTCTCTAATTCACTGAATATATTTCTTCGACGAAAAGACGACGATTTAAAGGTTTTACCAATTTCAGCCATAGATCCTAAAGCTCGTCCAGCACTGTGTGCTTGTTCTATTGCTGGTAAAATATCTTTATTAACAGGAGCGTGATAACCTTCCAAAAATTCAAACATAACAGCTACGGCAACACCTGCTATAGATGCGTATAAAGCACCCTCTTTTGTTTTGACCCACACTGGAACTGGGAAATTATTATTAGCGAGATGCTTTAAAACTTCATATTCAAACTGAACATCCTCTATTGGTAACCGTTTACTTACACGTAATATCTTTTTATCTTTCTCTCCGATAAGATATACTTTGTTATCACCAGATTCACGCATAATATGAACAGGACCATTTTCACTCAACTCATAATAAATTAGTATTTCAAATACATTATTAAATTCTGTTGTTTTAGTCATTATGTGTATATTATTTATTTTTAATATAAATCTTCTCTTACTCTTAAACTATTGCTTTCATAAACTCTTTTACTTTATTTTCGCTTATTCTCTGCATCCAATTTTTTAAATTAATCTCCTTTTTTGTAACTTCTCCCTCTTTTAATGCCGTGCTCACAATTGCAGCATTGCAATAATTAAAAACTTCCTTAATGTTATCTTTATTACAACCACTTCCAGCGATTAAAGGAAAATCGCCGATATTATTTCTTAATAATTCTAGTTCCCCATAATCGGGTGCATCGCCAGTCCACTTGCCCGTAACAATAACGGCATCACTGCCATTAGCAATCGCTAATTTCGCCGATTCAACGAGGGATAATTTAGATAATAATTCGGCATGTTTAACATGAATGTCAGTAAATAAAGCTACTTCATCAGCACCTATTGATTTCTGAAAATTGCGAATTGTCTGCGGGTCGCCTTTAATCACGCCGTAATCGGTTTTTACTTCATCCACAAAGACAGGCACACGTATAAATTTCAAACCTAAAATTTTAGCAATGGCCAAGGAAGTTTTGTAATCATTCCATAAAACATTAATTCCTAAGGGTAATGCAGTTGCTGCTTTTAATTTGGTGCCTAAAAATGTCATAGCTGCCACTGTTTCTGGTTCAACAAATTCTTTATGCGGCAAATCATAATTATTTTCAAAAATTACAGTGTCAACACCGCCTTGCTCAAAGGTCTTCAAATCATTTAAAGCATTACTTATTGCAATTTCCAACCCGGGAAAATCAGGATATCCTAAAAGCGGAGGAAAATGAATTGCTCCGATAACTATGTTTTTATTTTTATTAAAAATTTTATTAAATTTATCTTTCATAAGCCGTTACTGTAAATATTATATATCCTGATACCAAAAATGGAAAATTAAATAACATTCACAACTTAATAAGCGGTATTATATTGTCTCTATTTCTTTTAATACTAGCCCGATATGTTTGCCAGATACCCAAAGAGGATTTATTGTTTTTAGCTATTGTACAAGAAACATATTTTATTTTATTTCTTTTGGCGATTGCTAATACTTGTTTAAACGCTTCAGTAGTAATACTCTTTCCCCAATGCTTACTGGTTAACCAATATCCGATATTTGCCTTTTTATCCTTTAAATTAATATGGCTTAATGAAATCATGCCAATAGCCCGGTTTTTATACATAATGGCAAACATTTTTGCCTGATTATCTTTTGCCCAAGCTTTATTTTTAGATTTAAACTGTTTAACTGTAATTTTATTTTTTTTATTACCTAAACTCTGATTTAATTTTTTGTCATAATTTAAAATACGAACAAGTTGTCTTATTTGTGAATCATTAAGCTTGGTAACTAATTTTATTCTAATATCTTCTAGCATATAGTATTAAAATTTTCTGACAATTATCCGCACAACATTGTGTTTATGCGTTAAATTCGCACCCGCATGTCCTTTATCTACAATTTCTCCCTCAAAGTAAAATATAATTTCAAAATTATTAAATAATTCCCTTAATTCATCGGTGCTAAAATATCCCTTAGATTTATTTTCCTGCTTTAAATATAAGGAATCACTAACAGTAAAGCCAGAAATTATTGCATAACCAGCAGGCTTTAAATTTTTTTTAATGCTATCAATAATCTCCCCTGTCTTGCCTTTATCCAAAAATTGAAAAATATTATAGGCATTTATGATTGAAAATTTATCTTTGACAATTTTATAATCCGCAATGCTCTGGCAAATTGTTTCAATTTTTAAATTTTCTTTGACAGCCCTTGCCCTTAACTGCTCAATTGCCTCTTTAGATTCATCAATAGCCACAACTTTAAATCTTTGTTTGGCCATAAAAACTGAATCCCGCCCCTGTCCGCAACCCAAATCTAAGAAATATGATTTGGGCTTTACTTTTTGCCAAATCATTTGCAGGAGCTTATTGGGTTCCTGACCCCAAACCTTTTGATTTTGTTTATAAATATTATTGTATTTCATATTTTTTATTATATCTAAAATGTTAAAAAAGCGATAGCACTATATTTTGCTACCGCTTAAATACTAACTTCGCCAACATTGGGGATCTTTGTCAAAAAAATCACCAGTTGTACCGGCTGCAACTGCATGGCACCCTCTACAATAATACAGGAGGTCGCACTTTGCGCAACCAGATAGTTTCTCCACCTGGCGATATTTATCCATTTCTGGAGACAAGAATATTTCCTTAAAGCTTTGTTCAAATATGTTGCCAACCAGACTATCGAATCGTCGGCACGCATAAACAGTTCCATTTGGAAGCAGGGTCATGTGCGAGATAGCACAATTGCAACCATCGAGCACTATGCCTTTCTTTTCACTTTTTTAACCTCCTTTCAAGGTACGTCAATTTTTTTTGATTTTAATATCCAATCTTAGCGCAAAATTTTCAATAAGTCAATGATTGTAATAAAAAAATACCCCAAATTTTTATGGGGTATTGGCTCTTTATAATAAGAAGCACTATTTTTTTGAACAAGTTTGCTCATAGCCACGCAAACAGTCTTTGAGCTCCTGATCTGTTTTAGCCCAACTTTTACAAGCTGCTCTTGATTCTGCGAACCATGCAGGTGGAAAATTATTTTTTAAATATCCTTCGATCTTTTCAGGGTTAACAGATTCCCCTTTTAATTGTAAACAATGAGTAATTTCTGCTCTGAGTTCTGGCCAGCATGGTTCAGGACAAAAATTCAAATCTTGGCAAAAGGGTCTTTTTTGGGTTAAGGACGACAACGATGTCTCACATTTTTCTTGTTCAGAAAGAATATTTACTTTCTGGTTAATTTGTTTCTGGCTGTCAAATTGGGGGGAATCTTTTACAGAAAAAATTAAAATAAATCCTCCCAAGCTTAAAATAATTAGAACCAAGATTGTCTTAGACGCAAATTTTTCCATCATTTCCTCCTTTGTTAAAAGAATACCTTCAAACTAATTTATTTCAAAATATCATCAATGAAAAATTTTTACAAGTGTGATAAAAAAATCCCAGTCAAAAATGATTGGGATTTATTTATTATTACATATCATTACATTACCCTTGACTTTTTCTCATTTTATTGCTAATATTAAACATTTAGGACTATTAAGTCCTTTGACAAAATCTATTTAGAAAGGAGTGATTAAAGTGAAAAAATCACCAAACAACAAGTGTCCCAAATGCAGGCAAAAAATCAAAAATTGCAGTTGCCAGACAAAAAGCAACAAAATTTTCTATGTGTCTATTCCCATTATTGTTATTATTTTTGGGGGCATAATCTATCTCTCCCATAATCAAAGTCAGATGGAAGCGGCCAGCGAGCCTTTTTACCATGCTCTGGATACTTTGCCTGATGCAAAAGTCAAAGCTGACTATTATGATCTGCTCAATAACAACCAATTAACTTTGGGCATTATTACCGGAGTAATGAAAGTACCAGCAAAATATGATCCTAAAAATAAAACTCTGGAAATCAGCCTCAGATCTTTTCAAACGGCTAGACAGGAAGAACTCTGGTGCGTACTAGTCCATGAGCACTATCATATTTACCATGACATTAAAATCAGTCCTGAAAAAGAGAAAACAATCTCATTAGAAGAAGGCACGAAGATTGTTTACCTTGACGAAGATGGCGCTAAGTTGGCAGAAACATCTTTTGCTCAAAAAAATAATTTTTTAAAGCAGACTAATCCTAATGTTTGCCAATTAATGGAGCTTTTCCACGTTGACCTTAAAACAGCAACCTCCCTGGCAACATTTGAGGATTTAATGAAAACGGACGTTTCTTTTTACCAGAAGCTAAAACCATATTTTCCCAAGGTTTTCCGGGAAAGCATAGATCCAAAATATCGCGACAAGATTAAATTCAACTAATCAAAAAAATTAAGCCCCGTTTGTTATAACGGGGCTATTTTTATTTCCATTCAATGCCTAGGTCAGTGCAGGCTTTCCTGGTCTTTTCTATGCAAAGTATTAGCATTGCTTTTTTTAAATCTTCATCACCGGTAAATTCCTTTTGGCTCTCGGTGCATAATTTTGCAGTGTCCTGACAAATTTCTTCAATGGCTCCGCCAGCTAAATGGCGTTTTATTTCTTCCTCTGACATCTTTTCTTTGCTCGATTGCTGACAATCGATTATTTCCTGACGGTATTTTTGATAGCAATTCACATCTTCATTAAGCGACAGTACGCAGTGATAATACTGGCGCATGGCACTATAGTTTTTTGGATAACCAGTGTTAGGGGCTGAGCTATCCAACAACTCTTCGCAATATTGCTGGTGGTACTTATATTGTACGTAATGCTCCCTAAGAACACTCAACCCCAGACCGATTGCTACTGCAGCTAACAGAACCAAAACAAGCCAAAAATTATTTTTTTTCATCCCTTCCTCCTTTTGAAATATAAAGTTCTGATTTTATTTAACTTATCATGTCATAAAAAAAATTACAAATTTAAAGTGACCGCCGCCCCGACGTACGTCGGGGCGGCGGCCTCAACCAATTATCACGATTGCCAAAACTCCCAAAATAAGCTACAATAATTTTATCTTAAACTTTTATTATGTCTACATTCTTAGTCAACGGCGGAAAAAAATTACAAGGTGAAATCAAGACCAACTCGGCGAAAAATTCAGCCGTAGCGATTTTGTGCGCCACAGCCATGATCCCAGGCAAAACAACTTTAATTGATGTGCCGGCCATTGAAGAGGTTAAAAGAATTATTGAAATCCTGACTTCACTTGGCTTAGAAATAAAATGGCTGAATGAACATAGTTTAGAAATAACCAATAATGGCAATCTACTGCCAGAAAAAATCAACAAAGAATCATTTTGTAAAACACGTTCTGCCCTGCTATTAATGGGTGCTTTATCTAGCCAACTGGAAAAATTTTCCATGCCCAAAGCAGGCGGCTGCAAACTTGGCAAAAGAACAGTTAATCCATATTTAATTGCTTTTGACCATTTAAAAATTGAAGTAAAAGAATCAGATGGCGAATATCAAATTAATTCTAAACATCGCCAGGCTGCTTCATTTACCATGTATGAATCAGGCGATACAGCCACTGAAAATACAATTATGGCAGCCTGCTTAATTCCTGGCACAACAGAAATTAATTTTGCTTCTGCCAATTACATGGTCCAGGACTTATGTCATTTTCTAAACCAGGCTGGCGCCAATATTTCCGGCATTGGCACAAAAAAACTAACCATCACGGGCGTAGAGAAATTAAATCCAGTGACAGATTATCCAATCATGCCTGATCCGATTGAAGCCATGGCTTTTATGGCCATTGCCATTACCACTAAGTCAAATTTTAAAATAACCAATTGCCCCATTGATTTTCTGAGTCTGGAATTAGAAAAATTACGAGTGATGGGCCAAAAATTTGAATTAAGCCAGATTTATAAATCTAAAAATGGATTTTTTGATTTAGTTGATATTGAAATCTTTCCGTCCAAACTGACTGCCTTACCAGATAAAATCCATCCGCAACCTTATCCTGGTTTAAATATTGATAATCTGCCAATATTTATTCCCATTCTAACCCAAGCCGAGGGACAAACCCTGGTCCATGACTGGGTTTATGAAGACCGTTTGATTTATGCGATTGAATTAAAGCGCATGGGCGCCAATATTACTCTGCTTGATCCTCATCGCATTTTAGTTACTGGCCCAACAGAACTTTTACCAGCTGAAGTTATTTGCCCGCCAGCCCTGAGGCCATCAATTAACTTGCTCATTTGCATGTTGGCAGCTAAAGGCGAATCTATTTTACGAAATTCTTATCCGATTGACCGCGGTTATGAAAATATTGCTGACAGATTAAATTCTTCCTTGGGCGCTGATATTAAAAAAATTGATTAATATATAAAAAACGGCCCGAAGAAAATTGGACCGTTTTTTTATTTAATTTTTTTATTCAACTTTCACTACCCTGACCTGCAAAACTTTTTCTATCTTTTCTGACGCTTCCTTGGCATAATTTTTCACTGTATCTTCATAAACAGTATATTGAATCGTTTTGTCATCAAGCCACTTTATATCAAAATGATTTGATAAGGCGCCATAACCACCGTTTAAAGTCTCGCCTTCAGGCAAGGTGACTAAAGCTTTTGCCGTATCATTTATTAAATCCAAAACTTTTAATTCTTTAGCTTCATTGGTTTCTAAAGCCACTGCCAGCTTTGTCTGGTCAGGTGATAAAATCAAAGCGCCGAAATCAGACAATTCTTTAGACACGTCTAATTTTTTACAGCCCTTGGAACTCAAATCTAACAAATACAAACTGGAAATTGGCTTATCAGAACCAGGATTAAAAGCCTGAAAAATTATAAAGCCATTTTTAGGTTCAGCATAAACCATGACTTCATTGCCGCACAATGCTTTAAAATCTTTTAAAGTCACTTCCCCGCTTTTTATTTCTGTAACCATTTTTTCAGGATTAGCTGTCACCACATATTCTGTGTTGACTATCGGCGCTACATTAATATTTTGATTTACATTTTCATTGGCATTCTGGTTTGCATTCGGCTCAATTTTAACAGTGCTTTGGTTAAGATTGGAATTGAGATTGACTTTTAGATTGCAGGCTGAAAGGAAAATCAATAAGGCCAAAACCGGAATAATAAGGAGTAATTTTTTCATAATTTTTCTAAAATTAATTTTTTAGTTTATTATCTTAATAGTAAATTATAATATATATTAAAACAAGCTCTCCTGCTTTTAAAAAGTGTTATAATTTGCTAACACTAAGTTAAAAAAATGACTAATCTTATACAAAATAAACTGTTATTAATTTGTAAATACTGATCAATCTTATTGTGGAAAAGAAAGAAGCCCCGGACCATTTTTTGATCCGGGGCAATTGCGCCTAAGCAGATTTTTTTTGCCGGCGCATCACAAGGAAAAGGAGCGGAGAGAAAAGAACGAGCAGATTAATTAGGGTTGTGAAGTTAAAGACTTGCCCACCCCTGTTGATTTGACAGCCGATTGCCCCTTTAATAGCGGACTGATCGAGCCCGGGGACATTAATCGTGCCGCTGAAATTTATGGTTCCCGATGGATCATCAACATCAGGCGGAGAATCTCCAGGATCGCCATTAACAACCAGGTCAAAAATCAGATTGCTACCGCCCTGGCCATTATCTTCAAAATAGGTAATTTCCTGGTCTTCAACGTACAGATGTTGATTTGGCATAATGCCCTGATAATTGCCCAGCCACTGGCCGTCTTCAAATTCAATGTTGCAATAGACCCTGCCGGATTGGCTGACATTAATTGTTTTTTCTTTAATTCCTCCGGAAAATATGGGCGTACTGCCTGGCATTCCCGAGCCATAGCAGTATAATACCGGCGCTGAGTAGGTGCCAGAGTATCGCAAGGTCAGTGTGCCGGAAGAATTAATCGTTAACGGCTCTGTACTGCTTGGCGGATCAGTCGGCGGAACAGTTCCTCCGCCAGTGCCAAGATCACCTTCATAGGTAAGCACGATTGAATCCAGAGCTACATTTTTCGCTGGATTATCAGCAGTCTTACTCAGCAGATCTACCGAATATTGATTATTCTGATAATAATCAAATGTGCCAAGATAAACCTTATTATTTACATCGCTGTTTGCCTGGTTTATCTTTGCCACATAAGGATTGGCTGTATTTTGGCTGCTATGCCAGACTTTGTAACTTACTCCGCTGGCCTGGCCATAATAACGCGGCACAATAACGTAAACTGAGTAAGCGCCGTTTTGCGGCACGTAGAAATTCCAGGAAGCTGTTGTGTCATTTGTTGAGCTGGTCAGCCAGATATGATTTGCCCAGCCAACAGCAGCCAAGGGCAAACCATCGCTTTCACGTCCCTGCCTGTGCCAATAATTTTGGTTTAGCGCCACATTAACTTTGCGGGATGTCTGCATATCATAGCCATGCACAGAAACACGCAAAGCTGGTTTGGCCAATGACTCATTATTTTCAATGAATTCCAGTGGATCCACGAAATAGCTTAAATAGGTTAGATCAGAAACTGGCCAATAACCATTGCCAAGCTGGCTGTAGCCATTAATCCTGATTTCAAAATGCAAATGCGGGCTAAAATTGCCATTGCCGTCGCCGACTGTGCCGATCTGCCAGCCTTTGGCCACATAAGTCCCTTGTTTCACAATGCTGGCTTTTTCAATCACAGCGCCTGTATCTTTGATGATCTGAATTTCATCCAAATGGCCGTAAAGCACATAAATCTCTGTAACTTTTGTGCTATCTGTCAGGAAAAAAAATTGTCCTGGGTTGGCCTGAATGCGCAAAATCAGATAATTGCCCCAGCCGCTTGTCCAGCCATAGTCCCAAACAAGAGCATTAGCAATCGCATAAACTGGTTTGCCTAAATCATTAATGCCTTTAAGGTTCAGATCATCTCCCTGATGAATTTTATCCAGGTAGGCAAAAAGTGAACCATAAGGCTGATAATCAAAGCAGGCGCCAGTTGGGATTTCCGTATCTTTTTCAATTCTGTAAATTTTGTCGCAGGCTAATGGATAAGTAAAGCTGTCAGCATAGTGATAGTCTGTGCTTGGCGGCGCTGTCAGCGTTAAGCAGCTTTCAATGCCAGAACTATTTAAGCCAGCCTTGAAAGCATAAACATTGTAGCAGTAGCTTTGGCCATATTGCAGTCCAGAGTCTGCATAAGTAGTGGTATTGGCTGTAAAATTTTTTACAAACTGGCTATTTTTGTACAAGCCAAAACCTTCTTCATCGCTGGAATTGTCCTGCCAAGTTAAAGTAATTGCCTGGCCATTGGCTGTGAGCTGTAAATTGCTGGGTGCGATCGGCGGAGTAGGCTGAGGCGGAGGATTTTCTTGATTTACATTTACTGTAATTGGACCACCAGGTTCATAGGCAATATTGCCGGCATTATCCTTGACCCAGAGAGTAAAGGTATATGCGCCCGGACTTGGAGCTACAAAATTGTAGTTAATTGAAGATGGGCCAAATTCTTTGTAAAACTGGTTAGCTAAACCTGAAGGCGTCCAGCCGCTCAAACTAAAGCCGCTGGGTACCACAGCGTAAATCCTGATCGCTGCCACGCCACTTAAGCTGTCATTTGAGCTAACTGAGATATTGAACTGGTTGGTTGTGAAAGTCTGGCCATTGGTAGGACTGGCAAATAAGGCAGTTGGCAGGATCTGGTCTGAGATCACTTCCACTTGCGGACCATATTCCCAAGTGCCATCGCTTTTAAATACCCAGTAAGTAATTGTAAACTTTTGGTTGGTCAAACCATCCAAACGCCACATGACTCTTTGGGTTAACGAAGAGATGTCATAATACCACCAGCCATTGGCTGATTGCCAGCCGGAATTTAAGCCTTGGCTGTTATTGGTCCAGCCTTTGACATAAGCGCGCCAACGTACAAAGCCGGTCGCGTTGTCCACGCCAAATTCAATACCCATCTGGTTTGTCGGGTTTTGCTTGATATACATCTGGTGAGCCAAAGCCTCTTGTGAAAGCATAGCCACCAGAACCATAACCGCGATTGTCACTAACTTTTTCATTTCAGAACTCCTTGAATTTGTTTTGGGTTAAACTTTACCCTGCACTGCCCAGTACATAACTAGGCTAGTGCAGGGCCAGACATTTTAACGTGCCAAAGGTCGCGTTAAAATGCTTTTCAACTCGTCCAATTTTTGAGGTTAAGCTTTTTTCTTGCCAAATGACGCGCTCCTGTTGCTTTTAAACTTTTTCTACTTTAAATCACGTACTCCTTTCTTTTGTTTTTTGTTTTCAAAGAACTAACAATAAAAAAACACCTTCACAATTAAAAGTGTTTACCTCCCTGCACTCCGTAGCCTTGTGCGAAGGAGTGCTCTCTTTTTTTGATTTTTGTTTCCCCCTTTCATAGTTTTACTTTATATTGCCCAAGCTAATTTTGGCTCAAGCATTTATGCCTTAAAAATATCATGCCTGTTTTTTCTGACAAGAGGTTTTTAATCTCAATTTTTGTTAAAAATAATTAGATGATTTATGCACAGTTAAACAAAAAACCTCTTCTGTCATTCAAAGCAAAGCGAAGAATCCTTGTCCTCTCATTTTTTTCAGGATAATAAAGCAAGCGGCTTTTTGTTAATAACTTTTAACAACTCCATCTAATTTCTGTGGAAAAATCCCTAAAAGATTGCCAATAATTAAGTAATAAGTTAAACTAAAATCAGTTGAGTTTTTTAGACTAGCAAAGGCAATATCGGGAGAGTTCTTTCTCATTTCAGCTATCTCCAGCCTCATAGCCCAAACATAAAGTGCGCAAGAAAAATTCTAAGCCAAAATCATTTTACCGGAATGCCGGCTAAATACAATCTTGCAAACAATATGTCTCCGACTAGAAGTAATTCTAGAGCTTAGTCTCCCAAAAGGGGAAATCTGGGAACTTGCCCAGCGAGGCGGTCTTTCTTTCTTCCGCCAATGATACTGATGCAAATGCCAGATGGAGGATCCCCGCTCCCGAGGGAAAAGCTATGGACTGTAAGTCTAGAAAACTTAAAAACCCCGCATTCAAAGTGTGCGGGGTTTCTTTATTTAAAATTTTTACATTTCAATTAGTGTTTCTAACCCTAATATCTCTAAACCATTTTTTAAGACCTGCAAGATGGACTTTAAAAGTTCCAAACGCGCTGCCTGAACATCAAGCTTAGCTTTTAAAACCGGGAGTTCGTGATAAAAGGCATTAAAATCCTGGGATAATTTAAATGAATATTGGGCAATAATCGAGGGGTCGTTTATCTTTAAACTTTCTAAAATTTTATCAGGATAAGCAGCTAAATCTTTAATCAATTGAGTTTCAATTGGTGCGGCTAAATTTTTATAATCAATTCTTATTTTAGTCTTTACTTTGCCCAATTTTCTAAAAATAGAATTTAAACGCGCCAAAGTATATTGCAAATATGGCCCGGTAAAGCCGTTTAAATCCAAAGATTCATTTATATCAAAAGTAATCACCTTGTCATTACCGCTTTTGAGCATGCCAAATTTCAAAGCAGCCAACACGATTTTCAAACTCACCTCATTAACTTTCTTTTCAGACCAATCGGGATGACGGACTTTAGTTTCAGCCAAAACTTTATTTAAAGCCGCTTCTTTCACTTCTTCATAGGTCACAATATTGCCAGTGCGCGAAGAAATAATCCCAGATTTTAATTGCACAAATTCATAGGGCACATAAACCATTTCCTTTTTAAAGCCCAGCAATTCTAAAATCTTAAATATTTGCTGAAAATATTGCGACTGGCGAATGTCTACTAAATACAAGGATTTATTTATCCTATATTTTTTAAATTTTTTCATGGCCAAAGCCAAGTCCTTAATGCCATACAAAGCAGTGCCATCCTGACGAATTAAAACTAAAATTCCCAAATTATATTCGATTAAATCCGCGATGATCGCACCCTCGCTCTTTTTGATAAAACTATGCTTTAAAAGCTGAGGCAGCATTTTCTTGCCTTCTTTTTCTTCCACGCTTTCATAAAACCAAACATCAAAATCAACGCCAAGTTCTTTATAAATTTTATTAAACTGATCCAAGCTCCATTGCCTTGTTTCCTGCCACAATTTTGTTAATTGTTTATCACCGGCCTCTAATTTTAACATCACATCCTGAACTTGAGGTTTAAATTCTGGATGATCTTTAAGTTCAGCCACAGAGCGCGCATAAGTTTGACCTAAAAATTCACCGCGGTCAGCCGGATCAGATGGTATATCGCTTTGATTTAAATATTCTTGCATGTACCATAAAGTTTTTGCCACATGCGCTCCGGAATCTGCCGGATAATTGGCGGAAATAACTTTATAATTACAATTTTTATAAATATTGACCAAAGCAGAGCCAATGCAGACATTGCGCAAATGCCCGACATGAAATTCCTTGTGCGTATTAGGCTGGGAATATTCAATCATTACTTTTTCTTTTTTCCCGATTTTACTTTGGCCATATTTGCGCTTACTATTACTAATTTCTTTTAAAACTATTTCTGCCACCTTGCTTGCGTCAATCACAAAATTTAAATAAGGCCCAATGCTTTTAAAATTTATAATTAATCCGCTGGGTTTCAAATTCTGAGCAAAATCTTTAGCCACCTCCTGCGGCGCTCGTTTAAATTCTTTGGCCAAATTAAAACAAGGCAAAGCCCAGTCACCCATTTCCGCACTCGGCGGCATTTCCAAATCCTCAATTTTAATCATGACCTTTTGTTTTTTTAAAAGGTTAACGATTTCCTGTTTAATTTTGTCGTTAATAGTCATCCCTACAAAATTACAAATTATATTACAAATCTACAAAAATTATTTTATCCCTTCTTACATGTCATCCGAAGCTTTAGCGTAGGATGACCCCTTTTACCCTTCTTACTCCTCTTCCCTTTATTCAATAATCACTTTCACGAAAAATCTCTTCCCCTTCTGAATCAAATGTTCGCCAGATGATAAATTAAAATTCACATCTTTAATAACTTCATTATCAATTTTCACTCCGCCCTGCTCAATTACCCGCCGCGCTTCTGACCTGGAAGTTACTAAACCGGTTTCTTCCAAAATTTCCAAAAGCTTTCTACTTTCTACTTTATAACTTTTTACTTCTTCCGGTATTTCTTTATTGGAAAAAACTTTTATAAAATTAAGCTGAGCCTCATTGGCTGCTTTCTCGCCTTTGTAAATTTTTACAATCTCAAATGCCAATAGTAATTTAAAATTGCGAGGGTTAGTGCCGGTTTGCATTTGCTCTTTCATTTTCTTAATTTCAACCAAGGGAACATCTGTGCAAATTTCAAAAACCTCAATAATCATTTCATCAGGCCAGGACATGATTTTACCAAACATATTTTCAGGACTATCTGATAATTCCACCATATTACCTTCTGTCTTGCCCATTTTTTTGCCATTAGGATCAACTAAAAGTTTAATAGTTAAGACAAACTTTTCTTTGTTTTTTAAAGTTTTCATTAAATCACGGCCAATTAACATGTTAAATGTTTGATCATTTCCCCCAATTTCTAGGTCAACGTCCATAACCACGCTATCATAACCTTGCATCAATGGGTACAAAAATTCATGTAAATAAATTGGTTTGCCTTCCTGCATTCTTTTTTCAAACATGTCGCGTTCCAGCATTCTCTGGACAGTCACTTTTGAACCAAGCTCTAAAGCATCAGATAGCTTTAATTTCTCATGCCATTTTGAATTGTACATTATCTTAATAGGATTTTTATTGCCAAAATCTAAAATACTGCTGGCTTGCTTTTTCCAGCCCTGAAAATTTTTTTCTACTTCTTTTTTGGTAAGCTGTTTTCTGGCAGCTAGCTTGTCAGTCGGATCGCCAATCCTGGCTGTAAAATCGCCAATTAAAAAAATCACTTCATGTCCTAATTTCTGAAATTGAGCCATTTTGCGCAACTGATTGCCATGGCCAATATGTAAATCAGGCCCTGTTGGGTCAAACCCGCAATAAATCCTTATTCTTTTACCTGACATTAAAACTTTTTTCAAAGCGCCTGGTTCTGGATAAACATGTTCCACCCCCCGCCTCAAAATTTCCTCAATTAATTTTTCGTCTATAATAACTTTTGCCATATTTTTTAAATTTATACCCCACTTTCTTGTCCGCCATAGCACAGCGACGGCGGAAGTGGGCAAAAAAATCAATTGCCTGCTAAAGCAGGGCATAAAAAATTTTAATATTTATAACTTAAATTTATCATAAATTCCCTAAATTTACAACAAATTCCTTCTGGAAATATTAGTAGATTCGTATAATATTCGTAGATTAGTATCCTAATAAAAAAGCGACCTGTTTTCACAAGCCGCTTATAATTCCATCGTGCGGACATTTGGCATTAATATCAAATTTCTCCTGCAGCAATGCGCCAAATTCAATAATCACTTTCTGAACCTTAGGAGAACCATAATCAAGAATTTGCAATTTTCTATTTTGATAGGAAAAATTACCATTATTGTCATAATGGTGACCGCGGGCTTCATTGTTAGTGAATATGACAAATTGGTAATGCAAATCATTGATATTGATTTTGGGTTCTGAACCCAGCTTTTGAATGTTAAAGAGCCCCAAAAAGGAAAAATATGTTGGAACACAAAACAGATTCCTGGTTTTCTGGTAAAACCAAAATTCTTGCCAATTTTCCACTATGCCCCTAAAGATCCATTGTCTGAGAGAAATTTCACTGTAAACGGTACTCTTAAATAATTGCCAGTGTAACCATGTTTTGCTGGTAGACATCTTTTTTATTATTTTCCAGGCAGGACGCAAATATATCCGTGGCAGTTTAATCGCAATGTTCAGTTTAGGAATCAGAATCGCAACGCGCCATGTCCCTTTTTTAATTTGCAATGTACTTCACCTCCTTTCTTGTTTTTTTCAAATTACCAAACAAACAACTCCGTGTCAAACTCAAGAGAACAAAAAGCGGCTCATTTGCGAGCCGCCTATTTATTATTATCCTGTAAACTATTTTACTTCATTGTCCCATTAAAAGACACGGGATTTCGCACTTGGCGCAAAAGAGCGTCTAATTCTTTTTTAAACGCTTTAAAATTCTTGCGCTCCTGACGAGTTTCTTTTTCTACACTGCCGTCTGTCTCAGCAATCTCTCCATTTTCACCAATAATTACCAGCAAATTATTCGTTGCCATTTTCCCTCCTTTGTTTAAGTGAACAACTTTTTAATCCGGCCAAACAATGATATTTTCCTTTTGGCTGCTAATTCCCGACAAGCTATTTGTTGGTCGCAATCATCACATGTTTTATCCTCCAAAGGACAATCACTTAATATTTTCCTTTTCTTGTCCATTATTTCCTCCTTGTTCTCTATTCTACGATTTTAAAAAATTTTGTCAATAAAAAAGCAGCTCGTTTTCACAACCCGCTTAATCAATATTCTTTATTCTTAATACTTAATTCTTAATACTTACTACTTAATACTATTTCAAGCTATTCAATTGTTCTTCCAATTTCACCAATTTCTCTTGCTGTTGCTTTAATTTCTCTTGCTCTTTCTCCACCACATCCTTAGGCGCTTTTTTTGTAAACTCTTTATTCTTTAATTTTTGTGCCAAAGATTGCGCATATTTTTTAACGCTGGCAATTTCATTTTCCAAACGAGCTTTTTCTTTTGGCAAATCAACGAGACCCTGCAAATGTAAACAAATCTCACCCACTCCTTCCAAAACATGAGACACAGAATTATCTGGTTTAATTTTCCCGATTTCTAAATTATTCAAACGAGCCAGATAAATTATATTATCAATTTGTTCATTTAATTTTATTTTATCTAAATCTTTCCCAACAATTGTGACCTCAACCTTTTTCGCTGGTTCAATTTTAAAATCAGAGCGCAAATTTCTGATGGTCATGACAATTTCTTCAAATTTATAAAAAGGATACAAAATTTCATCGTAATCCAAAAGCTTATCTGTTTCCTCATGATATTCTCTATCTTTAATGTCAGTAAATAATTCTTTATCAGTCACTAAAGGCCAAGGCTGAATCATCAATAAATCCTCGTCTTCAAAATTTGACCAAATATCTTCTGTCACAAAAGGAATAAACGGATGCCATAAAATTAAAAGTTTTTCCAAAACATAAAGTAAAATTGTCTCAGTATGCACGCCTAATTCTTCATAAGGTTTATCAGGACTTTCTTTGATCTGCAATTTTGATATTTCCAAATACCAGTCAGCCAGATCAGACCAGGTAAATTCGCGCAAAGCCTCAACCGCCCCGGGAAAATTAAATTTATTAATATCTGCTGTCACTTCATTAATCACCAAATCCAATTTTGCCAAAATCCACTGGTCAGCCAGAGTTTCACCATGAGGAATTTCCTCAACTCGCCTGACTTCGCGCACTGAAGTTAAAATATAACGGGATATATTCCAAAGCTTATTCACAAAGTTGCGGCTGCCCTCAACTTTTTCATCATACAAGCGCGAATCAGCACCAGCTGAAGTGCCTGAAATCATGGCCAAACGCAGAGCATCAGTGCCGAATTTTTTAATCATATCCAAAGGATCAACCACATTACCCAAGGATTTGGACATTTTTTTGCCTTTTTCATCGCGCACCAAACCATGTAAATAAACATTTTTAAATGGAATCTGACCGAGCATGAAAGTGGTCTGGATAATCATGCGTGCCACCCAAAAAAATAAAATATCATAACCAGTTTCCATGACTGAAGTCGGATGAAATTCTAAATCCTTAGAACCATTAATCCAATCCTCCCAAGATTTATATTTTTTAAAATCTTTATCTAATAATGTTGAAAAAGTCCACAGCCCAGATGAAAACCAAGTATCCAAAGTATCTTCATCCTGTTTAAATCCTTTTTCTTTTGGCGCTTCTAGCCCAACATAAATTTCCTTACCCCCGTCCTCCGAAGCTTTAGCGGAGGAGGATCTGTACCACACGGGAATCTGATGCCCAAACCAAATCTGGCGGGAAATGCACCAATCGCGCAAATTTTCCAGCCAGTGAAAATAATTTGCTTCAAATCTTTGGGGAATTATTTTTATTTCATTATCCTTCACAACCTGCAAGGCAACTTCTTTGAGAGATTTTTTCTGGAAATATTTATTGCCTTTTAAAGTTATTTTTTTATTGACGTCCACAAACCACTGTAATGAGGGCAGAGGTTCAATCAGTGAATTGCAACGATAACACACGCTCAAATTTTGTTCAACTTCTTCCACCTTGTCCATTAATTTATTTTTTTCCAACCAGGCCACGAATTTTTCTCTGGCTTTTAAAACCGTTAATCCCTCATAATCCTTGCCTGCCTCTTTGGTCATTTTGCCATCCTCGCCTATTACTTTTATCAATGGCAATTTATTTTTTTGGGCAATTTCAAAATCCACAAAAGAATGGGCAGGCGTAACGCCAAGAGCGCCTGTGCCAAATTTGGGGTCAACTGACTCATCAGCCACAATTTTAATTTTCTGTTTGCCATGGCCTAAATCTATTGTAAATGTTTTACCTATAAATTTTTTATAACGCTGGTCTTTGGGATTAACAGCTACTGCAGTATCACCCAATTTTGTTTCAGGCCGGGTAGTGGAAATTGAAATCGGAAAATCTTTTGCATATTTGAAAGTATAAAATTTTGTTTTGGTTGCCACATATTCAACTTCATCATCAGCCAGAGTTGAAGCGCAACGCGGGCACCAATTAACAATGCGATAACCGCGATAGATCAAGCCAGCGTCATGCATTTTCACAAAAGCATATTTAACTACTTGGTTTAAGCCATCATCCAAAGTATAACGTTCACGCGACCAGTCGCAGGATGAGCCCATTTTGCGCACCTGATTATTAATTGTTTTTTTAGATTCCTCTGCAAATTCAGCAACTTTTTTTAAAAATTTTTCTTTTCCCAAATCATAGCGCGTTTTCTTTTCCTCCTTATATAAAATTTTTTCAACTTTAGTTTGGGTGGCGATCGCCGCATGATCAGTGCCTGGCAGCCATAAAGTTTTTTTACCTGCCAGCCGGTTATAACGCGTCATTAAATCCTGATAAGCAAGCATGGAAGCATGGCCGGTATGCAAGGTACCGGTTCTATTTGGCGGCGGCATAGCAATGGAAAAATAATCAGGCCGATTACCTGGCAAATTGTCAGGATTAAAATAACCTGATTCTTCCCATAACTTATAAATTTTATCCTCAACTTCTTTGGGATCGTAGGCCTTGGGGATTTCTTTCATAGTATTGGAGTCGGGCGAAAACACGCATTTGTCCTCGTGTCATTCAGAGCATAGCGTGGAATCCAGAAATCCTAGATTCTTCACTTCGTTCTGAATGACAAATGCGTGTTTTCGCCTGTTTATTTTATATTTATACAAAAATCTTATCATTTTTCCCTCTTCTTGACAAGAAAACCCTATTAAGGTAAAAATAGTTGACAGGATTGCAAAAAGATTATAAGCTTAAAAATCACCTTATTTTTGTCTTTTGAATTTTGACTTTTGGATTTTAACCATATGGGTTTAACACAAAACCAACAAATTTTTGAATTAATTAAAAATAGCCAAAAAATTCTCATAACATTTAAAAAGAATTTTTCAGGCGATGCGATATCCAGTGCCCTGGCTATTTTTTTGCTTTTAAAAAAAATGGATAAGCAGGCTGATATTGTCTGCCATAATTTTTGCCTTGACCAAAATTTCGCCTTTTTGCCAGAAATTAATCAGACAAAATCAGGCCTTGAGGGCTTAAAAAAATTCATTATTTCCCTGGATCTGGCAGCAAATAAAATCAAGGATTTTTCCTATGATGTTAAAGCCAACAAACTGAACATTTATTTGACCCCGGAAAAACTTTTGGATGAAAAAAATATTTCTTTTAAATCTGGGGATTATAAATATGACCTAATAATTATTTTAGATACAGACACCCTGGAATCCCTGGGCGAAATTTATGACCAGCATACTGACTTTTTTTATAGCACCCCGATCATTAATATTGACCACAATCCAGAAAATGAACAGTATGGCCAGATCAATTTGGTAGACCTGACCAAAACTTCAGCCGCAGAAATTATCTTTGATCTGATTGAACATTATGATATAAATTTGCTGGACCAAGAAATTGCTACCTGTCTTTTGACTGGCATGATTTCCAAAACAAAGAGTTTCCGTTCAGCCGCTGTCACTCCGAGAGCCCTAAATATTGCCAGTCAACTCATAATTAACGGAGCTGACCGCGATAAAATTATTCAAAATTTATACCGCACAAAGTCAATCAATACTTTAAGGCTCTGGGGCAAAGTACTCGCGCGCCTTAAAAATGATCCCGAACACAAAATGGCCTGGTCTTATCTGACACAAAAAGATTTTATTGAACTGAACATGCAAAATCCCAATTTACGCGAAGTAATTGAAGAATTAATTACTTCAGCGCCTGAAGCAGAAATCATAATTTTACTTTTTGAGAATCAAAAACAGTCAATTACCGGATTAATTTATACTTCAAAAAATTACGACTCTTTAAATTTAGCTAAATCATTTAATCCCTTTGGCACAAAAACCATGGCTACATTTGAGATCTCCAAGCCCAATCTGGCAGAAGCTAGCAAAGAAGTTATTGAAAGCGTAAAAATGAATTTACAGAAATAAAAAATGACTCCCAAATTGAATAAGTCATTTTTTATATATTTTGATCAAATTCTTCTTTAGTGCAAACTTCTGAATCTACCAATTTCTGCATTAATTCTTTGATAAGGTGCTTATTAACTTCATTGTGTAAAAAAGGTAACGGGAAAGGTCTTTCCCAAAAAACATATTTTATTAAAATCTGATGCTTGCCTCCATGTTTAATTTCAATCCCTTGTTTTTTTACAAGCCATCTCAATAAACATTTTTTTATTTTATTCCGCTTTACATTTGCATATTCCCCCATAAATCTCAAACATTAACTAATTGCCTCTCCAGACTGATCTCTCCAGCAATAATACCATTATTTCTCAGTCTTTCATATTCATTGGATTTCGGAGTAAATTTCTTAGGACTTAATATTTCAAAATATTCTGGGGGGATTTCATAAACTGAAAAAACAGCGTCATTTACCATATCAATAAATTCATCGGCATTTCTGCCTTGGGTCATAAATTTATTACCCTCAGCGTTGATTTGACCAATAATATATTTCCCATCTCTAAACCAACTTACCTCAATTTCTTGAGGAAGTTTATTCCAATATGCTTCTGCTGCTTCTCTATAAAGAGGAGCCTTAAATTTGCTAAAAATATTAAACATAAGTGGGTTGTCTATCTAAAGGATACCATAATTACTCAAAGTTATCAAACCTTAATTAGTTTCATTAAATTTGGTGGGCAATAGTGGAATCGAACCACTGACCTCATCGACGTCAACGATGCGCTCTAACCAGCTGAGCTAATTGCCCTTAAATGAATGTGACTTAATCTAAATTTTTAAAATACTTGTCTGCAATTAGCGAAGCTGGTTATCATCCATAAAGTCCATAACATTATTTACTGCCTGCCCACCGAAGCATCAGCGTAGGTGGGAGCTAATTGCCCCGGTATGCGCGTGGATGGATTTGAACCATCGACATCTACCTTATAAGGGTAGCGCTCTAACCACTGAGCTACACGCGCTTAATTATTTAAAATCTTAGCACCAAATTAAATTTTTTTCAATGGTCTCTACTTATATGCTATGATTATTATAACAATCTCTAATAATTTATCATAATGGCTAACAAAGTAAAAAATCTAAAAACATATAATTTTAATCTCCCTCAAGAATTAATCGCCCAAAAGCCTGTTTCTCCTCAGGATAAATGCAGGCTTTTAGTTTTAGATGGAAAAACTAAAAAGATTATAGACGACAAATTTTTAAACTTGCCAAATTACCTACAGACAGGTGATGTTTTAGTTTTTAATAATTCCAAAGTTATTCCTGCGCGCCTAATTGGCAAAAAAAATACCGGCGGCAAAGTGGAGATTTTACTCCTGCGCCAGATCAAAGAAAACATCTGGGAATGTTTAGTCGGCAATTTGCCAATAAAAAAACAAATCAACACGGAATTAAAATTTTCCCGATACTTAAACGGAGAGATAATTAGTCGCCAAAATGATACTGCTCGGATTAAATTCAATCTTTCTGGGCAGAAATTAATGGCTCAAATCTTTAAACTTGGGCAAATGCCCACTCCCCCGTACATCAAGCGACTTTCTAAACAAAATGAATACCAAACTTTTTTTGCCAAAAAACTTGGTTCTGTGGCCGCGCCAACCGCAGGACTGCATTTCACACCTAGAATATTTAAACAACTAAAGCAAAAAGGCATCCAAATTGAATTTGTAACTTTGCACGTTGGTTTAGGCACATTCCAACCAATCAAATCAGAAGATATAACCAAACACCAAATCCACGAAGAATATTTTGAGCTGGATATACAAACTGCCAAACGGCTTAATCAAGCAAAAAAAGCCAATCGCCGCATTATCGCAATCGGCACAACATCAGTTCGAGTTTTGGAATCCTGTTCAGAAATCTGCAATCAGCAATCAGCAATCCGTTCTAAAAAGGGTTATACCAAAATCTACATTTACCCCGGCTACAAATTCAAATTTATTGACGCTATTACCACTAACTTCCATCTCCCCAAATCAAGTTTGTTTCTTTTGGTCAGTGCTTTTGCTGGAACAGAATTTATTAAAAAATCTTATCAGCATGCCATAAGAAAAAAATATCGTTTTTTTTCATTTGGGGATGTCATGCTAATAAAATAAAAAGCGCCTAGTAACTAGACGCTTATTTTATGCGGCACAATGTAACTGTGCTTATATATGGTAAGTGTGGGTTCTCAAACTGGAGTGGATAGCCAAGTGATGCTTTTGGCAAAGGGGGCATTTTACCACCCAAAAGCTAAATCCCATTCCGCCTCTGCTCGCCTCTTGATCCTTGTAAGAAGTCTGCTCCATTTCAGCTGTAATCGTGAAAGTTTTTTCGCCGCATTTCACCTCGAGCCCGATTAAGTCCGAAAAAGGAAATCCTCTTTCCTCTCTGTCCATCCAGGCGTCGAGTTCTGTCTTTTTTTTCAAAATCCTCAGAAAGACAAACAAACGCTTTAGCCAATTAAACTTTCTCATTTTTTCCTCCTCCTTCCTCGTTTTTAGGTGTCTTTTGATCAAAAACAATTTTTATCATCTTCCAGGATTTCTTCAATTGTTCCTATTATCGGTCCGAAGATATCCAAACCACAATTTATTTCAAAATATTGATCGGAGCGATTTGGACTCTTTATATACCAGAAGTAAAGTTTCTCCGGTATTTCATGATATCTCTGGATCGCACTTTTTTCCATCTCAGGGGTAATTACAAATGATTCTTCGCCATGTCCAACAATTAACCCGACTAGGTCTGAAAAAGGGAAACCCCTTTCATTACGATGCCAAAATTTTTCAAATTCAGGATCGCTTTCAAGTGCAAAGCCAAAAAAGTTTAAAAACCGTTCCCACAAACTCTTTTTCTTCATTTTTTCCTCCTCGTTTGATATTTAATAACCTCAATTATTCGGATTTAAAATCATATCATACTTTTTAATTAGTGTCAATGTTTTTTTGCTAAGACAACTTGTTTTTTCGCTAAAAATCAAGTAAGATTGAAATAGATGACTATTAAAAATAACGAACAACTAATTACCCATTTTCTCAAGGATTTTGCCAATGATCCAAATTTTTTATTTACCAAAAAATTACTTAAAAAATTCAAGGATTCGGAAATCTATCTTGTTGGCGGTAAAGTGCGCGATATTTTGTTACAACGAGAATCTTATGATTATGATTTTGTAGTTAGAAATGTCACAGCCAAAGATTTGGAAAAATTTTTAAGCAAAGAAGGCACTGTTAATTTAGTCGGCAAATCTTTTGGCGTGTTCAAGTTTGTTCCTGGCCTCGGCTTGAAATCAAAATCTTTAAAAGCTGAAAATAGGAAAGAAAACGGCCAAGACGGGCCAAAAAAGTACACGGGCTTAGAACCCATTGATATTGCCTTGCCCAGAACAGAACATTCTTTCAATACTGGCGGGTACCGTGATTTTGACATTCAGTCAGATCCGAAATTGCCAATTGCCAAAGATTTAGAACGGCGCGATTTTACCATCAATTCCATGGCTTTAAACTTAAAGACCAATGAACTGATTGATCCTTTTTTAGGACAAGAAGATATTTTAAGCAAAACAATAAAAACAGTCGGCCGGCCAGAAGACAGATTCCAGGAAGATTATACACGCATGTTGCGCGCCATCCGTTTTTCAGTCCAATTATATTTTAAAATTGAACAAGCAACTTATCTTACAATCCAAAAAATGTCGCCTAAAATTAAAGATATTCCAGCTGAAAGAATTACTGAAGAATTGAATAAGATCATTATGTCGCCAAACGCTGAATTTGGCTTGCAGCTTTTACAAAAATCAAATCTTTTAAAATACATCATCCCTGAATTAGAATCTGGCGTGGGCGTTTCTCAAAACAAAAGCCACATTTACAGTGTTTTCACCCATTGTGTTAAAGCCTTGGGTTTTGCCGCTGAACGCAATTATAGTTTGAATGTGCGTTTGGCTGCCTTATTCCATGACATTGCAAAACCCCAGGTAAAAAAAGGCGAAGGCCCTGACAGCACATTTTATAATCATGACATTGTGGGCGCAAAAATTACACGAAAAATTTTACAAAGATTAAAATATTCTAATGAAACAATTGATAAAGTTTCCCATCTGGTCCGCCATCATATGTTTTTTTATTCTCTCGGCACAATTACTGACGCTGCTATCAGAAGATTATTAGTCAGAATAGGGTCAGATAACATTAATGAAGCAATTCAAGTGCGCATCTGTGATCGTTTGGGCATGGGCAGACCCAAAGCCAAACCTTATAAACTAATTGAATTAGAACAACGTTTGCACGCAGTCCAATTAGATCCGATTTCCGTTAAAATGTTAAAAGTTAAAGGCGATGAACTGATGAAATTATTAAATATCAAACCTGGTCCGAAGATTGGCCTGCTTTTGAATGCACTTTTGGCTGAAGTTTTGGAAGATCCGAAAAAAAATAAAAAAGCTTATTTGCAAAAAAAATTAAAAGATTTGAATAAACTTTCAGATTCAGAATTAAAAGAATTAGCGCCACAGCTGGAAAAATACGAAGAGGAACGAAAAAAACAATATTTCTCTAAGATTAAATGGGTGGAATAATTTTGGGAAGCCATAAGCCTGGCATAGGCCGATATATATTAGATAAAAATTGGAAAACATTTTTAAACAATGCCAAGGTCTTGCCAATAAGCGATTAAGCCATTGGCTAAATGAATATTTAAAAAACTTTCCAAGAACTAATGCCTAATGGCTTTATGGCTATTGGCTAAAATCAATGCAAAATAAACTTGAATATAAATCTCCACAATTAAAAAAAGAAGTAAACAAATTACCAGATATGGAAAAAATGTTAGCTTCCTTTGCCCAAAAAATTGAAAAGGAGCCGGACTTAAAATTTCTTCAAGATTTTTATAAAAAATTTCCTGAGTCTAATATTTATTTGGTTGGTGGCATGGTGCGTGACGCAGCCCTGGGCATTAAGAAAATGGCTAAAGATTTTGATTTTGTGGTTAATAAAATTGATTTGGATTCCCTGACAAAATTTTTGGAAACAAAAGGAAGTGTTGATTTAGTTGGCCGTAATTTCGGGGTCCTAAAATTTCTACCCAAAGATTCAAATCTGGAAGAGCCTATTGATATTGCCCTGCCCCGCACTGAGTTTTCAACAGGCCAGGGTGGCGGCTATAAAGATTTTGAAGTCCAGTCAGATCCTAATTTAAAAATTGAAGAAGATTTATCGCGCCGTGATTTAACCATCAATGCTTTAGCCCTGGATTTAAAAAATAAAAAAATAATCGATCCTTTTGGCGGAATGAAAAATTTGGCCAATGGCGAAATTAAAGCTGTTTTAAAACCAGAAGATCGCTTTAAAGAAGATTATTCTCGGATGCTTCGCGCTTTACGTTTTGCCACTAGATTTGATTTTACGATAGAAAAAAGCACCTGGCAGGCAATTATTGCCTTGGCACCCAAAATTAATCAGACGCGTAAAAATAAAGCCAATAAAACAGAACGTATTGTGCCGACTGAAACAATCGCCAAAGAATTTTTAAAATCTTTAAGCGTTCAGCCTGTAAGGACTCTGGAACTGTATGAACAAAGCGGACTTATAAAAGAATTAATGCCTGAAATACTTGCTCTCAAAGGCTGCGAACAGCCCAAAGAATTTCACAGCGAAGGTGATGTCTGGCAACACACACTTTTATGCTTAAAAAATCTCCAATCGCCTGAATTTAAAAAACAATTTAAGGACAAGCCCCCGCTTGAGGTTATTGTGGCGGTCTTATTCCATGACATTGATAAGCCAAATGCCCAAGTCTATAATAATGACAAAAAAAGATTTACTTTCCCGAGCCATGAAAAAACCAGTGCTGATCTGGCTGTTCAAATCGCCAGCCGTTTAACTTTTGCCAGTTATAACGGCTTAATTGATTATGATAATTTAAAGTGGCTTATTACCAATCATATGATCAGCAAAGCTGAAAAACCCAGAGCGATGAAAGCTACCAAATTAGAGAAATTATTTTTTACTACTCCCGATATGGGCAAAAAACTTTTAATGCTTTGTTTTGCCGATGATATTTCTTGCCTCACTCCAACAGGACCAAATCTTGAAGGCTTCAAAACACTTAACCATCGCCTAACAGAATTAAAAGAACTTAGTAAGTCAAAAAAAATCTTGCCCGCACCTTTAATTAACGGCTTTGATATAATTACTGAATTTAAATTAAAGCCAGGGCCAAAAATTGGCAGATTGCTAAATTTAGTCCGCGAAGCTCAGCTAAATGGTGAAATTACTACTAAAGAAGGCGCTTTAGATTTAATAAGAAATAATTTTTCTAAATATGAAAATAATAATTAAAGACAAAGACAAAAACCAGCGTTTAGACAAATTTCTCACCGCCAAATTACCAATCTCCCGCTCCCAAATCCAAAAACTAATTAAAGCGGGTACTATTTTAGTTAATAATAAAAAAAGCTCTGTCCATAATTTTTTACAGCCAGGCGATCAAATAAATATCCCCAGTAAAGAAATCAAAAAATTAACCGCTATAAAAAGCTTAGAGCCGAACAAAAAAGTAAAATTTAAAATAGTATATGAAGATGACAATATTTTAGTAATTGACAAGCCAGCCGGACTTTTGGTTCATCCGACTGAAAAAATGGAGCCAGATACTTTAGTCAATGGCCTTTTGGCTAGATATCCGGAAATTGCCAAGGTGGGCGATGATAAATTAAGGCCTGGCATTGTTCATCGTCTGGATAAAGCAGTTTCTGGCTTGATTCTTGTCTGCAAAACGCAAAAGGCTTTTGATTATTTTAAAAATTTATTTCAAAAAAGAAAAGTCAAAAAAATTTATACAGCTCTTGTCCATGGCCAGATGGCAAGGCCAGAAGGTGAAATCAATCTGCCGATTGAACGCGCCAAAGGCAAAGGTAAAATGGCAGTTAAATCAATTGCTGAAGGCGGCAAAGAAGCCTTAACCAAATACACAATAATAAAGCAATTCAAAAATTTCAGTTTATTGGAAGTGGAAATTTTAACCGGCCGCACCCACCAAATCCGCGCCCATTTAAACGCTATTCAACATCCGATTGTCGGCGACAAACTGTACAAACAAAAATGGGTTAAAGAAGGATTAGATTTGGATCGGCCGTTTTTGCATTCAACCATTTTAAGCTTTAAAAATCTGGATGGCAAAAAACTAGAATTCAAATCAAAATTGCCGCTTAAACTGCAGAAAATAATTAAAGAATTAAAATAACAAATAATTTATACCCTGCTTTAGCAGGCAAATTAAAAATGAGATTTTATCTTGACCATAATTATTATTTTATCACGTGCAGAACATTTAATCGGGAATCTTTCTTTTCAGAAGATGATCTTAAACAATTACTTTTAGATAAAATATTAGAAACTTCAAAAAATTTTGAATTTAAAATAGATGCCTATAGCATCTTATCAAATCACTACCATTTACTTTTCTATCTATTTAAGGGCTTAGAATTGAAAGAAATCATCCAGAGAATAAATGGCGGAATTTCTTATGAATTAAATAAGTTTGGTAAAAAATATTCTTCGATCTGGGAGCCATATCACAATAAAAATATATCCGATGAAGAAGCTTATTTTAATGTTATGGGTTATATAATTGGAAATCCTTTTAAACATGGTTTAGTTAAAAGTATTAGCGAATTAAAGAATTATAAATTCTGTAATTACAATGAGAAAGCTCAAGAATTCGGTGAAGATGGTATAGATGAAATAATCTGTAGAGTTAAAAATTTAAATTGGGAAATAAATTAATAATTTCCACTGCCCACTAAAGTGGGGTATAAATAATTTTATATAAATATGTCCAAACAACAATTAATCATCACAATCTCAGGCGCTCCTGGCAGCGGCAAAAGCACAATTGCCCAGCTTTTGGCTGAAAAATTAAAAGCGAACCGCATTTATGTCGGCGCGATCAGGCGTGAATTAGCCAGAGAGAAAGGCCTGAATTTAGAACAATTAAACCAATATGCCTTGACCCATCCGGAAACAGATGTTGATGTTGACCAAAAAATAGCCCAAGAAGCCAGAGAAACTGCGAAAACTAATACGGTCATTGTTGAGGGACGCACCCAATTTTATTTTTTGCCTGAATCTTTTAAAATTTATATAAAATGCGATCTAAATGAAGGCGCCAAAAGAATCTGGCAACAGCTCCAAAATGAAACAGATTCCAAAAAACGTAACGAGACTAAAGCAAAGTCTTTAACCGAATTAAAAAAATCAATCAGAGATCGCATCGCGAACGATAGACAACGCTATAAAAAATATTATAAGATTGACCACACGGATGAATCTCATTATGATTTAGTAATTGATACCACCAAAATTACTGCCAAGCAAGCAACAGCTATAATTCTCAAGAATTTACCTAAAATCTGACCATTTGCATGCGAGCGACAAGGACTTGACGGAACAGGGCTCTTGTTGTAAACTAAGAATACAAATCCTTTCGGATTTATTTTTATTTAGAAATTGGGAATTGGCCCTCGCCAACCGTAGTTGGCTACGGCCAACGAAGGTTGGTAATAGAAAATTTGTTATACAAAAAATTAAAATATTTTCCAATCCCTAATTTCTAGTTTCTAATTTCTAATATCCAATATTATGCCCAAGAAAAAAATTATTGAAAAACAAATTATTGATAAAAATGCAGTCCAACCAGGCATGGTTGTGCGCATTCATCAAAAAATTAAAGATGTGACGGCTAAAGGCGAGGAAAAAGAAAGAATCCAGGTTTATGAAGGTTTGGTCATTGCCAAAAAACATGGCAAGGAGCAAGGCGCCACCATTACTGTCCGCAAAATTAGCGAAGGCATTGGCGTGGAAAAAATCTTTCCTTTATATTCTCCTCTGGTTGACAAAATTGAACTGGTTGACCAAAAAGCTGTCAGGCGCGCAAAACTTTATTACACCCGCGATTATAAAAAACGATTAAAATCTACTTCAGAGAAAAAAGCAAAATAAAAAATTCCCAATAGAAAAAGACGTCCCATTTTGTGGGGCGCCTTTATTTTTTGCTGTAAATAGTTAGAATGTGAATTTTAGGCTTGTCCTTAGGAAAACAATTTCTCCTGGCAAAGCAGGCGTTCCATCATAGGCGACCCAAAAACGCAAAAATTTAAATTGCACAAATGGGCCATAAGCCAGCTCGCCGAATTGGCCGTTTTCCAGATTGCCAAAAGCTTCAATGGCGCCGCCGATAGATACATCATCCTTGAATAATCGTGAAGCTTCCATTGTGGCAAATAGCTGGTGCGGTTGGTTCTGCAAAGTAACGTAATAATCCACTTCGGCAAAAACATCGTTTTTGCCAAAAGGATAATCCAACCACAGAGAATTTATCACCGAAGATCCAGCCGAATCGCTGTAGATACCGGTTAAAACATACGCATCCAGCTGATTGAATAGCCTGAACCTTGGTCCGAGATATGAGAAGATCAAGGTAAAGTCATCGCTCACGTTGCCAAAAACGCAAGCATGCGCGTACATGGAACTTTTCCCCTCGTCGCCAAATTTCCAAAAGCTGTGATTCAGGCTCACCTGATATTGGCCCACATACCTCGGGTTGTGTTCGGCTCCGTAGGAGACGTTTTCTCCAAGACCCAACACCAGAATAAAAACCGCAATCAGAATAAACGCAATCTTTTTCACTTTCTTTTCCTCCTTTTTTCTGTCAAATAGCTTGACTTTATACTTTAGCAAATCTAATCAATAATGTCAATAGAATAGAAAAAGGGATGATTTCTCATCCCTAAAATTTATGGATAATTGGCAAATCTGGCTGAATTCAAGCAGTCATTCTTTTGTACATTATCCTCCGAAGGCAAATTGCCATGACATTGAACTATTTCCAGATTACTTGACCACTCATAGCCATACTGGGCGGCAAGTGGACAAAGCTCATTCATGTTACTTATCGACATTGCGCGGATTGTGATTGCAGGGTAGTCCTTAACATCATACCTCCGCAAACCAATCTCACTTACACAGCTAGAAACGCTTTTATGTAGCTCGAGGTAATACTTATGTGTGCCTTGCGTTTCTTTTTTCAAAAACTTTCTAAATGTTCGATCTTTAGGTTGGATGCGTAGCTTTGCCTGATAGCCCATATTAGCTACAGTATCAGTAAAAATAATTTCTTCTGCTATACAATAATACTTTTCTTGAGCTGGAAAATCTTTTAGCCATTCGTAAAAACTTACATCCTCTATGACCTCCTGCTCGGTTGTATCATAGATAATACGGTTTGTGCCAGTATCTTGTAGATACGTAAAAAAAAGAATCGTCCCAGGAATTATACCGCCAATTAGAATAACGAAACTAATGGCTGCTTTAATCCTCGTTCGATCAATCCTATCCATACTATTCCACCAATTTCTCATTTTTTCTCCTCCTTGGCACCTTGTACTTTAGTTTTTTTAGTTTTTTCTTCCATTATTTCTTTCCTAATGACTAAAATTGATCCTCCTATCGCAAGAAAATGCAAAATGCCTACTCCTATGAGAATTATAATTCCAAACGGGATGTCCTTGAAAGCGACTAATGGAGCGTCCCCAGATTGGAGAAATGACCATAACGTTAGTATGTCACCAACGAGAAGCACGCTTGTAAATAAAAGTATGCCCTCTTCTGGATCATCATCAAATCTACCCATTTTTCTTTCCTCCTTCTTTAGTTTTTCAAGGTTCTAGCTTGAATAACCAATTATAACGCATTTATTTAATATTGTCAATAACATCACACCATTTTTTTACCTAAAATTAGTCATTTTAGCCAAATTATCATTATTTTTATCAAAAATATTGACAAATTAAGCAGGATTTGCTATACTGAAACTACACTATCCTAGATAAAAAGGCGAAAACGGCCAGGGACGGAATGACAGACTTCAGTCTGTTACTGTAACACACAAAAGTGTGTCGATCCGAAAGATGGTCGTTTTCGCCCACACCAAATTTCATAATTCATATCTCCTAATTCATAATTCAAACCCATGGACGAAAAATTATCAACTTTACTCCAAAACATTGGCTTTACTGAAAAAGAAGCCCTGGTGTATTTATCTTTAATGGAATTGGGCAGCGGTACAGTCAGCCAGATTAGCCAAAGAGCCAAGCTCAAAAGGTCAATAATTTATATTATTTTAGAAGGCCTGATTAAACGCGGCTATGTTTCAGAATTACCTGAAACAAAAATCAGCCGCTATATTGCAGCTGATCCAACTAAAATTCTGTCTGATTTGAGAAATAAAGTTGTTGATTTAAAAAACCTACTTCCTTCCCTTTTAGCTATTTACAATAAACCGGCCTGGAAACCAAAAATCAATTATTTTGAAGGCAAAGAAGGCGTGGCCAGTGTTTACCATTATATTGAAAATGTTAAAGAAGCTTGTTTTATTACGGCAACTGGGCGAATTGCTGAACATTTGCCAGAAGAAGTAGAGGCTTGGATAACGGATAAATTAGCCAAATCTGTACCTTTGGTCGGCAAACATTTGCTTTCCAATACTGAAATAGACCGCGATTTTGCTAAAAGGTTAAAAGGCACCAAACAACAAATCAAATTTTTACCTAAAGGCTTAACAGTAGATATGGATATATCAATTTATGAAAATAAAGTTGCTTTGACTTCTTTAGAAGAACATATATTCATTGTGGTCATTGAATCAAAAGCCTTATACAATTCTATGAAAACAATTTTTGATTTATTGTGGGAACAGGGGGTGAAGTAATAAAATACGCCCGCATTGTCATCCTGAATGAAATGAAGGATCTGTTACCACTAATTAACAGATTCTTCGCTTCGCTCGAGAATGACAATGCGGGCATATTTTATCTCACTAATTTTTTCAAATATTGTCCTGTATAACTTGATTTTACTTTGGTAATATCTTTGGGCGTGCCTTGAGCAATAATTTTACCGCCTTTGTCCCCGCCTTCAGGCCCCATATCAATTACCCAGTCAGCTGATTTAATTACATCCAAATTATGTTCAATCACCAAAACAGTGTTGCCTTTATCAACTAATTTTTGTAAAACTCCCAAGAGCCGATTAATATCATCAAAATGCAAACCAGTTGTGGGTTCATCTAAAATATATAAAGTTTTACCAGTAGCCCGGCGCGAAAGTTCAGTTGCCAATTTAACTCGTTGCGCTTCGCCGCCTGATAAAGTTGTGGCTGGCTGGCCAAGCTTTAAATACCCCAGACCAACATCATATAAAATCATTAGCTTTTCAGCAATGATTGGTATATCTGAAAAAAATCTTTTCGCTTCATCAATCGGCATGTCTAAAATATTAGCGATATTTTTTCCTTTATAATGAATCTCCAAAGCTTCTTTAACATAGCGCGTGCCATGGCATTCTTCACATTCCACATAAACATCAGGCAAAAATTGCATTTCAATTTTAACCAAGCCTTCACCGGCGCAGGTTTCACAGCGTCCGCCCACAACATTAAAACTGAATTTGCCAGCATCAAAACCGCGCATCTTCGCTTCTGGAGTTTGCGTAAATAAATCGCGAATATAGGTAAAAACACCAGTATAAGTCGCGGGATTGGAACGAGGCGTTCTGCCGATTGGCGACTGGTCAACAGTAATAACTTTATCTAAATTGCCTATGCCCATAATTTCTTTGTGTTCAACTGGCTGTTCTTTGGCGCGATAAAAATGCTTGGCCAAGGCTCTTGATAAAATGTCAGAGACTAAAGTTGATTTGCCGGAGCCAGACACACCGGTGACTGCGATAAACTTACCCAAAGGAAATTTTACGTCCAGATTTTTTAAATTATTGGCCGTTGCGCCCTTAACTGTTAAAAATTTATTATTGCCCTTGCGATAAATCTTGCGTGCTTCAATTTTGTATTTGCCTGATAAATATAAGCCGGTTAAAGATTCTTTGTTCTTTTTAATTTTTTCAATCGGGCCAATATCAACTAATTGTCCGCCATATTCACCAGCACCAGGACCAATATCAATCACCACATCAGCGGCTTCCATGATTGCCTGATCATGTTCTACCACTAAGACAGTATTGCCCATATCACGCAATTTTTTCAGTGTCTCAATCAACCTATTATTATCGCGCTGATGCAAACCAATTGAAGGCTCGTCCAAAACATAAATTATTTCAGTCAAAGATGAGGAAATCTGCTTGGCCAGACGAATTCTTTGGGCTTCACCGCCTGCCAAGGTTGTGGCACTGCGATCCAAAGTTAAATAATCTAAAGAGACATTAATTAAATATTCTAAACGGCGTTTTATTTCTACTATTAACTGCCGGGCAATTTTATATTCATTTTCTGAAAGTGCAAATCGGCCTTTTGCTTGCTTGGAATCTTTTTCCATGGCAATAAAAAAATCTGATAATTTTTGTAAATTAAAATTAACAAGGTCAGCGATATTTTTATCCAAAACAGTTACAGCCAAACTTTCTGGCTTTAATCTTTTGCCATGGCATTCGGGACAAATAATTTCCCGCATATAATCCTCAATTTCTTTTTGGATGTAATCAGAATCTGATTCGCGGTATTTTTTTTCTAAAAACGGGATAATGCCTTCAAAAGTATATTTTTTGCCATTAATCTCATATTCTTCATTGCCAGTGCCATATAAAATAAGATGTAAATCTTCTTTGTCCATTTTTTCCACTGCTTTATTTAATGGCACGCCGTGCACCTTAGCAACCGCTTCCAGGATCTTGTGCTGGTGCGGCTGATTCGCAGTTAAACGAGTCCAAACTTTTATTGCTCCCTGTTCAATTGTCAGGCGCGGATTAAAAACAACAAGTTGCGGATCAATTTCCAAATTCACGCCCAAGCCAGTGCATTTTGGACAAGCGCCAAAAGGAGAATTAAAAGAAAAACTGCGCAATTCAATTTCCGGCAAATTCAAATCGCATTTAGCACAATGCAAATTTTGGGAAAAAGTTAAGTCAGTATTGCTGTCTTTGCGTAGAATTTTTACCATGCCATTTGATAAATCCAAAGCCTTTTTCACTGCTTGGTACAAAGGGCTTTGCGCCATTTTTTCTGGATTAATTTTCTCCACAAACATATAATCAATCAAAACATCTAAATTATGTTCAGCTTCTTCATCAATTAAAAGCTTTTCAATTTCATTCATGCCATAAATTTTGCCATCCAAGCGCAACTGATAAAAATTGGCCTTTTTCATCTTCCTAATCAAATGATCCAGCTTGCCTTTTTGGCCAATGACAATTGGCGCTAAGACAGCTAATCGGGTTTGCGCTGGCAAAGTAGAAATTTTTTCCACAATCTGCCTAATGCCCAATTTCTGGATTTCCTGGCCGCAAATCGGACAATGCAAATGTCCGACTCTGGCAAATAAAAGACGGAGATAATCATAGATCTCCGTAATCGTGCCCACGGTTGAACGAGGGTTATTTGAAGTTGATTTTTGATCAATCGCAATTACAGGTGACAAACCTTCAATCTGATCAACATCAGGCTTATCCATTACGCCAATAAATTGCCGCGCATAAGAAGACAAGCTTTCCACATATTGTCTCTGCCCCTCGGCAAAAATAGTATCAAAGGCCAAAGATGATTTGCCAGAACCAGAAAGGCCGGTAATGACCACGAATTTATTTTTCGGAATTTCAACATTTAAATTCTTCAGATTATGAACTCTGGCACCTTTGATAATGATCTTGTCTTTTTTGACCATAAGAGGAAATTAGCAATTAGAAATTTGAAATTGGGGATTGATTGAATTTAATTTAAATATTTATCCTATCCCTAATTTCCAATTTCCAGTTTCCAATTTCAAGCACTAATTAGTGACATTGTAACATGGCTATATAATCCGGTCAAGGGGGAAAGAGTGGAAATGGGGGAAAATAAAAACTCCCCTAAACTTTTTGCCTAAGGGAGTTTCTCAATATTAGAATTAAGACTTTTTCATCATTGCCGCGCTTCCAATCATGTAAATAGCGCCCAAGCCAACCAAGGTGTAAACAATGCGAGATAACATGCTCATGCTGCCGAAAATAGCAGCCACTAAATCATAATTAAAGATGCCGACTAGACCCCAATTTAGGCCACCGACGATGACCAAAACAAAGGCAATCCAGCCCAAAACGCTCATTTTCATAAAAATGAAGGTTATTAATTAGATTTATTAGCTATACTTATTATAATACTTTTGCGTTTTAAATAATAGCAAGCAAAATTTTACTTCAGATTATATTTTCTAATATTGTCAGCGCAAATTTTTTGTAAAACCGCGATTTCTTCTTGGCCTTTTGGATCCTTGAAAAGATGCTTAAATCTAATATGATTTTTTAAATATTCCTCAACCGTGGGTGTATCCTGCGGCACTTTCATGGCATTTACTAATTCGCCATTAACAAATTCCACTACTGGGAAAAATCCTGTTTTTTGCGCCAGTTTGCCAAATGCAATTGCCATATTATCTTCAATGCCCCAACCCGGAATACACGGCGTTAATATATGTATAAACTTTGGGCCTTCAATTTCCCAGGCCTTTTTCACTTTGCGTTTAATATCTTCAATTAAGCCTGTTGTAGTTGAGGCGATATATGGCAATTTGTGCGCTAAAGCAATTTCTAACATATTCTTTTTATAAAATGAATTGCCTTGTGAATTTTTCCCTGGCCAGGACGTACGGGTAAAAGCATCGTGTGGCGTTGCTCCCGAGGCCTGATACCCGGTATTGGAATAAACTTCCGTGTCATAACAGACATATAATATATTATCGCCTCGCTCCCACATGCCTGAAATTAAACCCAGCCCAATATCAAAAGTTGAACCATCACCGCCCTGAACTAAAACTTTAACTTTTTTATCTAAACCCTTTTGTTTTAAGGCAGCTAAAATACCAGTACCCACTGCAGATGGGTTTTCAAATAAAGAATGAATCCATGGGACTTTCCAGGAAGAAGTCGGGTGTTTGGAAGTTGTGACTTCTAAACAGCCAGTGGCATTAGCAATAATCGTATCTTTACCGCAAGCATTAATCACGTGCCGCGCCGCAATCAGCTGGCCACAACCCGGACAAGCTGTGTGGCCGGGATTAAGTAAATGCTCAAATGGGTTTTTATATGTTGGCATATTTTATATTTATATCACGCCTCGCGGGACTAACAATCATTTAATGACTAATTACTAATTTTTAATTTTTAATCAATGACTAAATGCTCTAATGAATTAATTTAAAAATTAAATCATTAAAAATTCAATAGAAATTAAAAATTATTAATTAAAAATTACACTGCTTACTTCCCCACAAACCGTGTTTCATTAGATTTATCCTTTGCCAATTCCACAATATCGCTAATCATAGACTCGGTCACATCGCGTCCGCCCAACCCGACCACAAATGACTTAATTTCTGCTTTTGTTTTGTTATAACAAGCGCGTTTAATATCAGAAGCCAAAACTCCTTCTGTGCCAATAGAAATAGATTTATCAATTACCCCAATATATTTTGCTTTACTTAAAATTGTAGCGATTTCATCATCTGGAAATGGCCGGAAAGAAATTATTTTTAATAAACCAACTCTATTGCCTTTATCCCTTAATTCATCAATTGCTTCTTTAATTGTGCCGCAGACAGAACCCATGGCCACTAAAATTATGTCCGCATCTTTAGTTTTATATTGTTCAACCAAGCCATTGTCGCCCAATCCTCGGCCAAAAACTTTTTTAAATTCAGAATTTAATTTTACAATTTCTTTTTTGGCCGCCGCTACATCCTCAAAAAGTTCCTGCCGAATTTCCATATATCTTCCTGGCGTAGCAAAGGTACCCAAGGAACGCGGATTATTCACGTCTAAAATAGTGTCTTTAGGTGGAACATAAACAGGTAAATATTTTTTGATTAAACTTTCTTCAGCGATTTCTACTGGTTCATATGTATGGGTTAAAGCAAAACCATCCATATTAACCATCACTGGCAGCATTAAACTTTCCGCCAATTTAAATCCTAGAATATGCAAATCAACTGCTTCCTGGTTTGTTTCTGCATATAATTGGATCCAGCCAGCATCGCGAATTGTGACAGAATCCTGCTGATCATTCCAGATATTAATGGGCGACGAAACAGCGCGGTTGGCGCATGTTATAACTACTGGCAATCTTAAACCAGCAATATTAAATAAAACTTCTGTCATTAATAAAAGTCCTTGAGAAGAAGTAGCAGTATAAGTTCTTACGCCAGTCGCGCTTGCGCCCAAAACAACTGAAGCAGCAGCAAATTCTGATTCAGTATTAATATATTCAAAATCAGCCTGACCTTCTGCTTTCATTTTGGCCAAATCTTCCACAATATGGGTCTGAGGTGTAATCGGGTACGCTGAAACCACAGCCGGCTTTAACCTGCGTATAATTTCCGCGACCGCATGCGAACCCTCTAGGATTTGTTTATTATTGTTCCTCATATTTTAAATATTTAGCAATTTCTTCAGCTAGTAAATTCTCAAAATCAGTTAAATCCTTTTGGAATTTGTCCAAATGTTTATAATTATCTGAAATTAATTGCGAATAATGTAATAATTTATCTTTCAATCCTTCAGAAATTGGTTTTGGGTTATGTGCTTTCCAAATATCATCATTAACCCAATCTTTTTTATCCAAGTCAACCCACCTGATATGATATTTCTTAATTAATTTTTTATTAATAATTATCAAAGCATCCCATTCGCTAGTAAATTTAATTTCCTTTGGCATCTTTTTCTTCTCAACCAGAATTTGCTTTAAAACTCTATGCCCCTTGAACGTATAATCAAAAGATATAGCTTCCTTTTTATTTAATTCAACCGAAATAAAAAACATTTTACTCGGCGATGGATTGTAATCTACTTCTATTTCCATAATTCTATTTTAATCTCGGGCGAAAACGCCCATTGTCTATCTTACAGGGGACTTTAGTCCCCGAAATTTACGCGGACTAAAGTCCGCTTTAATGCTTAAATATGCATTTTCGCCTGTCTTGGCCAAGGCCAGGCCCACACCATATTTCATAATTCATATCTCATAATTCAGAATTCTATTTATAATCATCCACCATTTTTATCGCACTGACAGGACATTCTTTGGCGCACAAACCGCAACCTTTGCAATAATCTAAATCGCGATCATAAAAAATTCGGCCATTGCTATTTTTCAAGCCAGTAGAAAAACAAACACCTTCTGGGCAAACTTTATTGCAAGTATCACAGCCAATACAAATCTCATGATCAACTACGGGCATATATGTTCGCCAAGTGCCGGTCAGATATTCCGTGGTCGTGCCAGGTTTTGCGGTTAGTATATTTTTTAATTGCTTATTCATAATAAAATATTGGCTGCTAATTATTAATTACTAATTTATAATTTTTAAAAAATGTTTTAATGACTCGTCTCGGCTACGCTAGATTTAGAAAGATTCCTTTACCCTAAAAACCTCTCCAAAGTCGGACTAAATGTTTAAAAATTACTTCATTAGTTTATTTACTAAAAATTAATAATTAAAAATTAGAAATTAATAGTTATGCCAGGCTTGGCAGTTAATATATTTTTAAATTTCTTCATAAGTTTTCTTTCATCACCCAATTAAAAGCCGCGACTAGTGCTTTATTATTCTTGGCCAGAATATCTTGTCCGTATTTTTCTCCCAAATTTTCTATGATAGCTTTTTTGGCTGATTCTATTTTAATCAAACCCGAGATTTTGGCAAATGCGCCCAACATGGCTGTGTTAATTATGGGTTTGCCGATTTCTTTAAGCGCAATTTTTAAAACCGGCACGCAATAAACCTTGCCAGTATAACCAGGGCAGACTTTGGCCGGCTCTTTATCGGAATTTATTATGACAACTGTATTTTTTTTCGCGCCAGTTAAAACATCAGAGATCTTAACTAAACTTGGGTCTAGAATAATAATGTAATCTGGCTCGTAAATTTGCTGCCTGCTTCTGATAAATTTGTCATCAAGCTTGGCAAAAGCTGCAACAGGAGAACCTTTTCTTTCCACGCCAAAAACCGGAAAAGATTGTGAATGCTTTCCATCATAGAAGGCTGCCATGGCAATTAAAAAAGCTAAAGTTACATTGCCTTGGCCGCCGCGTCCATGTACGCGAATTTCAATCATAATAATAATTATTTATTAGATAATTCTTGTTGTTTTATCTGTTCTATTATAGATTTAAAACTGTCATAAGGAATGACACCTTCAACTTTGCTTCCATTTATAAAAAAAGCCGGCGTGCCTGCGAGCTCAAGCGTTTGGGCAGCCTGCAAATCATTTTGGATCTCGGCTAAATACTTTTGGCTATCCAGGCATTGGTTAAATTGAACCTGATCTAAACCTGCATTTACTGCCAAAGATTTTAAATTTTCCAAAGACAAATCAGATTGATTCTCAAAAAGTAAATCGTGATAAGGCCAAAAATTATTTTGTTCATTCGCGCATTTGCCGGCTAAAGCAGCATTAAGAGCATTCGGATGAATAGCTAAATTGGGAAAATCACGATAAATAATTTTTACCGAAGCAGCATACTCTTGTCTTATGCTTTTAATTATCGGGTAAGCTTCTTTGCAATATGGGCATTGGAAATCAGAAAATTCTACAATTACAATTCCCGCATCCAGCGGGCCGCTATAAACGCTGTATGGCGTCTCTATGATATCTTTAAGATCAATTGCCTGGCTTGGCAGCGCAGTCGCATATTTATTGGCCAGCTGGTTTTGGGCGTCAACAAGCGATATAAATTGAAAAACAAAAGCAGCGACATAAAGGATCATTATTGCCAGGCCAAATAGGAAAAAAATACCCCACCATTTTTGGTGCCATTTTTTAGGTTTGTTTTCTGAAGTTTCGGTTTGAGCCATTGCTTTTTAAATAATTTATGTTTATACTTATATTATAGCATATTTCCCAATTACTCTCCCAAACATTGACAACAATCTGTAATTTTGCTATCTTAATTAAGACATTGCTTTTACTTATTTATTGTTTTTAATCTATGCTTTTAAATATTATCCAAATTATCATCTCTATTCTGCTTGTTATTGCCATTTTATTGCAGCAAAGAGGCACTGGCTTATCTTCTGCTTTTGGCGGCCAAGGCAATATTTATAGGACAAAACGAGGCCTGGAAAAATCTCTCCATATACTCACGATTATTTTGGCGGCCCTCTTTCTGGCTACAGCCTTAATAAACCTCTTATATTAAGCCCTCTAACCTATTTTATTTAAACAACCTCTGTGACTTCTAAAATCAAATCATTTTTTTTAAATTTGAGCAAAAACTTAAAAGGTTTTATTTTTTTACAATTGGAAAAATTCAGCCAGCATCAGAAAATTGCCAAACAAAAGAATCTTGACCAAAAAATAATTGCCAAATTAAGCAAGCAAAGACTGCCTTCCTGGCGCCAATTTAAAAGACTGCCTCAGACTTTATCAGCCCAGGAATCTTTACTTATAAAAATATTGGGGGGGCTAGTGATCATATGTTTAATAGTTCTATTTTATTTTAATTTTTATACTAAATTAAAAACCGTGCCCAAAGATGGCGGAGAATTTACAGAAGGCCTTATCGGCTCGCCTTTGTACCTAAATCCTATTTTGGCGCAAAGCAATACTGATGCGGATTTAGACCTGACCCGTTTAATCTTTTCCGGCCTTTTAAAGTATAATGAAAATCTGGAACTTGTCCCGGACTTGGCTGAAAAATATGAAATATCTTCAGATCAAAAAATTTACACTTTCTATTTGAAAAAAAATGTCAAGTGGCACGATGGTGAAAACCTGACTGCCAGTGATGTTGTTTTCACTTTTAACAGCATCTTAAATCCTGATTTTAAAAGCCCGCTTTATCGCAGTTTCGCAGGCTCAAACGCGGAAAAAATTGATGATTATACAGTAAAATTTACTTTACAAGAGCCCTATGCTGCTTTTTTAAACCTTTTAACTGTGGGAATTATTCCCCAACATCTTTGGTATGACATTCCTCCCATTAATGCAAAACTGGCTGTCTTAAACCAAAAGCCAATTGGTTCCGGGCCTTACAAATTTAAATCTCTGGTCAAAGAAAAAACCGGCATGATTAAAATATACACTTTGGAAAAAAATAAAGACTACTATGGCAAAGTTCCTTATATCAATAAAATACTTTTAAAATTCTATCCCGATTACGAGAATGCAATAACTGCTTTAACCAACAAAGAAATTGATAATTTAAGCTATCTGCCTAAAGAATATTATAATAAGTTCAGCAACAAGCGGGATATAAATTTATTAGATCTAAAACTTTCGCAATATACTGCTGTCTTCTTTAATAAAAAAAATAACACTCTCCTGGAGGACAAAAAAATCAAAGAAGCTTTAAGCTATGCGATTGATAAAAATAAAATAATTGATGATGTTTTACAGGGTCAGGGCCAGGTTCTTGATGGCCCGATTTTGCCAGGCTTTTTAGGCTATAATGCGGATATCACAAAATACGGTTACAATCCGCAAAAAGCTATTGAACTGCTTGTCAGTGATGGCTGGACTTTAGCCGGTGAAATTTTTAAAAAGAAAGATCAGGAACTTAAAATTACTTTAACCACAATTGAACAGACTGATAATATCAAAATCGCCAATTTGCTCAAAGAATTCTGGACCAGCATCGGCGTCAATGTTGAAATTCAAACCATTCCCAGGGATAAAATTGAAGATGACATTATAAAACCGCGCAATTATCAGGCATTGCTTTATGGTGAAATTGTGGGTTCGGATCCAGACTTATTTCCTTTCTGGCACTCTTCACAAAAAGATACTGCCGGTGTAAATCTGGCTAACTATGCCAATCGCCAGGCAGATGTACTCTTAGAAGAAGCCCGTTTAAATAGCGATCCCAAGGTTAGAGCTCAAAAATATCAGGAATTTCAAAATATTTTAATTGGTGACTTGCCTGCTGTTTTTCTTTTTCAGCCAACTTATATTTATCCTCTAACCAAAAAAATCAAAGGGGTTGGCGCTCAAAATATCTCTGTACCGGCAGATCGCTTTATCAATATTGAAAATTGGTATCTCAAAACTAAAAAAACATTCTCTCAATAATAAAAAACTCTAATAAAAAATTCAAAATCTAAAATTCAAAATTTTTAAATCATCATTTATTTTGTTTTTTGGATTTTGTCCTGCTTCGGCTCGGATTAAATAAACTTAAACTAACTAAATAAACACAAAGCCGAGACGAGTCATTTGATTTTTAAAACTTATGGTTTACAAAAGAATGAAACAGCCCCTGGCAGGGACTAATGTTTCAAAAGAACAAAAACTAAGAATTATTGTCTTGGGCGGGCTTGAGGAAGTCGGCCGCAACATGACTTTAATGGAATACGGCAATGACATTATTATCATTGACATGGGCTTGCAGTTTCCAGAAGAAGACATGCCAGGCATAGATTACATTATCCCTAATATTTCTTACCTCAAAGGCAAAGAAAAAAACATCAGGGGTGTAATTATCACCCACAGCCATTATGATCACATTGGCGCGATTCCTCATATCATGCCAAAAATTGGCAATCCTATTATATACACTGCCAAACTTTCAGCCGGTATTATCCAAAAAAGACAAGAAGAATACAGAAGCGCGCCCAAACTGCGATTTTATCTTATTGATGAAACCAGCCATTTAAAGCTGGGCTCTTTCAATGTTGATTTTTTCCGCGTCAATCACAATGTGCCTGACAGTTTTGGGGTGGTAGTAAAAACTCCGGTTGGCACAGTCATTCACACCGGCGATTTTAAAATCGATCACAGCCCAATCAATGATAAGCCGGCGGATTTAAATAAAATCGCCCAAATCGGCGGCCAGGGGGTTTTGGCTTTAATGGCTGATTCAACCAATGCTGAAGAAGAAGGCTATCAGATTTCTGAAACAAAAGTCAGCGATGAATTGGAAAGAATTTTTGAAAACGCCAAAGGACGTCTGATTGTCGGCACTTTTGCTTCGCTTTTAAACCGCGTCCAACAAGTGATTAGCATGGCGGAAAAATTCAATCGTAAAGTAATGATTGAAGGCCGCAGCATGAAAACAAACGTGGAGATTGCGCACAAGCTTGGTTATCTGAAAATAAAACCCGGCACCTTAATTGAAGCTGAAAATTATCATGAGAATAAATTTCCCGATGATAAAATTGTCATCATTGGTTCAGGCGCCCAGGGTGAACAAAATGCATTTTTAGTGCGCTTTGCCGAAGACGAACATAAATACCTGCATGTTAAAGAAGGCGATACGATTATTTTTTCTTCCTCAGTTATTCCTGGCAATGAACGCACGATTCAAAGTTTAAAAGATACCTTGTATCGCAAAGGCGGCAAAGTTATTCACTACAAACTGATGGATGTCCATGCGGGCGGCCATGCCAAAAAGGAAGATTTAAAATTATTAATCCGTTTGCTTTTGCCGCAATATTATATCCCGATAGAAGCTAACCATTATATGTTAAGAATCAATGGCGAAATCGCGGAAAGCTTAGGCATACCTAAAGAAAATATTTTTATTGCTGATGATGGCCAGGTCATGGAATTTACCAAAAAAGGCGGCCATCTGACCAAAGAATTTGTGCCGGCTGATTATGTCATGGTGGACGGACTGGGCGTGGGTGATGTTTCCAATATTGTTTTGCGCGACCGCCGCGTCATGTCAGCTGATGGGATGCTCGTGGTCATTGCCACTATTGAAAGAAAAACCGGCCGTTTAATCGGCAACCCGGATATTATTTCACGCGGCTTTGTCTACATGAAAGAAAATAAAAAGCTGATTGAATCAACCCGCATGAAGGTTAAAAAAATCTGTGAAGATCATGATACCAAATCCCCGGCCTTTGACGACTATCTGAAAAATAAAATCCGCGATGACATAGGCCAATACCTTTACCAGCAAACCAAACGCAGGCCAATGATTCTGCCGGTTGTCATTAAGGTTTAATAACTGAACAACACAACAACTTTACAACCAGACGACTTTACAACTTAACAACTCTACAACCAAACGACTCTACGACTCAACAACTCTACAACTTTACGACTTTACAACTTAACAACTCTACAACTTAACAACCTTTAATTAAGATTACATTAAGTACCTCAATTTTTGAGAGTACTTTTTGTTTTTAAAATTTTAGATCAAATTTCAGATCTCAGCCTTCGCTCCGCGTTGCGGAGCTTCAGCTGACGAAGGTCAGATTTCAGAATTCGGAATTTATTATCTTGACTAAAACCCTTATTTAATCTAACCTAACCCCAACTATCCTTAGAAAACCTTACAAATAAACCCAAACTAACCCCTTTAAAAATACCTACATACATAAATTCGTGAGCAATAACTAGTTTTCACAAATCTTTCAAACTTTCGACAAATCTTGACAAATCTTGACAAATATGCTAACATAACCTATTAAACTAAATACTGCCAAAATTAGGCTCTTGAAAAGAATGAATGAATAAACAAATTTGTCATTCGTAAATTAGCATTCATTCGCCTGCCTTGCCATAGCTTTAGCGAAGGCAGGCAGATTCGCATTAATTCTTTTCAGTAGCTTAAAAAAATAAGTACGAGCTACTTTTAAGTATAAAAGGCAAAAGCCCTTTGAAAATTTTATTTCAAGTCACAAACAAAAAACCCATGCTAAACATGGGAGGAGGTAGAAAATGAAAAATTATAAGGATTTTTTTGAATCCGACAGAAACTTGATCATTGCAGGTACAATAGCAGTTGCTATCGTCATCTGCCTCATTTGGGTCTTATCCCATTTTTACGACCAAACAAAACTGTCAAAAAGCAATGCCACGCCAGAACAAATCCAAAATAAGGCAATGGACTTGCTTAACAACATGTCTGTTGAGGAACGCCAAAAATTTGTAGGGATTACTCCGCCGGCAACTGCTCCTGCCACACAGTCCGCTCCTGTGCCACAAACGGAAAAAAGCTATAGCGGCGCAGAACTTGCCAAAATTTGGGTGACATTGTCTCCCGAAGAACAGGCAAGATATCAGCAGGTCATGGCAGAGTACTGCAAACAGATGAAACAAGTCTGCTACCCGTGCGGGAAAAAACCAGGCCACGTAGTCACGAAATGGCAGCCGCCTCGGAAAGATCCGCTTCCGCCACAGACAGCAAACAACAGTATTCAAAATACCGTGCCTGTCAACTTCTATGTTACCAGTACCTGCGTAGGTAACTGCAGAACAGACGATTTTCAACCACCGGCACACCGCGAACCCGAACCAGCGCCTATAAGCATTGCAGAAAGTCCGCCGGCTCCGGTTCAAACGCAGGACATTGTAAATTCGAGCTTCGTCCGCTACAAGGAGGACGTATACAAAACTCGGAAACAAAGGAGAAAAAAATGAAAAAAAATCTTTCATTGGTCATGGCCTGTGTTTTTATCTGGGCGAACACTGCTTTCGCCAATTATCCCGGGCCTGATGTCAATAGCTCTGAAGCTCCGGCAACTGATAATGTTACCTATTATGTAACACCCCAGCCGGTTCTTTCCTGGACAAAAGGCAATATCCTGGAAATCTGCCAAAATAAATGCGGTCAAACCGATGCGGAGATCGTCTACGCCAGTTATCGGGGCAAGGGCTTTCCCGCGGAAACAAAGGCAAAGCCAAAAAAAGAAAACACAGGCTACACCGTCGTATATCAGCTGCCTGGTTCAAAAGCCTGGGAGACTATTACCAGGCAAATGATAACGAACCAGGTTTCATCAGCCAATGTTAACCTTCCAACCAAAACACCAGAAGGCCTCCCTATTCAGCAAATGCAGTACAAATACATTGAAGAGTCTGGCCTCTTTTTCATGGAAAACGAAACCACGACTGTCTATGTATGGGGTGTGATCAAAATTAACGATCAGATAATCGCCCAAAATATCTGCATCATAGACAGAAAGACTGGCAAAACAACATTTTCCACGACGAACGTGGAAATTAAAATAACCCACTGGGCAGAACTGGGTAAATGCCTAGGCATAGTAGCCGGAATAGCGACAACTGTAGGCCTATTGGTCTTCTGGGCGCCAGGAGTCATCATCGCGGCCACGCCAGGATTGGGGATCTGATCCTTGAAATAAAATTTACACATTAAGAACCGGCTCTTATCATAGATCCGGTTCTTTTCTTTTATAAAAAACCTTAATAAACAAATCTCAACAAATACACTTTAGCTTGCAAATTAATCTACCTGATAATATTCTAACTCAATGATCAAATTTACTGAATAATACCAAAAAATCTTGTTAATTTAGGTTTAAAAATTCGTATTTCAAAAAACCCTTGACAAAATCCTAAATTTATGCTAAAATTCCCTATTAAACTAATTTTAGCCTTAAAATGGCTGTTCTTAAATAAATTAAGCTTTTAAAAGAAGTTAACGGGTAAATTGGCTTCTTTTAGTAGCTTAATCAAGGCTACTTTTAATATAAATGGCAAAAGCACATTGACAACAAAATACTACAAAAAACTACACAATCTAGGAGGTCCAATTTGGATGCAATCAATGCGATTGTCCAAAGGGTCTTTGAAGAAGGCGAACATGGCCCTTATGCGCTTGCTCTTCCTAAAAATCCTGATGATTTAAAGGGTTCTGTAACTTTTTCACTAAAGAAACCTGTTTGGGATGATAAGGAAGACTGGCCGGAAAGAGGAACATGCGTAGTCTTATCAAAATTTCAACGTAAACCTGCCGGATGGCGGGCAAAAAAAGCGCGGCTTTTTAAGCCGTCAGATGAGAACAAAGGAGCAATTAGCATGAAAGAAACGAAGATCGGAAATACCTTCCTCACAGCCGCCTTGGTACTGGTCATTCTCATGATCAGTCTGGCTGGCTGCGGACAGGATAATAGAAAGACACAAAACAACACGGCAACTGCTGTAACGCCGCCGCAAATCACGGATACTGATGGCGATGGCATCCCTGATGGACAGGATAACTGTCCGTTTATTGACAATCAAGACCAGGCCAATCAGGATAATGATTCGTACGGAGACTTATGTGATCCTTGCCCGGATGACCCGACAAATCAGTGCGCGGTACAGAATCACCCGCCGACAATCACGGTCAACTGTCCGGCAAGCGTTGATGACAACCAGTCAACAACGTGCGCAATTTCGGCCAGTGACCCTGATGGAGACCAAACGGTTTGTTCAGTCTCCTTTGCGCTGACAACTTGCACAGGAGTGACCCTAACCGGAACTAATAATTGCGGTTCGGCCAACATTCCGGCGCAGGGAACTTCAGCGCCCGCGTCTTGCATAGTGGCAATTACTGCCAGTGACGATGGAACACCGCAATTGAGCAATACGGCTCAAGACACGATGACCATTAATCACAGTGGGATCACGAATCATGCGCCGAGCATAACAGTCAACTGCCCAGCCGATGTCAATGAAGACGCCGCAACTTCGTGCGCTGTCTCGGTGGCAGACTCTGACGTGCCGGCTCAAACTTTAACCTGCACTGTCGCTGCGGGTACTTGCACGGGCGTAACCTTAACAGGTTGCGTCACTGCAAACATTCCCGCTCAGGGAGAGGCTGCTGGTCCCGGGTCTTGCGTAGTCGCTGTAACGGTAAGCGACGGTTTCATCCCAACTCCGGGAACTGCGACTAACCAGGACACCATCACGATCAATGAAGTTGGCACGACCAACTCATCTCCGAACATTTCGCTCTCTTGCCCGACTAGCATTAATGAAGATGCTTTGTCTTCTCCTTGTGCTATCTCGGTCTCTGATGCGGATGTGCCGGCTCAAACTTTAAACTGCGCTGTCGCTCCGGCCAACACTTGCACAGGTGTGACCCTCACGGATTGCACTTCTGCCAATGTCCCGGCCCAGGGCGAAACAGCCGGTCCCGGCTCCTGCACTGTAGCCATCACGGTTACAGATGGCGGTTCGCCGAATTTGTCCAACACCGCTCAACGCTCAATCACGATCAACGAGGTCAACGTGGCCCCGACGATTTCCGTCAACTGCCCGGCCAGTGTAAACGAAGACACCGCGTCTTCTTGTCAGCTGGCAGTACAGGATACGGATCTTCCGATTCAGAACTTAACCTGCTCCTTAGCGCCGACCAACACTTGCACAGGCGTGACCCTTTCCGGTTGCACCTCTGCCAATGTCCCGGCCCAGGGCGAAGCTGCTCCGACTTCCTGTGTCATTGCCGTCATAGTGACAGACAATGGCACGCCGAACTTAAGCAGCACGGCTTCGCGTACAATCATCATCAATGAGGTCAACATCGCACCGACTATCTCGGCCACTTGTCCTGCCAATATCGGTGAGGATACTGCGACTACTTGCCCGCTGACTGTGTCTGATCCAGACATACCAACACAGCAGCTGACCTGCACACTTGCAGGCTCTAACACCTGTACGGGCGTGACTTTAACCGGAAGCAACGGTTGCACATCAGCCAATATTCCCGCACAGGGAGAGGCGGCTGGTCCCAGCTCTTGCGTTCTTGCCGTAACTGTAACAGACAATGGCACTCCGAATTTAAACAGCACGGCAGCGCATACCATCACCATTAACGAGGTGAATACTGCGCCGGCAATCATGATCAGTTGCCCAGCCAGCGTAAACGAAAACACAGCAACCAATTGCACGCTGATGGCTTCTGACACTGATTTACCTTTCCAAAACCTGACCTGCTCTCTGGCGCCGACTAACACTTGCACGGGTGTGGCCTTAAACGGTTGCATCTCGGCCAGCGTTCTGGCTCAGGGTGAAGCTGCTCCGGCTTCCTGCATCGTTGCCGTCATGGTGACAGATAGCGGTACGCCCCAGCTTAGTACTACCAATCAGGCCAGCATCAACATTACTGAAGTAAATGCGACTCCAACTATCAGTGTCAATTGCCCGCCCAGTATTAACGAGAATGTTTCAACTTCTTGTGCACTGACCGCAAATGATTCTGATCTTCCGACGCAAAACCTAACCTGCTCCTTGGCTCCAGCTAACACTTGCACGGGTGTGACCTTAACCGATTGCACCTCGGCCAATGTTCCTGCTCAGGGCGAAGCTGCCGGTCCCGGTTCTTGCGTATTAGCAGTAACCGTGACAGACAATGGTACTCCGAATTTAAGTAGCACGGCTGCGAGTACTATCACCATCAACGAGGTGAACACTGCACCTTCTATTATGTTCACCTGTCCAAACAACACAAACGAAGATACCGCGACTGATTGTGCTATGATGGTCTCTGATATAGACCAACCAGTACAAACTTTAGCTTGCACTGTCTCGCCGTTAACGACTTGCACGGGTGTGACCTTAACCGATTGCACTGCCGCAAACGTACCGGCTCAGGGCGAAGCTGCTGGACCTGGCTCTTGCACAGTGGTTGTGGCTGTAACCGACAACGGTTCTCCAGCCATAGCTACATCTGCCTCTCAAACCATCACCATCAACGAGGTGAACGTAGCACCGGCTATCACAGTCAATTGCCCGGCCAGCGCAAACGAAGACACTTCAACTTCGTGCGCACTAACCACAACTGACCCTGATCTTCCGGCCAATATCCTGACTTGTTCCCTGGCACCGGCCAACACTTGCACTGGAGTGACCTTAACCGGTTGTACCACTGCTCTTGTCCCGGCTCAGGGCGAAAATGCTGGTCCGAGCGCCTGTATCGTCGCAATCACTGTGACTGATAACGGTAGCCCGAATCTCAGCGCAACAAATCAGGACAGCATCACCATCAACGAGGTGAATGTAGCACCGGTCGTCATCGTCAATTGCCCGGCCAGCGCAAACGAAGATACTTCAACTTCGTGCGCACTGACCGCAACTGACCCTGATCTTCCGGCTAATACCCTCACCTGCTCCCTGGCTCCGACCAATACTTGCACCGGCGTAACCCTCACGAATTGCACCGCTGCCAATGTCCCGGCTCAGGGCGAAAATGCTGGTCCGGGTTCCTGCATAGTTGCCGTCGTGGTAACTGATAATGGAAATCCGAACTTAAACTCAACTGGTCAAGATTCAATCACCATTAACGAGGTGAACGTAGCGCCGGTCGTCATCGTGGACTGCCCGGCCAGTGTCAATCAGGATGCGAACGCATCTTGCCCACTGACCGTGACTGACCCGGACGTTCCGTTCCAAACACTGACTTGCACCTTGTCTGCAGCCACAACTTGCACTGGCGTAACCCTCAGCGGTTGCTCCTTTGCCAATGTGCCGGCGCAGGGCATCACAACCCCGCGCACCTGTGTTGTGGCAGTAACCGCAACAGACAATGGTGTTCCAATTCTGCCAACCACAGGACAGGACATCATTGACATCATCAACCCGCCACTGGCCGTTGATGACAATTACAACGTTGACATTAACACAAGTCTCACCGTTCCAGCGCCTGGAGTTCTGCAAAACGATTTAGCGCGCTATGGCGAGCCCCTGACCGTTATTTTGGTCAGCGGACCCAGCCATGGCGTGGCAACACTTGGAGCTGATGGTGCGCTCGATTACATTCCGAACCATAACTGGTATGGAGTGGATCACCTCACTTATCAGATCCAAGAAGGCCCGCTTGTGTCCAACATAGCCACGATAACGATCGCGGTGAATCCAACGCCTCGTCTCAGAATCCTCTGGGCGTACAAACAGGCCGGACTTTACGAGAGCACACTATACTCCAATTGCTTTACCCCGTATTTTCCGCCCGAAGAATGGCAAGCCCAGTCTACCCAGACTGGTCATGATCCATCCAATGGCAACCTGGTTATTGGCGGGCTCAATGAAAATGGTTTGGCACTTGGCTACTGCGTTTTCAGCATCCAGGTTCCAGCAGAAATGTTGAATGAATGCTTGTTTGGCGGAGATAATTGGTTCCCCGCTGGGCAAATAGACCCTGGGAGCACCTATTTCTGCTCCACTCTGGGAAACATTGATGGCAGCACTCCCGCTGATATCGTGTTCCCCACCGTAATGTTAACCGAAACCGGAGTTGACACTGCCGAAGTTCAATTGGGTGTCAGCGCGCATCTCGTCGACAACAGCGGTTGGCAATACCGAATTGACCTAACGCACGGCATCACGCCAGGCGGAGACACTGTTCCCATTAATGTCGACATTCTGCTGGACATGGATGGCGACCTTGTCAAAGACACGATTGACAACTGCATGTTGGTGCCCAATTTTGATCAGGCAGCAAATCCGGGGAATCCCACCTATGTGGATTTCATCGGACAAGTTCACCTGGTCGGCAATTTCTGTCTGGGCATTGATAACAACAATGACGGACTTGTCGATCCGTAAACGAAACGTTCTTTAACTTAGCAACAAGCCCTGTACCATTCGGCGCAGGGCTTTTCTTTTTCTTTAAAATCTAAAAGAAGCCAAAGAGGCTCTATTTGGCATAAAACACATTTGACATAATTTATTATTTTTTTTATACTTAATTTATGGAAACTAAAAATATTTTCACAATCAAATCTTGGTGCTGGACTTTGCGCATGCCGTAAAGCCAGTGATTTTAATTTCCATTCTAAAATATCTCTGCGCTTTCCGGCCAGAGATTTTTTAATTTAGTTCATTAAAAAAGAAAGGAAAGAAAAATGGAAAATTTTCAGGAAAAAGAAAAACCAAAGGAGGACCAGCCTTTGTGCCAGTGCGGCAAACCCACGGAAACAAAACCAGCCACATCTTCCTGGGGTAATATTTCAATTCAAGCCTGCACTGACCCAAATTGCCCCTGCAAAAAAGAAAGACAAAAGAAAAAAGTAGGCTGGGGCGAATAAACATGGGGCGCTCCGACATACGTCGGGGCGCCCAAATTTCAAAAATTACTAACTTTACATATTTACCCTAAACCAGTAAAATTAAATCATATGAAACAAAATAAACAAGCTCGTCTTGGCGACAACGAGTCAAAAACACAAGCCTCCAATAAAACAAGCCGAAGCCAGATAGTACTTTCCGGAGTTAAACCAAGCGGCGAATTGCATCTTGGCAATTATTTGGGTTCGCTGAAAAATTTTGTGGAATTGCAAAACAAATATCAATGTTATTTTTTTCTGGCGACTTACCATTCAATAACCGAGGATTATAAACCAGACGAGAAAGAACAAGATATTTTTAATTTAGCATTGGATTTTTTAGCAGCTGGTTTAGATCCGAAAAAATGCACTATTTTTAACCAGGCTGATGTGCCTGAATGCACTGAGCTGACCTGGATTTTTAATTGTTTTACTCCTGTTTCAGAATTAGAAAGAATGACCCAATTTAAAGATAAATCTGCAAAAAATGTAAAAAATATCAATGCCGGACTTTTAGATTACCCGGTTTTGCAGGCAGCTGATATTTTGCTTTATCATCCTGGCCTTGTGCCAGTCGGCTATGATCAATTACAACACCTTGAACTGACCAATGAAATTGTCAGATGGTTTAATAATAAATTCGGCCAATATTTTCTGCCAGTCAAACCATTATTAACAAATATTCCCAAAGTCATGTCCTTGCTTGAACCTGAAAAAAAGATGAGTAAAAGTTCTGGCATAGGACATTATATTGCCATCAATGACGAGCCAGAAATTATTCACGAAAAATTAAAAAGAGCTGTGACAGGAACTGGCACTGAAGAAGTTATTCCTGCTGGCGCCCAAAATCTGCTGGCGCTGTTATCTGAATTTGGCACACCAAAACAAACGACTTATTTTAACGAACAGATAAAAAATAGAACTATCAGATATTCTGAACTAAAAGAAATTCTGGCCAAAGATATCAGCGATTATTTTGCTGACTTCCGTAAAAAGAGAAAATTATTAGAGAAAAAGCCACAGTATGTTGAAAAAGTGCTTAAAGAAGGGGCTAAAAAAGCGCAAAAAGTCGCCCAAAAGACAATAAAAGAGGTGAAAGTATTAATTGGGGTAAATTCTGCTGAATTCAACCTTCTAGCGCAAAATTAATGAATAAGTAATTTTGAGAAAATTTCATCAGGTTTGTAAAAACCAAGTGTTTTTCTTGGGCGATCATTCAGAAGATCCTGCACATGTTGAATTTCT